>Ga0209013_10004440_pt1 | contig 12300 bp, 11 predicted proteins | sample Cruoilmetagenom2_FD_187291 | JGI IMG/M metagenome (GOLD analysis project Ga0209013, IMG submission 187291) | Oil polluted marine microbial communities from Coal Oil Point, Santa Barbara, California, USA - Sample 2 (SPAdes) (version 2) | ecosystem: Environmental > Aquatic > Marine > Oil seeps ...
AGGCCCGAGGCTACAACCTCTTGACCTTCCTAATCCGTGCGACCGTAGCCAGTGGCAATTGCGAACAGGGTCATACCCAACAATGCCCAGGAGTGGAAATTCACCAGACCAATCTGCAAAGGCGAGAGGTGGGGGAGGCCGACTGCAGCGCCCGACGAGGTCATGCTGGCGGCCAGGACTGTGGGAATCGGAGGCTACCTGGGGGTTCTCCCCCCTGGCTGGGGTCTACAGCCGATCCAGTACCGCGGGCAGATCGGCCAGGTCATCCAGGACCCAGCCCAAGGGGTGCACCGACGTCGCGTCAATGCACCAGTCCGGCGTGTAGGCGGTGCGCAGCAGAAGAAAAGAGATGCCCATCATCAGGGGCATCGCCCCCGGCAGGGAAAACGTGTCGGCTACCACTGCCAATGTCGTCGCCCGTCGACCCTGATCGGGGGGCGCTGAGGCCTGGACCAGGGCCTGATAGTAGGCCGGACGGCGCAGGTCTACGGCGTGCACCTCGTCCACAGGCCAGATCTGGAGTTTGCCCAGTTCCGGGTGGTGGAAGCGATGTGGCCAATTGGGGGCCATTTCATACTGGCGGGTATCGCCCAGCACCGCCACCTCCTCCGCGAGCCCAAGCGTATCCAGGTGCCTGCGCACCTTGTCGCCCAGCGAGTTGGTGAGGACGATGGGCATGCGATGGGGATCCTCGCTCAATGAGGCCAGCACCTCGCGCGCAGCCGGGCGGAAGCGCGGCGCGAGTTCCGCCGTGTGCCGGTGAAAGAGATAGTTGGTGCAATCCACCACGGGGTCGTACTCGGCCTGGGGAAAAGCCGCGGCGATGGCCTGGGCATGGGCCGGGTTCTCGCGCAGCATGGTCTGCAACGTCGTCGTGTTGAGGATAAAGGCCCCCTCGTCGCAGTAGGATGCCACCAGGCCGTTGACCTCCCAGAAGTAGCGGTGCGGCGCGCGCAGCAGGCGCTCCTGCGTCGCCTGGTAGTCCCCTGCCAGCCCCTCGCGCGGCACGTGGAGGAACTCGCCCGCCAGCGCGTCCAGGGACTTGGCCGCCAGATCCGCGACCTGCGTCTCCTCGGCGGTTAGCGTGCCGTCGAAATCAATGATGACCTTGAGATGTTTTTCCATGTCACCGCCTGGCAACCCAGATCTGCTCCCCGCTGTAGGCATCCAGGAGGCGCCGGTCGAACCAGCCATATACCGCCTCGACCTCGTAGCCGCAGCGCGCCAGCAGGTGCTCCATCTCCCGCGGCCAGACGTAGCACAAGGTGAAGTTGCGGTGGCGTGTGGCCACCACAAAGCCCTGGCCGTCCAGTTGCTCGTAGCGGTACTGCTGGTAGACGCGCTGCAGGTGGACGTCGTAGCGGCGGCTTTCCCAGACAGCAACGTGCGCGCCGCTCGTCGTGTCTGTGAACTCGTGATCGAACTTGAGCATCTGCTGGGTCGTGGCCGTGTGCTCGGCTATCATCTTCAGGTCGGGGACGAACAGATTCAGGGTCAGCCGGCCGCCAGGGGCCAGGTGCTCGCTGACATTGCCCAGGGCCTGTACCTGGTCGTCAGGATTGAGCAGGTGCAGGAACGACCGGGCAGGGATGATGACCAGGCCAAAGATCTCGTCCAGGCGGAAATCGCGCATGTCGGCCTGCACCCACCTCACCGGGAGATCACCCAGATCCCTGGCCTTTTCCCTGCCCTTGTCCAGCATCCGTAGCGAGCTATCTACCCCAACAATCGGCACCCCAGCCTGGGCGATGGGCAGCGTGACCCGGCCGGTGCCGCAGGCTAGTTCCAGCACCGGCGGCTGCGCGGCCCTGGCCTCCTCGACGTAGAAATCCAGGTCTTTCGTCGTGGTTCCATACTGCAAGTCATACACGTCGGCAAAAACGTCGTACTCTGTCGCCACACTGCACCTCCAGGGGTTTGCCATCAGCGACCATCTGCCAGCTATCGGTACCTGTATCCTATGGGCTGCTTGCTGATGGCTGACGGCACTCAACCCTCAGCCTGCCATCGCCAACGCCACACAACCTACCGCATTCTCCACGAGCTCGTCCAGAGAGATCCGCTCCTCCACAGTGTGGACCAGTGTGTCGTCGCCTGGCCCAAACCCGAGGATGGTGGTGCCTGCTGCAGCAAAGTGGCCGCCGTCGGTGGCAAAGCGCCACACGTCCACCTTTACTTCGCGCTCCAGCGCCGTCGTCAGGGTCTCCTGCGCCTCGCTCAACCACGGATGGTCCGCATCTGTGGTAAAGGAGGGAAAGGTGTCGGGAAAGGTCATCTGGAAACCGGTATAGGTGGTCAGTTCCTTGGTGGTGACCTCGACCCGCCCCTGGCAACCTGACTCCAGGCTGCGGGCCAGCGGCGCCTCCAATTTGGCCAGGATCTCCGCGGGTCCCTCATCGGGGATGTTGCGCCAGTCCAGTACGAGGTGGAGCTCGCCAGGGGTCACGTTGGCGCTTCCCGGTTCGCTAACCACACGCGTTGGAGCCACGGTTGAAGCGCCATAGTCCGGGTCCGAGGCCATGTGCAGGGATCGCAGTTTCTCCACAAAGTGCATCATGGAAAAGTGGGGGTTGATGCCCAGGTCTGGCATGGAAGCGTGTACCGACCGTCCCTCAAAGTGCGCCACCAGTTCTATCCGCCCCCGGTGTCCCCGGCGCAAGTGGTTGCCGCTCGCCTCCCCGACGACTGCCCTGTCAATGGGCAGGGTGCGAGCCAGGTGTCGTGCCCCCAGGCCGCCCACCTCTTCCTGGACGACCGCGGTCACATACACGTCGCCCGGTGGGGCGGCACCCAGCTTCTTAGTCAAACCCCCAGCATAGACCATGGCTGCCAGAGCGCCTTTCATATCGGCCGCGCCCCGGCCCCACAACTCGCCGTCGTGGATCTCACCACCAAGCGGCGGGTAGGGCCAGCGGGCAGGATCTCCAGTTTCCACCTGGTCCATGTGCGCGTTGAACATCAATGATGGGCCCCCGCTGCCAGGGATGCGGCCGATGACATTGCCTGCCTCGTCTACCCAGACTTCATCGTAGTCCAGGAGCCTCATCTCAGCTTGTACCAGCGCAGCCACGTCGTCTTCGTGGCCGGACAGGCTTTGTGTCTGGACCAGTTTCTGAGCAAAGGCTACCAGCCCCTCGCGATTCGCTTCCGCCAGCTTCCAGATTTCGCTTTCCCTCATTCTTGTTCCTCCAGAGAATCAAAGCTGTTATCATGACCGGATCTCAATTCCGACCCCCGCACTTGCATCCACCACTGTTTGAGTACCAAGGCCAAGAATCGAGGTATCGCCAACTGTCGCCGCCAGCGCCATGGCTCGCGGACCAAGCGGTAGAGCCATTCCATCCCCAACCGGCGCATCCATACGGGCGCTCTCTTGGTTACGCCAGCTACAAAGTCAAAGGTCCCCCCCACACCGATCATGACCGGTACGCCCAAGCGAGCGCGGTTGCGGGCAATCCACTTTTCCTCGGCCGGGACGCCATAGGCCACGAAGAGAAGATCTGGCGTTGTCTCGTGCACTTGGGCGATAACCTCGTCCTCGTCCTCAACGCGCGGGGTGCCCGCAAAGGTACCGGCGACGTCCAGGCCGGGATTGGCCGCAGCCAGCCGTTCAGCGACGACCTCGGCAACGTCCGGAGCGGCTCCCAGAAAAAACGGCCGGTAGCCCTTCCCGGCGCAATGGGCCGAAAGCCGGTGGATGCCATCGGAGCCGGTTACCCGCTCCCGCAGGGGATGGCCGAGCAAGCGGGCGGCCAGAACCAGGCCTGCGGCATCGGCCACGACAAGGTCGGCCGCGTTGAGAGTCTGGCACAACGCCGGGTCGTCGTGGGCTGCGACCAGCATTTCTGTGTTGAGCGTGACGATCTGATGGGGCTGGCCGCTGGCGACATAGGCATCTATGCGATCCAAGAGTTGGTTATAGCCAGCATTGTCCACGCGCACGCCCAGGATCTCAACCCAGCTCACGTCCCATCTCCGCTGCTTCTGGCCGCCTCGTCGAACACCTGCAAGACTTCCTGGGCGCAGCGCTGCCATGAGAAGCGCCTGACCTGCCGGTGCCCGCGCTCCACCAGCGTGCGGCAAAGCCCGTAATCTGACATCACGTGATGCAATGCTTGAGCCAGGGCATCTGTGTCCAGTGGATCTACCTGTAGCGCAGCATCCCCAGCTACCTCAGGCAGGGACGAGACATTGGAACAGATCACTGGTGTGCCGCAGGCCATCGCCTCCAGGACTGGGAAGCCAAAGCCCTCGTATAGAGAGGGATAGACAAAGGCCCGTGCGCCGCTCAGGAGGGCACCGAGGTCAGCGTCGGGTACGTACCCGGTCAAGATCACTCGACCCGTCAAGCCCAGTTTCCGGACCTGGGCAAACACTTCGTCGTAGAGCCAGCCCTTCTGCCCAGCCAGAACCAGTTGGAGATTGGGGATTGGAGACTGGCTATTGGAGGTCGGGGATTGGATAAGGAGGCTGAAGGCCTGGACGAGGCGGACCAGGTTCTTCCGCGGGTGAAGGGTGCCGACGTAGAGGAGATAGGATTCGCTCAGGCCGTAGCGGGTGCGAACCCCGGCAAGGGTGGCCGGATCGCTGACGCGAGTCAAGGCCTTATCCCGGCCCGGATAGACGACGCTGATCTTTTCTTCAGAGATTTGACAATGACGTACGAGATCTTGGCGCGTAGCTTCCGAGTCAGCCAGCACGGTGGCGGCAGCGTGTGCATTAAAGCGTGTGGACCAGCGCAGGTAAGCGTTCTGGGTCAGGGTATGGGCTTCTGGGTAGTAGAGGTACCCCAGGTCATGCACCGTGACAACACTGCGCCGGGGATGGATGAGCGGCAGTACGTGCGATGGAACAAAGAGTAGATCAGGTGCATGCCTGAACATCTCCCCTGAGAGACGCAGGTGGGTCCATAGCCGGGTGAAAGGGATGATCCTGTGCTCCGCTTTCTCCGAAAAAAGGCCAGGGGACGGCGCCTGATTGAAATAGAGTCTGAACCGATGGCTTGTGTTCAGGGCAAGAAGCTCCCTGATCAGATACAGGGAATAGTTTTCAGTACCTGTGCGCTGCCCAGCCGTGGACCGGCTGGCATCAATGCCGATGAGCATCTAGTTCCGTGCACCGAGCCTGTTGCATGACACGTTTTGCCTCCTGGGTGAGTGGCCCATTCGTTTGGCGCGTATTGCGTCGCGCTGGGGCATTATAGCACGATCTGGAGGGAGCGTCAATCAGATCCGTTCTGGAAGAGAAGAAATGCTCAAGTCTCGATATGATGATCTGCCGCAATCTGCGGAGACGCGGAAAGACGTGATCCTGTTGCCGGGTTCGAGAGCATTAGGCCCATTCAGCTCAAACCTGCGGGGGAGGGGGGCATCTTTGGTGTCTCTTAAGCCAAGCTAGATGTTTTGGTAGGTGCCAGGGGCACGAGATCTGCCAACTGTTCAGCTGTCACCGGACCAGCTCGCAGTATGGCTGGCGGCCAGACGGTCAGGTCCAACACTGTGGAGGCTGCACCACCCGGGCAGGCCCCGCCGTCCAGCAGGAGCGGAATGCACCCCCCCAGCATGGCCTGAACGTGGTCGGCAGTGACGGGGGCCGGCTGGCCATGCAGATTAGCGCTCGTGGCCGCCAGCGGGGCGCCTATCCGGCGGCAGAGCTCTTGGATATGTGGATGGTCAGGTACGCGCACCGCCACCGTTGGGCCTCCAGCAGTCACAGCTTCGGGTACAGCGCGCGTCCGGCGCAGTACCAGACTCAGGCCTCCTGGCCAGTAATGCTCAGCGATCTCCCAGGCCACCGCAGGTATTTCAGCACAGACTGCTTCCAGTTCGTGCGCATCCGCTAGTAGCAGGGGGACCGGCAGACGCACCGGCCGTTGCTTGACACGGTAGAGGTGTGCTACAGCCTTTTCCAAGAAACCATGGGCGCCGACACCATAGACGGTGTCAGTTGGAAAGGCAACCAGATCCCCTTGGAGCAATTGTTCAGCGGCCTGTTCCAGGACACCGGGTTCCTGTATAGATATCCGGCTGGTCTCGACCATGGTTGTGCGTCTTCTCCTGGGCATACCTGGCAATGACTTGGGCTCACTGACCTCGTATCCTGACTATTGTACATGCGATTCCGCCAGGGGTCAATCCCCCGAATTGACACAATCTGTTGATTGCGCTATAATTGCCCTCAGCCTACCACTCGGACGGAGGAGTGCCATGATCACAAAGGGGCCAGCAGGCAAAGGTGGAGTTGTGGCGGTTTCTTTTGAGTTGCCTTCGACCATGTGGGCCGAGCGCGTCAATTTGGTGGGTGAATTCAATGATTGGGACACCACCGCTACGCCCATGACCCGCACCCGCTCCGATGCCAATTGGCGGGTAACCGTCGAGTTGAAAAAGGGCCAGCAGTATCGCTTTCGCTATCTGGTAGATGGCAAGGAGTGGCTCAACGATTGGCACGCTGACGACCACAGAGAGAATCCATACGGATCCTATGACTCGGTGGTAGATCTAAATGACGCCGAGGCGCCGTCTCCTCTCTGATGCCTGTCCAAGGCTGGCTTTGGCCGGCTCTGGTCTCCGCGCAACTGGTCGGGAGGGGCTGTTCTGGCGGCTGATGGCCCGTTGCTCGAAACGGCCTGCCCACTGGGTGGAAATGATGGGCCTTTAGACGATGTGACAAGCGATTACCCGTCTAGTGTACCGGGACAGGTTTCCGTCGACACTCCACTCGCGGTTCCCAATGAATGAAGCGGCTGTCCCTGTGACCGGCAGTAGGCGGCTGTTTGTGGTTGCTTTCGGGCAGGCCGAATTCCGGAAGCCCGTTCAGTCTGAAGGGCCATCGTGGATCTGGGGCCCTTGCGTGCCCTTGCCGCAAGCCCGCTACGTGTGCTGATCCTGCAGACCAAGTCGTTTCAAGGTCTGGCTCAAGGACCGGCAGATGCCGAATGGGCAAGACAGCCACCGTCAGCCCTCCGAGACGACAGGTGTCATCCCTGGTTGCCCCCCCCCGAGAATTCTCTGATCGGACGCCACTAACGTGCAGAAACACTTGATTTGCGTTAATATCAGGTTGATACAGGAATAAGATTTAGAAAACCAGGGCGATGTGATTAGAGAGTATGTAATCGGCAGATAAAGATTAACAACATAAGAAATGACCAGGGAACAACTTGACAAACAGAAAATTCTGCAGTATAATATGGTCAATTGGATTCCGAGTTTCTAAGCCCTTTTGGTGCCGAAAGGAGTTAAACTGATGAAAAGCCGCTTGATCTCTGTCTTGGTCCTCATCGCCTTGCTGTCCGTATTCGTCCTGCCAGCAACTGCATCTGGTAGCGCTTCCGCTGCCACCTGCAAGAGCTGGCACACCGTGAAACGCGGCCAGAATCTGACTCAGATTGCTCGCAAGTATGGTGTCAGTGCGTCGTCCATACAGCGTGCTAACAACATCAAGAATGCAAACTTGGTCTATCGTGGTCAGCGATTGTGCATTCCCAAGAAGAGCAGTGCCGCGGCAAAGCCACCATCTTCGTCCGGCGGGAGCACCTATGCCTGTACAAAGATCCATGTTGTCAGGCGCGGTGAATACGTCAAGATCATCGCCCAACGGTATGGCACCACCATAAAGGCTATTACCAAGGCCAATGGGCTCAAGAATGCCAACAAAATCTATGTTGGACAGAAGCTCAAGGTTCCAACCAAGTGCGTGAAGCCTGCGTCCAAGCCCAAGCCGAAGCCCCCAGCCGGCAAGCCCCCGGCAGGCAAGCCCGCAGCAAGCATGCCGCCTGCGGGTGGGTATACGATTGTGTGCGACGCGGCACACAAGTGCAAGTACATTCCTCACGCCCGATGCGTAGACAGGCCGTTCCTGCAGAATGGTGGCTTTGAGAGTGGCTTCCATCGAGTGGCAAATGGAGATGTGGGCAACAAATGGGGCGCGTTCCAGAATGGCGGCGAGGCGACCTATGGTTTCTACGATGAGACCTGGGCGCCAGTGGTTTCTCAAGGAAACCATTCGCAGTTGATCGAGATCGCTTCTTTCTGTCTCACTTCGCTCTGCCGTGATGGCTCAGATCCAGACCGCTATGCCGGCATCTACCAGACTGTGCACGGGCTGGTCCCAGGGGCAAAGTACAAGCTGTCCATGAGCGGTATGTTACGGGCGCTGGCTGATGACGACGATCGCGAAGAAGATGCCTACCGGGTCCAGTGGGGCTATACTGCCAACGGAAGCACTAACTGGCAACACGTGAACAACTGGGTCACAATTCCGTGGACTGATGTGTACCCGCGGGAGGAGCCAGGGCAGATGAAGAATTACAGTACAACCTTTGTGGCTCCGTCGGGCAAGATCACAATCTTTATCCGTGCCTGGAAGAAATGGGGCAGTATGGGAAAAGAGCTGGACGTCAACCTGGATGCGATCAGATTGGAGTGCGCCAGGTAGCACATTCCAGCATCGGTTGAGCCCACTCTTGGGGTGCCTGTTCTGTCCGCTCCAAGCGCGGCGTGGGCTCCTATCTTGAGCGGCAAGTCATGAACCCCGCTGAGGCCGGTTTCGGTCGCCAGCGGGGTTATCTATTGCGACATCAAGCTAGCGCTTGAGCCAATCCTGGTAGCATTTTGGGGATAGAACCAGTGTCAGACAAGGACCGATTGATCAAGCATCCCCTGACGATTTTGGCAGGTGAATCTCTTTCAGACGATTTCTATTCTGAAGTGAGCTATTCTTCATTCTCCCAAGAGCCCGAGTCGGAAGGCGCCTACCTCCAGTGGAAGGAACGTTCCCTGCTTGAAGGGCTGAAGGGTGAAAATGTCTCTTGCCCACTCTCGTCGGGTCCCTCCCGGGCGAGCTGTACGCTCCAAGCGTATTCTCGATCGGTCTCCTGGTCAGCCCGAAGATAGAGTGACTCATCCACGAACCAGAACGTCGCCTGCACACATACCTGGGTGCTTGTCTGAACTCCTCCCTCGGCCCAGCGAACTGTCACCAGGAAGCATTCATCAGGCTTCAGCGTGTGCCTGCTGGTCCATGCCAGCTCGATCTTTGCGTTTTCCCCACTGAATAAGGCACCGTCCTCGGGCCTGAACGTCGTTGGTGGAGCGACGGTTGGCGCGGGCGTCGGGGTTTCTGTCGGCACCGGCGAGGGCCGCGCACGCGTTACAGTGGGCGTGGGTGTCCAGGTTGGCATAGGCGTGGATGTCTCGGTTGGCGTAACAGTCGGCGTTAAGGTGGGTGTCAGGCTGGGTGTTGGTGTGGTCGTAGGAGTGTTGGTGGGTATGGGGGTGTTTGTTGGAGTCGGGGTGGATGTGAGAGTGGGTACCTCGACCAGGACAAAGACCGGGACTTCGCTGGCGACAGACTGGACAGTGCTCACTGCCAATGGAGGCCGGAAGCTCTTCAGGCTCTGCTGCAACCAGGGAATCACCAGAAGCATGACCGCGATCGCGACGACGAGGGCGGCTCCGACAAGTAATGGCCGGAGCCAGTCATGCCGCAACGGGTCGCCGCAACTGGGACACACCTCAAGGGCCCGGCTACTCACCGTTCCACAGTGCCGGCAGCGAATGCTCCGCGGGCGTCGCTGGGGCTTGCCACAGTGGGGACAGACGAGTTGTCCGGTCTGGATCTCGGTGCCACAACGGTTACACTTTTTCAATGGAAGGCCTCGTCACCAGCGAACTGGACTCTATTAAAGCGCCCTGTCCTGCAATGTAAGATGCATCGCAGATACCATCTTCGATGCATGCTACGGTGCAAAACGCTGTGAGCTAGAACAGACTTCCCCAGTCCAAAGAGGGCACCGGGTTGATCAGATCTTGCCAGGTGATGAAGAGCATCAGGCCCACCAGCAACAACATGCCAATGAGATGTACCAAGCCCTCCTTGGCCGGATCTACGCGGCGACCCCGAATGCCTTCTACAATGACAAAGAGAATACGCCCTCCGTCCAGCGCAGGAAGTGGCAGCAGGTTGGTAACAGCCAGGGCAACGCTCAAGGTGCCCATCATCTGCATCACTGGAAACCACCACCCGCTATCGAGCGAGTATTGCACTGCATCGCCCACCAACCGTCCTACTCCCACCGGGCCCACGGGCCGGGCAAGGTCGGCCGGGATCAGACCTCTCATGATCTGGACGGGAAGGGTGACAATGAGGCCGATGTAGCCCGCTGTTTGTTTTATCCCCAGCCAGATGGCTTCATGCCATGGATACTGCTTGACGATCATGCGTGGAGTCAGGCTGATACCCATCGGTCCCTCACCCTCTGGCGGGGTGACGCGTGGTACGACCGTGATCTGCTGCGTTTGGTCGGCGCGTTGTACTGTCAGCGCCACGGGCACCCCGAGATGGGCTTGGGTATGCACCTGCAGGTCGGTGATCGTCTCGATCACCTGATCGTCAGCGCGCAAGATCACGTCCTTGGGCAGCAGCCCCGAAGTCTCAGCAGGCGAGCCTGGGGCTACTGCGTTAACCACCGCATTCTCTGGCTGTGCGACAGCCGGGGCTCCCAAACGAAGCGCCAGGGCGAAAAAGACCACTGCCATCAACAGATTCATGCCTGCACCGGCGGCCAGCACTACGATACGCGTGATCTTGCTCTTACTGGCCAGGCTGCCAGGGAACGTCGGATCTTCTTCACCCAGCATGCGGGCAAAGCCCCCAAAGGGGATGGCGTTGACAGAGAAGAGCGTGCCTGGATCCAGCCGATCCACATGACTGGCGGATTCGATGGCTGCATCACCGGCTTCGACCTCTTCAACGTGCGTTAACACCTCTCGGCCCTTCTTATCGGTGCCCGTCTGGTAGACTACAAGAGATCGGGCCTGCAGGCCTTTGGGCAACCGAAAGTCGCGGGGGATCACGATTTTCTTCCCGCCGATGACTATATCACCTTCGCTATGCCAAAAGGTGAATACGCGGGGTGGATATCCGAAGCCAAACTCCTCGACTACGACCTTTGCGCGCTTGGCAGCGAGCAGATGCCCCAACTCGTGGACAAAAACGACAACACTCAGTGCGATTACCAGTGACAGAACCGTTACCACAGCGTCAATTCCCTAAACCTTTCCCCAACCGGACCGGACCTCGTGCCAGGCCATCTGCAGTTTTTCCAACTGCTCCTCGCTGGCCACCTCCGGGTTGTCATCAAAGCCAGGAAGCTTCAAGATCATTTTGAACAGCTTGGTTGTGCTCAAGTCCAAGGGATCCGTGTCCGGATAGGCGGAATTTAAGGCCCGCACCATCCTGGAGAAGTCGTCCCAATGCAGTGGCTCGCGGGCTTCTTCAGAATCTATGGGCTCGGCCACTTCTTCGTCTGTGAGTGCGGCGGCTTTTTCCAGACGACCCTGGCGAGTGTAATAGTCGGTCAGCGTGGCCCGCAAAGCATCAGCAGCTAGGACCGAACAATGCATTTTGATAGGAGGCAACCCGTCCAGCGCCTCGGCGATGGCCCGATTCGAGATCTCTAGTGCTTCGTCGATCGTTTTGCCCTTGATCAACTCTGTAGCCATCGAACTGGTGGCGATGGCTGCCCCACAGCCAAAGGTCCGAAACTTGATATCCGTGATCACGTTTTCATCGATCTTGATCGACATCTCCATAAGGTCGCCGCAGGTCGGGTTGCCTGTCCGGCCAACGCCGTCAGCATCCTCGATAACCCCCACGTTGCGGGGGTTCATAAAGTGGTCCATGACCTTTTCGCTATACTCCAACTCAAGAGCCTCCAAGTATGACCTTTGCGCGTCTAGAACAAATGGTATTCCACAAGTCGCACACCACCGCCCGGGCCGCTGACCAGCACGTCCTGGATGCCTGGCAGCCTGCGCAATCGCGCCTCAACCTGAGCGGCATCAGATCTTTCACAGAAGCAGTGCACATTGGGACCAGCGTCCATCGTAAAAAAGACGCCCAGGCCCGATTGGCGCCAAGCCCGCACTCCTTGCAGCACGGCCACCGTTGCCTCTTCCCAGTACAGGAGGGAAGGATCCGAGGTCATCATCACCCCGTGCATGGCCAGGGCATCGACCTCAATGGCGGGTCCCACTGTCGCCAGGTCACGGTGCTGAATGCCTGACAGGACTGTTGCCAGCAGCCCTGGCACGGCAGCCAGCCGGGCCGGGTAGAATGGACTGGTTGATGCGATCTCATGTCCATGGTGTGAGCCTACCCGTTTGTGCTGGTGGCTGACAATGGCAACCAGATCGCGCAGATCCCAGTAATCTGGGGGCGCTACCTGACGGGCAAACGATGTAGTGTCGCGATCCCCGTCCCATCGGACAAAGCCTGCAGGCACCGACCGGCAGG
>Ga0209013_10004442_pt1 | contig 12297 bp, 11 predicted proteins | sample Cruoilmetagenom2_FD_187291 | JGI IMG/M metagenome (GOLD analysis project Ga0209013, IMG submission 187291) | Oil polluted marine microbial communities from Coal Oil Point, Santa Barbara, California, USA - Sample 2 (SPAdes) (version 2) | ecosystem: Environmental > Aquatic > Marine > Oil seeps ...
CCGCTAAATATGGTTATGTCTCCAAGGCCGGCGGACTGCAGGGCTACCTGGTATCCAAAAAGGAAGTGGAAAAATACAATATTCAATCCCTGGATGATTTCAAACGGGACGAGGTAAAAAAAGCATTTGATAAAAATGGTGACGGCAAGGCGGACCTGACTGCCTGTCCTCCCGGTTGGGCCTGTGAAGGAGTCATTGCCCACCACATGGATGTCTATGACCTGGATGCGCATATCAACCCTGTCAAGGCTTCCTATGAGGCCGGGATGGCCTCTGCACTGGCAAGCTACAAAAGCGGCGAACCCATATTTTTCTACACCTGGGCACCAAACTGGACCATTTTCAAGCTCAAACCAGGAAAGGACGTGATGTGGATCAATGTCCCGAAAATCATGCCTACAGAGGCACAAAAAGTAACTGAGGACAGGATGACGGTCTCCGGTGTCGAAGGGGCGGTGACCGATCCGGTCAAGCTTGGCTTTGTGGTCTCTGATATTCGGATCGTTGCCAATAAAAAGTTCATCGCTGAAAATCCTGCAGCGCAGAAATTTTTTGAGCTCTTCACCCTGCCTCTCAGTGATATCAACGAGCAAAATACCAGGATGAATGACGGCGAGAAGTCCACAAAAGACATCAGCCGTCATGTGGACGAGTGGATTGCGAAAAACAGTGACACCTGGAATGGCTGGCTTGTCGCCGCCCGTGCTGCAGCCAAATAATTTCATCCTCTTTTTTCAACAGCCTGGATTTTTTTTCAAGAGATCCAGGCTGTCTCTATTTTTCCCTTTCAACATACCTCAAAGATCCTTCAAATCGAGTATGCAGTCAATGATCAATTGACAGGATACCAGGAAGTACCTTATATGCATGTAGGTTTACTGAGTGGTTTCTTGGCATGTCGGGAGACCGGACTGTAAATAAATCAAGAGAAGAGATGATATCATGGAAGTTCGCCAGGACCGCATGCAAAACATCACTAAACAGCTGCGGGTCTTATTCCGAGCTATCCGGTCTCACTCCAAAACCGTTGAACGCCAGTGCGGATTAAGCAGTGCAAAGCTGTGGATGATGTGGGAACTTTTTGCCAACCCAGGCCTCAAGGTTTCAGAACTTGCCAGGGCCTTGACCATTCACCCTTCAACCTGCAGTAATATGCTGGATCAACTTGAAAATAAAGAGTTGATCCGCCGGGAGAGAAGTAAATCTGACCAGCGTGCAGTCCATCTTTTTCTTACCGATGAAGGAACCCAACTGCTGGCCATAGCTCCCCGCCCGGCCCAGGGTACCCTGTCCATGGCACTTGAGCATCTCAGCGATAGTCACCTTACTCATCTTGAAGAGGGGTTGAACCAACTTGTCCAGGCGATGCAGGTGAAAGATGAGGAGGCAGGTATGCTCCCTATTTCTAGCTGTGATCCGAGTCCTGCTGAGTGACTCTCATGTTTTAATCCGTCTTTCTCCGCACAGTTCTTTTCAGATTTCTACATAATAAATTCTTCAAACCTACTTATTACTGGCGCTTATCAGTACAGAACTGCCATCAGTTGCACATGATGTACTGTGATAATAAAAAGCGAAACAGATCAATTTTCCTGCAAGAGAGGTGTCAATTGCAAGGGTTGCATCCCCCAAAAGTGCTTTTGCTTGATGGCGGTTTCGGACGTGAACTGCATTTCCGGGGTGTGGAAGTTCCGCAAACTATCTGGTCAGCCGGAGCTCTGATCACTGCCCCGGAAGTCGTGCAGCAGATTCATCTGGATTATATCTTCGCAGGTGCAGATGTAATCACGACCAATACCTATGGTCTGATTCGCAGTGAACTGAGCAAAGAAGGAATCGAAGAACATTTTGCTGCCCTGAACACCCTTGCCTGCAGGCTGGCTGTAAAGGCACGTGAAAAATCCTCACGTGATGTGATGATCGCCGGTTCGCTGCCGCCGCTCGGCGGCAGCTTTCGTCCTGATCTGGTCGGCCCACCGGCAGAGCTAGAGGCCCTGTACCATGAACAGGCCAAATTGCTCGCCCCCCATGTCGACCTGCTGCTTTGCGAGACCATGTCCACCGCTGCCGAGGGATATGCCGCTGTGAAAGCGGCTTGTCGTACAGGAAAACCGGTATGGGTCGCATGGACGCTGCACGAAGATCGATCCGGAAACTTGAGAAGCGGAGAATCCATAGATGATGCCATGGCTGCATTAGAAGGGCTGCCTGTCGATGGATGTCTGGCAAACTGCTGTTCCCCTGAAAGTATCACCAATGCCATATCCCAAATGGTTCGATCCGGAGTGCGATGGATAGGTGGATATGCCAATACATTTACTGCCATTCCAGATGATTGGGTGCTTGATGGCAAAAAGGACACCGACGGGCTTCTGTCACTGCGATCTGATTTGGATCCCGACAGTTATGCTGTACATGTGAGGCACTGGCTGGTGGCAGGCGCTACTGTAGTCGGTGGGTGCTGCGGCACACGTCCTGCACATACGGCTGCCATGCGTGCTGTGATTGATGAGGCATGCAGTCACAGCACCTGAGAGAGACTCTCTGGAGAGCTGTTGTCAGCTAGCATTCCGTCAGAGGTGTGTTCTCAATAATGTTCTTAGGATAAGCATAATTTATTCTTCACTGTCAAGCCCATTGATAATGAATGCATTCCATGGGCTAAGCAAACACACTAGCGAGGGTTAAAGCGGATGATTGTAAGAATCGACATGTCTACGCAGCGTACGTACACGGAAGAAATACCAGATGATTATATAGGCTTGGGAGGTCGAGGCCTCACATCTATAATGATTAACAATGAAGTGCCTGCTGACTGCAATCCTTTGGACTCAGACAATCGATTGATTTTTGCTCCGGGTTTTTTAACTGGAACCACGCTTGTAAACACAGGTCGTCTCTCCATTGGTGCGAAAAGTCCTCTCACGGAAGGCATTAAAGAGAGCAACGTTGGGGGCACAATGGCCAATGCCCTGGCCCGCCATGGGATCACGGCTATAGTTGTTGAGGGTAAGACCCCTGATGACGCCCTGTTTTTTCTTAGGATAAATGAAGACAGTTCTGTTGAGTTGGTGGATGCCGATCATTGTAAGGGGATGCGGAATTACGAATTGACCGAGAAGCTTTTAACTGAATACGGTATCAAAAACAGCATCTCATCTATTGGGCCAGCGGGAGAAATGCAACTTTTAAGCGCGAGCATCCAGACAACAGACACCGATGGTAAACCCAGTCGCTCTGCCGGACGAGGCGGACTCGGTGCGGTTATGGGTTCGAAAGGGCTGAAAGCTCTGGTGGTTTCAAAAGAAGGAAAAACAACACGATCAATTGTCGATCTTGTCGCATTCAAAGAAGTATCAAAACGATTTGCCACAGCAATAAAAAATGATGGCTGGAGCGGTCAGGTGCTTCCTGAATTTGGGACAGCCAGTATCGTTGCGAACACAAATGAACAGGGGGCGTTACCGACTATGAACGCTCGCAAGGGAAGCTTTGATGATGCGGATGAAATCAGTGGGGAAACTATGGCTGAAACCATCACGAAGCGAGGGGGAAAGACTGGCCACAAGGGGTGCAGTCAGTGCATTATCAACTGTTCGAATATCTATGTAGATGAAGCCGGGAAACCTGTCACATCCGCCCTCGAATACGAAACCATCTGGGCCATGGGCGCAATGATCGAAAACAGCGATCTTGACGCTATTGCTCATCTTGACTTTCTTTGCGATGATATTGGCCTTGACACCATGAATACGGGTACAGCCGTGGCAGTGGCCATGGATGCCGGCTACAAACCATGTGGCGATGCTGCTGCCGCAATTGCAATGGTTGAAGAGGTAGGAAAAGGGAGCGAACTGGGCAGGATAATCGGCAATGGGCCGGACTCTGTCGGCAAACATTTCGGAAATTCCAGGGTTCCTGCAGTTAAGAGGCAGAGCATCGCCGGTTATGATCCGCGAGCAATGCAGGGCATGGGGATAACCTACGCGACGTCACCCATGGGGGCTGATCACACCGCAGGGTTTGTCGGCGGCGGCTCTTCTACGGCCTCACTCATCAGTGCTTCCAGGTCATCGCAAATCCATATGGCTGCATTCGACAGCACAGGCCTGTGTCTCTTTGCCCAATCCGGCGGCTTAAACAACGTGTTTCAGGCGATTTCCGCTGTTACAGGCAAGGATTTCGGCAACCGGGAGTGGCAGGAACTTGGGATCCGTTGCCTGACAGCAGAAGTACAGTTCAACCACAGGGCGGGCTTTACTCAAGAAGATGATCGTCTGCCTGCCATGTTTTACAAGGAAAAACTTCCACCTTATCACGGTACTGTCTCTTATGCCGGTGAGGAGTTGGATGCCACCCTGGAACTTTTTCAACAACATAAGGATGAGGAGTAATACTGCGAGATCGCTGTTATGCAACCAATGAAAAAAAACGAATCATATAATGGATTTGAACAGGGGCCAATCCGACCGCCCAGTGAAAGCGGCAGCCTGTTGATCCGTGTTACCAGAAACTGTCCATGGAATCGTTGTACCTTTTGCAGCCTTTATAAAGACACAACATTCAGTCTGCGCCCGGTAAGCCATGTCCTCAAGGATATCGATCTTATCCGTAGCTGTGTAGACAGGATTAAAAATGGCGAGACAATGTCATCCCGAACCAGCCCGGGTGAGGAGGTGGCCTTTCATGCTGCGTTGCCCTGGGTCCGTAACGGAATGAAATCCGTATTTCTTCAGGATTCCAACAGCCTGATCATCAAACCGGACGATCTTGTAACAATTCTTCAATATCTCACAGCTACCTTCCCGGAAGTTGAACGATTCACCTCCTATGCGAGATCCCATACGATTGCCCGGATCAGCGATCAGGATCTTGGCCGCATGGCAGCAGCAGGTCTTAATCGAATCCATATCGGTATGGAGTCCGCATCTGACAAGGTGTTGTCATTGGTCCGAAAGGGCACGGACAAAGCCACGCAAATTCGTGCCGGCCGTAAAGTGAAACAGGCCGGTATGCAATTATCTGAATATTTCATACCCGGCCTTGGCGGTAAGGTGCTCTCAAAAGAACACGCATTGGAGACGGCTGACGCCTTAAACCAAATCAACCCGGATTTCATTCGATTACGAACACTTGCCGTCCCGAGCGATGGTGAACTTTTCAAGGATTTAAGCACAGGCCCATTTGAACCCATGGGCGACACCATGATAGCGGAGGAAATTCTTCTGTTTATCGAATTCCTGACGGGTATAACCAGTACTGTTAAAAGCGATCATATTCTGAACCTTTTTCAGGAGGTCGAGGGAACCTTGCCTGAGGGTAAGGAACGAATGACCACCGTCATTAGACGGTTTCTTGCCATGGGGATTGAAGAGCAGATGCTCTATCAGATCGGACGCCGCAGCGGAATTTTTTCTCGACTGGACGACCTGAATGATCCGGTACGTAGAAGGCATGCTGAACGCACGTATTCAGATTTAAGAGTAACCACGCAAAATGTTGATCTCATAGTAGTTGAACTCATGAAAAGGTTTATTTAGCAGGTAATGGTCTCGTCAAATCTCATCATATTTTATTTAGTGTATGTTACTAATAACCACGAAGAACACAGAGAACACGAAGAAAAGATTTTAAAAAATAATTTTATTTTCAATGGGTTGTTCCTTCGTGAACTTCGTGGTTTGCAATAATTTTGCAGATACTTTGACGTTCCCCTGGCTGCTGCCAATCCTATTTGACTCGTCAACGCCTATATCATAAAATGAAATAAGATCATAACAAAAACGGCGGACGATAATGGTTAGAATCTGTCAAATACGTTTTGTGTTTACATTTGGATGTCTCCTTCTTTTGCTGATCAGTTTTGGTAAAACGTAAACATTCGGGGCAACTGATACAAATGCGGGCGACAAACCGATAGAGGTACGAATTGCTATCCAAGTTGATCAGATTACCGATGTCAACCAGAAGGCTGAGAATTTCTCGATAGTCGGCAACTTCCTGCTGTCCTGGCAGGACAGCAGGCTCGCCTTTGATCCCACAGAATGCAGATGTGAAGAAAAAGGTTTTAATACCAGACAGTTTGAGAGTTTTACCTGTAAAAACGAATTAAGATGGCCCAGGTTTCTTTTTGATAATCAGCAGGGCAACCGTTGGATCCAGGAAGAGGTATTCGTGGTCCTTCCCAATGGGGAAGTGACCTATTTTGAGCGCTTCACAGTAACCCTGCAGGCCCCTGACTTTGATAACACACTTCATGTTGGCAAATTTAATTTTTTCTGGTATGAATTTCCGCTTTACGATTAACCTTTATTGAACTTTTTACAATTGCCGGAGCAGGTTGAATATAATGAGCAAAAAAATAGCAGTACTTGCCGGAGACGGCATTGGTCCCGAGGTAATGGCTGAGGCCCTCAAGGTGCTGGATGTGGCTCGGCAGAAGTTTGGTTTCTCCCTGGAGTATGAGGCTGCTGATGTCGGCGGCATTGCCATTGACAACCATGGTCAGGCCCTGCCGCAGTCTACGCTGGATGTCTGCGAGGCAAGTGATGCTATCCTGTTTGGTTCCGTGGGCGGCCCCAAGTGGGAAAGCCTGCCCCCGGCAGAGCAGCCGGAACGTGCTGCTCTTTTGCCGCTGCGCAAGCATTTTGATCTCTTTTGCAACCTGCGTCCGGCCCGGGTCTTTAAATCGCTCGCTGCCGCATGTCCGCTCAGACCGGATATTGTCGGTGAAGGTTTTGACATCCTGGTTGTGCGCGAGTTGACCTCGGGGATTTATTTTGGTGAGCCCAAGGGCAGGGAAGGCAGCGGTCCGGATGAGTTTGCCTTTGATACTATGGTATACAAGCGTTCTGAGATTGAGCGTATAACCCGCATGGCCTTTGAGGCCGCCAGGGTACGCAATAAAAAGGTAACTTCAGTGGACAAGGCTAACGTGTTGACCACCATGGTCCTGTGGCGCGAAGTCGTAACCCAGGTCGCGGCCGATTATCCGGATGTGGAACTCAATCATATCTATGTTGATAATGCCACCATGCAGCTGGTACGCTGGCCTCAGCAGTTTGATGTCATGCTCTGCGGCAACATGTTTGGTGATATTATTTCAGACGAGGCGGCTATGCTCACCGGTTCCATGGGCATGCTGGCCTCTGCAAGTTTAAATAGCGACAACTTCGGCCTCTTTGAGCCGGCCGGCGGGTCGGCTCCGGATATTGCCGGCTAGGGCATTACCAATCCCATTGCCCAGATCCTGTCGGCAGCCATGATGCTGCGCTACAGCCTGGGTCAGGACGAAGCGGCCACAGCCATTGAAAATGCGGTTTCAGTAACCTTGGATCAGGGCATCATGACCGCCGATATTGCAACCACAGGCAGTAAGACAGTCAATACAAAGGAAATGGGCGACGCCATCCTCGCAGCCCTTTAAGGTTAAGAACCTTACACCTTATACCTATTACCTTATACCTTGTAACATGACCAGACGAGAAAATATCCTTCTGCTGTCCACCGGGGACACCGTTCCGCTTGCGGACAAGGTGGCCTCCGAACTACAGGTTGTCTGTACCCCGATGCTACGTAATGAATTTGCAGACCAGGAGATCTATCATGCCTTTCCCTGCGATGTGTCGGGCAGGGATATTGTGATCATTGCGGCCACCCATAATGATGGAGCCCAGCAGGAACTGGTGGACCTGATCGCCGGCAGCCGTTACTGGAATGCCCGCAGCGTTAATGTGGTAATCCCGTACCTTGGCTACTCCACCATGGAACAGGCCAAACCGGGATCGGGCGAGATTCCCAAGGGGATAACCCGCACCCGGCAGATCTTTCGTACCCGTCCCGATTATGTCGCCTTTCTTGATCTGCATTCCGAGGCTGTACTCCATGCCCATGCAGGAGATGTCAGGACCCGGCATATCTGGACGGAAGAGTTTGCTGCCGAAAAGATTCGGGCCATGGGGCTAAGCGATTATGTGCTGGTTTCTCCGGACTACGGTTTCAGTAAACGGGTTGCCCGGCTGGCCGGAAAACTGGGTTGTCCTCATACAGCTGCAAACAAGGACCGCTACGATGTGGATAAAACTATTGTCGGCCAGCTGTCCAGTGCCGTTAAGGGCAGGACAGCCATTATCTGCGATGATATGATCCGCACCGGTGGATCCATGCTCCAGACGGCGGATCGCTGCTACGAGGCTGGTGCGGCCGAGGTTATGGTCATGGCCACCCACCTGGTGCTGGCCGGTGATGCCCGTAACCGTTTCAAAGAAAAGGGGATTCATCGGATTATCGGTGCAGATACCTATCCGGGAACCAGGAACGATGATCTGCTGGAAGTGTATTCAGTGGCACCGCTCATTGCCCGGGAACTGATTCACTATCTGCGGGTAGTGTGAGAAGTGAAGGAAAAAGGAACAGGAAAATTAGCAGTTAACAGGATATTGCAATGAAAAAAGTAGGTATAATCGGTTGGCGGGGCATGGTTGGTTCCGTGCTTATGGAGCGCATGCGAGAGGAAGATGACTTTCAGGGTTTTGAGTCCCGGTTTTTTTCCACCTCCCAAGCAGGACAGGCCGGGCCGGAAATAGGCGGCATCACCTATGAACTCCTTGATGCCCATGAGGTCGGGTTGCTGAAAGAGCTGGATGTTATTCTGTCCTGTCAGGGCGGCGGTTACACCTCAAAAGTTTATCCGCAGCTGCGTAATGACGGCTGGCAGGGATACTGGATTGATGCCGCCTCCACCCTGCGCATGGAAAAGGACTCCATCATTGTGCTGGACCCGGTGAACCGGAAGGTCATTGACAAGGGGCTTGCAGGCGGCATTAAAAATTTTATTGGCGGCAACTGCACGGTCTCGCTTATGCTCATGGGCTTAGCCGGTCTGTTTGAACAGGGATGGGTGGAGTGGATCACCTCCCAGACCTATCAGGCTGCTTCCGGGGCCGGGGCCAAAAACATGCGCGAACTGGTCAACCAGATGCGTCTGGTTGGCGAGAATTGTGCTGACCTGCTTGATGATCCTGCAACCGCTATTCTCGATATTGATCGAAACGTAATTGACACCGTTCGTAATTCCGCCTTTCCGGTAGAGAACTTTGGTGCGCCGCTGGCAGCCAGCCTTATCCCCTGGATTGACCGGGCCATGGAAAACGGCCAGACCCGCGAGGAATGGAAAGGGATCAGTGAAACCAATAAAATTCTTGGTCGTGAGGACAATCAGATACCAATTGACGGCTGCTGTGTACGAGTGGGGTCCATGCGTTGTCACAGCCAGGCCTATACCATCAAGCTGAATAAGAATGTGCCCATTGCCGATGTCGAGGTTGCTATTGCCGCTCAAAATGAGTGGGTGTACCTGGTTGCCAACAACAAGGAAGAGACCCTCAGGGAACTTACTCCTGCCCGGGTCACCGGAACCCTGGATATCCCGGTTGGACGCCTGCGGAAAATGAACCTTGGCGACGAATACCTGAGTGGCTTCAGTGTGGGGGACCAACTGCTCTGGGGTGCTGCCGAACCGGTACGCAGGATGCTGAAGATCGTCCTTGAATATACCGGTTAAACGTTAGGATTGCAGCTTGGAGTTTTTTAGACTGACAGCTGTGACGACTCCAGGCCTTCCATTTATTACCTATACCCAGCCCGGCTAAACAGCTAATCAACCTGGCTGGTCAAGGTTATCCTTTGTAATTCAGTGACGCCGGCTCTTGCGCTGTTGATTCCGGCAGGGCACAGCAGTACCTGTTTTTGCCTTTTTGCTTGGCTTCATACATTGCCTTGTCGGCACTCCTGATCAGCAGGTCGGGAATCTTGGCATGGTCAGGGTATATGGCAATGCCGATGCTTGTACTTACCCTGCAGTCCTGGTAGTTTTCCTGTAGTGTTTCCCTGATTGCCCGGCAAATTTTTTCTGCAACCAATCGTGCATTTTCTTCCCCTGAAATTGCCGGCAGGGCGATGACAAATTCATCGCCTCCCCAGCGGCAAATCATGTCCGAATCACGTAGGCAGGACGTCAGTATTGTGGCCAAGTCTACCAGCAGTTGATCTCCGACATCGTGGCCCAGTTGATCGTTGACATCCTTGAAATTATCCAGATCCAGGAAAAGAACGCCAACCTGTTCTTTATTGCGTCCGGCCTGACATAGAGCCTGATCCAGCAGGTCGTGAAAAAGGCGGCGGTTGGGCATGCCGGTCAGAGGATCCTGGTAGGCGATTTCGCGGAGTTGTTCACGGATGCGCTTTAGGTCGGTAATGTCGTGCAGGGAGATCACAGCCCCCATTTTTACACCATTTCTATCAAGCATGACCTGGCCGCTTACCTGGACATCTCTTCTTTTGCCGTCTGCCCGGATGATGACCATTTCCTCATTGTTGAGCTGGATCCCGTTGAGTACCCTGATTAACGGGATGTCCATAGGTTGAAGAGGGGTTATTCCGTCTGTCTGAAAAAGGCGATAATGTTCAACCCACAGATCGTGGGCCAGGATATCGCTGCCCAGGGCATGCAGCTCCCGACTTGCCCGGTTGAACATGGAGAGCTCACCGTTTGCATCGCAGGCAACGATGCCGTCTTCGATGTGTTCAAGCACGGCATTTTGAAAAATCTGCTGGCTTTCCAATTCCTCCTGTATCTTTTGCAGCGCACTGATATCCTGAAAATACCATGCCCGGCCAAGAACATTATTCGTCTCCATCACTGGATGGGTGGATACATGGAAGGTGCGGCCATCTTTCAGCTCTATGGTATCGTTGATCTGTTTGAGATGCTGGTCAAATACCTGTTTTATGATGCCGAGAAACGGGGCAGGTTCTTTTGCCTGGTCGGCAATCCACAGCATCCTTTTTCTGATGTCCTGGCCGATTATGTTGTCTGGAGGTGTCCCCCACATCTGCCGGAATGCAAGGTTGCATGATTGGATTTTCATGCCGGTATTTACCAGTAACATTGCGACCGGGCTGTTCCTGCACTGGCACTCAAGGATGCTTATGTCCCGGAGTGCCCGGGCCCGTTCCTCTTCCTGCTCTGTAACATCATCAAGAATTACCAGCAGGGTGCTGTCAGGCAGGCGGGAAATAGCCATGGCAATGTACCTGATGGTACCCCGGTCCACCAGGTGAGCAACCCAATGATCTGGTTGATCCGGTGCGATGTTGTCCAGGAAATCAAGAAAAGGTATGGAATCATACTGCGTTAGCAAAAGGGCCATGTTCAGACTGCAGAGCTCTTCGGAAGAGATGTTGAACAGGGCAGTGGATTGTTTGTTTGTCTGGAGGATGTGACCGTCTGTTTGCAGGAGAAGAGCAGGCCTGGGCAGGAAATCAAGATTCATTGTACAGGTGCAATTCGGTTTGGCCTTGGACAGAATGGCTGAAGCAAGAGGAGGCGGGGGGAGGAAACAGGAATATTCTTAATGCGTAAATAAAGAGAGGAGACGAATACTGCTTAATGGTTTTCATTACAGCTCTTTTGCAAATGGACGGTTCCTTTTTTTCAGAATTATGAAATTATAATTATCTTATCATTCTCTGCTCAAAAGAGAAAATTTTTTTGAAAAAAATAGAGGGGACAGAAAATTATTGCTCGGAAAGCCGACCATCGCACAGGGTCAGACAACGATCCATGGAATCGGCCAGTTCCATGTTGTGGGTGACCATGATCACGGACAGGGACTGGGTGTGACAAAGATTGGTAAGAAGATCAAAGACCTGTTGGCCGCTGGCAGAGTCAAGATTGCCGGTGGGTTCATCGGCCAATAGCAGTGAAGGCTCCATTATAAGCGCCCGGGCCAGGGCGACCCGCTGCTGTTCTCCACCGGATAACTCGCCGCTGCGATGGTGGATCCGGTGATCAAGGGCAACCTGATCAAGCAGGCCCATGGCCTTTTTCGTCAGCTTCTTTTTAGGGCGGCCTGCGATCAGGCCGGGCATCATTACATTTTCCAGAGCGGAGAATTCCGGCAGCAGGTAATGAAACTGGAAGATAAATCCGACATTGGTGTTTCTGTGCAGGCTGAGGTCGTTTTCACTGGACCTGGTCAGCTCTTTTCCTTCAAAGAGCAGTTCCCCTTTGTCCGGGAGGTCCAGGCAACCCAGTATCTGCAGCAGAGTGGTCTTGCCTGATCCGGACGCACCGACAATGGCCAGCATCTCACCACGGGAAATAGTCAGGTTTACTCCGCGCAGCACTTTGACCGGATTCTTCCCGGAGCCATAGGTTTTATGGATATTTTCAGCCTGCAGGAGGGGAGAAATTGAAGAAATAGGCATGGTATCCATTACTCGTAGGTCAGCGCC
>Ga0209013_10004443_pt1 | contig 12297 bp, 12 predicted proteins | sample Cruoilmetagenom2_FD_187291 | JGI IMG/M metagenome (GOLD analysis project Ga0209013, IMG submission 187291) | Oil polluted marine microbial communities from Coal Oil Point, Santa Barbara, California, USA - Sample 2 (SPAdes) (version 2) | ecosystem: Environmental > Aquatic > Marine > Oil seeps ...
CCCTTCTCGTGCGCACTCGGAGCCAGAAGCTCCACCGTCTCCTGGACGCAGGTCTCTAGGACGAATGGCGCTTCACAGAGTTCGATCTTGCCGGCCTCAATTTTAGAGAAGTCGAGAATCTTGTCGATGAGCGCAAGCAGGGTTCGCGCCGACTGGTCGATTGCATGCGTGTAAGTCTCCTGCTCCGGAGTTTGCTTTGTTTCCAACAGGAGGCTCGCCATGCCAAGGATACCGTTCATGGGCGTGCGGATCTCGTGGCTCATGGCAGCCAAGAATCGCGACTTGGCCCGGTTCGCCGCCTCCGCCTGTTCGCAAGCCTCTGAAAGCTGCGCTTGTGTTTGGCGCTGTTCGGATACATCGCGGCCGATACTCTGCACCTCAAAATCCAAGCCGTTGGCGGCCGGAACCAGTTGCTCTTCCCATTCGATCCAGCGTGGGCCGATCGCGGTCTCAACGAGTTGCGTGAAACGCTGATAACGAACATTGTCGGTCGTATTGAGCGGCGCGTTGCTTTCACCTTCGCGAACCTGCAACCGGAATGGCTTATCGAGTACGTCTTCTGCCGTAACGCCGAGCATTTTCATGAACGCTCTATTTGCAAATGTTAGATTGCCAGCACCGTCTCGGCGCAAAATCATGTCGCCCTGAGCGTCGAGCAGAGAACGATAGCGGGCCTCGTTCTCATTTAGCTCCCACTGCAAGTCCCGTAGCTGCTCGAAACGATAGGAAACATGATTATCGTGATTGGTGATTCTCTGAGTAGCTGCCGCAGCCGCATCGCTTGCCCACGCCAGCGCGAGATAAACTGAAAGAAGTGCCAGACCGACGCCGACAATGGCAAAGGCGTGGAAGGGACTGAAAGCTGCCGGCGCCGACGACAACGCTATGAGAAGGGCGATGACCGCGCCTAGTGCAGCAAAGCGCAGTGACATCGATCCTGCAGACCATGCGTACGACACGATCCGTTCTCGTAGTCTCGTCCAGATTTCGGTAATCCGCATTTCCACGACATTTCGCAACTGGCGCGCCGCGTACTAGACGTTCTGCGTTGTGCCCTTTTCAGATGGCCGTCGAACTCAAAAAAAATCGTTCGCCGACGTTGGGCGTAACTTACAACGCCTACAATGCTAGGGCCTCGTAAAAAACATAGTGGGCTTTCCAAATCCTGAAGCGGCAAAGTTAATGTAAATTACCGCTTTGACACGAGGACCGTTGCAGGTGGTTTCTCGTCTATTCCCCGAGCCGCTTCGACAACCATAAGAGGGACGCCATTGCGAATGGGATAAGCGAGACCAGCCGCGCGGCTAACCAGCTCTTGGGCCTTATCGTCATATTGCAATGCTGCTTTGGTGAGTGGGCACACCAAAATTTCAAGCAACTTCGGGTCGACTCGTTCGCTTATCGGACCCTTGTCGGCTGAGTTGCTCATAGGATACTCCTTGCAGCTCTATTGGAGCGTACTACCACTGCCACTTGAGGATGCAAGCTCCATCTCTGCCAGTGCAACGAGGACTTCAGCGCGGCTTTTCAAATCTTCCGCTTCTAGCAGCGCCTGCTTCTCCTCAGGCCCATAGGGACACATGACGCATAGCGCATTAATTAGGAACTCACTGGACGCGCGCTGTATAGCGGCCCAGTCGGCTTCCAGCTTGTTGGCATCAAGATAGGAGCGCAGCACGCGCAGCAGATTGGTCCGATCGACCTGCTCTTCTCCTAGACCTTCATTGAGATCCATGGCGAAGCGATCATAGCTGACGCTCGCGAGGCGATAGGGCTTTTCGGCAGTCGGTTTGTCGGCAGCTAGCTTGTCGGTGCTCGCTTCGTCAATAACATCGTAGCGCGCCACACCGGTTAGCGTGATGACCAGTCGCCCGTTCTCCACTTCCTGATACGTCGTCACACGCCCAACGCAACCGACATTGCGCAAACTGACAGACCGGCCGATCGGACTTTCCTCATCCTCACTGTCCTCAACGGTCGCCGGCTGAATGATGCCAATGAGGCGATCGCCCGCCATCACGTCGTCAAGCATTAGTAAATACCGCGGCTCGAAAACATTGAGCGGCAACGTTGCGCGCGGAAGCAGGATCGCGCCACGCAATGGAAACAACGGTATGCAAGGCGAAAGGTCCGCTGGACGCCGGTAGCGGTCGATCGTTGACACGTGGATATTGTCCTTCCGGGTTCGACTGCGTTAGGAGAACAACAGCGACGACAACCGGCGGCGCCCCTCGATGGTTGCGGGGTCCTTAGGGCCCCACGCATCGAAGAGCTCAACGAGTTGCTTGCGTGCCGCCTGTTCGTTCCACTCACGGTCGCGGCGCACCAAATCGAGCAGGTGCCCCACGGCTTCGGCCTTCTGACCGTGTGCGGCAAGCGCAACGGACAAATCATAGCGAGCCTGATGATCTGCAGGGTTCGAATCTATGCGAGATTCCAGTTCGGACCGATTATCACCCTGGCCAGCCTTGCGTGCCAGCCCCAGCGCGGCCTTGACGCCCGTGACTGCGGCGACGTTTTGCGCGTCAGGCGGCACGAGCGCGATCATTTGCTCGGCGCGCTCAATGTCGCCAGTCTTAATATAGCAGCGTGCAAGACCGGCGAGCGCGGCGGGGTTGTGCTGATCTTCCTGCAGTACGGCCGCGAACGCACCGGCCGCAGTCTGAACGTCGCCGTGCTGCACCGCTTCCTCAGCATTTGCAAGAATGGCGGTAATATCAGCTTCGGCTTCCTCGCCCAAGATCCGCTCGACGAAGGAGCGGATCACGCTCTCAGGCTGGCCGCCCGTAAAGCCATCGAGCGGACTTCCGCCGCGAAAGGCATATACAGTCGGCAAAGATTGCACACGAAGCTGTCCCGCGATGCCGGGGTGCTCATCGACGTTGATCTTCACTAGGCGGACTTTGCCGCCGTAGCTCCTGACGATCTTCTCCAGCAGTGGGGTAAGCTGCTTACACGGAGAGCACCACGCCGCCCAGAAATCAACGAGCACAGGCACATCACGCGAGGCTTCGATCACATCCTTAGCGAATCCCGATGTGCTGGAACTCTTGATGAGTTCTGCATCCGCAGCCCCCTTCAGCACCCCAATATCCATCTGCATCACCTCGCCGTTGTATTGACCCAATTTATCGTCGCGGGGCAACCCTGCCAACACCGCAAAGGTGGACTAATTCTAGCCGACCCGGTCGGGGAGCTTGGTGTCAATGCCTTAGCTCAAGCCCCATAAATCGCGATGCCAACGGCGAACTGCAAGAGACACACGTTCCCAAAACACGAAGTCCGGGTGCCGAGTGGCCCCTACGGGTCCTCACGTTCGAGCTTGAGCCCACCGAGCACGGCAGTCCTCGGTTCATGGCCGCAAGAGCGAATGAACCGCAAAAGGTCGTCACGCGCAATGTTCGTAGTGGCAGTATTTTCCAGCGGATGGCAGTTGACGCTGCCATGCTTCATTAGTTCGACGTCAATGACGATCCGCACGCGCCGCGCCGGATCGTTGAGGACGGCGAACGCAGTGACAGATCCCGGCGTGACTCCAAGCGCCTGCATCAACAGTTCTGGCTTGCCAAAGCTGAAACGACCGGCATTCAATTTTTTGGCCAGTGCCTTGAGATCTACGCGAGAATCGTTTCCTGCAACGACAAGAAAAAGTTCACCGCTGTCGTCCTTGAGGAACAGGTTTTTGGTGTGGGCACCGGGGAGCTCACGCCCTATTGCGCTGCTTTCCGCAACCGTGAACAGCGGCTCATGCTCAACTGTTTGTGTGGTGATGCCGAGCTCGGCAAGACGGGTGAACAAATCCTGGCGGGTTGCGGGCATGAGGCAATTGAAGCTCAACAGCAACTTCTTAACGATGACTATGGCATACCTAACCAGTCGCCGCTAAATCGCCAAGCGTACATAGCACCGAGTTCGCGAAGATCATAAATGGTCGCGAATTTTACCCATGTTACTGCGCTTGATGACAAACAGCGGCAGCGGTAGCTTTGGACTAACATGAGATTAGGAGAGAAAATGCTTACCAAGACCTTGCTGCGCGCCGTCGCGATGGCATTGGGTCTGCCTCTGCTGTCCGGCACTGCCTTAGCGCAGGAACGATGGGCGGCGATCGCCCCGAACCACGAAAATTCTTCGACAATCGTTTGGGCGACGTCCAAGGATCAAGCGAAGCGGCTCGCCATCGATGCTTGCAGGCGCATTTCTGACACGTGTGCCTCGCGCGCTGCCAGCACCAACGGCATGAAAAACTACTTTGCCATCATGTGCTGCACGAAGCCGAAAAAGGGCTGCGCGGCCGGCGTCGCCAGTTCAAAAAGGGCGGCGCTCAATGAGGTCAAATCGACTTTTTTGGACGCCGGCTTCTCAAACTGTTCGCTTAAGAGCTACATCAAAGCCGGAACGGGCGGGAAGAGCTGATCGGGCCTGCTAGCGGCAGATGAAGTGGTCCCGCTAGAACTTTGCGAGCGGGCGCGCCTACTGGCTTGCAATGGCCGAACAGTTGAGCCATAAGGCGTGACCGCGCCGCCTCTTTAGGCGCCGTTACCCCATGGATGCGGGCGTAGCTCAGGGGTAGAGCATCACGTTGCCAACGTGAGGGTCGTGAGTTCGAATCTCATCGCCCGCTCCAATTCCTTAACCGACATTCCAAAGTTGCAACATCACGCGCCTGGATGACATTTGGGCGAGTGGTGCAGCTTATGCGGCTGTTGAGGCAGTTGCCGGAGCCGCTTCTCTTGCCGTTCCGTCTAGGCGCGAAAGGACTTCCTCGGTAAGCATGCGCACCGCGGTCCCAATGTGGCCTGGGTACTTGGCGAGATAACTGCGCTGCTGGGACTGGAAGCGCGCGGCATCCTGCAGCACGTTGAGCCGCGGAATCGCATGGGCGAAGCAGTGATTCGCTGGATTGTCGGCAAGCCAGCGATGGTACTCTTCATCTGACGCCGAGTTCGACTCTTTCATGTTGACAATAACGCCAAGATTCTCAGCGAATCCCATCTCGGGGTTCAACGACTTGAAGCGGCGGAAGACCTCTAGGCCGCAAACCGATACATAATCGGCCTTGGTCGGAGAGACGTGGTAGTCAGCTTCGCGCAACCAGCTTTCGGTGAGGATCGACAGGCCAGGCGGGCAATCGATGAGCACAACGTCAAAGACCTTGCGAACCTCGCTCAACAGCGCGGCGATAACGGAACGTAGACGCTGATGCAGGCTTTCCTTGGACACCTCACGTTCAAAAAGAGTGAGCTGCATGTCGCTTGGCAATAGGAAAACCGTTGTCGCGTCCTCGACGTCGGATACGTTGCGCACGATAAAATTTGGCCACTCGACAGGCTGGCCCTTAAGCACCGTCATGTGCAGGTAATCGACAATCGTCGCGGCTTCGCTTTGCAGCTTGTAAAGGCTTGAAACCGTCATGAGCATGCTAGAGACACTCGATTGAGCGTCACTGTCGACCACTAGCACGTTCTTTCCGTGATGCACCGACATAGTTTCCGCAACCGCCATGACAAGCGTCGACTTGCCGACGCCGCCCTTGGTGTTCATCACCGCAATGGAATTACGCATGTACCCAACTTCCCCCGCCATGACGGCTCATGGCAAATGGCGCTTTGTGCGACCATCTATCTTCTTTTGCCGCGGGAATATGGCAACGTTACGGAAGACCGACCACGACAAGCAGGACGTCGTGACCGATCGGCCCGTCGAAAGCGAGAATATGCCCTCGGACGGGGTAGGAGCCAGCGCCCAGGGCGACGACACAAATTGCGATAGTACAATGGTCATGCCCACGGCAGCCGTTGCTCATGGCAGGTACGTCAGCAAGGCTCTTCGTATGCCACTGCTCATCCGGGCCTTACTCGACCTCGCAATTTCAGTGGTTGGGTGCGGTATCGAAGATTTGCTTACTTATGAGCAAAGCGCGAAGGGGCTACCTGATCGTAAACCTGACCAAAGGTCTCAACGGCTTCGCCAGGTAAGCGCAATGGCGTTCTAATCTTCGTGTCGGTCGCCGAGTGCCATGTAGAAATCTTGGCCATAACCACGGTGGATATGAGAGTAGTGCAGCACTTCTCCGGACCAACGCGCCGTCTCGATGAACTCTCGGGTCACCTCATCGTCCTACCCTTCCTCTAGCCAAAAGCGTACGGGTCGCCTGAGCATTTTTCATGTTATAGGGGTCGCGCCCGCGAGCCTTATGGGGGGACCTGACTTGGATATTTCTGCGCCTGCTCAGGGCGCTGAGCCCGTGAGTCGAGCACCCTTGCGAGCACGCGTCGCGTGGATGGGGTTCGACTGGGCTGTGCAGCCCTACTACACGTTGATTCTAACGTTTCTGTTTGCGCCTTACTTTGCAAATTCGGTCGTGGGCGATGGGGCGCGCGGACAGGCAATGTGGGGCTATGCCGCCGCGATCGCAGGCTTGCTGATCGCCGTAGGGAGCCCATTCCTCGGCGCATTTGCCGATGGACGCGGGAAGCGCAAGCCGTGGATCGCGCTGTTATCCGTTATCCTGGCAGCCGCGATGACAACGCTTTGGATCGCAACACCCACCGCGCCCCCGCAAACGATTTACCTTGTGCTCTTCGCCTTTGTTTGCGCGACAGCTGCGGCCGAATACACCGCCGTGTTCACCAATGCAATCATGCCGGGATTGGTACCGCAGAGCGAACTCGGCCGGCTTTCGGGGCGGGGCTGGGCCTGCGGCTACTTCGGCGGACTGGTGAGTCTTACACTCATGGCTGGGCTAATCGTGCCAGAACCGGAAACTGGTAAGACGCTGTTGGGGCTTGACCCCCTGGTGGCACTCGACGCGGGCACGCGTCAAGGCGATCGAATGGTGGGGCCATTTGCAGCAGTCTGGTATCTCGTCTTCATGATTCCTTTCTTTTTGTTCGTGCCCGACATCAAGCAGGCGCGGCCAGACGATGGCCGCTCTGCAACGGCAGAGCTTTGGGACACTATCCGCTCGCTGCCGAGGCACCGCGACATGCTGCTGTTTTTAGCAGCGCGCATGATTTACACGGACGGACTGACGGCCATCTTCACATTTGGCGGCATCTATGGTGCGGCGGTATTCGGCTGGGGTCCGCTGTCGCTCGGCATATTTGGCATCTTGTTGACGCTTGTCGGCGCATTCGGCGCGCTCATTGGCGGCGTGCTTGATGATAGGTTCAGCTCGAAGGCTGTCATCTTAGTGGCTCTTCTATTGCTGCTCGTGGGTGCCGCCGGGATTTTATCGGTTGACCCCACTCACGTTTTCTATTTCATCGAGGTCCCCCCAAAGGCAACCGGCTCCGCACCCTTCTCCTCCATTGGTGAGCAGGTATTTTTGGGCTTTTCCATTATCGTCGGCTTAGTCGCCGCGCCGGTGCAGGCCTCAAGCCGCTCGCTACTGGCGCGGCTTGCGCCGCCGGAAAAGATCACGCAGTTTTTTGGCCTATTCGCTTTTTCCGGGAAGGTCACGGCATTCCTCGCTCCCTTCCTGATTGCGACCGTAACGGAGGTTACAAATAGCCAACGCCTTGGCATTTCAGCGATCGCACTGTTTCTCGTGACCGGTCTGATTCTTATGCTTGCCGTAAGATCACCCCAGAGAAGGTAAAAGCATGATGGGGATTTATGAGGTAGTTAAGGGTGAGCTCACTTGGCGGAGTGCTTGCAGCTTAGGCTCTCCGCCACGATATGATGTGTCCTGCGGGACGCCCAATATTTATTCAAGAACAGGACCTGACATGAAAACGATCACGATCCTCGTAGCTGCGGCGACAGCGTTATTGGCGCTGCCATCGCTCGCACAAGATCAACCCGCCGACAAGCCAGCGGTGGAAGATCCGGACACCAGCCACGAGCATGACGGCGAACACTCAGCAGACGAGGCGATCGACAAGGCCAAGGACGCCACCAACAAGGCCATCGACGCGGCCAAGAACGCTATCATCGAGGCGATCGAAAAAGCCAAGGAGCATACCAGCTCAGCGTTAGAGACTGGGAAGGAAGCTAGCGAGGAGGCGATAGACAAAGCTTCCGAGTCCACGACTATCCTCGACAAGGCCGCAAAGGCCGCAAGAGAGGTCTTAGACAAAGTCAAGCAGGCGACCAGCGAAATCTTGGAAAAGGCTAAGGAGGTAACGGAGCAAGAAGGCGAGTCAGACAAGCCTGAGGATGCACCTCCTGCGCCGGATACAGACGCGCCCAAGTCCAACGACTAAGTTGGCCTCCGCGCTCAGCCAACGAATTCGCCAGAATAGGGCCCGATGGTAAATCTTGAGCCGCCGTTCAGGCCCGCCACCATCGATGATGCAACGGTGCTTGCGGAGCTCGTAAATTACGCCGGCGAAGGCCTGCCGCACTATCTATGGAGCACGTTGGTCGAACCAGGCGAAGATGCGTCGGATGTCGGGCGCAGCCGTGCCGCTCGCGAAGAGGGCAGTTTTTCTTATCGCAACGCGGCGATCATTGAGCGGGACGGGCAATGTGCTGGCTGTCTCATTGGCTATGAGATCCCCGACGATCCCGAACCAATCGCTGATGACATGCCGGCCATGTTCGTGCCTTTGCAACAGCTTGAAAACCTTGTGCCGGGCACGTGGTACGTGAACGTGTTGGCCGTTCGCCCGCAGTTTCGCGGGCAGGGACTTGGCACGCAGCTCCTCGATTTAGCCGACAAGACGGCGCAATCGCTTGGCAAGTCTGGGCTGAGTGTCATCGTTTCCGATGCGAACGCCCGTGCTCGTCTACTCTATGAGCGCTGTGGTTACAGCCAAAGCGCCACGCGGCCGATGGTCAAGGAAGGCTGGCAAAACGACGGCCAACTCTGGGTGCTGCTGGCAAAGGGACTGAAGCGGCCTTAACCCTGTGGGCGCTCGGCGACCATGAACCAAGATGGCCCCATATAGGGGTCGTTCCAGATACGCTTCCACTGAAAGCCGGCCTTTTCATAGGCGCGCACCGCTCGCTCGTTGCGGATCGATGGGAACACACAAACGGCGACGGCGAGAGTGGTCGCGAAAACTTCCTCCTTCAGGAGTGATAATGCTATCTGACCGAGGCCCTTGCCCCGATGCTCTTCGGAGGCAATGAACAGATCGAGGTCCCACGTACCGGGCGCGAGATCTTGGGGCAGGTCGTCGCCCCAGATGGTGGCATCGACTGCATGTGCGTAGCCGACCGAAGCGCCGCCCGCTTCGATGATGCGGCAAAGGCCGTGCTCAGAGCCCAAAGCCATGTTGACCTCGGTCTCCGTCGCTGAAGCCGGCCCCCACCACTCCTGGATGTCTTCGCGCAGAAGCCAGCCGCGTATGAGGTCCCAGTCCGACCGCCGGGCGGGGCGCAAGCAAACTTCTGCCTTGCTCGTCATGCCCTAGTGCCGAAAATGGCGCATGCCGGTGAAGACCATTGCAAGCCCCTTGTCATCGGCCGCCTGTATCACCTCGTCATCGCGCATGGAACCGCCCGGCTGGATGACCGCCGTGGCACCGGCTTCGGCAGCCGCCAATAAGCCGTCCGCAAAGGGGAAGAAGGCATCGGACGCAACGACCGCACCTTTTGTTAGCGCCTCGCTCACGCCCATTGCTTTCGCGGCGTTGGCCGCCTTGGAGGCAGCAATGCGAGTTGAGTCTATCCGGCTCATTTGGCCCGCACCAATGCCAACGGTCGCGCCGTCTTTCGCATAAACGATAGCGTTCGACTTGACGTGCTTAGCGACGTTAAAGGCGAAGGCGAGATCGGCCAGCTCCTGCTCGGACGGTGTGCGCTTGGTAACGACCTTAAAGTCGGATGGCCCGACGACCCCATTATCGCGCGACTGAACGAGAAGACCACCGGCAAGCGAGCGCGTGGCCACTCCGGGGGCGCACGGATCGGGCAAAGCACCGGTCGTCAAAAGGCGCAGGTTTTTTTTTGCGGCAAAAAGCGCTTTTGCTTCCGGCGTTGCGTCCGGTGCGATGACGACCTCGGTGAAGATCTTGACGATCTCCTCGGCTGCTGCGGCACTTATCGTACCGTTGAGCGCGATGATACCGCCAAACGCGCTGACGCTATCGCAGGCAAGCGCCTTGAGATAAGCCTCCTTGATCGAGGTAGCCATTGCCACGCCGCATGGGTTGGCGTGCTTGATAATGGCAACTGCGGGCGTCTCTGTTCCCAGTTCCGCCACGAGTTCGAAGGCCGCATCCGTGTCGTTCAGATTGTTGTATGAGAGTTCCTTGCCTTGATGCTGCACGGCGGTAGCCACGCCTGGGCGCTTGTCGCCCGACGCGTAGAAGGCGGCTGACTGGTGTGGGTTCTCGCCATAACGAAGAGGCTCGGCACGGCGCCCACCGAACGCGCGCCACTCAGGCGTGGCGTCGTTTAGCTCTGTAGAAAACCATTCGCTGATCGCTGCATCATAGGCGCCGGTACGGGAGTAGGCCTTGGCAGCAAGCTCCTTGCGCAAGTTAAACGTCGTTGCTCCGCCATGCGCCTCCATCTCCTCAAGAACGCGCGCGTAGTCGGTGGACTCGACGACGACCGTCACTCCGGCGTGATTCTTCGCCGCCGCGCGGATCAGTGCCGGCCCTCCGATATCGATATTTTCGATACAGTCATCAAATGGTGCACCCTTGGCCACCGTCGCTTCGAAGGGGTATAGGTTCACTACCAACAGATCGATCGGCGCAATGCCGTGCTCGGCCATCTTGGCGTCATGCTCAGGATTCCCGCGCACCGCGAGCAGGCCGCCGTGCACCATCGGATGCAACGTTTTCACGCGGCCATCGAGCATCTCGGGAAACCCCGTAAGCTCGGAGACGTCCTTCACCGCAAGACCCCCAGAACGCAGCGCTGAAGCGGTACCCCCTGTCGAAACCAGCTCCACGCCCGCCTTCTCCAACGCGCAGGCAAACTCAATAAGCCCCGACTTGTCCGATACCGAAAGCAGCGCGCGACGGATCCTGGCATTGGAATTGGTCATTCTTCCTTCTTCCTATCAGTCCGCGCGCCCAATTTCCCAGCCGACTTCGCTTTCGCCAAACGTTACTGCACGAAGCACGATCTGCAGCGCGCGGCGCGGACCGCTGCTGTCGGCGAAAAATGTGCTCTCCTCGACCGTGAGGGCGGCACCATCAGCCTTAAAAATCCACTTCTGACCGTCCGAGAGCTTCAGCTCCACCTCGTTTCGCTCCTTAGACAGGCGGCAAGCGACCTCCGGGTGAAGATGGAAATGGATCGCGAAGGGCAGATCGCTTCTCAATCGAAGCGCACCTCGGGATGCAGCAAGCCGATCCCAGCCCTCCAGCCGGGCGCCGTCGAAAGCCAATCGTAAGCGGCGCGAATGAAGGAGTTCGAAGCGGTTCAGATAACCGTCGTGGCTTGCGTCAATGGAAACATCCGCACCGGCGACATCGAGGTTCCACTTGACCTGCGTGGGCAGTTGGATTGGCGGCGCACCGACCAGCTCTTCCAGCCGGCGGTGCCTAACGAGTTTCGACGATGATGTTTCAGCAAGACACAAGGTGTTGTGGCTTGCTGTCGCACGGGCTGCGGGTCGCCAGTCGGCTGCTGCCGCGCCCGGCATACCTCCATTGACGAAGAGAAGATTCGTGCCAACACTCATTTCGAATGACAAGCAACCGGCTTGTGCCTCGCCGGCGACCGTGAGCGGAGGCGGACAGCCGACGTCGATAAGCACCACGCTCCTTTCTCGTTCCAGGCGAAGGTACCCCGACTCTTGAGCCTCAATAAGCGTTCGTATTGGGTTGTCGTCATACGCAAGGACCGTTGCCAGTCCCGCGGCTGATGGCACGCTCATGCCATTAAAGCGCGAAAGCAGGCCATCTCCCAATCGCAGCAGGCGCAGCATCAGCGTAATGCGTTCCAAAGCTTCGCTAACGGGCGCCGGTGTGGACCGCTCTCGCGCGGTAAAGCACTGATTCAACGGCAGCAGATCAAGCATGATGTCGACAAGCACACTCGGGTTACGACTGATGTGGCCGCCATCGGGAAGAATTTGATGTGCTAGCTCAGCAGCGAGCGACTTCTCTATTCCCTTTAGCTGACGCTCGTGCCCGGCGATCGATAGGTCTGCCAGCGTGAGCGCAATGAGCGACAGGAGGCGCGGGTAGCCTTCGGAGGCGTCTCCCCAGACTGCGGAGAGGTGCATGAGCTGGCGGCCAACGCTTTGCGTAATGGTCCGGTAGGTCTGTTGGTCGGCGCCTTCGAGGAGCACGTTGGCGTGAGAGAGCCACGAGATAAGCCGGCGCGCAGCTACCGCTGGCTCAGCAGCTGCCCTATCGTCGGCACACCGGCGCACCGCCCATT
>Ga0209013_10004444_pt1 | contig 12297 bp, 15 predicted proteins | sample Cruoilmetagenom2_FD_187291 | JGI IMG/M metagenome (GOLD analysis project Ga0209013, IMG submission 187291) | Oil polluted marine microbial communities from Coal Oil Point, Santa Barbara, California, USA - Sample 2 (SPAdes) (version 2) | ecosystem: Environmental > Aquatic > Marine > Oil seeps ...
AGCTAAAGGGGAACTACCGCAAGCATTGGGCGAAGGCAGAAGCGGGCATCGAAGACTTCACGTTCCATGACCCGCGTCACACCTATGCGACGTGGCTAGCCCGGTCTGGATCGCTTTTCGTCAAGATCTAGGTGCCGAACAGTACGGCCAACCCGGCAAATTGCACACGCATGCCATGACCAAGCCACTATTGCCGCCAGATCTAGCGCACTAAGTTTGCATGCGTAGACGTAAGAGAACGGGGGGTCATTATGATCCAATTGCTCATGACCGTTTGTGCCGCGGCGTCACCCTACCACTGCAAAGAAGAAGCGATGGTTTTTGCCGAACCTGGTTTGACTGCGTACATGTGCGTACTCAAAGGCCAACTGGAGATCGCGAAATGGAGCGAACAGCATCCAGGCTGGACGGTGCGGCGTTACTCATGCACCCGTGCAGGACAGTTTGCGAAGATTTAGCTTGATCTTACTACTAGTCGCGAACGCTCGGACAGCTACTCATGCAAACGTCCGCTTTACCCCCGAAAGCGGACATAAGGATATGAGTACGGGACGCCCGCTAAGCACCATTAGCGGACATCGAGAACTCGGAGGCTGCCCTATTCGGACATATCACGGGCTATGCCGATGCATCCGCCGTAGCACCGGCGTTAGGGTTACATAGCTGCTGGCTTCGCATCGAAGGTCCGCTAGGCGTTATCTTCTAGCATGTGCTTGCGATTGCGCCTCCAAACTTGCAGCACACGCTGGCCCGGACGGCCTTCAACCTCCCCCTGGACCCATCGACCGCTGTCCGGGCCCTCTTGAAGGAGAAGCAGCGTCATGACCGAGCGCGAGTTTGCCACCCTCGGTGGCGGCGTCATTGCCTACATCAAACCACTGACCTCGGATGAGGCGAGCCGCATGTTCCCGGCTGTCCGGGGGCTGCGCATGGGCATCAACCTCTTCTCGCTACACGCAGCAGACGGCACGCCGCTGGCGCTTACCCACACGAAGCAGGCCGCAATCGGTCATGCGATCGATGACGACTTGCAGATCGCAACCGTGCACTAAGGCGCGCAGCGAAGGGGTTAAGTGTATTTAAATTTATCAGCCGCGCCGTGCAGGCCGTGGACAAGCCGGTCAATACCAAGCCCTAGAAATACCAACGGCCTGCCCGGATCTCTCCGAGCGGGCCTTCTTCTTGACCGTGCCGTCTCCGACAATGTCCGCTTTGGGTCAAAAGCAGACATCTGGGCGCGCGTAACTCATGTCCGCTCCCGACTAGGGATTGATGAGCGGCGAAGTCGGGTGGTCTAAGCCGAGACTTGTCTCGTCGTCGTACCTCTCAAAGGGGGCCACCTGGCGATTGTCTGCGCTAGACTGTCTTGCGATGGCGTCGGCGTCGAGAATGGGCATTAGCTCATTTGGGTCTTTGGCTCGCTGCACGCGGCCGTCGAACACGGCCCCTTGGGAGATGGATAACGTTTGGTGCACGATATCACCTTCGACCTGTGCCGTGTCGTGCAGTGTGATGGTTAGGGCTCGGATGGAGCCACGTACGTCACCGAGTACGTCTATTCGCTCTGCGCAAACTCTGCCGGTGACCGAGCCGTCCTTGCTAATGATTACATGCTTGCCGTGCACGTCACCAGAGACGTGGCCATCGACTTGAAGCTTGTTCTGAGAAATGATCGTGATCTGTTGGCCAAGGAGGGTGAGATCGCTGCCGATCACGGAAGCGCCCGCTACGGCGTGGGGATCAACTGGCAAAGCGTCATTGCGAGCCGATGCATGACCCTGTGGGGCAGAGTGCGCTGGAAGGCTAGGTGGCGTCCGAGAATTTGATTGCGGCTTGTTGGCGTCGCTACTGAACACGTCGCACCTCCCGCGCTATGGCGTTTTGACTAAGGCAAAAAGCAAAGTTGCCACTCCGTCCCGAAAGCGCATCGCAAATCCGCGGTGACATTTTGTTCTAATCCGCAACTTGGTGGATGGATCCACAACATTTATTGGCCGTTCTACGCAAAAGCGGGGGCACAACTGATGCGATTTCAATTAAGTGCCATAAGCGAACATACGGCTGGGTGAGTTGGATGGGAGGAACATCAACCATGAAAAGATTAGCATCCGGCATCCGCACCAACATTATCTATGGAGCTATTGCCCTGTTACCGGTTGCCGTCCTGGTTTACGTCCTCGTCAAACTTTTCGGCTTTCTGAAAAAACTCTCCGCGCCGCTGCTGCCCTATTTGAGCGCAAACCCCTATGTAGACACGCTGCTGCTCGTGCTTCTTACGGTCCTCATCGTTCTGGCCCTCTGTTATTTCTTTGGTGCGCTCGTCAACACGCAGATAGGAGCCTTGTCCTTCGAAAGGATCGAGAAGAAGGCTCGCGATATCATCCCCGGATACGAAATTATTGAGAACCTTCTGCGTGGCATGGCTGGAAACAAGATGTCCTACTCTCCGGCCCTAATTGCTCTTTCCGCCCCAGGAACCGCAACACTTGGTTTTGTCATGGAAGATGATGGTGATGCGTATCTCACTGTCTTTGTCCCGACGGCCCCGGTGATGACCGTGGGATCCATCCACGTGGTGGAGCGGTCGCGTGTCCGACTAATCGAGGGGTCCAGCATGGGCGCAGCGAATTGCATCACCCAATGGGGTTTGGGTCTGAAAGAATTTAGGGGTGCCGTCACCCCGCCAGAAATTTCATAGAAATCTTAGCTTTGGCTCATAAGCAGGCGTCACGTCTTGGGTCAGAATTGTCTGCTTTTCAGCCAAGAGGAAATACATTGCAGCAAGCAAAAAATCCTGACCGCCGGCACATGGGCGGCAGCTCGAAGCAGACCTTAGCTCAATTTCTGGAGGCCGGATGAGTTGACCGGTGTTGGTGCAGAATAGCCTTGATGAAGTGTTTTGCCTTGTGGACCCACTCCGTGTTTTACAGGGGACGTCATATGTCACCCGTTGCGACGTGCAGGGCTCTGCACCAACAAGGTCGGATGAGGTGTCGCGACCACTGCTGGCGTATTTGAGTAGGTACGAGGAATGACATTCGCGCAGCGAAGTGACGTCGAATTCCAAAGCCAAGGCGTTACGTGCCGGGCTTGGTTGTACGTTCCGGACGCGAGCACGACGACGCGGCCTGCCCCGTGCATTGTCATGGCACACGGTCTTGGCGGCACCCGCGACGCCGGTCTCGAGCCGTATGCCGAATGTTTCGTCGATGCCGGCTTCTTTGTTCTGTTGTTTGACTACCGGCACCTCGGCGCCAGCGAGGGCGAACCACGCCAGCTCATATCGATTTCGCGGCAGCTCGAAGACTGGACCTCGGCGATAAAATTTGCTCGCCGCGTAGAAGGAGTAGATCCCCGCCGCATCGCGTTGTGGGGGTCCTCGTTCTCAGGTGGACATGTGCTAGTCGTTGCAGCCAAGGATCCGCAGATAGCTGCGGTCTCGGCGCAATGTCCGATGATGGACGGCGCCGCAAGCGTATGGATGGTGGGGCAATACGCTGGGCCGAGGGCTATTTTGCGGCTTGGACGCGCTGCTCTCATTGACGCGCAACGTTCTCTTGTTGGCAAGGGACCCTATTATGTCCCCTTGGTCGCGCCGCCGGGGCGGATTGCGGCCATGGCTAGCCACGATGCTTACACAGGTTTTGGCGCCATTGTTCCGCCTGAGTGGCGAAACGAGGTGGCTGCGCGACTCTTTTTGACGATGCCTTTCTATCGGCCTGTCCGTTATGCGAGATCGGTCGGATGTCCAGCTCTTATCATTGCTTGCATGGAAGACAGCGTGGCTTCGTCGCGGGCGGCAGTGGATGCGGCGGCTCGCATGGGCGACAAGGCTCGCTTGGTTAAGCTGCCTATAGGACATTTCGATGTCTATACCGGCGAGTGGTTTCAACGTTCGAGCCAAGAGCAAGTGTCGTTTTTTAGCGCGCACCTACACCCCAGGAAACGAACCTAAAATTGATGTTGCGCTGAATCATATCGACGAGGTGGCCTATCCCCTAAAAGGGTCCATACCAATTCAGCCGGTAGGGTTTTATGGAACTGGCATGGAGACGAGACGTTGCGTGTAATTCAGAATGACCATTCCTCCAAAGCGATATCAGGTCCCCTATTAGGATCCTCGATGGTCCGTTGTTAGTCTTAGACGTCGGCCTTAGCTCGGAAGCGGGCGTGGCAACTTCGTCAGCGATAGTCGCTTAAACCCAGCAGCAGACCTCATTGCGCTTCGCTCGGATGTGTCCGACTGGCTCCAAAGTCGGTGTTGTCGCTAGCCTCTGGTCAGGCATAGCCTGCGCTGTAGTCCGCTCACAGGCTTATGATCAAACACCCGGTGCCAACTTAAAGGAAGCGGTCTAGCTAAGTTGGGGGAGGTTGGCTTCGTGCAGGAAACGGTAGCGATACAATGTCATTCGACTTCTCATCGATCATCTTCATCGTTTTTGTGATCATGGCCTTGCAACCTCTGTTAATGGGTCGTTGGTACACGCTGCGACGCGCCCAAGCGATCCGGGCGATCGAGAGCAAGCACGGGACACGCGTTATCACGATGATCCATCGTCAAGAGAAGCGTAGCCTTTTCGGTTTTGCGGTTCCGCAGCACATTGACCTGGAAGATGCCCAGACCGTCATAGCTGCGATTAAGGAAACGCCTGACGACATTCCAATCGACTTTATTATTCATACGCCCGGCGGCCTTGTGTTGGCAGCGATGCAAATCGCCCGTGCAGTGGAATCGCATCCCGCTAAGGTAACCGTCTATGTTCCAGTCTATGCGATGTCGGGTGGAACATTGATTGCGCTTGCCGCGGATGAGATCATCCTGGGAGAATTCTCGGTACTCGGTCCCATTGATCCACAAATTCTCGGGTTTCCGGCCGCAAGCATCGTAAGAGCGCGTGACGCGAAGCCAGTTGCCGAGGTTTTTGACCTCACGCTTGTTCTAGCCGACGTAAGCGAAAAGGCGGTTGCCCAGGTTAAGGAAGGGGCGGTTGAATTATTGACGCCGCGGTTGGAGCAAGCAAAGGCGGAGACTATTGCCGAAAAGCTAGCGGGTGGATATTGGACACACGACTACGCGCTAACCGCTACCGAAGCGAGCGCACTCGGCCTTTCCGTAAAAGTCGATATGCCGCTCGAAATCATGGAATTCATGAAGCTCTATCCCCAACCCGTTCAACGATCCAGTGTCGAATACCTTCCAATCGATATCCCCCGTCACCGGCGTGTTTGATATACACGCCCCGTAGAAGAGATGTTCATCGCCGTTCTTCGTAGGACGATGCTCGGCATTCGGCTCGCTGTTCTTCCAGCTAGAGCCGGGTACCCGCAGCGCTGATATCGCCCACCCCGGCAACCGATGGTGTTGCCACCAGTCATTTGTTCAGCTTACGCTGTGCGCCAGCCGGAGGGGCATTGGTAGCTGCCACCGCATCTGGCACTGAGTGAATTGAGACACTGAACATAACCCACAATAAGCAACGCAATCGCACATATGGGAGAGACGCAATGCCACAAGGATCAGATCAAGCTTTGAGCAAGCGATTACGCCAGGATTTGGTCGAGAGGCTCTCAGAAAGAAAGAACGATATTTTTTGGACGGGTGCGGCCCTAGCGGCTGTCGGCGTTCTGGCACTGGTGTTCCCAATGCTGACGACTATGACGGTGGCGTTTATGATCGGGTGGGTGCTTATCTTCGCGGGAGCAGTGACGATCTACGGCGCCTTCTCCGTTGAAGGTACCGGTCCGTTCTTTGGCCAGCTGCTACTGGGTCTCCTAATGCTCGCACTGGGCATCTATCTCATTACGCACCCTACTGTTAGCATCGTGGCGCTCACGATCATGCTGGCAGCCATCTTCATGGTTGATGGAGCAGCGCAGCTGGTACTCGCGTTCGATGTACGGCCCCGCGATGGATGGTTCTGGCTATTGATCTCCGGGTTAGTCGGTATCGGCGTCGGACTCCTCATAGCAGCCGAACTGCCGGGGAGTTCACGCATTGCGATCGGGATCCTTGTCGGCATCAAATTCTTGGTCACAGGCATCGCATACATCATCTTTTCGAAGCGCCTTCCTTCGCCGTCGGCAAGTTGAGACGCAGAGGCATGTGACGGCCTTGCCGGTGCACGCAGCGCTGCTAATCATAGGTGCACTCCTTGCTTGGAACCTAAGCAGCCCAAGGCAGTATTGGGGAGTGTCTGACACATCGCACTAAGCGCAATGTCCGCTATTTGGCACTTAGCGGACATTCGCGCCCTTGTTAGCGATGAGCGGTGTTCCATCGGCCGTCGCTGCTGCTCCGCTCGCCGAGTGCCAGCACCACCTTGGCTCCATTGAACAGCGTGAGAAGCTTGCGATTTAGCTGAGTGTTGGACTCGCCGCTAGGCGGCGATCGACTGCGTCAGCTTCCTTGCTCGTTCGTTCAGTGTTTTCAGTGTCTGGGCCCGAGTTCGCCGCGACCGGCTCGACGTATAGCTCGCCCTCGCGCCAGACGCACTCGTATGCCTCCGGCCGCGTGAGTAGATCAATGAGACTGAATAGCATCGTTCCTTACTCCATTGCTCGGCGACAGCTTGCTCGCTGCCAGGCGGTAGTCACGCGATGGAAGTAGGATGAATGTGCAACCCTGGCTGTTCCGAAGGAAACGTCCCATACCAACATTGCCTGCATTCACACGCCGTACGTGAGGAAGCGCGCAGGCGTCACGGGGCCGTAGCTAATAGAAAAAGATATGACAGGGGTGCGAGGCCGTGCTGGCAGGCGAGAGCCTCGCTAAGTGGCCCTCACCACTCAGGATGAAAGTTTTGGGGGCAAAGCGAACATTCTATGACACGGCGTCCATGTCCACTAAGTGCCATAAGCGGACCTTTACGGTTCGGGGCCCCTGGCGTTGGCTGTCTTTCATTAGAGTGATCACCTAAAGCTGATCCCATACGGAATGCGCTAGAAGAGGGCCTTGCGCTCGGTGCATCGGATACATGTTAGCCGGCGTGCCATCGTGAGGAGCGGCGCTTGCCTGTCGAGAGGCGCTCGGCAGCGAACGAACGAGGCTTAGGCGAGAGCTAAGTCAAGGCTAGGACCGCCGCGGAGGCCAAGGTATCAGCATGGAGACGCGTTTTCGGTACGTCACATAGGTTTCGCCGAAAGTTGCCACCAGATCGCGTTCTTCAAGAAAAACCCCGATCAAGATGTAGCCGGTTGTTGCCACCGCAAAGAGCAAGTGCCCCAGCGTCATGATGGGTGTTGCCCAAAACGCTAGGATGAAGCCCAAGTAAATCGGGTGACGCACGATTTTATAGAGTGCTGGGGTCTTGAATTCAGGCGCTGCGGCCTCTTTTCGGAGCCAGTGATCGGAAACCTGTTTAAGACCGAAGAGATCAAAATGGCTGATTAGGAACGTGCTCAAGAGCACAATCCCCCATCCGAGGAAATAAACTGCTTGCAGTAGTGTAGAACCGATTGGGTTCTCAACGCGCCAGATCTCATCGGTGATGGGGCGCCATTGCCAATAGAGCAGCCAAAGAATAAGGGCACTCAACAGCACATACGTGCTGCGTTCAATCGGCTCTGGCACGATCGACGTCCACGCTTTCTTGAAGCCCCGGCGTGCCATGCCGCTGTGTTGAACAGCGAAGAGACCAAGAAGCAGGACGTTGACGACCAGCGCCTCTCCCAGAGGCCCCACTGGTCCACTGTCGATAGACTTCGGCACCCAGTAATTGCCGACAAAACCAATCGCATAAGCGACGCTCGCCATTGCGATTAGGTAGGCGATAATACCGTATAGAAGGATCACGACGGAGCCCATGGCGCCTCCTCAAGACGGTGTTCTTATTGCTAAGGTCCGCGATGAGATGTCATCCGATATTAGATACCACGCCCAATTTGTCTAATACGCAAGCAATTTCAGCTCTCGAAGAGCAGTCCGCATTTGCTGACAGCTCCTGTGCTGAAGAGCACCTTTAGGCCAACAGGCGGAGGTGATATACGCTTCTCTCCCACAAGCGGACATGCGGTTGAGTGCGCAGCATTTCGGCTAAGTGCCAAAAGCGGACATCAGGCAGCGGAGGCAAGCTTAAGCCCTACGATCCCCGCTACTATCAATCCTACAAAGAAAAAGCGCGCGAAAGCGGCGGCCTCACCAAAGAAAAAGATGCCGATCAGGAATGCGCCCACTGCACCTATGCCGGTCCAGACGGCATAAGCGGTGCCCATTGGGATTGTTTTCTGTGCGAGGAGAAGCAGCAGACCGCTTACTGCCATGCATGCCACGGAAAAAGAGATCCAGCCCCAACGTGGTCCGGCTTCGGTTAGACCCAGCTTTAGCCCGACGGGCCAGCCCCACTCAAAAATGCCAGCAATAGTCAGATAGACCCACGCCATTTTCAGTTTCCTCTTTCTTCAAATCCTTGAGGTTCGACTTGCCTAAAGATTACCTGTCCCGATTAGCCGGGAGGAGAACAGCCAGCGTGCGAGCGAGACGCTGTGGCAGCACAAGAACTCTATGTGCGCGCCGTTTCTCTCCGTCTGGACCAAGGTCCAAAGGACGATTGTTCCCGCACTTACTATGATCGCATCGCTTTCAACGCAATCAAAGATCGCGCACGGACGCGTGCGATGGAGTTAGTCAATGCAGGTAATTCAAGCTTTAGTCAGCAGGGGTGTTTTTGGCATTGCGGTCGCCGTAATGATGGTTGCAGCGGTAGGCCTGTCTGTCGCTGCTAAAGCCCAAGGCCCCAAACCAAATATAATTATGATTATGGGCGATGATATCGGCATGTGGAATATTGGTGCCTATCACCGCGGCCTAATGGCGGCGCGAACACCAAATATCGATAAGTTGGCTGCCGAGGGGGTCATGCTGACCGATTACTATGCCGAGGCCAGCTGTACTGCCGGCCGCGCCAATTTTATCACTGGCGAGTTACCCATCAGGACCGGCCTAACCACGGTTGGACAAGCCGGTGCAAGCATTGGAATGCCGGCCGCGGCTCCGACGATCGCCACTGCGCTCAAAGAATTAGGTTATGCGACTGGTCAGTTTGGCAAAAATCACCTTGGTGATAGGAATGAATTTCTCCCCACCGTGCATGGCTTCGATGAATTCTTTGGGTACCTCTATCATCTCGATGCGATGGAGGATCCCTTCAAGCCGAACTATCCGCAAAACTTGAAGGACGAATACGGCCCACGAAACGTTCTACATTCCTTTGCGAGTGAAGAAGATGACGCAACAGTTGATCCGCGCTGGGGCAAAGTTGGCAAGCAACGAATTGTCGACAAGGGCCCGCTGCCACCACACCCGACCGAGGGCATCGAGCTCAACATGGAAACGGTCGACGACGTCATCTTGGACCACACGTTAAAGTTCATGGATAAGGCCAAGAAGGACGGCAAACCGTTCTTTATATGGTTGAACCCGACACGCATGCACGTTTTCACGCATCTATCGCCAAAGTACAGAGCTCTGCGGAACTCAGAGAACAACTGGACCATTTCAGAAGCCGGCATGGCACAATTCGATGATGTCATCGGTGCGGTAATGCAAAAACTCGATGATATGGGGATTGCCGGCAATACAATGATCGGCGTGACGACAGACAATGGCACAGAGACTTTCACCTGGCCTGACGGCGGAATTACACCTTTCAAGGGCGCCAAGGGGATGGTCACCGAAGGCGGGTTTCGCGTTCCGATGATAGTACGCTGGCCAGGCAAAGTGCCGTCAGGCAAGGTCTTGAATGGTGTTATGTCGGGATTGGACTGGTTCCCAACCTTGGTCGCAGCAGCTGGCTACGAGGGCGATATCGCCGCCGATCTGAGAAAGGGCAAGGAGCTACAAGGGAAAACCTACAAGGTGCACCTCGACGGCTACAACCAATTGGATATGCTCACCACTGGTGGGAAGTCTACTCGGGAAGAGATGTGGTACTTTGCCGAGTCGACGCTTGGGGCAGCTCGCATCGGGGACTTCAAGTACACCTTCATAACGCAACCGGATGGCTGGTTTGGGGCTAAGGTCGCCGCAGATTGGCCCGGCCTATCAAACCTGCGTCTTGATCCGTTCGAGCGGGCAAGCACGTTTGCCGACTCAACCCTTTATATGGATTGGTATGGCTTCGAATTCTGGCGTTTCGTATTTGTGCAGGAACAAGTGGGCAAACTCGCGAAAACTGCGCTCGAATTTCCACCCATGCAGGCTGGAGCTAGCTTCAACTTGAGCGCGGTCAAGGCGAAAATAGAAAAGGCTATGACGTCCCGCACGGGCAAGTGACTTTCAACTGCTCGCTTAGTCGTCGGCGGAGAAGTCGCCACGACCCAGCCGAGCAAGCGGCACAAGATCGATCTTCGTCTCCACGCTCATCACCCCGATGAATGACGTCAGCTCCTGAGTCACAGGGTCATCTTTATGGTCCTCAAGCACGGCGGTCATCTTATCGTCCGTCGGATTGGATCCTGTATGGAGGTCGGACACGCCATCCTTCACGTCAAACTCACGCGCCTTTATAATAACGAAGCAGACACTTTCGGGTGAAATCTCAAGCTCCGTAGAGTCAACCTCTTTTACTTTATATTCTCCGCCTGTTCCGCGCCGTCATAGCTGTCGGAGGGCTTTACTCGTGGGGCTTCGTCAAGGGTGTGCTCAAACTCGAGAGTTCATTTAAGCGCCTTGTGAATCCGATCGTAAGCGGCCTTCAAATCTAATCCGAGCTGCTTGACAGTTCCGCCGACCTCTCCCGCGGTCCGATCAAGCTCTGCCTTCTCACGAAACGACTTCCAGCGCTTCTCGAGTTCGGTCCATTCGTCCTGGGCCTCCATCGAGCCGAGATGAATTTTGAGCATTATTTCGTCGCGCGTGCGTTTAAGATCTTCGGAGAGCTTGTGGAGGTCTGGCATGGGCCGTTACCCTTGCGTTGCGCCTTTAGGCTGATGCTCTCGACGAGCAGGAGCCCGTTCGGATTTTTCTGATAAAGAAGGAGTTGAGCACATTGCCTTATAAGTTTAGTCGCGAAAAACCAGGCGACCTTGACCAGAATCAATGGGCTATTGCGCGCCTATGTCATCGTCAATTTGCGGGCCGGTGAACTAACGGATGAATACGGCTTTTGGGCCTGCAAAATGAGCTTTCCGCCGCATGCATAAGGAAGTGCAGATGACCCTTAGTCTTACCTCGACGGCCTTTTCTGAGGGTGAGTCCATCCCGATAAGGTATACGTGCGAGGGGCAGGATATTTCGCCGCCGCTTGCATGGTCAGGTGTGCCCGAGGGCACGAAGAGCTTCGTTCTCATTGTTGATGATCCTGACGCACCAGACCCGCGCGCGCCGAAGGTGAATTGGGTACATTGGGTGGTCTACAACATGGGCCCGAGCACAGCCGGGTTGGCGGAAGGCGGCGCCACCGGGGGCCTTCCTCTGTCCGCGCAGCACGGTCTCAACGATTGGAAACGTGCCGGCTACGGCGGCCCATGCCCACCGATTGGCCGGCACCGATATTTTCACAAGCTATATGCCCTAGATGCCGTGCTTTCTCGTTCGCCAAAGATGACCAAGGGCGACGTGGAGTCGGCCATGGAGGGCCATGTATTGGCTAAGGCTGTACTTGTTGGCACGTATGAGAAACAAAACTAGGGTTGTGCGGTTATGTTTCTGCCTTGCCACCGCTGCGGCTCTTTAACTCGCGTGGGGGCCCTGCATTTGCATTAGGGCGGCTTCAATGCGTCTCCAGGTCTCCGCTTGTTCCTTGTCGCCAGCTCTATCCAGCTCTCGCACCTTTTGCGCCGCTTCCATTATGGCCTTGTCCCCATGTGCTTCCTTCAGCTTACGTGCGTGTTCTTGGATGTCGATTGCGTGCATAACTCAATACCTCCTATCGATTTCCCGAAGAGTCTGCCGCGCAAAAGCATCAGGAGCGTTGATATCCATCAACGCGGATAACGGGGCCTGATGGGCAACCCATGTGGCACGCATGCTAAATTTACCCAAGTCTTGTTCTATGCTCAGGGTTCATAAGACAAAGTCTCCGTGGATCTTATAGGCCCGCTATTTGCACGTAGCAGAAAATGCAGTCACTTAATCGGAGGCTCGTCGCACAGGAGCGACCTGAAAGTAAGGAGCCAACTATCAAAAAGTGACTACTACACCAGCAGGGCCCGCCTCATTGCGTCAGTCGAGGAGTTGAAGTGGACAGCGCCGAACTGCAATTCCTTGAACAACGTGTTGGACGTCTCCATGCCAGGCAGCGCTTAGGGGTAGAGAAAGACCACGAATCCCAAGTGTTCGGGCAGGGGCTGAATTTTTTC
>Ga0209013_10004445_pt1 | contig 12296 bp, 6 predicted proteins | sample Cruoilmetagenom2_FD_187291 | JGI IMG/M metagenome (GOLD analysis project Ga0209013, IMG submission 187291) | Oil polluted marine microbial communities from Coal Oil Point, Santa Barbara, California, USA - Sample 2 (SPAdes) (version 2) | ecosystem: Environmental > Aquatic > Marine > Oil seeps ...
CTGAAGAAGCATTTGAGAAAGAGGATAATTGCTATTTTCTAAAAGGAAATACATTATTATTTAAATTGAATGATAATATTAAAACTCTTACTTTGGATAATTCAACGTTCAATTATAGATCAGATTTGATGACTGTTGAAATTGATAGTCAAGAATATTCAGTTTTGAATCAAGATGCAAAAACGATCGAAAAAGAAAATAGAGAATTTTCTATAGCAGTAGAAATGATATTTCTTTTTAAAAGTCTTAAAGAAAATATGTTATTTCATAATAACCGCTAAGGCACAAAGATTATTTTTGGCGTCTTTGTGAGTCTGCGGTTAAGGAAAGATTCCAATGATATTTAAGCTAAATGGTATAGAAAAAGAGTTTAACGGTAACCAAGAACTATCACTGCTAAAATATCTACGTACTGTCGAAGGAATCACATCGGTAAAAGATGGCTGCTTTCCTCAAGCCGCATGCGGTGCTTGCACAGTGATAATTGATGATGAATCGAAACTGTCATGCGTTATACCTATGAAAAAAGTTGAAGGCAGATCAGTTATTACTCCCGAAGGTCTTGACGAATTTCGGAAGCGTGTATTTACAAATGCTTTCGTTGAAAAGAGCGGGGTACAATGCGGTTTCTGTATTCCGGGAATAGTGATGCAGGCAAATGTATTAATTGATAAAAATCCCAATCCTACCCGGGATGAAATTGCCCATGCGCTTCAACCAAACCTATGCCGCTGTACAGGATATAAAAAAATTATCGATTCCATCGAATATGCTGCCGAAGCAATTCATGATATGAACGAAATCCCATTTCCAGCAACAACTGGCGGAGTGGGGAAAAGACATCCAAAATATGATGCTGATAAACTGGTATTGGGACAAAGTCCTTTTGTAGCTGATGTAAAACTTGAAGGAATGGTTCATGTGGCATTAAAGTTTAGCGATCACCCAAGAGCTAATGTGTTATCAATAAATACCAGCCGTGCTGAACAGCTTGAAGGAGTAATTAAGATTATTAATGCAAAGGATGTGCCTGGTGAAAGATACTCAGGTTTAATTGTTCAAGACTGGCCTATAATGATAGATGTTGGGGAGGAGACAAGATATGTTGGAGATGTCCTTGCATTGGCTGTGGCTGAAACAGAAGAAATTGCGCGAGAAGCGGTTAGTTTGATCTCGATTGAATATGATGTGCTAGAACCATTAGTAGACATGACCAAGGCTCTTGATAGTGATGCACATAAGATACATCCTGGTGGAAATTTGCTTTCACTTACAAAAATAGATCGAGGAGATGTTAACAAAGCATTCAGTGAGGCAGCCTATATTTCCGAGGGGACATATGAGACTCAAATGGTCGAACATGGATTCATGGAGACTGAATCTGCTGTTGCCAGACCAGGTCATGATTCTGGAATAGAAATACTCTCTCAAGGTCAGGGAGTTTATGAAGACAGAAAGCAAATTGCAAAACTTCTGAATCTAAATGAAGAGAAAGTCCGTGTGATTCTTGTCCCAAACGGTGGAGGATTCGGCGGGAAGGAAGATCTTTCAGTTCAGCATCATGCTGCCTTAGCTTCGTATTTACTCAAACGTCCAGTTAAAATATCCTTAACACGTGATGAATCAATTTTGATGCATCCAAAACGGCATCCGATGATAATGAAATATAAACTTGCATGCGATGCCAAAGGAATTCTGACAGCCTTAGAAGCTGATATATTAGGTGATACTGGCGCATACGCCTCAGTAGGGATGAAGGTTCTTGAAAGAGCGGCGGGGCATTCAACCGGAGCTTACAGTATTCCAAATGCAAAAATTACCAGCAAAGCTGTTTATACAAACAATCTTCCATGTGGCGCAATGCGCGGATTTGGTGTTAATCAAACGGCATTTGCAATTGAGAATTGTATAGATGATCTGTGTGAGAAAGGTGGATTTGATAGATGGCAGATAAGATATGATAATGCATTAGTTGATGGCGGAGTTACATCAACCGGGCAGATTTTGAAAGGTGGAACGGGAGTAAAGGAAACACTTCTTGCTGTGAAAGATGTTTTCCAAAATTCAAATTATGCTGGAATTGCTTGCGGCATTAAAAACACAGGAATTGGCAACGGTATGCCTGATGATGGTATTGTGATAATTGAAGTTATTTCTGAGGATAAAGTTTTGCTTAATCATGGCTGGACGGAAATGGGGCAGGGTGTTAATACAATGGCGGTTCAGTTTTTGTGCGAAGCAACTGGTATTGACCCACGCATTATTGAAGTGATTGTTGATACTAAAAAGGAGGCAAAATCGGGAATGACCACAGCCTCACGTGCAACATCTATAATCGGCAATGCAATTATCGAGACAGCGAAGGATTTCAAAAAGGATCTGGAAAGTCATTCGTTAACAGAATTAGTTGGAAATATATACAAAGGAGAATGGATCTGTGACTGGACTACTAAACCAGATAAAGCCGAGGAAGAAATTGTGACGCATTATTCTTACAGTTATGCTACTCAAGTTGTGTTGTTGGATGCTGAAGGAGAAATTGAAAAAATTATAGCTGCTCATGACGCTGGGAAAATTATTAATCCAAGTTTATTCGAAGGTCAGATTGAGGGCTCGCTACACATGGGATTAGGATATGCTATATCTGAGGAACTTGAAATGGAAGAGGGCAGACCAAAATCAACTATGCTGCGGAAGATGGGAATTCTGAGAGCGAAGGAAATGCCCGAAGTAGAAGTGATTGGTGTTGAAGTTCCTGATCCGATTGGTCCGCATGGAGCTAAAGGAGTTGGAGAGATAGGACTTGTTCCAACGGCAGGAGCAGTTGCAAATGCGTTTGCACGTTTTGATGGTACAAGGTATTATAAATTGCCGATTAAGAAGAGAGAGGAAAAAGCAATTTAATATTGTTATTGTTTTTTGCATTGAGTAAATTTACTCAGTGAATTGAGTAAAATAACTCAATGTTATGAGTGTTTTCATTTTGAATTAAAACGAAAATAATTTATGAACTATATTAGATCCCAATATTTCCTTTTAAAAAGGAGAATCACAGAGAAAAGAAAATTTATTCAAACCATTGTTGGGCCAAGACAAATTGGTAAAACTACACTGGTAACACAACTGATTCAAAATGAAAAATTTTTATTCCACTACATCTCTGCTGATTCAATAGAGACAACAAATCTATCATGGATTTCACAGCAGTGGGAAACAGCAAGAATTAAACTAAAGTCTTCTAAAGCAAAACAAATAATCATAATTATTGATGAAATTCAAAAAATTGAAAATTGGAGTGAAATTGTAAAAAAAGAATGGGATAGCGATACCAGAAATAAACTTAATCTAAAAGTTATTCTACTTGGATCTTCAACTTTGCTGATAAAAAAAGGTTTGACCGAATCCCTTGCCGGGCGGTTTGAAATTATTTATATGGGACATTGGTCATTTACTGAAATAAATAAAGCGTTTAACATTAAAGTTGAGGAATTTGCTTGGTATGGCGGATACCCGGGTTCTTACGAACTTGTAAAAGATGAACAAAGATGGAAGGATTATATTAAAAACTCTTTGATTGAAACTACTATATCGAAAGACATTCTAATGCTTTATCAAGTAAATAAGCCTGCTTTGCTTAAGCGTTTGTTTGAACTAGGATGTCTGTATTCGGGACAAATACTATCATACACAAAAATATTAGGGCAACTGCAGGATGCTGGGAATACTGTCACATTATCTCACTATTTAAATTTATTAGATGAAGCAGGTTTAATCTCTGGACTTCAAAAGTTTTCGATTCAAGAATTTAGACAAAGATCTTCTAGTCCCAAATTTCAAGTTTATAATTCATCATTTATTAGTTCACAAATGACAGAAACTTTTAATGAAATTATAAAACTGCCTGAAAAATGGGAACGAATTGTTGAAGTTGCAGTTGGCGCCCACTTAATTAATTCCGCAAAAACAGAAAATTACGAAGTGTTTTATTGGAGACATGTTAATAACGAAGTAGATTTTGTTTTACGATATCATGATAAGATAATTGGTCTTGAAGTAAAAAGCGGAAGTAATTTACAGAAAAGAGGAATGAACGCATTTAATAAAATGTTTAATCCAAATAAAGTGTTACTTGTTGGAGAAAGCGGAATACCCTGGCAAGAATTTTTAAAACTAAACCCAATTGAATTATTCTAATCGAAATAATTCCTCGAGGCTCTGCATAGATGTAATTCATTGATGAATAAAACAATTTATGGAATTTGTATTTTTGAACAATTTGTAAAATCTGACCACACTCGTACCCAAATTAACGAATAAAAAACTATCGATAACTGTGAGAGAAATTAATAATAGTAAATTCCTAAAAAATACAGGCAAAAGATGGCAAAATGAGATAAACAGTGGAAATGATTATTAACTTTTCAAAGCATTCATATCTTTAAGTCCATTACCCGTAATAATTAGTAATACAGATTTGTTTTGTAAAGCATCGTTACTTGTAAGTTTTTTGAAAGCAGCATAAGTTGCTGCACTTGAGGGTTCACACAAAATTCCAGTTTCACGAATAAATTCTTTTTGTGCAAGTAAAATATCATCATCTGAAACTGATATCGCTCTTCCCTCACTTTTGGTGATTGCTTCAGCAGCCATATAAAGATTTCGAGGAGCGCCTGCAGAAATGCTGTCGGCAATTGTATTTGCCGGATTATATTCAAATTGGCCTTGAGCTAAAAATCTAACAATTGCATCACTATTCTTAGATTGAACTCCAATGAGCTGAGGAAGTTTATCAATCCAACCTAGTTTGAGCAGTTCAGAAAATCCTTTGTATATACCCGAAATAATTACTCCATCGCCAACCGGAACAAAAATAACATCTGGAATTCTTCCGTTTGTCTGGATGAAAATATCATATGCCGCAGATTTTTTCCCCTCAATTGTAAGTGGATTGTAAGCAGTTTTTCTATTATACCAATTATTTTTTGATGAGACTTCAAGGCAAGTATCGAAGGCTAAATCATAATCTCCCTCCACGACAATTAGCTCTGCACCGTAAGCTTCAATCTGAATTCGCTTTGCTTCCGGGATGTTTTGGGGTACAAAAATGTGAGATTGCATTCCAAGTCTAGCACATATTCCAGCCAACGATGACCCAGCATTTCCGGTTGAAGCAGTTGATATTTCTGTAATTTCCATTTCTAAAGCTTTCAAAGCAACAACTGCGGATGCTCGATCTTTGTAAGAAAGAGTTGGATTTCTTGTTTCATCCAATACGAAAAATTCTTTGTCGTTAATTTTATAATTGAGCAAATTATGAGATATAAGAGTTAATCGATCTAATACATGTGAATCAATTTCCTCAAAATCGATCGGCCAGAGATAAGGATATAACCAAAATTTACCTGATTCAATTTTTAGAAAATCCTCACGTAAAATTTCTGTTTTAATGATATTGTAATCATATTCAATTAATAATACACCCTCTAATGGTCTTTGTTTATCAGCTTTTCCACATTTAGGGCAAAGGTAAAGTCTATTACTCTCAATTTGTTCGGAAGAAAAAATTGAAGCGCATGAGAAACATCGATATCTGTATTTATTCATTATTTTTAGTAAATTATAGTTGATTATTTGATATTTCAGTTAATTAGTTGAATTCAAAAAACATATCAAATAAACTAATCTAAAATTTTTATAAGTGCAATTAGTTAAGCACTATTTACCTTGTCTTATTTGGAAGTGTATCAAACTATTTTTTAACCGTCAATTTAGAAAAAACAATAATGATCAAACCAAAAAAATATAAATCATATTTGCTACATAATTTTGAGAATATTCCTCAAGTAAGACAATATCTATCTGATGCAGATCAACATGCAATACGAGTTGTTGGGAGTGTGCTTCCCTTTAAAGTGAACAACTATGTAATTGATGAACTTATTGATTGGAACAACATTCCTGATGATCCAATATTTCAGCTTACATTTCCCCAAAGTGGAATGTTGAAAAAAAATCATTTTAATGAAATTGCTCAAGCTCGAAAAAAAAATAATGGAGATAAGGAATTAGTTGCAAATAAAATAAGATATGAACTAAATCCAGATCCTGCAAAACAGAATAAATATAATATTCCGCTTTTAGAGGGAATGAAGCTTACCGGGATTCAACATAAATACGATCAAACAGTTTTATTTTTCCCCAGTCATGGGCAAACTTGTCATGCTTATTGTACGTTTTGTTTTCGCTGGCCTCAGTTTGTTGGAATTGATGAACTGAAATTTGCTTCCAAAGAAACAGAACTTTTGGTGAAGTATGTAAAGGAAAATCCTAAGATTACAGACGTTCTTTTTACCGGAGGCGATCCAATGGTGATGTCAACCTCAAGGATCGAGTCGTATATTAGACCTCTGATAAATAGTAATTTGCAAAATTTACAGACAATCAGAATCGGGACAAAAGCACTGAGCTATTGGCCTTATAGATTTGTTACTGATAAAGACGCTGATAATTTGCTTCATTTATTTGAAAAAGTTGTTAAGAAAGGATATCATCTTGCTTTTATGGCTCACTTTAATCACCCACGAGAGCTTGACACACCAATTGTTCAAAAAGCGATAAAAAGAATCCAAAGTACCGGCGCAAAGATTCGAACTCAAAGCCCGATAATGAAACACATAAATGACAAACCAGAAGTATGGTCAGAAATGTGGAGTAAGCAAGTGAAATTAGGAATTATTCCTTATTACATGTTTATTGCAAGGGATACTGGAGCACAGGAATATTTTGCAGTTACTCTAGAAAATGCTTGGCGTACATACAGAAAAGCATATCAATCAGTGAGTGGTGTCGCTCGTACTGTTAGAGGCCCTAGTATGTCGGCCTCTCCGGGTAAGGTTCAGATTTTGGGGATTAACGAAATACACGGTGAAAAAGTTTTTACACTCAGATTTCTACAGGGGAGAAATAAGAATTGGGTTGGTAAACCATTTTTTGCAGAATATAATCCAAAAGCAAATTGGTTAAATGATCTGAAGCCAGCATTTGGCGAAGAAAAATTTTTCTTTGAAAAAGGGCATCACTAAGAAATTTGTCAATTATATTTTATGATTTTGAATTCTTTCCATTAAATCTTAATTTTACGAATCTACTAATCCATGAGGAATCTATGAGAATTCGATTCACACTATTGATCATAATTAGTTTAACGATATCCATTCAAACATCAGCAAATTTCAACAATTATTTTCTTGATAAAACAATGAGAATCGATTACTATCACATTGGTGATGCTGATTTCGAAAAGGTAGTCATCGATCAAATATATTCCTATGGTACATGGGCAGGCAGTTTGAATAATCTAGTTGATAAATTGAATTATGGGGCATATTACACTAAGATTTATGACGCTGAATCTGGTAAGCTCATTTATTCAAAAGGATTTGATAGTTATTTCAAAGAATATCAAATTGGCGGCGAAGCTAAGGAAGGCAAAGTAAAATCTTTCCATGAGTCGGCAATTATTCCAACACCAATAAAAAAAATCATATTTGCATTAGATAAAAGAAATAAAGCGGGAAAACTGGTTGAAATTTTTAGGGATGTAATTGATCCTTTTGACATCAACATATTAGTCGATGAAGGGGAAGATCCAACAGTTGAAGTATTCAACTCTTTATCAAGCGGTGATTCTCATATAAAAGCTGACATAGCAATTATTGCCGAAGGATATACGCAGGATGATAGGGACAAATTCATTACGGATCTTAAACGTTTTACAAATGTTTTTTTTACAAGTGAACCTCTAACTTCTTACAAAGAGAGGTTTAATATTTACGGTGTGCTTAAGCCATCTTCAGAATCGGGATGTGATGAACCTAGAGCAGCTGTTTATAAGAGGACATCAATTAGTTCAACATTTAATTCTATGGGATCTGAAAGATATTTATTGACTGAAGATAATAAAACTTTGCGAGATATCGCTTCTCACGTTCCATATGATGCAATATACATAATGGTAAATCATTCCCGTTACGGCGGCGGCGGAATTTATAATTTTTACTGCACATTCACTTCCGATAATATTTTTTCAGAATACTTAATGGTACATGAATTTGGACATTCATTTTTTGGTTTAGCGGATGAATATTATACTTCATCTACAGCATATAATGATTTCTACTCTCCGGAATATGAGCCCTCCGAGCCAAATATTACTGCTATGAAAGATCCAGAAAAGATAAAGTGGAAACATCTTCTCGCTAATGGAATTGAGCTTCCTACACCATGGGAAAAGGAAGAATTTGATAAAACGGATTTTACATGGCAGAAAGAAAGAGAAAGACTTAATAATATTACATACGATCTTCAGCGAAATGATGCTTCACCGGAGGAAGTTGACCGATCAAGAAAAGACTATGATGAAAAAAGTTCAGCACGCGAAATAGAAGTACAAAACTACTTGAGCAAAAGTAAATATGCTGGAAAAGTTGGAGCATTTGAAGGAGCAGGTTATGTTCCTAAAGGATTATATCGCTCGTCTATAAATTGTATCATGTTCTCAAGAACAGATTTCTTTTGTCCAGTCTGCCAAGAAGCGATGATCAGGATAATTGAATGGTATTCAAATTAATATTTTAATAATAAGAGAGTTTTAAGATGAAAAAAATAAGTTTGTTCGTTTTAGCATTTGTATTATTATCTCAAGTTGTTGTCGCAAGCGATGAAGACAACAAAGTCGATTCTTTGAAAAACATTTCGTTAAACGGACTTAGTTTCAGAAGTATTGGGCCTGCAGTTACCGGAGGCAGAATATCCGCAATTGCTGTTAATCCCAGTAATATCAGCGAGTACTATATTGCTTCGGGGCATGGCAATCTTTGGAAGACGGTAAATAGCGGTGTGACCTTCAAACCTGTATTTGATAACCAAGGAGCATATGCCATCGGTGCGGTTGCAATTGATCCTACAAACAGTAATGTAGTCTGGGTTGGAACTGGGGAAAATAATAATCAGAGTAATGTGATATATGGAGACGGTGTTTACAAGAGTGAGGATGGCGGAAAAAGTTGGAAAAATATGGGGATTAAGGAATCTGAACATATTGGTGGAATTGTCATTGATCCTAATAATTCTAATATAGTTTATGCCGCGGCTTACGGATCATTGCGAAAAAAAGGGGGAGATAGAGGAATATTCAAAACTGCCGATGGTGGAAAAACTTGGGAGAATGTCCTATCCATTAGTGAACATACTGGATGCTTTCAAATTCACATGGACCCAAGATATTCTAACATTCTTTATGCCGTCGCACATCAAAGGATGAGAAAACATTATACTGGCGTTAGCGGCGGTCCTGAAAGCGGAATCTATAGAACAACCGATAGTGGAAAAAGCTGGGAAAAAGTATCAAGTGGTCTTCCAAAGGAAGATGTTGGTAGAATTGGTATGTCAATATCTCCGGTAAATCCTGATATTGTATATGCAATTGTTGAGGCCACAAAGAAAGATAAAGGATTTTATAAAAGTGTTGATAGAGGAGTTAGCTGGACGAAGCAAAGCAGTTATATTTCAAGTTACCCATTCTATTTTCAAAAAATAATTGCTGATCCAATTGATGTCGATCGTGTTTATAGTATGGATGTTTTTATGCAAGTAACTAATGATGCTGGCAAGACTTGGAAGAATGTTGGGTATAAAAGCAAACATGTTGATGATCATTCACTCTGGATAAATCAGAAGAACAATAAGCATATTATAGCTGGCTGTGATGGGGGAGTTTATGAAACTTTCGATAGAGGGGAAAATTGGGATTTTAAAGCTAACTTACCTATAACAGAAATTTATAAAGTATCGGTTGATTATGCAAAACCATTTTACAATGTATTTATTGGAACTCAAGATAATAATAGCTTAGCTGGCCCTTCACGAACTATAAATACTAGTGGAATTACAAATCAAGACTGGTTGTTTACTAATTCGGGAGATGGTTTTGAAACACAAGTTGATTGGAAAGATCCTAACATAATTTATGCTCAATCTCAAAATGGTGGTCTCGTTCGGTTCGACAAACAAAGTGGTGAAAACCTATTTATTAAGCCATATGAATTTACTGATACAGCTTACCGATTTGATTGGGACGCAGCACTGCTCATTTCTCAGCATGATAATCATAGATTATACTTTGGTGGAAATAAATTACTTGTAACTAATGATCAAGGGAGCAGTTGGAAAGAGATTAGTCCCGATCTTACAAGAGGTGTTCCTCAAGAGATGGAAAAGTTGATGGGAGTTAGCTGGAGTATTGATCAACTTACACGTAAAAGCTCAATGGCTCAGATTGTCACAATTGCGGAATCTGTCTTGGATGAAAATATTCTTTATGTAGGCTCCGGCGATGGGTTGATACATTTCACTGCGAATGGAGGAAGTTCATGGAATAAATCTTCCATTGAGGCATTACCAAAATATGCAAGAGTCCACCAAATTGTAGCCTCCAATCATAGTAAGCTTATTGCTTATGCTGCATGTCATAATTTTATTGGCGGAGATTATAAACCTTACTTTTATAAAACAAATGATGGAGGGAAAAAATGGGTTTCAATAAATGCTAATTTGCCTGAGAAGGGAAGCACATATTCTATAGCAGAAGATCATGTAAATAAAGGTCTATTATTTGTCGGAACTCAATTCGGAGTATTCTTTTCCAACAATGATGGTGAAGAATGGATTCCATTAAAAAGCGGGATACCAGTTCATGCTGTTATGGATCTTGAAATTCAGAGGGATGAAAGTGATCTTGTTGTTTCAACTTTTGGTAGAGGCGTATATATTCTAGATGATTATTCACCATTAAGATATTTAACTAAGGAGAGTATAAAAAAAGAAGCCACTTTATTTCCAATTAAGGATGCGCTTATGTATGTAGAAGCTCAAAGATTTAATTATGGGAATGCTGGTTTTCAGGGTGCAAGTTTTTATTCAGCACCAAACCCAGAAATAGGTGCAACTTTTACATATTTCATAAAAGAAGAACACAATACGTTAAAGCAAAAGAGAAGAGATGATGAAAAAGAAATGATAAAAGAGGGTAAGGATATTAAATTCCCATCATATGAAACTTTGCTTAAAGAAGGTGAAGAACCTAATGCCTATTTGCAATTTATAATTTCCGATGAATCAGGTAATGTTGTTAGAAAGATTAAGAAGGAAATTAATAAAGGGGTAAATAGAACAGTTTGGGATTTCAGATATAGTCCAGTAACACCAATCTCTTTGAAGACAATAGATTACAACCATCCTTATATTTCTCCTGATAAAGGATATATGGTAGTACCAGGAAATTACTATGTTTCTATCTCAAAATTTGAAAGCGGGAATTTTACTGAGTTAGTTCCTCCTGAGAAATTTATTTGCAAAACATTAAATAATGCTTCTATTCCAGCTGAAGATAAACTAGCTCTTGATAAATTTAATAAAAAAGTTGCTGAACTTACCAGAGCAATTGCTGGAGCTGATTCTTATAGAGGAGAGATGGTTAAAAAATTAGCTTACTTAAAAAAAGCAGTAATTGAGGGTGCAGATGTTTCCAAAGAAACATACAATGTGATACTGGTAATTGAACAAGACCTTAAAGATCTCAATATTGAGTTGAATGGTGATAATCTTCGTACAAAATATGAGGGTGCAAGACCAACTTCAGTGAAAGAAAGAGTTGATCTGATAACCTATGCTTTGTGGAGTACAACTGCTGCACCAACAAATACATTCATTAAATCATACGATGAAGCGGCTGGTAAGTTTGATGCGATTTTAGTATCGCTTAAATCGATTGATAAAGAAATAAATCAAGTTGAATCTGTTTTGGAGAAAAATGGAGCACCGTATACACCTGGAAGATTTCCAGAATGGAGAAAAAATTAAACTAGTTTTCTAAGTTCGATTTAATTCAATACATTAGTTTTATTCTATCATGTCTGGATTCTGCTCGACATGAATGGGAAAATCTATACCAATTATTCGCTCGACATGATTAGTAAAAAAATTCTCTTTCTTATTTCCCACTCGACATAATTTCTTTCATAGCGAGCGGAGTCGAGCTATGATTGGTTTCATTTTTACATTTTGCAAGTTCATGTAATTTTTCAAAATCGTGCTTTATTAAAGCTTCCTTCTTTGCTTTACTCCAGTTTTTGATCTGTCTCTCAATTAGAAAGGCTTCATGGTAGGAATTGTATTCTTGAGAATAAACTAATTTAACAGGTAAACGGTATGCAGTATAACCTTTGTATTTCTTCGAA
>Ga0209013_10004446_pt1 | contig 12296 bp, 13 predicted proteins | sample Cruoilmetagenom2_FD_187291 | JGI IMG/M metagenome (GOLD analysis project Ga0209013, IMG submission 187291) | Oil polluted marine microbial communities from Coal Oil Point, Santa Barbara, California, USA - Sample 2 (SPAdes) (version 2) | ecosystem: Environmental > Aquatic > Marine > Oil seeps ...
GCTATTGATGAAGATAATGGGTGGGATTATGATGAGGCGGATTGGGAAACCTCTATTTATACGGTTAACTTTGGTTTAATGTATAAGTTTTAATCTACTTGTCTGCCTGGTTTTTTCCAAAACTAGGCAGATGTAAGAGTGTATTTTGTATTTTAGTTTAACACTCTCTTCATATCTAATCGTTCCAAATACCCAATATACTTTTTGTTTGATTTGCTGATGCAATTTCTCGCTGAAGCTCTTTAGCTATGCGTACAATACGTTTGACCAGATCTACATTGGTTGCCAGCTTAGTTTGTTTATAGTCATAATAAATAGCATCTTCTATGCCGACTCTTACATGACCTCCTGCAGCTATAGCTGCTGTATTCATAGGTAGCTGAAATCCACCTAAACCAGCAGCAGCCCAAAGAGAATCATCAGGAAGTGCATTTGAAATATTGGCTAAGCCTCCTATGGTAGCTGGTGCTGTATTAATGTTTCCAAGTAAAATATTGAAATACTTTGTACCATGAATGATCTCATGACGTTCAAGGTATTTTGCAACATTGACCATACCCAGATCAAATACTTCCAGTTCCGGTTTAATATCCTGTTCTTTCATTATCATCGCTAGTTGTTGAATGGTTTCAAGTGAATTGATACTTGGGCCTGTAGCAAAATTTAAAGAACCTAATGTCAGGCTTGCCATATCAGGCTTGGCATCTCCTGTTAAAAAAAGAACTTCAGAACGTTGTTTAATTTGCTGGAAATCTCTACCCGACGTACTGACACAACAGACAAGTTCAGGTCGTTCACGACGTATGGCAGTGATCATTTCTTCATAATAACGGGCTTCATATGTTGGCTTTCCACTAGCATCTCTTGCATGCAAATGCACTACTCTCGCTCCTGCATCATACACACGGATAGCATCTTCAACGATCTCATCCACACTGATAGGCACATGTTTTGTGCTTGTTTTTGTCGGGATCATCCCAGTTAGGCAGACATTAATGATCAATGGAGGAAAAGGTGAAAGCGGTGCGGGATCATTATCATAAATGTACTGTTGCTTCTTTGCATTTTTAGTGTCTTTATGGGTTATATAAGCCTCTAGGTCCATCTCTAAGGTTGTCCAATAGTCTATACCATCCAATCCAAAAGAGGCAATTTTTTTTAATCTTCCAACCTCTTTATAACCATAATGTTTTTTATACCATAAGATGATATCAGAACGATCAGAATTGGTGATCACTTTTTTTACTCCTGTATCATACATCGCTTCCAATCGTTTCTCTTGCAATGCTTTTCCTATACCCGAACCTTGAAATTCAGGGTAAACAGCTAAGAGTGTTGTTTTGCCACTATTTTTGGAGAGAATTTTATATCCGGATACGCCTACTATTTTATTATCAACTATTGCTACAAAAAAAGTATCAAAATCTATCATCTCCATCTCAACAGAAGGGATATGATGCATATTCCATGGTTTAAGTACTTCTATAATTTGTTCAAAGTCATCAGCCTTGGCAGATTCTATTGTAAAGTTCATCTTTTACCTTTTAAAATCATTTTTATAATAGCTTTTTGAATAGTATCGATCTGTTTAGTCCATGGATTATTACTGCTTTTTACTGTGTTGGCAAAAACATTCATATTGGGATTAACCTCAAAAACCAATAGGTTCATATCTTGATCTATATTGCAATCAATCCCGAAATAGTCCAGCCCCAAACATTGATGAATTTCACTGATTGTCTTTTGTATCTTCGGTTTCATTTTACTATTAAATGTTTTTAAAATATTTATTTCTTGGCGTTGATATTCTTTATTCTTTTGCATATACTCTCTGCTCTTGCTATGAATAACCCAACTGTCACTAAAAATAGCATGACGTATAAATACTTCACCATCTACAACAACCAAACGATATTTTGCATAGATGCCATCTTTAGCATAGTCTACAAACTGTGTCAAGTAGTAGTCTCTACCATCCAGTGCAAATGCATAGAACTGTTCAGTTTCACCTTCTACTCTAATGGTACTGATACCTCCATGATCTCCTGCCTGCCTGAAGATAACCGGATATTCAAATCCCTCTTTTTTTATAACATCATAGATATCTGAAGGTAACTTTGGCTGTATCTTGACTGTTTTTGGAACATGCAGTTTATTTATCCCCTGAAGTGATCGGTAAATGTTGTCACGGGTTGTTTTCATAATGAGAGATGGGGGATTGAAGAAAGGCACTTGAGATGAAACGGCTTTATAAAAATCATCTGCTTTTTTAAGTGCGATCTTATGGGTATCTGCATCTGAGATCTGGTTGAAAACGGCATGGATCATTTGTCTTGGAAGCTCCTGATCATTCCGAGTATCAAAAAGCACAGAGAATCGATCAAAAAGGTCATTTTGAAGAAAACTACTTAAGTTAGCACTTCCGCTACCTCCCCATCTAATGTTGCCATTTTTATGAACCTGGTGCACCTTTGTCTTTTTGTTATCTGCTATTCCACTGATAAATAAGATCTTTTTTTTAGCCATATGCTTTCCTTTTTACCCTATTGATGATAATTGTATTTATTTGAAATACTCTACATAATATTGCCTATTTCCTGATAAGCCTATTTCGTTCTTTTAGCATAAGAATTATTGATATAAAACTGTATCATTGTTTTCAAAATCCAAATAGTTTACAGCATGATTCTGAAATGTAAACTCATGCTCAATTCCCATTTTTATCATGCGGCTACTTCCTCTCGTTCATCAACATCTTGATCAATGCTGTACGTATCCTCTCAAGATGCTTTTTAAAAATAACTATATTGGACTGAAGAAAAACACCCATATTGGGATTAATTTCAAATACCAATATGTTCATATCTTTATCAATAGCACAATCAATTCCAAAATAATCAAGTTTCAATCGGTTATAAATTTCCGTAACTATTGGCTGAATAGCTGGCTTTATTTCACCAAGAAAACGTTTAGAAACAGCTTTTTGTAAATTTTCAGTGTTGCTTATTTGAGTCTTATTATGAACCATCCATTGATCACTAAATCTTACATGTCGTATAAACACTTCACCATCCACAACAACTAAACGGTATTTTGCATAAATACGAAATGTTCCCGTCACGGTTGGGGTTCGCCAGGTGCCGGTGGACACAACGAATTCTCTCAGCACCTGATCACCCTGATACGCGTATGTGCGCTGCAGACTGAGATCAACATCAATCCAGTATTCATCTGGACCGACTTTTGCAGGTCTTCCAGGAAATTTGTATTTCGGATGGATATTTGGGTTTGTTGTTGGTTTAGGGGTGTTGGTCGGCGTCGCTGTTGGAGTCTCTGTTGGTGTTGGTGTGCTCGTATGAGTGGCTGTTGGTGTTGGCGTGAAAGTCGCAGTAGCGGTCGGGGTCGGTGTAAATGTAGCAGTAGGGGTTGGTGTCCGTGTTTCTTTTGAAATTACGCTTTGGGCCAAGGCTAATGAGTTGCGTTCGGCATACCATGCAGAGGCGACGGGCATACCCAACCATGTGGAGATGCCTAAGATGACCACCAGTACAAGCAGCACCCAAGGGAGAACTGCTGGTTTCCGAACGATCACAGCTTCGCTGGGAATATCCTCTGGGATGAGTGAGCGGCCGCGTTCTGGGTAAATGCCAGGGGCAGCGGGCATCTCCCGGGATCTCTTAATCGCCCAATGCATACCAGAGCGTGCATACTCACTTTCCGGATTAATTTCCAGTGCGCGCTTAAGGTAGTGCAGACTCGCTTCAGGACTGGCTAGACCACCTAAGATCAGCCAGGCGTCTTCTTTATCTGGGTCAATTGAGACGGCTAGCAATGCCCAATGACGCGCCTCAAGACGATTGCCCAGGCGAAGAGCCTGCCTGGTTTTCGTGATTGCAGCATTGTAATCAAGCCCTGAATTCTGCGGAGGCTGATCGATAGACATAGTTATGGAGTGCTTTGGGGGAGTGGGTCGCCGCTAATACTTTCGTTATTTATGTAACAGAGAATACCATCCGCGATACCTTTAGCGACTTGATCCGGATGTTGAGTGAGCAGCTCACGATCCAAATTTAGAAAACCAACTTCAATGATCGCGGCAGTTGTGTCTTCATGAATTTCATCAAAAGCGTGATAGCTTGTCATGTCAATCGTGATGCTGTTGTGTAGTTTTAGTCCAGTTGCCTGGCTGTAGCGATTGCGGATGCAGGCAGATAGACGTGCTGCACGATCAGGATGGGGGTTAGCGAGCGATGAAGATACCTTGAAACCAGTCGCCTCTGCATTGATATAGTCACATGTATCGGCGTGGATGGAGATAAGTGCAGTGGCTTGATAATTATCAAGCTTCGGGTCAAATTCTCTAAGTACATCGACATCGATATCTTGAGCGATCAACATATCCCGCACTAAGGTCGATACATTCTGATTCACTTCAAACTCTGTCAATGCGATGTCAGTGCATACTGCACCAGGATCTTTGGAGTTATCATCCCAATGCCCGACAACGATACCAACCAGTGGATTCAATCTGGGAGTGGGGACGATTAACTGCTCTTCAGGTTCATCGGTAAATTCGGGGGCTGAGGCAATCGTGATCTTATCACCAAAACTGCCTGGGAGTAAGCCAGGATCAGTCCAAGCGGTAAATAGGGTGGCAACAACAATCCCCACCGCCACAACGACCTGCAAAAAATAAAAAGTCCCTCTTTTCGATTTCTTGCCTGGTGGTTCTAGATTTACATTCTCATCTTGATTCACAGAATCCATAGTACCTTATATAGAAAAAAATTGCAAGGAATGTTGATTTTCTAGGCTACTATAGCAAGTTTCATGCCGTCAGTACATATTATTTGTAATAACGTTCAACGATATGATTTGATATTCATTACATACTTGTACATTCTCCGGCACCCATATTTTATCAAATCGAAAATTGTAATGAGGATGGATCTCTGGTAAATAAAGACACTCCCAATCTGTTTTGTTTTCGATTGAGAGTGTTGAGATATAAATCAATTAATTCTTAAAATAATCCCCAGTCGCCCCCAACACCATCTTCCATAAAGGATAGATCCCACATTTGTGTACCCATTTCAATTTCAACTGGACGGTCGATGGCTTCCTGAGCTTTGCTGCGAGCCGCCTCTAATAGTGCTGGACCATAAGGGCAAAAAGGGGTTGTCAGGATCATCGTGACTTTAGCTTGTTCCGTATCGATTTCGACTTCTCGAATTAAGCCTAGCTCAATGATATTAAGTCCTAGTTCAGGATCGATAACTTCTCGCAAGGATTCACGGACGGAGCTGGCAATCTGAGGGTGGGTCTCATCGGCCTGCCATGTAGTATTGGATTTCACCTCGTTGCTCATTGCTCACCTATCATTTTTGGTTGCATAGACCACATATGTACAATGTGCGTCCCCATTCAATAGACATTTCACTTTTTCTGTCGGGACATTGAGTACCGTAGATATCAGAGTTTGGTCAACAGCACACACCTCAGGGTGGTCCTGACCAATGTGGAAATACGGGCAGCTGATTTCACGAATAATATACTTGTCACCTTGTTTTTCCCACTCTACGGTGAAGCCTTCTTGGTTGAGAATAGATGTCACCGTATCGAGCCGTTCTTCCATGGTCATGCTGTCAGTTTCGGCGTTAAAATCTGATACCATATCTTTGGCCATCTGGGTGAACAGTTCATTAACCATGGGCTCGGGCATGCTGTCTTTGAGCTGCTCAAGAAGGCGCAGGGTCAAGCGTAAATAACGTGATGGGAACTGCTCTAACCCGCGTTCCGTCAGATAGTACAATCTTCGGGGGCGGCCGACACCATGACGCTCCTCTTCGGAATCAACGAAACCCTCAGCCTGGAGCTTTGTAATGTGGTGCCTGACAGATATTGGATTAATATCTACTTCTTCCGCTAACTGATTGATCGTGCAGCGCTGCCTGGTTAATAAGGTATGCATCACCTTATCACGCGTTGTCTTTAATTGGTCAACAGTAGAATGATATGTACTCATATTTTCCTTGAATAGCTCATAGATTGAACTAAGTTGAAAAAGTATAGCATGTGGGGTAAATATTGTCAATATATAAGATTATTATACTAAATATTATTGACTTTATAAATGATATACGCTATAATTCCGGAGAATAAATAAGATATTTATCCTAAATATTGACGAAGATTACATGCGTTGTTATAATCTATTTTTTGGATTTAGATACCGCATTTAGTGAGTTTTGTTACGAAAACACCGACCTATGGAGCTAGAATTCAATGTCCGAACTTGTTGTTAGAAATCTGCACGCGAATATTGATGGGAAAGAGATATTGAAGGGGGTTGACTTAACCGTCGAACAAGGCCAGGTACATGCGTTAATGGGACCAAATGGCACTGGGAAATCCACGCTAGCTTACGCATTAATGGGCCATCCTGGCTATGAGATCACTGCTGGTGAAGTCTGGTTTAAAGGGCTGAATATTTTAGAACTTGCACCAGATGAACGTTCACGTGCGGGACTGTTCCTAGCTTTTCAGTATCCCGTCGCCATACCTGGCGTATCGGTAGCGAATTTCTTGCGCACAGCAGTCAATACCCGGCGCAAAGCAGAAAACGAAGATGATCGTGGGATCCCGATCCCAGAATACCGGAAGCTGCTGAAAGATAAAATGGATTTATTAAAAATGGATCACAGCTTCGCTGGGCGGTATCTAAACGATGGTTTCTCCGGCGGGGAAAAGAAACGGGCAGAAGTGCTACAGATGGCAGTGCTCAAACCCGAAATCGCGATCCTCGATGAGACCGACTCTGGTCTGGATATCGATGCCTTGCGGATCGTCTCGGAAGGTGTGAATACATTGCGTGGACCAGACCTGGGTGTTCTAGTGATCACCCACTACCAGCGGATCTTGAATTACATCCAACCGGATATTGTCCATATTATGATGGGTGGTCGAATCGTCGAAACAGGCGGTGCAGAGCTGGCATTACGGCTTGAAGAAGAAGGGTATGAATGGGTTCGGGAAAAATACGAACCAACACCAGCATAATTTTATTGGTAATCCCCCGTAAAAGTACTGGAGGAAGGTAATGACTTCAGATGCAGCAATGCTTGAAGGTATTGGTGAATACAAATATGGTTTCCGTGACCCGGATACCTATGTTTTTAAATCCAGAAAGGGCCTGGACCGAGAGATTGTTGAACAAATTTCGCATATGAAAGGTGAACCTCAGTGGATGCTGGATTTTCGGTTGAAAGCGTTTGAGCATTACCAACAGCGGCCAATACCTACATGGGGTGGTGACCTATCCAAGCTTGATCTAGATAATATTTATTATTATGTGAAACCAACTGAACAGGAAAGTCAATCCTGGGATGATGTGCCCGAAACGATCAAAAACACATTTGAGAAGTTGGGAATCCCAGAAGCTGAACAAAAATTCCTCGCTGGTGTAGGTGCGCAGTACGAATCCGAGATGGTTTACCACAAAATACAGCAGAATTTGGAAGAGAAAGGCGTTATTTTTCTCAGCATTGAAGATGGCTTACGCCAGCATCCAGACTTGTTCCGTGAATATTTTGCAACTGTAATCCCCATCGAAGACAACAAATTTTCGGCATTGAATAGCGCGGTCTGGTCAGGCGGATCTTTCATCTATGTACCGAAGGGTGTAACGATTGACCTACCCCTGCAAGCTTATTTCCGCTTAAATGTCGCCAATATCGGTCAGTTCGAGAGGACGCTGATTATTGCCGATGAAGGATCCCGTATTCACTACGTCGAGGGTTGTACCGCTCCCACATACACCACAGACTCATTCCACAGCGGTGTCATTGAGATTATTCTCAAAAAGGATGCCCGAGTCCGTTACACTACAATTCAGAATTGGTCAAATAATGTGTACAATTTGGTTACACAACGTGCGTTGGTCAATGAAGGTGCGACCATGGAATGGGTCGATGCAAATTTGGGATCGAAACTAACTATGAAATACCCTTCATGTTATTTGTTAGGACCAGGTGCACATGGTGAGATCCTCTCGATGGCTTTTGCCGGATCAGGACAGGTCCAAGATGCCGGTGGTAAGATCATTCATGCCGCTCCAAAGACTTCCAGTAAGATCACGTCGAAATCGATCAGCAAAGGTGGCGGGCGTGCCTCATATCGCGGGCTATTGAAAGTGTACCCAGGCATGAATGATGTACGCTCAAATGTGGTTTGTGACGCATTATTGTTAGATGAGGATTCTCGTTCTGATACCTACCCGTACATCGAAATTGACTCTGATGATGTAACAATCGGTCACGAAGCTACCGTTTCAAGAGTCGGTGAAGAACAGCTCTTCTATTTGATGAGCCGTGGGCTGAGTGAGGAACAGGCGACAACCATGGTTGTTTCAGGCTTTATTGAGCCCCTGGTGAAGGAACTCCCGATGGAATATGCGATAGAGATGAACAGACTCATCCAATTACAGATGGAAGGATCGATAGGTTAGGGTATGGCAAGTAGAAAAGTTGTAACAAGGTCTGGGAAAAGACCACCAAAAATTCAGCAATTCTCTTTTACGAAAGAGATGATTCCTGGTTATGGGATTAGCAAAAATGGAACAGCATCATTCCGACATAACGCCTGGGATGACTTTGACAATTTAACCATGCCAACTACAAGTTTAGAGGCGTGGCGTAGAACCGATATCAAATCCCTGAATGCTGCAGACTTCGTAATATATAATGGTGATAAACAGAGAGATTTTCCACAACCTCCGGAATATATTCTAAATCCACTGGTTGGTGAGCAGCAAGGACCACAATTAGTCTTGACACCCGATCGGATAACTCGAACAGGAAATTTTTCAGATCTTCTCGATCAAGGGGTTATTTTCACGGACCTGCTTAATGCGGAACAGGAAAATACCGAGCTGATCACTTCCCTAAGAGGGCAGATCGTTACATCAGGTGAAGGGAAATTCGCGGCTTTAGCGTCGGCGTTCGCTGATAAAGGTATCCTTGTCTATGTTCCTCGCAATGTTCAGGTGTCACAACCACTTCATAGTGTTCTTTGGGCACCCGGAACTGGATTAGCGAATTTCTCGCATGTAATTGTATGGTTGGAGGAAGGTGCTTCTCTGACATATGTTCATGAAGCCGCCTCACCGTCAGAATCGGGACAAGCACTGCATGCAGGGATCGTTGAAATTAGTGTTGGACAAGGAGCAAATTTGCGATTTGTTGAGCTTCAGTCCTGGGGAGAACACGTCTGGAATTTTTCGCATGAACGGGCGCGCGTCGAACAGGATGGCAATCTCGAATGGGTTTGTGGCGCGATCGGCAGTCATTTGACAAAGAATTTTTCAGACATTGACCTCGTTGGCCAAGGCGCGATCGGCAAAATGTCCGGCTTTTATTTCACCGATGGTAATCAGCACCTCGATCACGATACCCAACAAAACCATCTTGCGCCGAATACGACAAGCGATTTGTTATTCAAAGGTGCACTGAAAGATAACAGCCGTTCGGTCTGGCAGGGAATGATTTATGTCGCTCCAGGCGCCCAACGAACTGATGGCTATCAGGCGAACCGTAATTTATCTCTAAGCGCCAGCGCACGTGCCGATTCAATACCCGGACTTGAGATCCTAGCTGATGATGTACGTTGTACGCATGGAGCAACTGTTGGCAAGATAGATCCAGAATTGGTTTTTTATCTCCAAAGCCGTGGCCTTCCCCCGGATGTTGCTGAACGCATGGTTGTCGAAGGATTTTTTGATCCTGTGATGCAGCGAATCCCATATGAAGGTGTACGTGAACGATTAAGAACGGGTATTCGTAATAAAATGGGGTAGCGGGAGCATGCTAGCTTCTTAACAGGTGTGGTGAGGGCACACTTTTATATTACGTTAGGGATAACGAAGCGTTGTTTATGATATTTTGCTTGTTTGCAAATCTCATTCATATCAAAGGCGATGCTGAAAATTGTATATTGAAAATTGGAGGTGGAAATTGACACAAATACACTTTACTTCGGCGCCAGACGGGGATGAAGCTTACAAAGTCGGTGATCGGGTAGAGGTTATATGCGATCACGTGATAGATGACGTACGGATACGTGATTGGTTGCTTGGAACTGTAGTCCAGGTCGATCCAAAATTGATCGCTGTGCAGTTCAAAGAAGACGTATACTTGACTGATGGCTGGATGGTCCCCGACCACGTACTGTGGTATCCAAAACTCTCGAATAAAGTCAGGCATTACCGCCGGCGTCGGCGAACAAAAACTCGTTAATAGTTTACCCCTCGGAAGGGACTGCAGACCTTGTGAATATCATTGACACCGAGAAGATCCGTCTCGATTTCCCTACGATTGCGCGGGAAATCAAACCAGGTATCCCGCTCATATATCTAGATTCGACCGCTACCAGCCAGAAACCTAGTGTGGTGTTAGACGCGATGGATGTTTACTACCAACAGTCGAATGCAAACATTCATCGTGGAATCCATACCTTGGCAGAAGAATCTACCGCGGCATATGAAGAAGCGCGCCATAAAGTAAAACGCTTTATACACGCTCCATCACCTAAATCAATTGTCTTCAACCGCAATACTACGGAAGCAATCAACATGGTTGCTCATACTTGGGGGCGGTCCAACCTGAAGAAGGGTGATGTGGTTATCCTGACCGAGATGGAACATCACTCAAATCTTGTCCCTTGGCAGATCCTGGGTGCGGAATTGGACTTAAGATTAGAGTTTATTCCCGTAACCGAGGACGGCATGCTCGATTTGGTCGAGTACCATTCATTATTAGAGCTAGAGCCGCGTCTGGTTGCGTTCTCGCATATGTCTAATGTGCTAGGTACAATTAATCCGGCAAAAGACATTATTGAATCTGCCCACGACGCTGGCGCAGTCACACTCGTAGATGGCGCACAATCCGTTCCCCACCTGCCTGTCAATGTGAGTGATTTAGATGCAGATTTCCTGGCTTTTTCTGGGCATAAGATGTGCGGACCGACGGGAATCGGAGTTTTGTACGGCAAAACTGAGCTGCTTGAATCAATGCCGCCGTTTCTGGGTGGTGGTGACATGATCAAAAGAGTTGAACTGCGGTCTTTTGTCCCGAATTCCATCCCACATAAATTTGAAGCTGGCACACCAGCAATTGCTGAAGCTATCGGGTTAGGTGCGGCGATGGATTATTTGGATGGAATTGGTATGGAGGCGATTGCAGCGAATGAGCATGAGATCATCAGCTATTCAATGAAACGCCTGGAGGAGATCCCTGGGTTGAGGATATTCGGACCGCGTCCACAGTATAAAGGTAGTGTTGCGTCTTTCACACTTGATGACATACACCCACACGATGTCGCCCAGGTGCTAGACTCGTTTGGCATTGCTGTTCGTGCGGGACATCATTGTGCGATGCCGCTGCACGAAAAATTTAACATCCCCGCCACAACCCGGGCTAGTTTTTATTTGTACAACACCCAGGCAGAGGCTGACCGTCTGGTGGACGGTCTTTATCACGTCAAAGATTTATTTGGGTAATAATATGGATGATCTTTATCGCGAATTGATAATCGACCGTTACAAAAATCCGATTTACCGCGGCGAACTCGACCCAAATGATATCACCTTTGAAGATGACAATCCGCTCTGCGGAGACCATATTCGAATCGATCTGCGGGTGGATGAGAACGATATTGTCACCGAGGCATTGTTCAGCGGTCAAGGTTGTGCAATTTCCCTTGCATCCGCAGATTTGCTGCTTGAGACGGTGCAGGGAAAGCACTTGGATGACATTAAGGTGCTCAGCAAAGAGAATATCCTGGAGATGCTCGGGATTGATCTAGGTCCGGTGAGATTGAAGTGTGCCTTGCTGTCGCTGAAAGTTTTGAAGGCTGGTGTTTACGGGTTGGGTGAAGCGAGTGACGATTTAGTTGAGTGAACTGAGTTTACATTACAGAGGGAATGAATGTATAACTATGCAAATCTAGACCCGGGTAAATGTGATTATATTCCTATTGGAGAAATTACAGACATCGCGAATGGCGAAAGGTTATTTGTAGAAATTGATGACCTTTCGATAATTGTTTTCAATATCGCGGGTAATTTTTTTGCTATCGAAGATACGTGCTCACACGATAACGGATCCTTCGATGATGGTGAGCTCGCAGAACATACTATTAAATGCCCTCGTCATGGAGCGTTATTCGATATCCGCAGTGGGAAAGCTTTATCCTTACCGGCAGTCGTGGATATCCCTGCATATCCGGTCCGGATCAATGGG
>Ga0209013_10004447_pt1 | contig 12293 bp, 15 predicted proteins | sample Cruoilmetagenom2_FD_187291 | JGI IMG/M metagenome (GOLD analysis project Ga0209013, IMG submission 187291) | Oil polluted marine microbial communities from Coal Oil Point, Santa Barbara, California, USA - Sample 2 (SPAdes) (version 2) | ecosystem: Environmental > Aquatic > Marine > Oil seeps ...
TAGCAGAAGACGCGCTGCATAGAATACAAAAGGCAATGAAAAAATAAAATAATTTTGACTTGCGCCTATTGACATTTTGTTAAATAGGCGTTATTTTTATTTTGACGGGTAAAGACTCGTTAAAATTAGGAGGAATACAACTATGGTAGCAAGGAGAACAGAAAGTGAACTTAAGGAAATAAAGGAATTTCGTCAAGAATTGAATTCAACAACAACTCCCAAGCAACTTATTAAATTGCTTGAGGGAATTAGCAAGAAGAATTTTGAAGAACTTGAAGAGTTGGCTTGTGAGAAAATTGCTTCGTTGAAATGGAATCAACTCAATGAAATAATAGGTCATTTTATTGGGTACGCGAGCGAGGCTCTATATTGCAGAAAGAAAGGCTGGGCAAGGGATATTCTAGATCAGATGAAAAGCATAGCAAGTACTCCTGAAGAAATTCAAGAGACGGAGAAGTTGAAGACGCTTTACAGGGGGATGATCGACGATATAGCTCAGCGGCATTTCAATCCTACAAAAGAACAGCTCTATGAGGAATTCATCAGTCAGAGCACGCTCTGACTGATCTATCTAATATAAACAGCATATCTTGACATTTTTGTTGAGGTATGCTATTTTTTTATTGCTCAAGCTGGTTAAATAAAATCGGTTTGGGAGGAACGCTAAAGCGCTCCGGAGGACAATGCTTTTAAATAAAAGCAGAGTTCTTTGAAAGTTGGAGGAATAGTTATGAGTTTTGTGACACTGAAAGAAGCGCAAAAAGCGCTAGAAGAGAAATTTGGCAAAGGCGTTAAAATCGCTCTTGAACCAATAGTTCCTGAAAAAGAAGATCAGCTATGGAGATTTGATCTTTTGACAGGAAAGATAGGAAGAGACGATGGCAAACTATATGAAGCCAAAATTGTCTTCCGAGAAGATAAAGAATTCTGGCAACTTAGGCTAAAGGAGGAGCCTGGAACGGATGATCCTATTGTAGGACATGTCGGCGTTGAGATATTTAAAGATATGGTTGTTGTCAGAGAAAACTCTGGCTTTAATGGAAATATCCTTGAACTCAGACCAAGTTCTGTTTCGAAAGGAGAAAAATTGGCGTCAGGCTCAAGGTGCATAACCAATGTGGAAGCTAATCCACAAAGGATAAAAGGTTTTATTAAGTGCTGCGTAAAAGTACTTGATGAAGAACCAGAACTTGCTCCAGGTGAGCGTCTTATGCCAATAAAAGAATTTTTGGCACAAACAACTGATGGACGATCCATGGCAGCGCTCATTAAAGCTCTTGTTGAGCTTGATAGAATAAATGTCTCGTAAAGACGAGACACACACCCTTTTTATTTTTTTTCAAGGGTGTCTTTTTTTATTCTCACTTTCTCGCCCCCAGTTTGACATTTTGGAAATGGGAGACGATGAATTGGAGTTGGAAAAAAAGTTTATCTGGCGCGCTGGTAAAAAAAACAGGACAAATAGTCCTGTTTTTTTAGGTTGGCTCGGGGACAGGGATTCGAACCCCGGTTGCCAGGACCAGAACCTGATGTCCTACCACTAGACGATCCCCGAAAGCGTATAACGTGTAACGCAAAACATATAACATATAACAAAATATATTTTTTTCGTTATGCGTTTTGCGTTACACGTTATACACGAAGATATTTCCTAATTGCAATTAGGCTGCTGATTATTCCCAGGCTTATTCCGGCGGCAAATTGCAGGATGATTATGGTTAACAAATTTGATTTGAAATAAAACGCCAAATCAAATTCGGGCAGAAAGCCGATAATTCTGGGAGAAATAAAGATAACCAGAAAATAGGTTATTGTCAAGGTGGCCAAGCACCCTAGAATTCCTAAAATAATTCCCTCAACAACAAAAGGCATTCTGATGTGCCAATTGGTGGCTCCCACCAGCCGCATAATTCCTATTTCCTGGCGGTGGGAATACATCGCCATGCGAATGGTATTGAAAGTAATCAGGATGGCCAGGAAAGAGAAAATTATGGCCAAGGCAACGACTAGCCGGCGGACGGTTTTAATAAGATTTGAGAAATTATCAATCGGCTTTTGGTTTTCCTGATAATTAACTTTTTCTATAATTCCCTGAACTTCTTTGTTGCCGGAAATAGAACGATCTATTCGGTCGTACTGGTCAAGCTGATTTGCCTTGATGTTCAGGGAAGCGAGAAGGGGATTGCTTCCCAATTCTTGAATTGACTGTATAAATTTCTCGTCGTCTTTGTGCGATTCCTTGAAATTTTCTAAAGATTTTTCTTGAGATACATAAATGACGCTTTTAACTTCCGCCATTTGTTCCAACTCGTTTTTAAATTTAAAAATTTCATCTTCCGGCGTTTCACTTTTAAACTGAACGGTAATGTCTATTTTCTCCTGCAGGGTCGTCAAAACCGTTTCCGATAAAAAATTAATGATAACCAAAGTATTGACGGTAAAAAGAGTAATGGCGATTACTATAACAGTAGCGATGCTCAACCAGCTGTTGCGGTAAAAATCTTTGCCTCCGCTGATGATGATTTTTTTTAGTTTGTTGGAAAACATAAAAATGAAATTGAAATTGAAATTGAATAACTAAACACTTCTCTCTGAGAGAAAATCAGAATAGATTAGGATGTTTTAATTCTCAATTTCCAATGAATGATCAATTTTCAATTTTAAATCCCGAGCATTCGGGATAAGTCATTGAAAATTTAGTCATTGAGAATTGATTGAAAATTAGAAATTGAAAATTGAAAATTTTAAGTTCTAACCCACCCCTAACCCCTCCCGAGAGGGGAATAATTTGAATTATATCAGATACCTTCCTTTATCTTTCTGATCTCTCACCACCTTTCCGCCGTCTAGGGTAATTACTCTGCGGTTTAGGGAATTAACTATTTCCCGGCTGTGGGTGGCAAGAATAATAGTTGTTCCGTGTTGGTTTATTTTGGTGAGAAGCTGAATGATTTCCCAAGAGTTGACAATGTCAAGGTTTCCAGTCGGCTCGTCGGCAACAATTATTTCCGGGCGGTGGACCAGCGCCCGGGCAATGGAAGTTCTTTGCTTCTCGCCTCCCGAAAGCTCTTGGGGATAGCTATTTAATTTTTCAGTTAAGCCGACAATTTCCAAAACTTGAGAAACGGTCGTTTGAATTTCCTCGTCCGGTTTTTCGGCCACTTCCATGGCGAAAGCGACATTTTCAAAAACGGTTTTTTTGTCAAGCAGTTTAAAATCTTGAAAAACGATTCCGATATGCCGCCGCAATTTTGGCAGATCGGAATTTTTTAATTTGTTCACTTTCACTTTTTTAACATAAACATTTCCCCTGGTTGGCTTCTCTTCCGCGAACAATAATTTCAATAAGGTTGACTTTCCGGCGCCGCTCTGCCCGACAATAGAAATAAACTCCCCCTCTTTAATATTAAAATTAATATCCTCCAGGGCGATAATATTATCAAGAAAAATTTTAGTGACATTTTCAAAAGTGATCATAAAAGAATCGAAAGTTTATAAAGTTTATAAAGTCGAAAATAAATAACTTTTACTGAATCACGAAATAAACTTTAGTTGTCATCCTGAATTTATTTCAGGATCTGTCGTCTGTTACAACTAACTTTACCATAAATCAATATACAACCTAACACACGACGGATCCTGAAACAAGTTCAGGATGACAGTTTGTAATTTAAAAGTTTAGCGGTTTATTTCATCTTTAATCTCGCTTCAATGAACAAATCAATATCCCCGTCAAGCACATTTTCCACATCGCTTGTTTCAACATTGGTCCGATGGTCTTTGACTAATTTATAGGGATGGAGGACATAAGACCTAATCTGATTTCCCCATTCGGCGGAAGTGTATTCGCCGCGCAGTTTTTGTTTTTCCTCATCTTCTTCGCTCTTCGCTTTTTGGTATAATTTCGCCTTTAAAATTTTCAAAGCGGTTTCTTTATTTTGCGCTTGGCTTCGCTCGCTTTGGCAAGCGGCGGAAATCTTAGTGGGGGAGTGGGTAATCCGCACCGCCGAGTCGGTTTTATTGACATGCTGCCCGCCGGCGCCGCTCGCCCGAAAAGTGTCAATTTTGAGATCATCCGGCTTGATTTTTATTTTCTCGTCAGCCTGATCTATCTCCGGCAATACTTCCGCCAAAGCAAAAGAGGTTTGGCGCAGATGGTCGGCGTTGAAAGGGGACTGTCTGACCAGGCGATGAACTCCCGCTTCTGTTTTTAAATATCCGTAAGCGTAAGGACCGGAAATTTCAAAAGTAGCACTTTTAATTCCCGCTTCTTCGCCTTTGGAAATGTGAAGAACGCTGGTTTTATAGCGGCGCTCTTCGGCGTATCTTAAATACATCCGCAAAAGCATTTCCGCCCAGTCCTGCGCGTCAACCCCGCCCGCCCCGGCGTGAATCGCCATAATGGCGCTCGCCTCGTCATACTTCCGGTTCATCAGCGCCTGAAATTCATTTTTAAGAAATCTTTCGGACAGCTTCTTGGTTTTAGCTTCAATCTCCCCGGCTAATTTCTTATTTTCTTTTTCATCCTCGCTTTCTTCAACCAACTTCGCCATTTCCAGCAAGTCGCCGGTTTCCTTTTTTATTTCTTCCCATAAATTTACCATATCTCGATAACCGTCCAGCCGTTTCATCGCTTTTTGAGCCTTCTGACTGTCTTTCCAAAAATCAGGCTCGTTAACCTCTTTCTCCAGCCCGACAATTTTCGCTTTCTTCTCCGCCAAGTCAAAGACGGTCCATTACGGACAAAATTTTCTTCTTAAGCTGTTCCAATTGTTTGATGATTTCTTTCATGTTATTCATTCTACCACTTTAAAATGTTTTTTACAAATTTTGACAAAAAAAGAACTGGTTATGGGTCAGTTCTTATAATAAGCATTATGACAAAATATACTTTGTTATGTGATATTTTTAATTTCTTCTTCGCACTGATCAGAAGACCGCTTTTATGTATGTGGATTTAAACCACGCCCCAGACAAAAAGCCCGAAGGTTGGGTTGTTAAATTATTTTTTATCGTAATCAATGTCGATTTTCCATATTCCTTTTTCTAAAAACGCTTCAATGGTTTGGCGGTTCGCCTTGTTTATAAGATTGGAATGTGAAAGTTTATTATTCTTAGCGTAATCAGCAAGGGTAATAATTTTTTTACCCTCCAAATATGCCAACCGCTTATGATAACTATTCGTAAGCGCTTTTCCGACAATTTCCTCCATAACATTTGCCGCGTCTCTTTCATCAAATTCTTTGAACGCTTCATAATATTTTTTTCTGTCAATAAATTTTATATTTATCGGAACAAATCCTTCCCTGATCAATAAATAATTATTGATGACTCGTCCGATGCGGCCATTGCCGTCAATAAATGGATGAGTGTATTCAAAAGCAAGGTGTAATCTCGCGACGCGCTTGATTATATTTTCATGGCTCGCGGCGTTATAATCCATCAATATTTTTTCAAGGCGATCCACCACTTCTTTTGGATTGGGAGCGATATGATTTCCAACGCGGACATATTCATTATCTTTTCTAAATCTCCCGGCAATATCGTCGCGGATATTTGAAATTAACATTTTGTGAAGCGATAAAATCATCTCAAGGGTAAGTTCTTGTTCTTTAGCTTTTTTATCAATATACGACACAACTCGCGCGAGATTCTTTGCTTCAAAAATTTCTCTCTCGGAAATATATCTGTCAAGATCTATTTGTAATAATATTTTTTCTGTTTCTTCAAGAGTAAGGGTGCTATTTTCTATGGCGTTTGAGTTATACACCTGTTCGGCAATTTCAGCTTCAGCCACAAGTTTAATGAGCGCCTCTTTGCTTATAGACGCTTTATAATACCTCTCGCGAAGAGAATTTATTTTACTAAAAACATTGAGTGTTTTTGCCATATATTACCATTATATTCCTTTTTCACGGTTTTGTCAACATAACCGTGAAAAAGTGCTTTAAAAATATAGCTTTTCACGGTTTTGATTTCATATCAAAACAACCCGGAGCCAAGAGCGGGATTCGAACCCACGGCCTGCGCGTTACGAGTGCGCTGCTCTGCCAGCTGAGCTATCTTGGCTTATAATCTTAGTGTATTATATTTTAAGTTATTTTTCAAGGGCTGAATCATTTTAACATACTAACATTTAAACATTTTAACAAGAGATTTCCATAAAAGCTATGATTAAAAAACATTTTTTATTGTTTCCTTATATTTGTTAAATGTTAAACTCATCAGACTTGTGGTCTTCGCAAAAAATATCTCCCGCTTGTTAAAATGTTAATATGTTCAAATATTTAAATGATTTGACTTTTTGCTCTGAAAGAAGTATTATTTAAAATAATGAGAGGGCAGGGGATAGTTGTAAAACCATAAATATGCCTAATTTTCAACTAACAAAATCGGCGGAAAGCTTGATAGATCTTTATCGCAAACAGCCCGATAAAAACTACAATAAAACCGACGAGGTAAAAATCAAAGTCCACGAAGTGACCAGCACGGTGGCTTTTTTATACGAAAAAATCAGGAATACTGTTGATTATCAAGAAGAACATCTTTTAAGAAAAAACGCTATCGCCAGGATTTTAAAAAGGCGATTGGCGACGGAAAAAAGCGAGTTTGATGTGGCGAAGTTTTTGGTTTCCGAGTTGATCAGAGCCAGGTACTTGCCTAATAACGCTATTCCTGAATCCAGAATTTCCGAGCTGGAAGAAATTATAGAAAAATATACCCTGCTTCTTAATAAAGTTCTTTTAAAGGACAAGGTAAATAAAAAAAACGAGGAGAAGGTTTTTGACTGGATTATCGGCATCGCTTCCTGTGAAATTGAAGAAAAACTGGTTCCGCAGGCTTGCGAGAACGCTTTCTTAAAATATGCTACGGAAACCGTTAGCCAGAAAACCGTTATCGCCAACAAGGAAATTAACGGTGAAGAAAAAGAGATCCTTTCTTTTATCGCCGTTTTGCGTTCTTTGACAAAATCGGATACAGACCTAATTAGATATCAACTATTTAAACTTCAGCGCCCGGAATGGTTTGTCGCTCCTTCGGAAGAGCTTATTAGGCGGCTGGCGGCAAACATTCATATTATTGTTGATAAAATAGAAGCGCAAATCAGCCATCCTCTCGGAGACGCGTATTTGAGATATATTAAAGGCAATGTGGCTTATTTTATCGTTCTGCAGGAAATTATCGCCAAGAATAAAAATAACCCCGAAAGAGTTTTTGGGCATCCTCTGTATTTGGAAGACGCCATTAAGGAATCCTGCCTTAAAAAATACAAGGAAGCGGCGGTAAAACTCAAAAGAAGCGCGGTCAGAAGCGTTTTATACATTTTCATCACCAAGATGGCTTTGGCTTTTGTTTTAGAATTTCCTTTTGATAAATACATTTTGGGAGAAGTTGATTATTTTGCTTTGGGAATTAATGTTATTTTCCCGCCATTTTTGATGTTCTTGGTCGCTTACAGCATTAAAGTTCCCAGCAAAAAGAACACCGAAAAAATTGTCAAGGGAATTAAAGAGATGGTCTACGGAGGATCAACCAACCCTCCTTGTAAAATAAAAAACGCCTTAAGGCAAAACTCGTTTTTTAACAAATTATTTAAGGCTTTTTACGGCTTGGTTTTTCTCGCCTCTTTTGGATTTATTATTTTTATTTTAAACAAGTTAAATTTCAGCGCCGTTAGCATCGCCTTATTTTTATTCTTCTTAAGCGTGGTCAGTTTCTTCGGCATTAGAATCAGCCGAACGGCCAGGGAGCTGGTGGTTGTTGAAAAGAAAGAGGGGATTAAAAGTTTTTTCATCGACCTGTTTTCTCTTCCCATTATTCAAATGGGTCGCTGGCTTTCCACTCAGCTGGGAAAAATTAATATCTTTGTTTTTACTCTTGATTTCATCATTGAAGCGCCTTTCAAAACTTTAGTGGAGATTTTTGAAAAATGGATTGATTTTATGAAAGAGAAAAAAGAAGAAGTTTATTAGGGCGGGGGACGGAAATTTCCCCGTTTTTTAAAAAATATACTATGTCGCACAAGGTAGCTTTTGCGACATTTAATAAATTTAATGAACTTGTTTTATTGACATAAACTAAAAATAAAGATAGACTGTATGTATTGTGTTTTAGGATAAACTAAACTTTAAATTATAGCATTATGAAAAAAGAAATTCATCCGCCATATCAAGACTGCGCTATAAAATGCGTTTGCGGAAACAGTTTTGTTTCAAAATCAACTCGAAAAGAAATTTTGGTGGAGGTTTGTTCCGCCTGCCATCCGGTGTATACGGGAAAACAGAAAATAATTGATACCACCGGGCGAGTCGACCGATTCAAGAAAATGATGAATAAAAAAGAGGACATTCAAAAAGAACTAAAAAAGAAAACCGCGGACAAAAAGAAAAAAGAAGAAAGTAAAAAAAATAAAAACAAAGAAACGAAAGTAAAAGAAACGAAAGAAATAAAAACCAAGAAAGAAAATTAGCCAGCCAGAATTTATTTTACCAAACTCCGCTTTTTGTATTCTTATAAAGCGGAGTTTATTGTAAATATCCGCTGAAATTACGCTGAACAAGACGCGGAATAAACGCTAAAAATTAAAATCAGCGTAACTTCAGCGTTTGTATCGGCGTTATTTCAGCGGGAAGATAACAATAACACACCCTAATACACCCTCAATTTTTTATTCAGAAAAGACTATGGCAGAAAAAATATATGAATACTGAATTAGAAAACATTAAAAAAGAATATCGGGAAATTACCGAGCAGCTTAGTAAGTCTGAGGCAGTTTTTGACGCGTTAAAATTTCAGAAATTGTCTAAAAAGCAGAATAAATTTAAAGAGATAATTGAAAAAGACGAAGAATTAAAAAAATTAGAAAAAAGTATTTTGGACAGCCGGGAAATTATTAACAAAGAAAAAGATTTAGAGTTAATTGGTTTAGCCAAAGAAGAACTGAGCGAATTAAAAATAAAAAAAACCGAGCTAAAACAAGAGCTGGACATTTTGCTGCATCCCGGCGATCCCAATGATGAAAAAGATGTTATCGTGGAAATTCGGGCCGGAGCCGGCGGAGATGAGGCTGGAATTTTCGCCGCCGATTTATTTAGAATGTATTCTCGTTACGGCGAAAAACAAAATTGGAAAACAAATATTTTAAGTTCCAGTAAAAGCGACATCGGCGGCTTTAAGGAAATAGTCTGCGAGATTGTCGGGCAAAATGTTTATTCAAAAATGAAGTTTGAAAGCGGCGTTCATCGGGTCCAGAGAATCCCGGAAACGGAAAAATCCGGCCGAATTCACACTTCCACCGCCACGGTGGCCATTTTGCCTCAGGCCGAAGAAGAAGAATTGGAAATAAAAAATGAAGACTTGAGAATTGATATTTTCCGCTCCTCCGGTCCCGGCGGACAGAGCGTCAACACCACCGATTCCGCGGTGCGAATCACCCACCTCCCGACAGGACTGACGGTTAGTTGCCAAGACGAAAAGTCACAGCTAAAAAACAAAGCCAAGGCGACGCAAATTTTACGCTCGCGGCTTTTGGCCTTAGAGGAAGAAAAAAAACAATCAGAAGCGAGGGAACAGCGCCGTGTTCAAATCGGCACCGGAGACCGCAGCGAGAAAATCAGGACCTACAATTTTCCTCAAGACCGTATCACTGACCACCGAGTAAAAAAAAGTTGGCATAATATTGAAAATATTTTAGACGGGGAGCTGGATAAGATTGTTGAATTCTTGATTGCGGCAAATAGAAATGTTTAAGCACTAAATTTAAGCACCAAATTCAAAATTACAAATTCTAAATAAATCCAAAATTCAAATGTTCAAAATCATAAACAACTGTTTTGAATTTTGGTTATTGTAATTTATTTGTGATTTGTAATTTTGAATTTGGTGCTTGCCTGCTTATGGGTTACAGCATTTCCCTCCTCGGTATCCCCTGCTCTCCGCATCTTTTTTGGAACTAAACCAGACTTTGTTTTTTTCCAAAATTTTCTTGGCGTACGGGCAGTCTGGCTTGTGGTAAATCTTGCTGTTCTTGCTGCCGACAAACATTTTTTCTTTTTCCTCTAAGATATTTTTCTTTGCAACATCAGAATTTTCCAACACGCTATCCCCTGCTCCCGGCTGGAGGGAGTTTTTATTTTGGCTGCTTTGAACCGCTCCTTTTATAAAAAATTCCGGGCAAATATCCTCGGCGTTTTCAAATTTAATTTCATGATTATTTTGTTGATACACATAAAAATACCCCGCCATAAAACTAAGCGAGGAAATTAAAACTAGATTAACGAGCAAAATAATTTTATTTTTGTTCTTTTTTAAAAAGCGAAGAATATTCATTGTGCTTCAAAATATCGTAAGCCACCAACCTAATCAACAATTTTATGCTGTTCTGATGTCCATTTTGGCGCGTTTACTAATGCCAATAACAACTTGTTGCCTTTAACCCAATAAGCTTCGTTTTTTTCAAAGAAGTACAAATCTCCTTCATTAATTTCAAAACATCCTTTTTCGGAATGAATAATACCTGAGCCAGACATCACATAATAAATTTCTTCGCATTCCAAATTTTTAACTCTTCTTTCTTCTGGGTATCTTCCTTTTATTAACGCAGTTGCAAAACTAAAATTTTTACTAGGATATTTGTATTCATATACCGTACAAGTTTTCGAATTTTCAATTTTTATTGAGCTTGATTTTTTAATCAACATAAAGTTAATTTGACACGCATAAAATTTTTACCACCCTTTTACTTTCAACGCTTTCTCGGCGGAGTTTCTTTGAGCGTCTTGTTTGCTGGACCCTTCTCCTTCCGCTATTAATTTATTTTCCAAATAAACTCCTACCACAAAATGTTTATTGTGGTCCGGCCCCCGTTCTTTTATAACTTCGTAATTTGGAGTCACTCCCATTTTTTCCTGCGCCTTTTCCTGAAATCCGCTTTTAGGATCCTGGTAAAGCTTGTCTTTCAGTACCCTTTCCGTCTCGCACAGGATACTGTTGGTAATAAACTCTTTTGATTTCCGATAGCCTTGATCTAAATACACCGCTCCGATAATGGCTTCCAGCGCGTTAGCCAATAAATAATTGCGCGCCTTGCCGGTATCCTTTTTCTCCCCCCTGCTCATCAGCAAGTGGTCTTCCACGCCAAGACGGCCTGATATTTCCGCCAGCATTTTACTGTTCACCAGCGCCGCTCGAAAATTAGTCAGCACTCCTTCCGGATGTTCGGGAAATTTTTTGTAAAGATTTTCCGTGGAAATCAGCTCTAAAACCGCGTCGCCCAAAAACTCCAATCTTTCATTGTGGTCAAGCCTGAAATCACGATTCTCATTGATATAAGAACGGTGAACTAACGCTTGAAGTAAAAGATCTTTATTTTTAAAAGTAACCCCGATTTTTTTCTCCAGTTTTGACAAATTCTTCATTAAATTTTATTTATCTTTATTAGTTCTTCTATACAATGTCCCCAAAACTCCGTTGACGAACTTTCCGCTTGATTCTCCGCCGAAGGCCTTAGCTAATTCAATCGACTCATTGATTGCCACTTTGGGAGGAACTTTTTCTTGGCTGCCGAATATCAATTCATAAATCCCGATCCTTAGCACATTGCGGTCAACAATCGCGATTTGCCCCAATGGCCACTCGGGAGCCGCCTTTTTTATAATCTCGTCTATTTCTTTTAGATTCTCGCAAATGCCGTCAACCAATTCAAAAGTAAAATCCTCGTTCTCTTCTCCCGGTTTAAGTTTTTCGACATTAAATTCAACTATTCTATTTAATTCCGTTCTTTTTTTGCCAGCGCTTAATTCATCGGCGTTTTTATTAAACACCATTGAATTGAGAAAATCCCACTCGTAGAGACTTTGCAGGGCAATAGATCTGGAAAGGTGCCTGTTAGACATTGTTTAAAATTGTTAAATTTGGGAACTCTAGTTCTCCCCTCCTTCGTAAGGAGGGGAAACACAAAAAAATTATTTCTCTTTATTTTTCTCAGCCGCCTTTTGTTCTTGCTCTTTTTTCTTCCTTTCGCTCTTGGAAAGCTTGGCCATTACATCAATAACTTCCCTGCCGTCATAAGTTCCGCAATTGGCGCAAGCAAAATGAGGACGCACCAAACCGCCGCATTTTAAACACTTAGTCAGGCTAATTTTATTTAAAGCGTGGTGGTTTCTTTTTTGGCGAGTCGCCGACTTGCTTTTTTTTTGCTTCGGTACGGGCATACTTTAAATGTTAATCTTGTTATCCTGTTATAGCGCCAGTATAGCATAAAAATAAAATAAGGCAAGCGATGAGAAATGTAA
>Ga0209013_10004448_pt1 | contig 12291 bp, 11 predicted proteins | sample Cruoilmetagenom2_FD_187291 | JGI IMG/M metagenome (GOLD analysis project Ga0209013, IMG submission 187291) | Oil polluted marine microbial communities from Coal Oil Point, Santa Barbara, California, USA - Sample 2 (SPAdes) (version 2) | ecosystem: Environmental > Aquatic > Marine > Oil seeps ...
AATATTTTGTGTTCATCATACGAGATGGGCCTATAGCTCAGTTGGCTAGAGCCACCGGCTCATAACCGGTCGGTCCCTGGTTCGAGTCCAGGTAGGCCCACCATAAACTACAAAGGGCATTGATCACATACGAAATGTGCATGTGTCCACAAATTAAAAACAAGACTCTTGATGAGTATTTTCGGTTTCCGAAAACTTATTTATTACATACAGAGAACTAACCGGCGAAATGTCAGTTGAAGAGGTACTCCCCGCGGAAGTACCTCTTTTTATTTGCACTCAGGATAAATGCCAGCCACTGTTAAGGATATTCTAGACATAATTGAAATCATAGCTCCAGCGAAGCTGGCGGAGTCTTGGGACAATGTTGGGCTTATGATAGGCAGGCCAACAGCTCCGGTCGACAAAATCCTGCTTGGGCTTGACCCTACACCTTCCCTGCTGGACGAAGCTACCGCACTTGATTCAAATGTAGTTATCACCCACCACCCTATTATTTTCCATCCGCTCAAGTCCGTCCAACTGGAACAACCGGACGGACGCTTCATAGACAAGGCTATCAGAAAAAAAATAAATATAATAAGCTGCCACACCAACCTGGACTCAACGTCCGAAGGTGTCAGCGATGCACTTGCCAGGCAGATTGGCCTGGAGCAGACCGAACCACTTGTTGCCTACAGCAGTTCGGAAAACACAATGGGCCTTGGCCGTATCGGCAACCTTCCAACTCCCATACCTCCAGCTGACTTTATCGAGAGACTCAAGGCTGCCTGCTCACCCCCATGGCTCCTCGGCGCAGGCTCACCGCCGGAACAAATAACCAGAGTAGCCATCTGCGGAGGATCATGCTCTGAACTTGCTGAAACGGCACTCAGGCATGGAGCCCAGGTTTTTGTAACAGCAGAGGTAAAGCACAGTATAGCGCGCTGGGCGGAACAGGCAGGCCTGTGGATAATCGATGCCGGTCACTTTGCAACAGAAAACCCAGCCATGAAGCAGTTCGCGAGGCAGCTGGCCGAGGAGACGGAAAAACATTTCGACAGCATCGATATTATCGTGACCATGCAACAGAGGTCTGCATTGAATATTATTTAAGAGGGAATAAACAATTATAGAGTCAGCCGCCGGACAGACAACTTTGAAAATCCAGTGGGCGAAAAAATTTCAGGCATTTGACAAGGAGCGGAAAATTGAACGAAGAAATAAACAAACTTAGAGGCCTCCAGGAGATTGATTCCGAAATCGATGGATTCGACAAGAAAATTGACAATAAGCGGCAGGAAATCGCTGAAAGGGAAAACTCCATCACCGACAAGGACTCCTCAATCCGGAGGTGCAAGGAAAAAGCTGAGGAACTTGAACAGAATCAACGCGAATTAAAGATAGAGCTGGAAGATGCGCAGACACGCATCAAAGATCGCCAGAATAAAATGATGCAGGTGCAGACCAGCCGTGAACATCAGGCATTATTAAAAGAAATCGAAGACAACAAGAGACTGATTAAAGAGCACGAAGACCAGCTTATTCAGATTATGGAGCAGGTCGAGCAGTTTGAAAAAGATGCTGCGGAGCTTGAAAACCTCCGCACTGGAGAGAAAAAACTCCTTGATGAGCAGATCAAAGAAGTTGAAAAAGCGGTAAAAAAGATCAATACCCGAAAAAAAACGGTGATCAAAAAACGGAATGTGCTGGCTCCCGAACTACGACCCGGCACTCTTAAACGTTATGACTTGCTCAGAAACAAAAGAAACGGCAGTGCGGTTGTCCAAACGGTCAACGGTGTATGTCAGGGATGTTTCATGACCATTCCGCCCCAGCAGTATAACGAGGTTATGAAGGGAGATAAATTGAATTTCTGCCCAACATGCCAGCGTATCCTCTATTTCCGAGAGAAGGAAACCGAATCTGCTGATGCATGAACAGGTTGACAAGAACGACATCTTACTGACCCTTGCAGAAAAACTCCCGGAAGAACTGATACAGGACATCTTTCCCAATACAGACCCGGATACTGTCCGGGATGTTCTTCACAGCCTGATCAAGCCGCAGGCCAACGGAACAGAAAAAAAAATCGCAGGCCAACATCCTGAAGCCGGACCCAAACAGATCGGACTTCCGTTTTCTACCATAGACAAAGTAGTCTGCACTCTTTATACTGATGGTGCTTCAAGGGGCAATCCAGGGGAAGCCGGTGCCGGCATTGTCCTCCTGGACGAGAAAGGCAGGGAACTGGCAACCCGTTCCAAGTACCTCGGCCATTGCACTAATAACTCAGCAGAATACCAGGCCCTCATTGCCGGCCTTGAAACTGCCCTTGAAACCGGCTGTTTTTTTGTTCAAATCTTCCTGGATTCCGAGCTGATCGTCCGTCAGATTGAAGGCCGGTATAAGGTAAAAAACGAACAGCTCAAGCCCCTCTTTGCCAAGGTTAAAAGCCTCCTGGCCAGGTTTACCAGCTGGCAGGTCGGCCATGTACCCCGGACTCAGAATGCAAGAGCTGATCAGCTGGCAAATAAAGGCATTGATGACAGAAACAATAAATTTGGGGCGGGCGCATGATCGCTCCGGTATAGCCGGAGAGGAAAGTCCGAACACCACAGGGCACGGTGGTTCGTAACGCGAACTTCGGGCAACCGGAGGAAAGTGCCACAGAAAACATACCGCCGATGGCCTGCTCAAGCAGGTACAGGTAAGGTTGAAATGGCGAGGTAAGAGCTCACCGCTTTCGTGGCGACACGGAAGGCAGGGTAAACCCCACCGGGTGCAAGACCAAATAGGGAAACATTTGAGGACTGCCCGTCCGACGTCTCCGGGTAGGTTGCACGAGGTGCCGGGTGACCGGCATCCCAGATAAATGATTATGGTCCGTTTCGGCGGATACAGAATTCGGCTTACAGCCCGCCCCATTTTATCTCACGCTGCCAACCAAGAGGTACAGGTGTCGAACAACGACAGGACTATTGCAGCAGTTGTTATCCCGGCCGCTGGAAGCGGAATCAGGATGAAATCGCTGCTTCCGAAACAGTTTATCGAAATCAGGGGAATACCAATCCTTGTCCGAACGATCCTCTGCTTTCTTACGACGAAAAGCATCCATACTGTTGCCGTAGCACTGCCCGCTGAACTCAGACTGACAGCGGAAACAATGCTGCACGACCACCTCATGCCGGATCAACTCGCAAAGCTTATCGTTGTAAACGGAGGCCAAACACGGCAGGACTCAGTTCTGGCCGGTCTCAACGCCCTTCCCATTGAAACCGAAGTTGTTTTGGTCCATGATGGAGCCCGTCCCTTTGTCAGCCGGGAAATCATCGAACGCTGCCTGGAACTGGCTGCAGACAAGGGTGCTGTTATTGCGGCAATACCTGTAGGCGACACCATCAAAGAAGTCACCCCGTCAGAGACAATCTCCAGAACCGTAGATCGCCGGAAACTCTGGCAGGCGCAGACTCCGCAGGCTGCCCGTCTGGACCTGCTTCGCAAGGCGTATGACCATGCCGGACGGGATGGTTTTCAGGGGACGGATGAGGCATCGCTGCTTGAACATGCCGAAATACCGGTTTCCGTTGCCATGGGAAGCGAACATAATATTAAAATTACCCGCCCGGACGACCTGCTCCTGGCGGAGGGTCTTACCCGGGAACATGGAACAATGAAGATAGGGCACGGTTTTGATGCGCATAAACTGACGACTGGCCGCCAATTAATCCTCGGCGGAGTTTCGATTCCATTTGAGTTCGGCCTTCAGGGCCACTCGGACGCTGATGTCCTTACTCACGCTCTTATTGATGCCCTCCTCGGGGCAATGGGCGAAGGAGACATTGGCCGGCATTTTCCCGACAACGACAGCAGATACAAAGATATCAGCAGTCTGAAACTGCTTGATGAAGTTATCAAGATGATCGTCGGCAAAAAATTTTCCATCGGCAACGCCGATATCACGGTCATTTGCCAACAACCAAAACTGGCCCCTTTTATTGAACAGATGCAGAACAATATAGCCTCTGCCTGCTTGCTTGAACCTGCCAGCATCAATATCAAGGCGACAACAACGGAAATGATGGGGTATATTGGACGGGGCGAGGGAATTGCCGCCCACGCCGTTGTCTTGCTGGAACCGGCACCAACAAACATCTCTGCACCAGGGGACAGCATCGATGATCATTGACAGGGAACAGCTCGCCTCAAGTTTTGCTCTTCTCTGCGAAACCGACAGTCCATCAGGGGAAGAGAAAAAAATTGCATCGCTCCTCAAGGAAATATTCTCAAATCTTGGTGCCGACGAGATCCTTGAAGATGATTCAGCCCGAGCAACCGGTTCTGATTCCGGCAACCTGTTTATCAGGTTCAACGGGACGGGCAAAGGTAAAGGTATTTTTCTCAACTGCCATATGGACACGGTTGAACCTGCGGTTGGAGTCAAGGTAGTACGAAAAGGAGACACCTTCTACAGTGAAGGCGACACCATCCTCGGCAGTGACGACAAATCAGGAATTGCAGCAATCATCGAAGCAGTAAGATCTATCCGTCATAATTTCATTGACCACCCCCCTTTTGAAATAATTCTGACGACCTGCGAAGAGGTTGGCCTCCTTGGCGCAAAAGCTTTAGACCCCTCAATGATTAATGCCCAAATGGGCTACTCTCTTGACAGTACTGGTTTCGGGCTCGTCATTGTCGGCGCACCGGCATCAAACCGGCTGGACATCACTGTCCGGGGCACGGCAGCCCATGCCGGCCTTCACCCGGAATGGGGCATAAATGCCATTTCCCTTGCGGCCATGGCCCTGTCGATAACACCCCAGGGGAGAATTGACCGGGAAAGTACTGTTAACTTCGGGACCATACATGGCGGCACTGCAAGTAATATAATACCGGAACAGGTAACCATTGTCGGCGAGGTCCGAAGTCATTCGATAGAAAGACTGGACAGCCTTACCAATCAGATAGAAAACACCTTTCATAAAGTGGTCAACGACTGGCAGGATCCATCCGGTGAAGCCCGGGGAAAACCTGAACTGACAATTAATATCAAGCCGGATTTCCCTATTATGAAGCTCAACCAGGAAGATGAGGTTATTCAGCGCGTTGAGGCTGCTGCCAAATCAATTGATCTGAATCTGGAATACAAAATAGCCGGTGGCGGAAGCGACGCGAACATCTTCAACGGCTACGGTCTGCAGACAGCTATTATCGCAACTGGAATGACCCATGTCCATTCAACCGACGAACAGGTTGATCTGCAGGACATGGTCGATCTCACCAGGCTCATTATTGCCATTGTTTGCCGGCAGGAATGAAAAATCCTGCACCATAAAAAATATTTCTTTTTTTATGGTACGATTAAATTCTCTGTATTTTTGTTGAAAAAAATCGCCCAATCTGTTTCTAAGAAAACAGAGATGATCAGATGGTTTCATCAACAGGCACAAAGATACGTTCTTTGTGCCTTTACAATTTGTACAGACCGTCGTTTTATGACAATAAACAATCCTATAAACTTAACCCGTGTCTTTGTAAGAAATGCGGGTTTGAAAAACTATACGGTATCGGACTATGAACAATTTCAGCACTAACACCCTGAGGTCCGATCGACCAAAACACGAGTGCGGTATATGTGGCATTTTTGGCCATCAGGATGCTGCCAAATTAACCTATTTCGGCTTGTATGCACTCCAGCACAGGGGGCAGGAAAGTGCCGGAATAGTTGCCAGCGATGGCAGCAATGTACACATCCACAAAGACATGGGGCTTGTTCCGGAAGTATTCAGCGAATCCACCCTCCAGAAGCTGCCAGGCCATATGACAATAGGTCATGTCCGGTACTCCACAACCGGCGACTCCAATATTGTCAACACCCAGCCGTTCCTGGTCACGCACAAGGGCACCCCTCTGGCCATCGCCCACAACGGCAACCTGGTCAATTCAATTGATTTACGCAAACACCTTGAACGAAAGGGCTCCATCTTTCAAACCACGATGGACAGTGAAATTGTGGTTCACCTGATCGCAAGGGCGCTTGATCTTGGCCTTGAAAAGGCTGTCAAAGAATCTTTTGCATGCATCAGGGGAGCCTATTCTCTTTTATTGATGACCCAGGATACAATGATTGCCGTTCGCGATCCGAACGGATTTCGTCCGCTTTGCCTCGGCAAGTTGAACAACAGTGCCTATGTTGTCGCTTCAGAAACATGCGCCTTGGATCTGATAGAGGCTGAATATATCAGAGACGTTGAACCCGGAGAGGTATTAATTATTAACGAACAGGGTATTCAGTCGATTTTTCCATGGCCCCCCAAGCGAAAAAGCTTCTGTATCTTTGAACATGTCTATTTCGCCAGGCCGGACAGTGATATTTTCGGCTTCAATGTCTACTCGGCCCGAAAGCGCATGGGAGAAATCCTTGCCAGGGAGGTGAACATTGACGGTGATTTCATCATGCCCTTCCCTGATTCAGGGAATTACGCTGCCATCGGTTATTCCAGGGCATCCGGAATACCGCTTGAAATGGGCATGATCAGAAATCACTACGTAGGAAGGACCTTCATTCAGCCAACCCAGTCCATGCGGGATTTTTCAGTCCGGGTAAAGCTTAACCCCGTGAAGTCTCTTCTTCAGGGGAAAAAAGTAATTATAATCGAAGACTCCATAATCAGAGGCACAACAGGCCGCAGCAGAGTCCGTTCACTTCGCAATGCAGGTGCCAAGGAAATACACATGCTCGTCAGCTGTCCTCCGACCTGCCACCCCTGCTATTACGGCATCGATTTTCCATCAAATACCGAGCTGATAGCCGGCCGGAAATCACTTGAGGGCATCCGAAAACATCTTGATCTTGACTCCCTTACCTACCTGAGCCTTGAGGGGCTTGTTGAAGCAACCGGGCTTGGCAAAGAGACATTCTGTCTTGCCTGCTTCAACGGAGAATATCCTATTGAACCTGACCGAAACTTTGCTAAACTTGCTTTAGGTGGCAATTGCGCAAGTACAGGCTGACGGGCATCCTTCCCGTTTTTTCTTTTCGTTCGACTCACTTAACCTTTTGTGATAAATTAATAAATGAAACACATTACCATAGATACCTATCTCTGTAATGGCTGTGGGGCATGTGCTGAGATGTGCCCGGAAGTGTTTCGTCTGAGTGAATTGACTGACAAAGCTGAGTTGGTCATCCTTGAACCGGAAATAACAGATGAAGTCTACCATGCTGTTGCTCTCTGTCCGGAGAAGTGCATAGAAATAGAATAAATCCAACCTGCTAACGTTTATATAACGAAGAGGTTATCCATGGATCCTTCTGTTCTGGTCCCGAAACCTGATGCCCTTCCCATTTGCTGGGGATGGTTTCAAATCCTGCTGATTATTACTCTGTTTCTTCACATTATTCTCATGAATGTCATGCTTGGCACCGGTATCATTGCCTTTGTCAACCTCTTTCGCAGTAACGGCTCAGCAACCCCCCTGAGCCGGAATATTTCCGGAAAGCTTCCCTTTGCAATCGCATTTACCGTCAACTTCGGCATTGCCCCTCTGCTGTTTGTCCAGGTCCTTTACGGCAACTTCCTCTATGCCAGCTCTGTTTTGATGGCAAACTTCTGGCTGTCCGTCATTGGACTGCTCATAGCAAGTTACTACCTGGCCTATATCTTCAATTACAACTACAATTCCCTGAAATCCGGCCGGATACTGCTCCTCGGTTTTTCCGTAACCTCTATGCTGCTTATCGGATTTCTCATGAGCAACAACTTTACCATGATGCAGCGGCCTGATGTCTGGGTCCGCTACTTTGAAAAGCCGACCGGTTTGCTCCTCAACCTTGCCGACCCGACTCTTTTTCCACGTTATTTTCACTTTATTACTGCTGCCATTGCCATCGGCGGCTTGAGTATTGCCTTGTATTATGAATATCTGCATAAAAAAGGCGACGAATCGGCCCAGGAAAAAGTTCAATACGGCTGCAACTGGTTTGGCTATGCAACTATAGTCAATTATGGTTTTGGCTTCTGGTTTTTCGGAACACTGCCGGCTCATGTTCACAACATCAACACATTGACCGGCACCCTGATTGCACTCTTTCTCCTGACAGCTATCACTCTTGGCGGTTTCGCCATCGTCTTTAGTTTACGTGGCCAAGTCATGCCGACCCTCTATACGGTTCTCATGACCATTTTTCTCATGATCCTGATCCGGGATCTGGTCAGGGTAGCCTATCTCAAGCCATTCTTCTCGCTCTCAGATCTCACTGTTGTCCCGCAATACTCCCCGTTCATTCTGTTCTTGATTTTCTTTATCGGCGGACTGGCACTTGTCGGTTGGATGCTGAAGCTGGCATGGAACGCGCTGGACAACGAGGAGGTGCAGTCATGAATTATCCTGTATGGCAGCTCGATGCCGCAGGCGGCGGTCTCCTCATTGCCATGATGGCGGTCTTTCATGTCTATATTTCACACTTCGCTGTTGGCGGCGGCCTCTTTCTTGTCCTGACCGAAATGAAGGGGTTACGGGAAAACAACCAGTCAATAGTCGATTACGTCCGCAGGCATACTAAGTTCTTCCTGCTCCTGACCATGGTCGCAGGAAGCATGACCGGTGTCGGCATCTGGTTTACTATCTCGCTTCTCAATCCTGCCGCAACATCAAAACTGATTCATATTTTTGTCTTTGGCTGGGCTATCGAGTGGGTCTTTTTTGCCGCAGAAATTATTTCCCTCTTTATTTACTATTATACGTTCGGCCGAATGGACAACCGGAACCATGTTATTATCGGCTGGGTATATTTCGGATGCGCCTGGATGTCTCTCTTTGTCATCAACGGAATCATCGACTTTATGTTGACCCCAGGCGCCTGGATAGATAACAACAATTTCTGGTCGGGCTACTTCAACCCTACGTTCTGGCCTGCCCTGTTTTTCAGGTCTTTTCTGGCCTTCATGCTGGCCGGCCTGTATGGATTCGTGACCGCCTCAAACATAAAAGACTCAGAACTCCGGGTAAAACTGGTTCGCTACTGTGCTCTCTGGCTTGTCGCTCCCTTTGTTCTTTTTCTGGGTTCAGCCTGGTGGTACCGTGCCGCCCTGCCGCCTGAACTGCAGACTCTGATTTTTGAACGCATGCCTGAAGTAAGGCCCTACCTCAACGGTTTTTCTCTTTTTGGACCGGTTCTCATGCTTGGCGGCCTTATCATGGCAATCCGGATGCCGCAGGCCATTACCCGTCCAATAGCCTACATTATGCTTCTTATCGGTTTGCTGTACATGGGCTCCTTTGAGTTTATTCGTGAAGCAGGACGACGTCCCTACATAATCCGTGACCATATGTATTCAACATCCATCCTGAAACAGGATATAGCCAAGGTGCAGCAAAACGGTCTGCTCATAGAGGCCAAATGGGTTAAAAACCGCGTTATCCGTGAAGAGACAAAACTCGAAGCCGGACGTGAAATATTCAACATACTCTGTCTCCCATGTCACTCGGTCGGCGGTCCACTCAATAACATAAAAAAGCTGACTAGGAACTATACGCCCCAAGGACTTGATGCCAAGATCAGTAAAATAGACAGCTTCAGTCCATACATGCCTCCTTTTGCCGGAACAGAAGACGAAAGGAAGGCCCTTGCACATTATATAGCCTTTGGCCTGAACAACCGTAAGGACAGAAAGGAAGATGTTGTTATTCAACCTATTCCGGATGACCAGGTACCGGAATTTGATATCGAAAAAAGCAAGTATGTTCTCCTGGCCTGGAGCGATATGGGCATGCGAAGTGTTACCGACGCAAGCAACACCTGGATGATGCTCCCTCCCGGAGTTACCTTGAACGCCCAGCTCATCGAACGGGGGGAAACGCCTGACGTCATTGTAGACGGCGTCACCATAACCTATGAAATAGAAGAAAATTTTATCAATCCGGCCCAGCGAGTTGCTTTCTGGAGAAATGCCGCTGTCCTCTATAACAGAGAGGTTGAAGCCAACACAGGATTGACGGGCAACGGATTGTCAGGTACCATGGTACCGGAGCAGGAGTGGTTCAGCGCAACCCTTCTCCCTGTTTTCCCCTATACGATTGACAACCGCTATATACCCTACCCGACCTTTACCCTGACAGCCAGAAACAGTGACAATGAAATTATTGCCGCCACAAAGGCTGCATCACCATCAGCTACCGAAATAGCCTGCCAATACTGCCACGGAGGACTGTGGAAGATGGACGACAGGGCCGGCATATCTGATGTAACGGCGAAAAATGTTCTTGAGACTCATGACAGAATAAGCGGTACCAACCTGCAGGGGATGGTTGAAAACGGCATGCCTGTTCTCTGTAACCGCTGCCACGCCGATTCATCACAAGATGCAGCGGGTAACAAGGAGCAGCTTAACCTGTCCGCCGCCATTCACGGATTTCATGCCAACTTCCTTGCCGGGCGGGGAGCCGCATTCTGTGTTCTCTGCCATCCCTCCGAGAGTGGGGGGGCAACAAGGGCTTATCGCGATATTCATCGATCACTGGGCCTTAACTGCACCTATTGTCACGGCGAAATCGAAGACCATGCAATCAGCCTGCTTAAGGGAGAGCTGGCAAACGGCAAATCCCGTGCGGCAGAACTTCTTCAACATATCAAGCCGGCTAATTTTGCCTCGGTTGATGATGTTGAGCCGCGACAGCCCTGGATAAACGAACCGGACTGCCTGAATTGTCACGTTGATTTCCAAATCCCGGAGGTTGATACCACCTTTAACCGGTGGACGGATGGCGAGGAGAACCTGTACAGGAACAGGACAGATGAAAGCGGCAGGATTCGCTGTGCAGCCTGCCACAGCAGTCCACACGCCGTTTACCCTGCGGAAAACCCCTATAATGAAAATCGGGATTCAATTCAACCACTACAGTACCAGGACGAGCCTTTCCCCATAGGATCGAACTTCAACTGCAAAGTATGCCACACCATTGACATGGAGGAAGAGATGCACCATGGTAATATGTTAAGAGAGTTCCGAAATCAATAGAAGTTATCGAAGGAGGTGCATCATGAAATCTTTTCTCAATATCCTCCTGCTCGGCATTACAGTACTGTTTCTTGCCAACTGTGCCGCCCCCGTCAACCAAGGAAAACTGGTTCGGACAAAAGAAGTGGCCGACAGGTTTGAAAACGGGGAAATTCTCCCTGACCACACGTATTACTTCTCAGGCCCCGAAGCTGAACCGGATGCGATTATAGGCATTCATAACAACTACACCTTTGAGCGCGGCTACTGGAAGGAAGCAGACATTTCAGAAAAAAATGTGCAGGGATGGAACCGTATTATCGCCAATCATTACCGAGTTCGTCAAAAATACTATGGTTACGAGATCACGACACCAGAAGGAAAACCGGTTGGTATCTGGTATGGGAAGTATTCATTTACCGTTATTAAATTCCCGGAGCCGAATACAGTAATCATTTACACTCCCGACCCCGCTCCCAATGAACGTAAACAACGTTTTGGCGGGCCCGGCAGCGTTAATTTTGATTAACGGTAAATGTTCAGCAGCACCCCATCTGCACGCGATCAGACTGACTCACATAGGCGGGCTATAGATTCGCCAGCCTGCTTACGCACATCCGGAGTCTACGCTTACCTGGAGCACTGCTGAACAGTTACAGACCCAGGTAGATGCAAGTTTTTTGCATGCACCTGAATAGCTATGATTAACGAATCATTTTCAGGAGACTCTTTTTTACCCTTTAACCTTGATACTCCTTGCCTTTATGTGGATAGCCTGGTGTGCCGTGCACAGCCTGCTTATCAGCAGGAAGGCGCATACTGTTGCAAACACCCTCATTGGGCGGCATTCAGGTGCTTACCGGGCCAGCTATATCCTCTTTAGTCTTGTCAGCCTGATTCCTGTGCTCTGGTACCAGTTTTCTCTGCCGCAGCACCTCATTTTCCAGCCAAGCCTGATGCTTCGCCTGATCCAGGGGGCTTTACTCATTTATGGTGTGCTCATGTTCTACCTTGGAGCTCGAGTATATGACATGTCATTTTTTCTCGGCATCACCCAGTGGCAGAATTCAAGGAAAAACAAGTCGACAGTCACACTGCCGTTTCACACGAACGGGGTGTTAGCCTATGTCCGTCATCCCTGGTACAGCGGTGGCATCGCCTTTATCTGGGGCTTCGGAGCCGTCACGGATATATATCTGCTTACCAGAGTAATCCTGACCGGTTATCTGGTTATTGGAACACTGTTAGAAGATAAAAGGCTGAAAACAGAGATGGGAGAACCATATTCTGTGTACATCAGGAAAGTACC
>Ga0209013_10004449_pt1 | contig 12291 bp, 12 predicted proteins | sample Cruoilmetagenom2_FD_187291 | JGI IMG/M metagenome (GOLD analysis project Ga0209013, IMG submission 187291) | Oil polluted marine microbial communities from Coal Oil Point, Santa Barbara, California, USA - Sample 2 (SPAdes) (version 2) | ecosystem: Environmental > Aquatic > Marine > Oil seeps ...
TTCAGCAGACGAGGTGGAGGTTATCGAAATTTCGGCGGATGCCTCCCGACCGTATTTGCCCGGTTGTTATTCTTTTTCATAAAACATTCGAGTGATCGGATGACAGATGAAATAGAAGGCATTCTTAGCTTAATTGGCTACTGCACTCGTGTGTAGAGAGCTTATTTTGACATGAATGTAAACGGAGGAATTTAGATTATGTGTGGAATTGTTGGATATATTGGAGAAATAGATGCAAAAGAAATTTTATTAAAAGGGTTAGAGAAATTAGAATATCGAGGCTATGACTCAGCGGGTATTGCTGTGCTTAACGAAGATGGAGTTATGGTATTTAAAGAAAAAGGTCGTATTGCGGATTTACGTGGCGTAGTAGATACAGAAGTAGGGGCTAGTGTTGGTATTGGTCATACTCGTTGGGCAACTCACGGAGTACCAAACCATGAAAATGCACATCCTCATCAAAGTACAACAAAACGCTTCACATTAGTGCATAATGGAGTAATTGAAAACTACCATTTGATGAAAAAAGCTTACTTATCGGACGTTGAGATGGCTTCTGAGACAGATACAGAAGTAATTGTACAACTTATAGAGCGTTTTTCTAAAGACGGATTATCTACAGTTGACGCACTTCGTAAAACATTGCACTTAATCCATGGTTCGTATGCTATTGCTTTACTGGATAATGAAGACGAAGATACTATTTATGTAGCAAAAAACAAATCACCATTACTAGTAGGTGTTGGTGAAGGATTCAATGTTGTAGCTTCGGATGCAATGGCGATGCTTCAAGTTACAGAGCAGTATGTGGAACTTCACGACCAAGAAATCGTCATCGTACGCAAAGATTCTGTAGAAATTCAAACGTTGGAAGGCACAAAAATTGAACGTGCTCCATATAAGGCAGAACTAGATATGAGCGATATTGAAAAAGGAACATATCCTCACTATATGTTAAAAGAAATCGATGAGCAGCCAGCTGTTATTCGTAAAATTATCCAAGCTTATCAAAATGAGCAAGGGGAACTTAACATTGACCCTGCTATTTTAAAAGCACTGCAAGATGCTGACCGCCTGTACATTATTGCAGCAGGAACAAGCTATCATGGTGGGTTAATCGGAAAAGAATACTTTGAAAAAATTGCAGGTATACCAGTAGAAGTTCATATTTCTAGTGAATTTGGTTATAATATGCCACTACTTTCTGAAAAACCAATCTTCATGTTCTTAACACAATCAGGAGAAACTGCAGACAGCAGACAAGTTCTTGTAAAGATTAAGAAGTTAGGTTACCCAACGATCACGATGACAAACGTACCAGGTTCTACCCTTTCTCGTGAAGCGGATCATACACTTTTACTTCACGCTGGACCAGAGATTGCCGTTGCTTCTACGAAAGCATATGTTGCACAGGTTGCTGTTTTAATGGTAACGGCTTCTGTATACGCACTTGCTCAAGGGAAAATATTAGAATTTGATGCTGTGAAAGAATTAGGAATTGTAGCCAATGCTGTTCAAGCAATTGTAGATTCTAAAGAAGAAATGGAAGAAATCGCGAAAGAGTTTTTAGCAACAACTAGAAATGCATTTTTCATTGGTCGTAACGTAGATTTCTACGTAAGCCAAGAAGGTGCATTAAAACTAAAAGAGATTTCGTATATCCAAGCAGAAGGATTTGCTGGAGGAGAACTTAAACATGGTACTATTGCTCTTATTGAAGAGGGTACACCAATCATTGCTTTAGCTACACAAAAAGCAGTAAGCCTTAATATTCGTGGCAATGTGAAGGAAGTAGTGGCACGTGGCGCTAACCCATGTATCATAGCAATGGAAGGCCATGAGGAAGAAGGAGATCGCTACGTACTTCCAAAAGTAAACGAGCTCTTCGCTCCACTAGTAGCCGTAATTCCATTACAACTTATTAGCTATTATGCAGCATTGCACAGAGACTGTGACGTAGATAAGCCTAGAAATTTGGCGAAGTCAGTAACGGTTGAATAGGATTGGGTTATCAAAATGGAAACTAAATTGGACTTGTTAGTAAAGAAACTAACTGTTCAATAAATATTTGCACTAATCTTCCCCTTTGGATATTCTTATCTGAAGGGGTGTTTTTTATACTTAAAAGACAGGGGCCTCTAATGGAAAAATAGTAGATTAGTTAAGAGTAATTAATTATCGTATAGATCGGCATTAATGAAATACTATTTAAATTAGGAGAGAATGACATGGAAGCTTTTACGGAGTATTTAATAAGTATTGATAACCCAGAACATCAAGAACGTACGAAAGAGGTCTTGACTTGGATCTCCAAAAAATACCCCAACTTAAAACCGGAAGTTAAGTGGAATCAGCCAATGTTTACTGATCATGGGACGTATATTATCGGCTTAAGCGTTTCTAAAAAACATTTAGCCGTTGCTCCTGAAAGAGCAGGAATGGATCATGTATCCGAAGAAATTGTTCAAGCTGGCTATGATCATACAAAGGAACTGGTTCGAATGCTATGGAAAGATTCGGTGGACTATTCATTACTTGAGAAAATGATTGAGTTTAATATTATGGATAAGGCAGACTGTACAACTTTCTGGCGCTAAAAAAAGTGAATTGTTAATAGTAAAGTTGTTTTAAACTGGCTAGCTAATGCTAACCAGTTTTTATTATGACCTTTAAAATAAAAATTTGTATTTTTTATATAAGCAAGTTATTATATAAGTGAGTGCTTATAAACTAATAGATGAATCATAGAGGGAGGTGCTCTTAAGTGGAATTTACTACGATAGAGATAGAAAAAGCTGCAGGGATATTGAAATTGTTAGGTGACAAAACTAGGTTATCAATGCTCAAAATGTTAGAGGCACATGATTATTGTGTTTGTGAATTTGTGGAAATATTTCAAGTGAGTCAGCCTGCTATTAGTCAGCACATAAAGAAGTTAAAAGATGCTGGATTGGTACGTGAGACAAGAAAGAGTCAGTGGATTATTTATTCTTTAAATAGGGAAAGTGATATTCTTCCATTTCTCCAGAGCATGATTGAGCATCTTCCGAACCAAGATTTTAAATTACAAGAATTAGAAAAACAGGGATTACGTATCTCATGTGATTAAAGGAGGTTAGTATTTTGTCACCAGTTATTTTAGCAGCATTAATTTTTTTAGTAACGCTTATCTTTGTTATATGGCAGCCAAAGGGGTTGAATATTGGTTGGTCTGCTTGTGGTGGAGCAATTATAGCATTATTGGTAGGAGTTGTGGACTTTGGCGATGTCCTAGAAGTAGTCGATATTACTTGGAATGCCACACTGTCCTTTATTGCAATTATCCTTATTTCTTTAATTTTAGATGAGATTGGTCTATTCGAATGGGCAGCATTGCATATGGCAAAGGCAGCCAAAAGTAGTGGGATTAAGATGTTCATATATGTAAGCGTGTTGGGGGCTATTGTTGCTGCCTTTTTCGCCAATGACGGGGCTGCGTTAATATTAACTCCAATTGTATTGGCAATGGTTCGGAACTTGAATTTTAGTGAAAAAATGATTTTCCCGTTTATTATGGCGAGTGGATTTATAGCAGATACAACTTCGCTGCCATTCGTGGTTAGTAACTTAGTTAATATTGTATCAGCTGATTTCTTTAATATTGGTTTCGTAGAATATGCTTCTAGAATGATTATTCCTAACATATTTTCACTGATTGCAACAATCAGTGTGTTATTATTTTATTTTAGAAAAAGCATTCCAAGAACATATGACTTATCAAAACTTAGGGAACCAAAAGAAGCTATTCAAGATATAAAAATGTTTCATCTTTCATGGTATGTACTAGCAATATTAGTGATTGGTTACTTTAGTAGTGAGTTCATCCAGGTTCCTGTTTCCATAGTAGCTGGCTTAGTAGCGATATTCTTTATTGTTATGGCAAGAAGAAGTAACGCTGTCGATACAAGAACAGTTATTAAAGGCGCACCATGGAATATTGTGTTTTTCTCTATTGGTATGTATGTGGTTGTCTACGGATTAGGGAATGCTGGACTGACAAGTGTGTTAGCTAGCGTTATTGAGATAGCGGCAGAAAAAGGGCTATTCATAGCAACGATGTCAATGGGCTTCATTGCAGCCTTCCTTTCATCTCTCATGAATAACATGCCGACAGTAATGATTGATGCATTAGCGATCTCAGAAACGAATACTTCTGGCACAATTCGTGAAGCACTGATCTATGCTAACGTGATTGGTTCTGATTTAGGGCCGAAAATTACACCAATTGGTTCACTTGCAACACTTGTATGGCTCCATGTGTTATCCCAAAAAGGAGTAAAAATTTCATGGGGCACGTATTTTAAAACAGGTATTGTGCTAACAGTCCCTATTCTCTTCATTACATTATTAGGTTTATATATTTCGTTAAAATTATACTAACCAAAGGAGATTATTTATTATGATGAAAAAGACACTTTACTTTTTATGCACTGGAAATTCATGCAGAAGCCAAATGGCAGAAGGCTGGGGGAAAAAATATTTAGGTGATGAATGGGAAGTTCTAAGTGCTGGTATTGAAGCGCATGGCTTAAATCCGAATGCTGTAAAAGTAATGAATGAGGTAGGAATTGATATCTCTAATCAGACTTCAGATATTATTAATATGGAAACGTTAAATAATGCGGATTTTGTAGTTACTCTTTGCGGTGATGCAGCAGATAAATGTCCAATGACACCACCACACGTGAAACGTGATCACTGGGGCTTTGACGATCCTGCAAAAGCCGCGGGTACTGATGAGGAGAAGTGGGCTACCTTCCAACGAGTTCGTGATGAAGTTGGAGAAAGAATCAAACGTTTTGCTGAAACAGGCGAATGATTTAGTAGTGATAAATTAACATAGTATTAAAAGATAAAATCTGAGCCAATCATACTCAAGTATCTCCAATGACAAAGTACAAGAGGTAAAAAAGAACTTGAATCTTCAAGTTCTTTTTTATTTACCCTTTAGAAGTAAGTATTAGTTTTAGGGGTTTTCATAAATACCTTAGAAAACCCATATAAGGATAATAACAAACTCATAAGGATGGTTTAGTGTCTCTCATATGGATTGTTGGTTATTTGTGTACTGCTATAGGCTTTAGTATAGGTGGGATTATTGCATGGTGCATTAAAGGGTTTCAGAGAAAAACAGATTTAATCTACAGTGTTTGTGTTGGTCTTACCCTTGGTATATTAAGTTTTGAAATTGTACCAGAAGCAATAGAGCTGGGAAGTTGGTTAACTTTCATCCTTGGTTTTTTTGTAGGGATCCTTATATTTGAAGCTGCGCATAAAATAATGAAAATTTTATTTGGAACAACTATGGTTCAAGATAAGAATTTTTCTTTCCAAACAGGGATCCTTTTAATACTCAGCATTTCAATACACAATTTACCGATAGGAATTATGTTAGGCTCTACACAAGATACTACAGTAGAATTTTCAATGCTTTCAGCCATTCTATTTCATAATATACCGGAAGGCATAATATTATTTTCTCTTTTGTTTGTGGCTGTCCATGGTATATGGTCGTGGTTATTTATCTCTTTAATTATTGCAGCTCCTGTGGGGATAGGGGCTTACTTCGGCAGTACATTAGGAACCGGCAACCCAAGTTTTTGGTCATTTATAATTAGTTTGGCTGTAGGTACAATCTATATGGTTATTATGAAAGAAGTAATTATGGAAGCGATTAAGGATACTTCCAATGTCTTATTAATTTCTACTATTAGCTTTGGATGCATTGGATTGTATTTTTTCCTTATATAACGTGCTTGGTATTTAAAAAATACCGTAAGATTTAGCTGCAGAGATTACATTATTAATGTTTTGCATGGTCAATCGCTTGATGCAACAGATTCATAATGTGGTCATCAGCACTTGAATAGTATAAAGTGGTTCCTTCCCGTCGAAATTTTACTAATCGTAAATTTTTCAAAAAACGAAGTTGATGTGATACTGTAGACTGACCCAAGTTTAGTTCCTCTGCAATATCATTCACAGAATACTCTTTACAACAAAGTAAATTTAATATCCGAATTCGCGTTGGATCACCTAAAGCTTTAAATGTTTGAGAAACTACAAACAGCGTTTCTTCATCCAAATCATGTGGGTTCGTTTGTACTTCTTCTCGCATATTGTTCATCCCTCCATTTGAGTCTATATATATTTAGTGATGGTGATGTGCATGAGAATCAGAGCCTTCTGCTTTTACAGTACATAAAATGGAATTCTCGCAGTTATGAGCAGCTGTTTCATACTGAATAGTGACATGTTGAATATTTTTATGTTCTAAATCATGCTTAATTTTCTGTAGTATATTTTCACCTTCTACAATGGTCATTTGCCCCTCTACTACTACATGGCAAGAAAGTGCATTTAAACCACTTGTAATAGACCAGATGTGTAAGTCATGGACGCTTATGATTCCCTTTGTCTGTTCAATTGTCTTAACGATGTCATTTACACTTATGGTTCGTGGTGTACCCTCCATTAATACATGTAAGGAAGCTTTCGTCACATAGTAACCACTGCGCAAAACTAGTGCGGCAACTAGGACACTTGCTAATGGATCAGCCCAACCCCAACTAAAGAACATGATCAATAAGGCTGCTATAATAGCGCCAACAGAACCTAACATATCACTAATTACGTGAAGAAATGCCCCGCGCATATTTAAATTATCTTTCGTATCACTGCCCCGCATCATAATCCACGCAACCAGAATATTGACTGCTAACCCGATGCTACTAATAGTAAGCATTCCCGTAGTTGCGACTACTGGTGGATTAGAAAAGCGTTCAAATGCTTCATAAAATATAAAGAGTGCAATTAATATCAGTGTGACACCGTTGAATACTGCTGCTAAAATTTCAAAGCGTTTATAGCCATAAGTATTATTAGCATTTGCTGCTTTTTCGCTAAATGTAAATGCTAATAGAGCAATCCCGAGTGATACAGAATCACTTAACATATGTCCTGCATCTGAAAGTAAGGCTAGACTGTTTGTCATATATCCGCCTATAGCTTCTACTATCATATAGGTGGTAATAACAAAAAACGAGATCAATAATACTTTCTTATTTGCCCCATGTGTATGATTATGATTATTCGCCATAGAAATCCCCCTGTTATTTTTACATAACTATGAAACCGTTATATGATAATATATTCATATATACAGATTATGTTCATTTACGAACTTTGTCAATCAATATACTCTACGTTAGTTCTGCGAGCCTTCTGCACATTAAAAAGTGGAAGATATTTTAAATAACTTCTAAATCCAAAACTTAATACTTTACATACCCCCTGCAGGTACTATACAATGTGAATAAGAAATATAGGAGGTTGATGAGTTGGATAGTGTAATGGAAGAAATGACAATGACATCTGATAATTCTTGTAGAAAAAGTCATCATCCTGAACATATAAAGAAAGATCTAACGAATCGGTTAAATCGCATTGAAGGTCAGATCCGAGGGATAAAAGGCATGGTAGATAAAGACGTCTATTGTGATGATATTATTACACAACTTTCTGCAACCCAGTCCGCATTAAATAGTGTAGCCAAAGTGCTTTTACAAGGACATTTAAAAGGTTGTGTAGTAGATCGATTAGCAGAAGGTGACGATGAAGTGCTTGATGAATTATTAGTTACAATACAAAAATTAATGAAAAAATAAGAGGAGGAATTTTAAATGGTCAACCAAGTAACATTAAATGTACAAGGAATGTCATGTGGTCACTGTGTTAGTTCTGTAGAGAACAGTGTAGGGAAGTTAGATGGAGTAAATGAAGTGAAAGTTCACTTAGAATCAGGAAAAGTAGATATTTCATTTGAAGAAGACAAAGTATCACTAGACGTTATAAAAGAAACAATTGATGATCAAGGCTACGATATAGTGTAAGGACATTAGAGTGCTAAATAGCACTCTCTTTCTTTCAAACAATTATACCCCCAGGTGGTATAAAGGAGAGGTTAAAATGAATAGTGAAACAAAAGAAACTAGTTTACAAATCACTGGAATGACCTGCGCTGCCTGCGCAACTCGAATTGAAAAAGGTCTAAATAAAATGGATGGTGTAGAAGTGGCCAGTGTAAATTTGGCACTGGAAAAGTCATTGATTAAATATGATCCTGAAAAGTTAAGTAGCCAAGATTTTGAAAAGAAAATTCTAGATTTAGGTTATGGTGTTGCCAAGGAAAACAAAGAGTTCGCCATTACGGGAATGACCTGTGCTGCCTGTTCGGCGAGAATTGAAAAAGGACTTAATAAGTTAGAGGGAGTATCCTTTGCAAACGTTAACCTAGCGCTTGAAAATGCCACTGTTGAATATAATCCTTCACAGATTTCTACTTCAGATATTATAGCAAGAGTAGAGAAGCTAGGGTATGGAGCAATAAATAAAGAAGACGAAAAGGAAGCCATAGATTACCGTGAACAAGCTATTCAAAAACAACAGCGGAAATTTATCATCTCTGCGATCTTATCGCTTCCATTATTATGGACTATGGTAGGTCATTTTTCATTCACTTCGTTTATATATATGCCTGATTTTCTTATGAATCCTTGGGTACAGATGGCTTTGGCAACACCTGTTCAATTTATCATCGGAAGACAGTTTTATGTAAGTGCCTATAAAGCATTGCGAAATGGTAGTGCAAATATGGATGTCTTAGTAGTAATGGGTACATCAGCTGCTTACTTTTATAGTGTTTATCAAGCGATCGTTACTACGGGGGAACATCATACAGCAAATCTCTATTTTGAAACGAGTGCTGTGCTAATTACCCTTATTATATTAGGGAAACTGTTCGAAGCAAAAGCAAAAGGGCGTTCTTCTGAAGCTATTAAAAAACTTATGGGACTCCAAGCTAAGACTGCCTTAGTAATTAGAAATGAAAAAGAAATAGAAATACCTCTAGCAGAAGTTGTAACGGGAGATATTATATTAGTAAAGCCTGGTGAAAAGATACCAGTGGATGGGGAAGTTGTAGAAGGAAATACCGCTATCGATGAATCTATGCTAACTGGCGAAAGTATTCCAGTAGATAAAGCTATTGGCGATGCATTATTTGGGTCAACCATTAATAAGAATGGTTTTCTTAAAATGAAAGCTACAAAAATTGGGAGAGATACGGCTCTTGCTCAAATTATTAAAGTAGTAGAGGACGCGCAAGGATCGAAAGCTCCGATTCAAAGACTTGCAGATAAAATCTCTGGTGTGTTTGTGCCAATTGTTATTGGTATTGCAATAATCACTTTTCTAGTATGGATAATCTGGGTGAATCCAGGTGAAATTACCCCGGCATTAGAAGCTCTGATTGCTGTTCTGGTAATTGCATGTCCTTGTGCACTAGGGCTAGCAACTCCAACATCTATTATGGCAGGTTCAGGTCGTGCAGCAGAGTTCGGAGTTTTGTTTAAAGGTGGAGAACATCTAGAAACTACTCATCATATTGATACAGTCGTTGTAGATAAAACGGGAACTGTTACAAATGGCAAGCCAGAGCTAACGGATGTGATTGTGGCGAATGACTTTATGGAAGAGGAGTTTCTATCTCTAATCGGTGCTGCTGAAAAACAATCGGAACATCCACTCGCAGAAGCAATTGTAAAAGGTATACAAGATAGAGGCATATCTCTTGGAGTAGTTCAGGACTTTGAAGCAATTCCAGGGTATGGAGTAAAAACAGTCGTTGATAACAATGAAATTCTTGTAGGTACTCGAAAGCTTATGAATAGCTACAATGTGGATATTTCGAATATATTATCCATAATGGAAGAACTAGAGGGTAATGGAAAAACAGCGATGCTTGCAAGTGTTAACGGTCAATACGCAGGTCTAGTTGCGGTTGCAGACACGATTAAAGAAACTTCTAAAAAAGCCATCAAGCGTTTACATGACATGAATATTGAAGTAATTATGATGACGGGTGATAACCAACGTACAGCAACTGCAATTGGTAAAGAGGTCGGTATAGATCATGTTATTGCCGAGGTGCTTCCAGAAGGAAAAGCGGAAGAAGTAAAAAAACTTCAGGCTGCTGGTAAGAAAGTTGCGATGGTTGGGGATGGTATTAATGATGCGCCAGCTCTAGCAGTTGCGGATATAGGTATGGCCATTGGAACAGGAACTGACGTTGCGATGGAGGCTGCAGATATCACATTGATCCGAGGAGATTTAAATAGCATAGCCGATGCTATCATCATGAGTCGTATGACAATGAGAAATATTAAACAAAATCTATTTTGGGCATTTGGATATAACATATTAGGTATACCGATTGCAGCAGTAGGCTTACTTGCACCTTGGGTAGCAGGAGCAGCAATGGCATTTAGTTCTGTATCGGTTGTATTGAATGCATTGCGTCTTCAAAAAGTGAAACTAGAAAAGAATATACCTAACTGATAAAAACGAACTTCAAGGTCGGAGGATAATGATGAAAAAAATAGTAATAGGAATTGTCTCATTAGCAACTGCATTTACGTTGTCGGGATGTGCCAGTGATGACAAGAAAGCAAGTAAACATGAAAACATCGAGATGGATCATTCAAGCATGAATCACTCTAGTACAGGTGAAGTCCCAGAAAACTTGAAAGTAGCTGATAATCCGACCTATGAAGTCGGAAGTCAAGCCATTCTTAAAACAGATCATATGGCGGGAATGAACGGTGCAGAGGCAACTATCGTTGGTGCTTATAATACAACTGTCTACACCATTTCCTACACGCCTACATCTGGTGGAGACAGAGTGGAAAATCATAAGTGGGTAATTCAAGAAGAGATTAAAGATGCTGGAGATGAAACTTTAGGGCTGGGCACAAACGTTACCATTGAAGCTGGTCATATGGCTGGAATGGAAGGTGCTACCGCTGAGATCGATTCGGCAGAAGTAACAACAGTATATATGGTTGATTACACGCCAACTTCGGGTGGAGAGCCAGTGAAGAACCATAAATGGGTAACAGAAAGTGAATTGACTGCTAAATAAAGTAGTTTTCTTGAGAACTAAAAGAGCTTATCCCTTTATAGGAATAAGCTCTTTTATATACTAAAAAATCGCAATTAATCTATCCAATAACCCAGTTACATCAAGGAAAACCAGGATAATCACTAATGGAATGATGAATTTCATTATAAAGAACCATATATTAAATGCAATTGCCCCTAAACGAGAATGCTGTAATAATTCTTCTCGTAAAGTACTTTTCTCTATCTTATGTGAGATGAAAATGGAGATTAAAAGTACTCCTGACGGCATTAAGATATTACTAACTAAATAATCGGCAGAATCGAATAGGCTTTTCGAGAAAATTAAAATATCAGCGAAAACACTATAAGATAATGCGGAAGGAATTCCTACTAAAAATATTAAAAGACCGATAATATACGCATATTTTGTTCGCTTTTCTTGTTTTCCTTTAACTAAAGAGGCAACAATTATTTCTAACATAGAAAAGGCGGAAGTTAATGTGGCAAACAAAAATAATGCTAAAAATCCTATTAAAAAGATTTCTCCAAAAACAATTTGATCAAATACAGCAGGCAATACGACAAATAGTAAACCTGGTCCTTCCGCTGGTTCTAAGCCTAGTGAAAATACAGCAGGGAAAATTGCTAAACCTGCCAATAAAGCGATCAATAAGTTCATAGAAACGATTGAAATAGCTGGTTGTATTAAGCTTTCTTTTTTAGAAAGATACGAACTATAAGTAACCATTACGGATACACCGACACTTAGAGAGAAGAAAGCTTGTCCCATCGCAAAAAGTACACTTTGAGATGTGATATTCGAGAAATCTGGTGCTAGAAAGAATTTTACACCTTCCATAGCATTATCTAACGTAAGGGAGCGGATAATTAGAATGATAAATAGTCCAAACAAAGCCGGCATTAAAATTTTATTTGCTTTTTCAATGCCATTTTGTATCCCATTAGCTACCACTAAAACTGTTATAGCCAAGAATACAAATTGAGCAATAATTACTATGAGTGGATCCCCAATGGTCGTGTTAAACACTGACCCATAATCTGCACCCTCACTAATTACCCCGCCGAACAAACCTTTTGCGAAATATATTAAAATCCAACCACCAATTACACTATAAAAAGACAATAGAAGAAAACTGGTGAATACTCCTAACTTTCCAATCCAATGCCAGCTAGTATTAGGAGCAAGACTACGATATGCACTAATCGCTTCTTTTTGCGTGCTTCTCCCAATAACAAACTCAGCTAATAATAACGGAAATCCCATAAACA
>Ga0209013_10004450_pt1 | contig 12290 bp, 8 predicted proteins | sample Cruoilmetagenom2_FD_187291 | JGI IMG/M metagenome (GOLD analysis project Ga0209013, IMG submission 187291) | Oil polluted marine microbial communities from Coal Oil Point, Santa Barbara, California, USA - Sample 2 (SPAdes) (version 2) | ecosystem: Environmental > Aquatic > Marine > Oil seeps ...
GCCTGATTGCCCCGATTGCGATGGATGAAGGTCTGCGATTTGCAGTACGTGAAGGTGGCCGTACCGTTGGCGCCGGTGTTGTCTCTAAGATTATTGAGTAAAACAACTTATCCGCACAGAGAAACCCGCGCAGTTTATGCTGTGTGGGTATTGGCGTCTGGATCGGTATTTATGGAAACTATAGGCCAGTAGCTCAATTGGCAGAGCAGCGGTCTCCAAAACCGCAGGTTGGGGGTTCGATTCCCTCCTGGCCTGCCAGAATTTTCGGCAGGAAATATGGATTGGTTGAACAGAATTAAACTGATACTCGCTGTGTTGCTGGCAGCGGGCGGCGTGGTGGCCTACTACCTACTGGCGGATTATTCCGACCTGGTGCGTGTGCTGGCCGTTGTCGCAGCGGTCATCGCTTCTCTCGCTGTCGCTTTGTGGAGTGATCCGGGACAGGCGGCGTGGGCCTTTATCCGGGCCGCTGACCGGGAAGTACGTAAGGTTGTCTGGCCGACCCGGCGTGAAACTATCCAGACCACGATGATCGTCGTCGTGATGGTAGTCATTGTCGGTTTTTGCCTGTGGCTGATTGACATGGGGCTGGTTGCCGCATTAAGTAAACTGACCAGTTAAGGAGATCGTCGGTGTCTAAGAAATGGTATGTAGTTCACGCGTTTTCCGGCTTTGAGAAGCGTGTCGTCTCATCGTTGCATGAGCATATAGAGCGTGCCGGCATAGGTGACCTGTTTGGTGAAATACTGGTGCCGACCGAGGATGTAGTGGAACTGGACCGAGGTGGCAAGAAACGCACCACAGAACGTAAGTTCTTTCCGGGCTATGTGCTGGTTGAAATGGAAATGAATGACGATACCTGGCACCTGGTCAAGAACGTACCCAAGGTGTCCGGTTTTATCGGTGGCTCGGGTAATGAACCGACACCAATTACCCAGGCAGAGGTTGATGCTATCGTCGGGCGTATGCAGGACAGCACGGAAAAGCCGAAACCGAAGTTTTCATTTGTCCCCGGCGAAATGGTGCGTGTTATCGATGGCCCATTCCTTGATTTCAACGGTACGGTAGAGGACGTCAACTACGAAAAGAACAAAATGCGTGTTGCCGTGTCAATTTTTGGTCGTTCAACACCGGTTGAACTTGACTTTAGTCAGGTTGAGAAAGGTTAGTCAGGTTTGCTGGAAAGAGGCTAGCTGGAAAAGTATAGAGCTGTAAAGCTTGTTAACCCGGGGAGCTGTAAGGCGTTTGCACCCGAATATGGAGCATTAAACAATGGCAAAGAAGATCGAAGCCTATATCAAACTTCAAGTCCCTGCGGGACAGGCAAACCCGAGTCCACCGGTAGGCCCTGCACTGGGCCAGCATGGTCTGAACATCATGGAGTTCTGCAAGGCATTCAATGCAGAAACTCAGGGTATGGAACAGGGCATGCCGGTACCGGTCATTATTAGCGTCTTTTCGGATAAAACATTCAGCTTTATCAGAAAGACGCCGCCTGCATCCGTTCTGTTGAAGAAAGCTGCCGGTATCAAGAGTGGTTCAGGCCGTCCGCACATGGATAAAGTTGGCAAGGTGAGCCGTGCTCAGCTGGAAGAAATTGCCACTATCAAAATGACAGATCTAAGTGCACATGATATGGACAATGCTGTTCGTATTATTGCTGGCAGTGCCCGCAGCATGGGTATTGAGACGGAGGAAGTTTGAGATGTCAAAGAAGATAAGCAAGCGCCGTCAGGCTATCGATGAAAAACTGACTCCGGGCAAGGAACATGCACTGGATGAAGCACTTAACGTACTGAAAGAATGTGCCACGGCAAAGTTTGAAGAATCAGTCGATGTTGCGATCAATCTTGGCATTGATGCACGTAAGTCTGATCAGAATGTTCGCGGTGCGACAGTTATGCCGCAGGGTACCGGCAAAACTGTCCGTATAGCCGTGTTTGCTGATGGTGAACAGGCTGATGCGGCTAAAGCTGCCGGGGCCGATGTAATCGGCATGGATGATCTTGCTGAGACCATGAAGAAAGGCGACCTTGATTTTGATGTTGTGATTGCCGCACCTGACGCAATGCGCGTTGTCGGAGCTCTCGGTCCGGTACTCGGCCCACGTGGTCTGATGCCAAATCCTAAAGTAGGCACAGTCTCTGCGGATGTCGGCAAAGCAGTCAGTAACGCAAAAGCCGGACAGGTACAGTTTCGTAATGACAAGGCAGGCATTATTCATTGTTCAGTCGGTAAGGCAAACTTTGAAACTGATGCGCTGATTGAGAACATTACTTCATTACTGGAAGCGCTGAATAAGGCAAAACCTTCCTCAGCAAAAGGCCAGTACATTAAACATATGACTGTTTCTACTACGATGGGGCCGGGTGTTCGTGTTGACCGGGCATCTTTAGATCTTTAGAAAAAACAGCTGTAAAAGAATCTGGTGCTGTTAGTACCAGGCCGCAAGTCTGAGATTATTGATTTATAGCATATATCAGTAATCGGGACTGGCGGTTGATAGGGCCGGTAAACAGGATTCATTCTATTTACCGGATTGTCAAAGACCGCAGGGGTCAGCATGCTGGCTTAATTACCTGCGTAGATGGTTTTCCCGACATCAGGATCTCCTGCTATCGGGTGCCACAAAATGGAGCTTGTACTCACTATGAGTCTCAACATCGACGAGAAAAAGGCAGTTGTCGCTGAAGTGTCAGAAGTATTGAATGACGCCCAGGCAACAATATTAGCCGAGTATCGAGGTTTGACTGTCACAGCGATGACGGACTTGCGCAATAGTGCGCGAGAATCCGGCGTTTACATTCGTGTAGTCAAGAACTCGCTGGCAAAGCGTGCAGTCGATGGTTCCTCCTTTGAATGCCTGCAGGAGCATATGGCCGGACCACTGGCTTATGCAATATCGGAAGACCCGGTAGCCTGTGCCAAGGTATTGAAGAATTTTTCCAAAGACAATGACGAACTGATCATTAAGGTCGGGGCGATGTCAGGCAAAATCCTGAGTGAAGGAGAAATTACTGCACTGGCGAAACTTCCTGGACGGGAAGAGTTACTGGCAAAACTGATGGGCACGATGCAAGCGCCTGCTCAGACCTTTGTCGCGACACTCAACGCGATCCCCGGAACTTTTGTACGCACACTTGCCGCTGTTCGTGACAGCAAAGACAGCTAAACAAGGCACTTTGTATATTTAATTAATATATTTACTTTTTTAAGAAATCAGGAGATTTCAAAATGGCACTAACAAAACAGGAAATTATTGACGCAATCGCTGAGATGTCTGTACTGGACCTCTCTGAAATGATTACAGAAATGGAAGAAAAATTCGGCGTAACGGCTGCAGCCGCTGTAGCAGCAGCACCTGCTGCCGGTGGTGGTGATGCAGGCGCCGCGGCTGAAGAGAAGACTGACTTCGACGTCATTCTTACCAGCTTTGGTGACAACAAGGTATCTGTCATTAAAGCCGTACGCGCTGCAACCGGCCTTGGCCTGAAAGAAGCCAAGGGTCTGGTTGAATCTGCCCCGGCACCAGTGAAAGAAGGTGCTGAAAAGGCAGAAGCTGAAGAACTGAAAAAGCAGCTTGAAGAAGCTGGCGCAAGCGTCGAGCTTAAGTAAGTTTTTTGCGCATCCAGTAACGGATGTCAGAGTTACAGGCTGGTGGCGAAAGCCACCGGCCTTTAGCTGTTTGTAAGGGCGCTGCATCGCTGGGAGAAACACCAGCGTGGCGCCTGTTTAGATTTTGTCAAAATATATCGAGGACGATAGATGGCTTACTCCTTTGCAGAAAAAAAGCGAATCCGCAACAGTTTTAGCAAGCGCCCGAGCATACTCGAGACGCCGGATTTGCTGACGACCCAGAAAGAGTCTTACTACAAATTCCTGCAATCCGCTACGGAACCGGATGATCGCCTTAGTAGAGGCCTTCAGGCCGCTTTTAATTCGGTTTTCCCGGTCGTTAGTTATAATGGCGATGTCCACCTGGAGTTCGTTAAGTATCGTCTTTGCACACCTGTCTTTGATGTCAAGGAATGCCAGCAGCGTGGCCAGATCTACTCAGCGCCGATCAGGGTGACCCTGCGTCTTGTTATTTATGACAAGGAAAGCAAAAAGAACAACCGTACTATCCGTGATGTCCGCGAGCAGGAAGTCTACCTCGGTGAAATCCCTTTGATGACGGACACCGGTTCCTTTGTTATTAACGGTACCGAACGCGTCATCGTGTCGCAGTTGCATCGTTCACCCGGTGTTTTCTTTGGCGATGATGGTGGTAAAACCCATTCATCCGGCAAGTTGCTGTTTTCAGCCCGTGTGATCCCCTACCGTGGATCCTGGCTGGATTTTGAGTTCGATCCCAAGGATATGGTCTATGTCCGTATTGACCGTCGCCGTAAGCTGCCCGCTACCGTCCTGCTGCGCGCCCTGGGCTATAGTTCACAGGAAATCCTGGAGATTTTCTTTGACACAGATACATTCAAACTGACCAAAAATGAAATCAAGATGGCGCTGGTACCAGACCGTCTGCGTGGCCAGGATCTGTTTTTTGATATTAAAACACCAAAAGGCGGTGTCATTGTTGAAGCCGGGCAGCGTATCACTGCGCGTCATATCCGCGAATTGACCAAGGCCCGCATTAAATCGTTGCCGGTACCGGATGAATTTTTCCTTGGTCGCACGATGGCTGAAGATTTTATCGACCCTGATACCGGTGAAATACTGTTTGAGGCGAATTCCATCCTTACAGAAGAGATGCTGGAAGTTTTCCGCAAGCACAGTGTTAAAGAGATCAAAACGCTGTATACCAACGACCTGGATCGTGGTGCCTTCATCTCTAATACCATGCGCATCGATGCCAGCCGTACCCAGCTGGAAGGCCAGGTTGAGATTTATCGCATGATGCGTCCCGGTGAGCCACCGACAAAGGATGCCTCGCAGAATCTGTTTGAGAACCTGTTCTTCAATCCTGATCGCTATGATCTTTCTGCCGTTGGCCGGATGAAATTCAATCGACGTCTGTTGAAAGATACTGATGAAGGTGAAGGCACACTCAGCAAAGAAGATATTGTTGAAGTCCTGACAACTCTGGTCGATCTGAAAAACGGCAAGGGCAAGACCGATGATATCGATAACCTCGGTAACCGTCGCGTGCGTTCAGTCGGTGAGCTGGTTGAAAACCAGTTCCGTATTGGTCTGGTACGTGTTGAACGTGCAGTTAAAGATCGTCTAAGCATGGTTGAATCCGAAGGACTGACCCCACAGGATCTGATCAATGCCAAGCCGGTTTCTGCCGTAGTTAAAGAGTTCTTTGGTTCCAGTCAGCTTTCACAGTTTATGGACCAAACCAATCCGCTTTCTGAAATCACCCATAAACGACGTGTTTCTGCACTGGGTCCGGGTGGTCTGACACGTGAACGTGCCGGTTTTGAAGTGCGTGACGTACATCCCACCCATTACGGTCGTGTGTGCCCGATTGAAACACCGGAAGGACCTAATATTGGTCTTATCAATTCGCTGGCTATCTACGCTCGTACCAATGATTACGGTTTCCTGGAAACACCCTACCGCAAGGTAGAAAATAACCGTGTGACTGATGAAATCGTCTATCTGTCTGCTATTGAGGAAGGTAACTTTGTCATTGCCCAGGCCAATGCCCGAACAGACAAGAACGGTAAATTCCTGGATAAGCTGATCTCCTGTCGTCACCGTAACGAATTTACCCTGGCGAACCAGGGTGATGTATCCTTTATCGACGTGGCACCTTCGCAGATTGTATCAGTCGCCGCCTCATTGATTCCTTTCCTCGAACACGATGATGCCAACCGTGCGCTGATGGGTTCAAACATGCAGCGCCAGGCAGTACCAGTTATTCGCAGCGAGAAACCATTGGTAGGTACCGGTATCGAACGCACTGTAGCAGTAGATTCCGGTGTGACCGTGGTTGCCCGACGTGGCGGTATCGTAGACTCGGTTGATTCCAGCCGTATCGTGGTAAGAGTCAATGATGAAGAGGCCTCGGAAGGTGATTCCGGTGTAGACATCTATAACCTGGTCAAGTATTCGCGTTCTAATCAGAATACCACTGTCAATCAGCGTCCACTGGTCAAAGTCGGCGACCTGATTGCAAATGGCGATGTACTGGCTGACGGGCCGTCCACTGATATCGGTGAGCTGGCACTGGGGCAGAATATCCTTATCGCCTTCATGCCGTGGAATGGATACAACTTTGAGGACTCCATTCTGATCTCCGAGCGCGTGGTAGAGAAAGATCTGTTTACCAGTATTCATATCGAAGAAAGAACATCCGTCGCGCGTGATATTAAACTGGGTTCTGAAGAAATTACCCGTGATATACCGAATGTTGGCGAAGCCGCACTGTCCAAGCTGGATGAATCCGGCATTGTCTACATCGGTGCGGAAGTCAACGCCGGTGATATTCTGGTTGGCAAGGTGACACCCAAAGGTGAAACACAGCTGACACCGGAAGAAAAACTGCTCAGGGCCATCTTCGGTGAGAAGGCCTCTGATGTAAAAGATACCTCGCTGCGCATGCCTTCCGGTAGTGGCACGGTCATCGATGTGCAGGTTTTCACCCGTGACGGCGTAGAGAAAGATCTGCGTACGCAGGCGATTGAGAACGAACAGATTGCTGCAGTACAGAAAGACATGAGCGACCAGTTCCGCATCGTTGAGTCTGATGCTTATGACCGTATAGCCAAACTGGTGACCGGCAAAGTTGCAGAAGGCGGTCCTAACGGCCTGAAGTCCGGCAGTAAAGTGACGGCAGAGTATCTTGATGATCTGCCGCGGGCAAAGTGGTTTGAAGTCCGCATGCGCACGGAAAGTATCAATAAGAGTATTGAGCAGATCCGCGAGCAGGTTGCGCAGCAGAAGAAATTCTTTGATGATCTGCTGGAAGAAAAGCAGGGCAAGATAACCGCTGGAGACGATCTTGCGCCGGGTGTCCTTAAGATGGTCAAAGTCTTTGTAGCCGTCAAGCGTCGCCTGCAACCGGGTGACAAGATGGCAGGACGGCATGGCAACAAGGGTGTTATCTCACGCATCGTACCGGTCGAAGACATGCCGTATATGGAAAATGGCAAACCGGTCGATATCGTGCTGAATCCACTGGGTGTGCCGTCACGTATGAACGTCGGCCAGGTGCTGGAAATGCACCTGGGATGGGCCGCCAGAGGTCTTGGAGACAAGATCAATGACATGATGCGGGCGAAGAAAAAGACCTCCGAAATACGTAAGTTCCTGGAAAAAATCTACAACAGCAGTGGCAAACCCGAAGACATTAAATCACTGACTGATGATGAAGTGATGGAGCTTGCAGGCAACCTGAGCAATGGTGTGCCAATGGCGACACCGGTATTTGACGGTGCGGCTGAAGAGGAAATCAAGCATATGCTGAAGCTGGCTGATTTACCTGAATCTGGCCAGACACAGTTAATCGATGGCCGTACAGGCGAGAAATTCGAGCGTGAGACAACCGTTGGCTATATGTACATCTTGAAGTTGAACCATCTGGTCGATGACAAAATGCATGCACGTTCTACTGGTCCTTACAGCCTGGTTACGCAGCAGCCGCTGGGTGGTAAGGCGCAGTTTGGTGGCCAGCGCTTCGGTGAAATGGAAGTCTGGGCACTGGAAGCTTATGGTGCAGCTTATACGCTGCAGGAAATGCTGACAGTCAAATCAGATGATGTGAATGGTCGTTCCAAGATGTATGAAAATATTGTCAAGGGCAATCATCACATGGAAGCTGGCATGCCGGAATCGTTCAACGTATTGATGAAAGAAATACGTGCGCTGGCACTGGACGTTGAGCTGATACACAACAACTGATAGATCAATTATCATCGAACACAACCCTATTTCGGTGAAATAGTAATCATCGTGGAGACAGGACATTGAGAGACTTATTCAATCTTTTCAATAAGGCAGAAAAAAACGACGACTTTGATGCCATACGGATTGGTCTGGCATCGCCGGAGAAAATACGTTCATGGTCATTTGGCGAAGTAAAGAAGCCGGAAACCATCAATTACAGAACGTTTAAACCCGAACGCGATGGCCTGTTTTGTGCCAAGCTGTTTGGCCCGGTCAGTGACTATGAATGCCTCTGCGGCAAATACAAGCGCCTCAAGCATCGTGGTGTGGTGTGCGAGAAGTGTGGTGTTGAAGTCACCCATTCCAAAGTACGCCGTGAGCGTATGGGCCATATCGATCTGGCCACCCCCTGTGCACATATCTGGTTCCTGAAATCCCTGCCTTCGCGCATGGGCCTGGTACTCGACATGACGGTGCGCGACATTGAACGCGTGCTGTACTTTGAAGGCTATATTGTTATCGATGCCGGCATGACTCCGCTGGAAGAGCAGGCGCTGATGACCGAAGACCAGTATATCGAAGCGCTGGAAGAATACGGTGATGAGTTCGAGGCTTCGATGGGAGCCGAGGCGATTCGTTCGCTGTTGAAAAGGATTGATCTTAAAGAGGTCGCCGAGACGCTGCGTGAAGAGCTGGATAATACCAACGCAGTGACCAAGATCAAGAAGCTGACCAAACGTCTGAAAGTGATCGAGGCCTTTATTGCGTCCAATAATAAGCCGGAATGGATGATTCTCGATATCCTGCCGGTACTGCCGCCTGACCTGCGTCCATTAGTACCGCTGGATGGCGGCCGTTTTGCCACTTCTGATCTGAATGACCTCTACCGTCGTGTGATTAACCGCAATAACCGTCTGAAAAGACTGCTGGAGCTGAATGCACCGGACATCATTGTTCGTAACGAGAAGCGTATGCTGCAGGAAGCGGTTGATGCGCTACTGGATAACGGCCGTCGCGGTAAAGCCATTACAGGTGCAAATAAACGCCAGCTGAAATCCCTGGCCGATATGATCAAGGGCAAGCAGGGGCGTTTCCGTCAGAACCTGCTGGGTAAACGTGTCGATTATTCCGGCCGTTCAGTCATCGTGGTTGGTCCGACACTTAAGCTACACCAGTGTGGTCTGCCAAAGAAAATGGCACTGGAACTGTTCAAACCCTTTATTTTCAGCAAGCTGGAGTTGCGAGGTCTGGCGACCACCATCAAGCAGGCCAAGAAAATGGTCGAAACAGAAAGTGCTGAAGTCTGGGATATTCTGGAAGAAGTCATCCGCGAACATCCGGTACTGCTGAACCGTGCGCCAACCCTTCACAGACTGGGTATCCAGGCTTTTGAACCTGTTCTGATTGAAGGCAAGGCAATCCAGTTGCATCCCCTGGTCTGTGCACCGTATAACGCCGACTTTGACGGTGACCAGATGGCGGTTCACGTGCCTCTTTCTATAGAAGCACAGCTGGAAGCGCGTACGCTGATGATGTCAACCAATAACGTTCTGTCACCGGCTAATGGTGAACCGATTATTGTGCCGTCACAGGATATCGTACTGGGTCTGTATTTCATGACACGCGAAAATCTTAATGCCAAAGGCAACGGCAGTATCTTTGCTGATGTGGAAGAAGCCCAGCTGGCCTACGATTCTGGTGCCGTTGATCTGCACGCCTCGGCAAAAATACGTATTACTGAAACCGTCACCGATGACAAGGGCAAAGAAACCACGACAACCACGATCTACGATACGACCGTAGGCCGTGCCATCCTGTCTGAAATTCTGCCTTCTGCGCTGCCGTTTTCCGCCATTAATAAAGTGATGAAGAAAAAGGCGATCTCCGAGGTGATTAACCAGAGTTATCGTAAGGCGGGTTTAAAAGATACCGTTATCTTCGCCGATAAGCTGATGTACACCGGCTTCAAGATGGCGGCCAAATCAGGCATATCCATTGGCATCGATGACATGGTGGTACCTGCCAATAAGGTAGATATTCTCAGCGATGCTGAAAGTGAAGTTCTCAGCATCCAGCAGCAGTTTAATGACGGCCTGGTGACGAATGGTGAGCGATACAACAAGGTTGTTGATATCTGGACCCATACCAGTGAAAAAGTCGCCAATGAAATGATGGATCAGTTGGGTACTGATTCATTCATCAATGAAGCGGGCGAAACCGTTGAACAGGAATCATTTAACTCTATTTATATGATGGCTGACTCCGGTGCGCGTGGTTCGCATGCGCAGATTAGACAATTGTCCGGAATGCGCGGCCTGATGGCCAAGCCGGACGGTTCTATTATTGAAACCCCCATTACCGCCAATTTCCGCGAAGGTCTGAACGTACTGCAGTACTTTATTTCCACTCACGGTGCACGAAAGGGTCTTGCCGATACCGCACTGAAAACGGCTAACTCCGGTTATCTGACACGCAGGCTGGTCGATGTCTGCCAGGACCTGGTGGTTGTGGAAGACGATTGCGGTACTAATCAGGGTGTTATTAAAGAGACGCTGGTTGAAGGTGGCGAAGTCGTTGTGCCATTGTCTGATCTGGTGCTGGGCAGAGTTGTCGTAAAAGACATCCCCAATCCGGAAGGCAAGGGCATGTTGATCAAAAAAGGCAAAATGCTGGATGAAAAGGACATTGCACAGCTTGATGAATTTTCCATCAATGAAGTGCTGGTGCGTTCACCGGTAACCTGTGAAACCCGTTATGGAATTTGTGCTACCTGTTATGGTCGTGATCTTGGACGTGGCCATCTGGTGACTACCGGTGAGGCCGTCGGTGTCATTGCCGCGCAATCTATCGGTGAACCGGGTACTCAGCTGACGATGCGTACCTTCCACATTGGTGGTGCAGCGACCGGTTCTGCTGCAGTCAGCAGTGTAGAAGTGAAAAACAGCGGTACTATTCACCTGCATAATATTAAATCCGTTAAAAATTCCAAAGGAAATCTTGTTACCATTTCCCGATCAGGTGAACTGATTGTTCAGGACAAGCGCGGTGCAAACCGTGAAAAGCACAAAATTCCTTATGGTGCAGAGCTGACCATCAAGGACGGCCAGAAGATTACATCCGGTGATATTATTGCCGAATGGGATCCGCATACACACCCGATTGTTTCTGAGGCGGCAGGTAAAATCAGCTTTATCGATATGGTGGAAGATGTCACCTTCAAGAAGCAGTCTGATGATATAACCGGTCTGACGCGTTACGTGATCACTGATTTAACTCAGCGGTCCGCTGCAGCTGCTGACATGAAGCCTGCCATTATGCTGGTAGACAAAAAAGGTGAACCGATTAACTTCCCGGGTACCGAAATACCGGCGAAATACTTCCTGCCCGGTAACGCCATTTTGATGGTTGATGACGGCAAAGACGTAAAAGTCGGTGACATAATGGCCAAAAACCCGCGCGAAGGTTCTACTACCCGGGATATTACCGGTGGTCTACCGCGTGTGGCAGAGCTGTTTGAAGCGCGAAAACCGAAAGAGCCGGGTATTCTGGCAGAAGTCGGTGGTGTTATCTCATTCGGTAAGGAAACCAAGGGCAAACAGCGCCTGGTAATCACCGATAGCGAGGGTGAGAACCATGAATTCCTGATAGCCAAGGAACGTCAGCTGTCCGTGGTTGAAGGTGAATCCGTCATCAAAGGCGATGTTCTGGTAGATGGCCCGCCTGTTGCGGCAGACATCCTGCGTTTGAAGGGTGTGCCGGACCTGCTCGAGTACATTGTTGCTGAAGTACAGGATGTGTACCGGCTGCAGGGTGTAAAGATCGATGATAAGCATATTGAAGTCATTGTTCGCCAGATGCTGCGCAAAGTTACTATTATTGATCCGGGTGACACCCTGCTGTTGCCGGGTGAACAGCTGGAACGCACAGCCTTGCTGGAAGAAAATGACAGAATGCTGGCGGCTGGCAAGAAGGAAGCCATAGCAGAACGTAACCTGCTGGGCATCACCAAGGCATCCCTGTTGACCGAATCCTTTATCTCAGCGGCATCCTTCCAGGAAACAACACGTGTACTGACCGAAGCGTCGATAATAGGCAAAACGGACTCCCTGCGAGGCTTAAAAGAGAATGTCATCGTTGGGCGCCTGATTCCTGCTGGAACGGGCCTGGCTTACCATCAGGAGCGTCACCGTCGCAAAGAACGCGAAAAGGATGAGAAGCTGGCACTGGAAGAGTTTGTAAACAGTGCAAAGACCACTGAAGCCGAAGTTTCCGAAGGGGACGAGGCAGCTATCTCAGCATGATGAGATTTGTATCGGAATTGTAGTGATTCTGTCTTGACAGCAGGGGCCGATGTCCCTAGAATTCCCCCTCTTTTCGCAGGCCGGAGATTTTTCACCGGCCTGTGTCTTGTTTTGGGCTGGAGAATATTGAATGCCAACAGTTAATCAGCTGGTGCGTAA
>Ga0209013_10004451_pt1 | contig 12289 bp, 8 predicted proteins | sample Cruoilmetagenom2_FD_187291 | JGI IMG/M metagenome (GOLD analysis project Ga0209013, IMG submission 187291) | Oil polluted marine microbial communities from Coal Oil Point, Santa Barbara, California, USA - Sample 2 (SPAdes) (version 2) | ecosystem: Environmental > Aquatic > Marine > Oil seeps ...
CGGCGCTGGAATGCTGTTTTGGAACAAGCCCAAGCCAGGCCGCCAACTGACGCCCAGATCGGAACTGCGAGGCATCGCCGATCGTCGCGACAAGAGCCGTGGCCGTGATCACTCCAACACCCGGGATCGTCGCAAGTCGTCGGCTTGCCTCAGTGGCGCGATGCCAGCTCATCAGTTGTCTCTCAAGGCCAAGGATCTGTTCCTGAACCATCTCATACTGGCGAACAAGAGAACCAAGAGCCTGGCGTGCCAATGCAGGAAGACGATCGTCTTGGTGGTCCTGTATTACTTCGATCAGCGCCGTGACCTTGCCCGCGCCTTGCGCAGCAACAATACCGAACTCAGCACAATGACCCCGGATAGCATTGATGAGCATGGTTCTCTGACGCACCAGAAGTTCGCGTGCTCGGTGTAAGGTCAGAACCGATTGCTGCTCGGCGCTCTTCACGGCTGCGTAGCGCATCGTCGGACGGCTCAGCGCTTCGCAGATCGCTTCTGCATCCGACGCGTCGTTCTTGTTCGTCTTCACAAACGGCTTCACATATTGCGGAGGGATCAACCGCACCGAATGACCGAGTTCCTGAAGCTCTCGCGCCCAATAATGCGCACTTGCACAAGCCTCTATCCCAATCACACAAGGGGGAAGCTTGGCAAAGAACCCAAGGACCTGTGAACGACGCAGCTTCCTGCGCAAAACCGGCCTGCCATCCCGATCCGCAACGTGCACCTGAAATACTGACTTCGCCAGATCCAACCCAATTGTCGTAATATTCGTCATGGACGCCTCCTCTTTCCGGAACGATCTAAACGCTCCATCATCATTCTTTGGGAAGTCAGGAGGGGCGTCCATGCCATCACGTTAACGGTAGGCACGCTCAAACTGTTTGACGGCGTTCCCGAGAAACCGTCCCGGGCAAAGGCTGGTTTGCGATCCTGAGCGTCTGCGGACCGCTTCAGCCATGGATCGGCAAGACGTGGAGACCAGGCGAAATCGTGAATTAGTTAAGCTACGCAATCCAGATGAACTTCCCCACAAACTGTATGAGAAGATGACCATCAACATGAAGCCGATGAATGCCAAACAACTCCTTAGCGTTGCGATCATGAGTGCCCTCGTCACCGGCGCTTTGGCACCTGACGTCTCGGCCGAGCCGCCCAAGATGAAAATGACGACTCCGGTCCCGGACGGGATCGCGACTCCCGACAAACTCGAGACCTCGATCGGCACCCTGACCTCCGTCGATGGTGTTCCGGATGCGGAGACGACCCAGAAAGTCTACGACAACCTCGACCTCAACCGAGCCACCGAAGCCTTCCTGAATGGTCTTCCGATTGCCTCGATGTATGCGCTGAAAAAGGGCCTTCTGCAGCACGGACCACCGAACACTACCGCCGTTTTGTTCGAGCAATTGATGGACTCCAAGGCGATTTGGCTCACACCGAATACCACCTAGGTTTACATGGCTTCCTGGCTTGAGTTGGGCGACGAACCGATGGTCATCGAAACCCCTCCCAACGTGCTGGGTTTCATCAATAATGCCTGGTTCAACTATGTCGTGGACTTCGGCAATGCCGGTCCGGACAAGGGTAAGGGGGGAAAGTTTATCATCCTGCCACCGGGTTATAAGGAGACCTTGCTCCAGAAAGTCAAAGCCAAGATCCGTGGCGCCCACGTTGTACGGACGAAGACCTATGGCAACTGGGTCATCTGGCGTGGGTTCCAGGTCGATGGCTCGCCGAAGCCGGCAGTCGATGCGACCAAAAAGCTCTTCCGCATGTATCCGCTCTCTCAAAAGAACAACCCGCCGAAGATGACCTTCATTAACATTTCGGGTAAGTTCGACAACACCATCCATCGAATGGACTACGGTTACTGGGAAGAACTCAATACGACCATTCAGGCCGAGCCGCTCGAAGGGCTCGATGCTGAAACCCGTGGGCTCCTGGCTGCGATCGGTATCAAGAAGGGCAAGGAGTTCAGGCCCGATGCGCGGATGAAGACGATCCTGACCGATGCGGCCAAGATCGGATCGGTCACTTCCAGGGCTCTGACAGCTCGCCCGCGTGACCAGCGCCACTACCTCTACCCGGGCAAGCGGGTCTGGACGAATCCCTTCATCCAAGGTCGCTATGACTTCCTGCTCGATGGGGAACGCCTGCTCGATTCCCGTATTTACATGCACTTCTATGCTACCGGCATCACGCCTGCGATGGCCGTGAAGAATGTCGGCAAGGGTTCGCAGTATGCGATCGCTTACCTCGACAACGCCGGCGAACCCCTTGATGGCAGCAAGACCTACAAGATCAACCTTCCCAAGGACATCCCGGCCAAAGATTTCTGGTCATTCACCCTCTATGACAACCAGACCCGCTCGATGCTCCAGACGGATCAACGCTTGCCAGGTGTCGATAGCAATAAGAAGGGCCTCAAGCAGAACGCCGACGGTTCCTATGATGTCTACTTCGGCCCCAAGCCCCCCCAGGGTCAGGTGAACAACTGGATCCAGACCGTCCCGGGCAAGGGGTGGAATACAATTCTCCGTCTGTACGGACCACTGGGGTCCTTCTACGATAAAACCTGGATGCCGGGCGACCCTGAACCGGTCGAGTAGCATCGCCGAGCATGATCCGAATACGTATCCAGGCGGAGTGCTGGTCGCCGTTGGGAGACATCGGAGGGATGTACGAACGCGACAGCACTAGGGTCACGACGCTTCTGCACCAAACGCGCTGAGGTTTTTGCTCAGATCGTCGGCGCTACAAAAGTTCCGCCGATACGAGCGCGCATCGAAGAGCTGTCCAACGAGATCCGAAAGCGCACCACGGTCGAAACGACGACAGCACTCGCTCCAGACCTTCAGAGCATCAGCGAAGTCATAGGTATCGACGTGCAAGGGACGATAGAGCTTCGTTCGCTCATCGTCGCAATCGCGCTCGATCTCCTTGCTGGCATTCTAGTTGTAGCCGCGTCTACATCTCTTCGATCGCTGTCTCGGGAGAAGGAGGTGGAACAGGTTCAGAAATGGCCTCAAAAGTCGCAGGAGAGTCAAAAGGCGGATAGGCGGACACACTTCTTGTAACGAGGCACCTAAAAAGGCCTCGGCGACACGCTCTAGCCGTCCTGGACGGACACCTACCTGACACCCTGTCTCGCCTGCATCGAACATAACTGTGCTGAGGCCCGTCACTGCGGGAGGCCGACACCCTATCGGACACCTTACAAAAAGCTGTCTGACGGAAGGTTCGGCGGCACTGTCCGTAGATGTTGTATCGAACACCTACTCCAAAGACATCGTGCCGGCGTTCGTGTCCGAGAGACTGGAGAGGGCGGACGGCTGCCAGACACCCGCATCAGAGATCTGGGATGAAGCCCAGCGCGGGGCTGAGAGCCAGGGCTTGACTCTCCCTAGCAGAACCATGTTTGGGATGAGGCTTGCCGGCTTAGGATTCCAGAAGAGAAAGTGCGGTAAGAGCAACACCGTCTGCTGCCTCGATGCCAGGTTGTTCGGTTTACGGTGAGCCCCTCTTTACGTTGACCGCAAATCACCTCACACACACGAAGGGGGCACAAGCGACACACGCTTGTGTGTGACGGATAGGGGTGAACTAGGAAGAATGAGCAAAGACAGAATCCACTTCACTCTCGAGCCTGTGCTCGTCAAGAAGATCGACATTTCCAGGCGTGAGGCGCGCCTACAAAGTAGGTCAGAAGTTATCAGATCCCTTGTGCAGCAAGGGCTGGAAAAGCAAGAGGCCATTGTGGCGAGGAGGACTCTTGGCGAAGCGCTCGTGAAGCTTGGATCTGCTTTAGCGTCTAAGAAAATCTATTCCCCCAACTTAACGCCCACCATCGATGAGTGGCTTGAGGGGACGGAAAGCGCTCGAAAGCAGTTTGAGGAAGATCTTGAGAACCTAACCCCTGATGAGGCAAAGCGCCTCTATGATGAGAGGGTGAGGGCGCCCCGCAAGTAGAGATTTTGGCGAGGGCAACTAGCCTGAAGCGCCAAACACGGGCTTGGTCGATGCCAGATGCAGCTCGATCTCACGCAAGAACCTCAAGATATCTTCATCTGAATACCGCTTCCGAGCCATCTCACCATCCTTAGACATCAACTAAAATGATGGCACAGCTTTAATGGGCCAGGACACCGAGCTTCTTGGCTTTCAGCAAAGTGTATGCGTAGGCTACGGCGCCAGTTGGACCGTGAGTGCTGACGGGGAACACCTTGCGATGCAGCTTTATCTTATCTCTAGGTCTGCCAAGGGAATGGCCTTCTCGAACGCTGCGTAGCCTTCGCTCCCAACTGCTCTGATTGTGATTACAGGGCTCGATTTGCTGTCCCAATCTATACTCACTAAACCAAAATTTGGCATGACGTAAGGACCCGCAACGCGGCGCTTGTTGTTGAGAACTGCATATTCTGGATTGTTGTGCGTCATTCCACTCGATGTGAAATCGTAGAGCGTATAGGGGCCTTCGTCCGTTGCCGAGATCTCCGCGAAATGGACGTTGCCGCTCAACAATATGACACCGCTGGCTCCCGTCTTCGTTATCAGACGGAATAGCCGTTGCCGTTCAAGAGGGAAATTTCCCCACTCCTCCATTGCCTTTTCATCGGCAACAACCTGGGTGCTTGAGGCAATCAGCCGAATTTCCGCTTTATGAAGCAATTGTTTCTCAAGCCATGACCACTGTGCGGCACCAAGCAGCGTCGCATCAGTAGCCTGATTGGGTGAATATTGGCCCCTGATATTGAGGACCGACTTCTCCGCCTTAGTTCGCGGATCTTTGTCGTATGGACTTTTGAAGCTGCGCGTATCCAGCAAGATAAGCTGCACGCGCTTGCCAACGGGTCCTAGGATTTTTGCATCAAAGATTCCCGGGCGTGACCTTCGGTCCGAATCGGACGGCTCACCGAGAAAGTCCAGAAAGAGTTTTTTGGATTGCTCTTTTAATTTGTATTCTGCACCACCATCGTGCTTTCCATAGTCGTGGTTGTCCCAAGTCCCCATAACTGGGACAGTGGAGCGAAATCTTCTAAATTCAGGATTTGCGGCGAGACGATCCCAATCCCGCTTCAGCGTCTCTGGTGTAGGAATGAATACGTTTGTGCCGTCCCAGTCGCCGTAGATTGCATCACCCAAAAAAAGGAACAGATCCGGTTTGGCCGCGGCAATGGCGTTCCATATTGGCTGTGGCTTCCACTGCTGCGCACACGACCCAAAGGCAACGCGGCTGATTGGATAGTCTGTGCGCTGAGACCCAGCTGTGGCCCAAGAAACGGTATTGGGTAGCGACACTAATGAAGTGACTGCGCCTTGTAGGAACCGACGGCGGTTGGGTCCGCTAAGAATTTGCGGATCTCCTGCTTCGTTAATGCGGTTTGCGAATGCCAAATAGAGTGCGCGGGCGACCGCAAGTGCGGCCGCCCGTTATTACTTAGTATGGGATCTGCGAACGGGTTAGTGGACGCTTTACCGGCCGATACATGATGCTGTCAGCCTTTACCAGTGTGTTCTTGTAAGCAATGCCGTCCTTCATCACCAAATCGAGTTTGCTCTCGTCCAGGATGAGCTTGATGTTCTCTAGCGGGTTACCATCCCAAAGCAGAATGTCGGCATAAGCGTTCGGTGCAATAGTGCCGAGCGAATATGTTGGGTAGGGATCGAGAGGGCCGGACCACTTTAGAACTTTGCCCGCATTACCAGTCCAATGTTTCAGCGCCTCAGCCGCAGTGAAACCTGCATCGACATTGCAGATGATGTCTTCCTTGACCTTCTCCTGTAGTCCAGGTCCGAACATGTCCGCGCCACCAACGATGAATACACCGTGCTTCTTCATCATCTTGGCAGCTTTGCGGGCGCCCTTCCCAACGGCCACACCCTTGAGTTTCTGCTCGTGCGTGAAGAACGCTGGCATGCTTTCATAAGAACCGAAGGAGTTCACACTCATGTAGCACTGAAAGCTCCAAACGATTTCTTCACCCTTCGCGGCCATCTGTTTCACGATGTCTTCGGAGACAAGGAAGCCATGCTCGAAGCTGCGCACACCCGCGTCCAGCGCCTGTTGATAGGAGCGATCGTGATAGGCGTGGATGGCGACATATGTGCCGTAGTTCTTTGCGATCTCGACGGCAGCTTCCATTTCTTCCTTTGTCGCGCCCAGAATTTCAAGAGGGTCAAAGATACTGGCGACACCGCCGCCTGCCATGATCTTTGTGAAATGAGCACCATTTCGATAGTTGCGGCGTGATGCCCGGATCACATCCTCTCGACCGTCCACGATCATCGAGTGCTGGATCATAGCGCCATGGTCGCTCACAGACGTATCGTTGCCGGCGCCCCAATCACCATGGCCACCGGTATGGCTAAGAACTGCACCTGACGTATAAATACGGGGCGCAATGAGCAGCCCACGCTTCGAGGCCATGGCGATACCGCGTGAATTCCCCGCGATTTCCCGGACTGTCGTAATCCCCTTCATAAGAAAATCATCGCGAAGCGCCTGTGCTGCCATCGCGCCACCGCCGGGCCCATCCCATTTATCCGAATAGCTGTTGGTGCCTTCAGGCGTCATGAAAACACTGTGCGTATGCATGTCGATCAGGCCGGGAGTCATCGTACGGCCTCCGGCATCAACAACAAAGGCGCCTGGCGCTTCGATCGATGGCTCCACCTGCTTGATAACGTTGCCTTCGACAAGAACGCTCATGTTCTTCTTCAGCTTGTCGCTAAAGCCATCGAAGACGTTGACATTCTTGAATAAAATTTGCTGCGACTTCTTCTCTTGAGCTATTGAGCCCCCGGATAAAACGGAGAGGCAACCAGCAACGCAGGCGATCAAAAGAAAACGCAATTTATGCGCTCCAGAAACAGACATATCCCAAACTCCTTGCGGACCTGATCTCCATGACCTTAAACACGATTGTGCGCCTGAGAAAATGACAGAGTTGGCCAAGAAACACAGATTTTTATGCGATAAATGTCTATCATCGAATGACACATCTATGATCCGGACAGGAAGACAATCACGATGGCGCGAAAGCCAAAGAAAAGGCGGCCGTTACCGTTAGTGCGACTAAATTTACTCGCACCAATCCTGGATGCTTTGGACACAACAGAGGCTGATGGGGATGCCGTCCTAGAAAGTGTCGGACTGACCCGCGACGCCATCTACGGTGAGGACGACTTCGTTCATGTGATGGCCATTCATCAGTTTCTCGAAGCCGCTGCCACCGGTGCGCGCGATCCGCATTTTTTGGCCAAGGTCGCCGAGACCATCGATCTGTCGGCATGGCCACCGCTAGTCAAGGCGGCCAAGACCGCGCGAACTGTTGGTGACTTCATCACGTACTTTGCCAACGCCGCAGAAGAACATGCAACCTCGGCCGAGCAATTCCTGGAAGTTAGGGGACGCACGGCTTGCGTTGGTGAGCGCAGACTGTTCGAGCCGCCCATCACGCCGGCGCAAAATGACGCCTTCATGACATCAATTTGGATCACGCTGGTGCGGCATGCCATGGGTACAAAGTGGCAGCCGAATAAGGTGACTGTGAAGATATCCAATCCGACATCCTTGCCCACGGTGTTTCATGGCATTCGGGCGTTGCAGGGTGACCGCATGGGCTTTCAGCTGAGCTTTCCCTCATCGTGGCTAACCGCGCCCTTTGATCAGACTGACTTTTGGGCGCAGGCCGAACACCATCAGAACGCACCGCGGCCAAGTTCCTCGATTGTCCAGTCTGTTCGTCAAGTCCTGAAACCACATATCGGCGACGGTACTCGCCTGACCACGGAACGTGCCGCCAAAATCTGCAGAATGAATCAGCGAAAACTGGCTCGGCAGTTAACGGATGACGGCAGCAGTCTGGCTGCGATCATCGATGATTTGTATCGAGAAGCTACGGCCGAGGCGTTGAGCCAATCAAATCGGTCCCTCCGCGAGATCGCATCATCCCTTGGCTATTCCGACACGACAGCGTTGTCGCGGTCATTCAAACGTTGGACTGGTCAAACTCCGATCGCCTTTCGCAAGCAAAATTCCCTACTAGACGACGGTTAAACTGCCGCTGCCAGCAAACGGCAGGTTCAACTCAATAGCGGATGTTGGCATCTGCCGCGCCACAACGCATTCTCGCAGACCACAGCCGTCCTGCCCAATCAGGCTGCGAACACTCGCTTGGCCGCAGCAGACGATGACCACAATCGGCGGCAAGTGCCAGTAGCCTCTTTAAGGCACCTGGAATCCGACCAGGCTAAAACAGCAAAAGCGAAACGCTGTTAGGGACTTATCGATTCCCAACTTCAGATTCCTAAACTTCTTATTCTTGGGATCATCGCCGCTGTTCTCGAGCAGTGCGAGCACAAGACCGCATCAGGTCGCTCCAACTTCGTTTGCCGCCTCGGCAATGGTCCTCCTAGGGCACAGGCTTGCCTATTCCTAGCCAACCTATCGCCGGCTCTGGATGCACCCTATCCCTTCCTATCTGGATTTCCCAACGGCAGCCCCCAAAGCCAATGCGGCTGCCAGTGGCGCTACGAAGAAATCTGGCCAGCTGAGCGCCCAGAGGGTGAGCCCGGTCACGATGCACCACGCCGTTGGGATGAGAATCGCCATCCAACGAGCTGCGCCGCTGCTCAGAGCCACAACCGCTAACGTGACGACCGCCGTCGGGTCGGGCGTCAATGCGAATAATTCTGCGGACTGCCACGAGCGCCCGGAAAGTGGCGCGATGAGCGGATAGCCGAGCAGCCCAACAAGTAGTACGGCTATCGCGGTCACGCCAGCTGGCGTCCTGCGGAATATCGGATCGGGCGGACGCGCCAAGACAGCGAGTACCAGCAGCAGAACGCCCTCCGAGGCTATAACCGGAGCTACATATTCAGCGGCCCAGTTGATCGTTTGATAGCGCCTTAGGAAGAACGCCCAGGCAACGACGAGCCAGTCGACCCCGAGTAGGGCATAGACCACCCTCCCACTCCATGCCCTGGTGCGGATAACAAACGAGATGATCGCGAAGCCTGAGAGAACGGCCACGCAATGTGCTGGCCACATTGCCTCATTGTGCAGCTCAAATAGCCGTTCGTAGACCCGCGGAGAGAAGAGCAAAAAATCAGACAGCGAGTAGCTCAACAAGACGGACATTACAGTTGCCCGACATATTCCGCCATTCGCCGCCGCGTCGCTTCATCGGGCAAAATGCCTGCAGCCGTGGCGAGGTTTTCACGCACATGATCAACGCGTGTCGTCGCGGGAATTGCGCAGGTCACCGCAGGGTGCCCAATGATAAACTTGAGCAGGAATTGTGCCCAGCTCGATGCACCAATTTCCCCAGCCCAGCGCGGCAGAGCCTCGCCGGAGAAACGGGAGATCAGATCGCCGCGTTGGTACGGTCTGTTAACGATCACTCCAATACTGCGTTCGCGTGCCAGCGGAAGGAGACGGGCCTCTGCCTGGCGATCTATGATGTTGTAGGTGATCTGCACGAAGTCGAGATCCTGGGACTTCATGATCTGTTCCAGGGCATTGTGGCGGCGCCCGTGCGAGGTAGTGACGCCAATGTACTTGATTTCACCTGCGGCCTTCCTGGCCTTGAGCATGTCGAGATGCTCCTCCCAGGCGAGCAAGTTGTGCACCTGCATCAGATCGAGTTTCTGCACGCCCCATTTCGAGCGTGTGTCCTCCATCTGCTGCGGGCTGGCTGATGGCAAAGATGTCCAAACTTTATCGGCCGAAAACAGCTGCTGAGGGTACCCGAGCTTCCTCAGGCCATAGCCGATTGTCGACTGCGAGGAGCCATACATCGGCGAGGAGTCAATCATGCGCCCACCATCTTCGAAGAACGCCGCGATTACGGCCGCGCACTCGTCCAGTAGGACTGGGTCATTACCAACGTTAAAGGTGATCCAGCTGCCTAACCCAACAACCGGAACCTCTTCGCCTGTCGTCGGGATCCGCCGTTGAAGCGGGCCCACAGTCGCAGAATTTGCGGGCTTGAATGCAAGGCCTGTCGCGGCGCCGGAAACCGTGGCTGCGGCGATCGCTTTCAAAAGTGTTCTTCGACTAGCCAGCATGGTGCAAGCATTCCGATTTCGATGCGGATTAGAGTTCGTTTTACTGCGTCCGAGGTCTGCAGATCCCGACGCTGTGCCGGACCACCTATGAGGCAATGTTCTATGGCGTGAAGCGACCGAATGACGTTCCGGCAGACACCCAGGAGCGCGCCTGCTCGTTACCGATCCGGCAAACACCGAAGGGCTAATGCGTTTTCGCCATGTCCGCCATTGCCACTTCTCAACAGTTCGACCCGCGCTGCTTCACTCCGGTCGCGAAGACAAGCCGGAAGTGCTCAACGCCGGCACCGAAGTCGGCTCATAACCCTGATCTTTCATCGAAAACGCGATTGAGAACGTTCGCTTTTAGGGCGAAGCGGAGATTCGTTGTCAAACAGCGCGCTCGGCTACTGTCCCTAGAGTAATATGAACCGTAACGAAGGAATGAAAAAGCCCTACCGTTGCAAGGCATGCACCCAGTCCCACGTGCGGCCCGCCCGCCGTAGCGCGTGATCGAGATCATCGGCGAGCAAAAATCCGGAGCTAATAAGATCCTTGAGCTCTGCACGGACCTGTTCCAGGTAGGCTTGGCGGCTGTGGTAGAGAGTTTCGATGGCCGGACGAGGGTCGCCGCGCGCTCTCCGTTCGGCGTCGGTGCGAGGTAGCGGAATCGCCGTTCCAACGAAGTCGGACAGTTCTATCGATCCGCCAGCATAGGCTGTGCGTAGGTTCCACGGCATGTAGGTCGCTAACGGAACTCTTAACTCAACGTTTCGGATGCCACCCCGTTCGTTGCCAAGGCTATCAACCTGCGCCACGAGCGATGGAAAAGAGGGGCCCAGCCGTGGCGGTTGCTCGTCGATTATACCTTCAGGCCAGCGCGGTCCGTAATCGGCCCGATAGGCCACGTGAATGGTTTGCGGAAATGCCACGCCCGGTATGGCCGGAAATGCGACGGCTCGAGGGCTAACTAAAGTCGCATCGCTAATCGCAGGATATTTGCTCAATGGCGGCACCGCGCCAGTCTCCACCCATTCGACGAGTCGAACGAGGAGGGCGCGATAGTTTCCACTGAAGTCCAGAGGATTACCTCGATAACCGGGCGCGTCTCCGACACGGTCGGTTGCGTTTGGAAAGGCACCTACGAAATGCTGCGCGCTGGCCAGATGATAGATGCGTTCATGAGGAAGCGGGGCGATGTCGGCCGTGGCACCTGGCGTGGTGTGGATGAGAGATGCGGCCCTGCCCCAGTACTCGTAACCCGTGTTGATATAGAAGATCTTGGGAGCGTGATTGGGATCGGCGAAATGGGCTAACAGACCGTCGCTCCGCCACTGAAGCGGATCGAGCTGCGTCGCACTGGTGAAGGGGAACAGGTCTGTGGGGTAAAAAAAGGCCGAATAGCTATGCGCGTCGCGGGAGGGCTGGGCAAAGCGATGGTTGAAGCTGCCGCGTCCGGCACCGGCGGCAATGATTATGAGCCCGTCATATGCTGCGCGACCTTGCTCGTCGGTGTTAAACCCTTGGTAGAGGAAGTGTCTCAGAAACCGGCCGGTCTGCGAGACACCGACTGCCAGCCCGAGTTTTGCCGGGAAGATGCTGGTCTTGTCGTATTTGGCGTAGCTTATCACGTCCCGGATAGCCGCGAGCCCGAGCCCGACAACTGCCGGATCTTTAGCACGATAGACGAGTTCGTAAATCTTGCCTGCCTTAAATCCACCATCGAGAACGATGTGCGCCGCGTCAGGAATCCGGCGCCCATTCTTTATCCGACCGAAAGCCCAGCGGTCGCGGGAAACTTCTTGACGCGGCGCCTCGCGACCGTCCCGCACGGTAAGAATGTTCGCGACATCCTGAGGATTGACGACTGGATAGGCACGGTGGTCGCGGTGGGCCAGCGGCAGTGACGCAACCGGCGCATCCACGGTCCAGTCACTGCGTACGAGTCCCATGATCGGAGAGTCATCAACGTGGCGAGCATGGGGCACGTGAAGGCGCAGCACACCGGGGCGGTCAGGAACGTCAAACTGCCAGCCGATCCAGATCACGGTCAGCCCGAGACGTAACAGATGAGCATCGCCAAAGGCATTAGGGTCATCAGGATCGAGGTTTGCGGATGCAGCACGATTGAAATAGAGCGGCGAGAACTTCGTCCCCCGGTTACTCACCTCAACGAGGGCCACGCCACGCGCTCTGTCCAGCGATTTCGGTTGAAGGGCAACAAAAGTGGTCCATG
>Ga0209013_10004453_pt1 | contig 12284 bp, 12 predicted proteins | sample Cruoilmetagenom2_FD_187291 | JGI IMG/M metagenome (GOLD analysis project Ga0209013, IMG submission 187291) | Oil polluted marine microbial communities from Coal Oil Point, Santa Barbara, California, USA - Sample 2 (SPAdes) (version 2) | ecosystem: Environmental > Aquatic > Marine > Oil seeps ...
GTTTTGCTATATCTTGTTTCTTATATTTTGTTGATAGTTTTGCATGAGCTGCACCACTATAAGTAGTTTGGACCTGACAAGTGGGAGCCTTTGATGAAATTGAAGCTTCTGCTGTTGTAGCTTGACCTAATGGGATTAACATAGCTCCCATAGTTAAACCTAGTAACAATTTTTTCATTTGTATCTCCTCCTCTGCCACCTAGTCTATCTCTGAAATCTAGCAAAAAATAGTCATTCGTTTCCAATAAATCCATAGGAAGCAAAAAACTGCATTCTCTGCGGTTAAAGATCTTGAGAATTGTGTTGTTTTAGAGGAATATCCAACTATTTCATTCTGGAATGTGTTGACGTTTAAAAAAACTAGACTAATAAAGCTTATATATTGAAGGTATTCATTTAGATACTGAAAATCATCGTGGTGCATTTAGTAGGGTTGTGGTAAGTGAAGCAAATCGAGGGTCGACATTTTGTTTGAACTTCTTATATATATTTGTTTTTACTGAATATCAAGCTAGTGAATAGTGAGGATAAATTTTTGGATTTTTCACAAATATCTTCATTACGATATGCTATGATAAGAGCAAAAATACTGTTTCAAGAGGGATACAATGAAGAACTCGGGACAAATTATTCTGGTGTTAATTTCTATTCTATTTACCACATACCAAAAGATTGCGTACCAAGAACACTTTTTCACGATGGACTTTATGCTATTTACCCTTATCGCTTGGTTTGTTGGGAGGCAATATGATAAAGCTCGCTACTATGAAAAGCAGGCACGTTCCAGTGAAGACAGCTATAAACGATTGATTGATTCATTGCCGGAAGCTGTTTTTATTCACCAGGATAATTTGATTATTTATGTTAACAAAGCTGTAGTTAGCATGTTGGGAGCTGCCAGCAAGGAAGACTTAATAGGTACATCGATTTATGATTATATTGATCCCGAGTATGAAGAGCGAGTACAGGAACGAATAAGGCAGGCAAAGAAAGAGAAGCGACCATTAAACGGCATCGAACACAGAATGCTGCGTTTTGATGGCTCAAAGTTTTTCTTCGAAGGATCGTCACTATTTATTGTGTTTGGTGAAAAAGAGGCTGTGCTTTCAATTGGAAAGGATATTACTGATAGAAAAGCACAAACCGAACATTTACTTCAAAAATCAGAAAAGCTGGCCATGCTGGGACAGATGGCGGCAGGTATTGCACATGAGATTCGAAATCCCCTTACTTCAATATCAGGCTTTATACATTTATTGAAGGCAGACAATCAAAAAAATGAATTTTTTGATATTGTCATTTCGGAGATTGAACGGATAAATTCCATAGTAGGTGAATTTCTTGTTCTTGCGAAACCAAGTGTTGCAACTTACGTCGAACAAGATATTAAGGTAATAATAAAAGATGTAGTGACCTTGGTTAATACCCAATCAATATTGAACAATGTACAAATTTTCCTGGAATTTGAAGATGATTTGCCATTGGTCAGCTGCGAAAAAAATCAGATGAAGCAGGTTTTTCTTAACATCCTCAAAAATTCGATAGAAGCCATGCCTGATGGCGGCAATATTGCTTTTAAAGTAATGGAAAAAGAAGCAGGCAGCATTTCTATCAAAATTACGGATCAAGGGATGGGAATTCCAAAAGAGCGAATGTCTACGCTAGGGGAGCCATTCTATACAACAAAGGAAAAAGGTACCGGTCTTGGACTAATGACCTGCTATAAAATTATTGAAAGCAATAAAGGGAAGCTGACAATTCAAAGTGAATTAAATGAAGGAACAACTGTAGAAATCATTTTGCCTACTATTACCCAAGAGTTATTGAAAAGGGAATTAAGCCATAGCTGACTTATTCGAAGATAACCCCTGGGGGATGGATTGGCAGCATCCCACTACTAAAGGAAAAGAGCGCCAAGCGAATTTACTCGCTTGACGCTCTTTTTCACTGACCAATCCTAACACCAACATAATCAGAGAACGATATATTTTGTGAATAAAAGAATGGTCATTGACTATATTCAACCAACCACATCATATTTTCGTTGGTTGCGTGAGGGATAAGACAGATTTACAGGAAGGAAAAGGAATTTGATGAAGATGCAATTTCAGCTGATTTATTGCTTATTAGAGTCGGTATATTTCAAATGACGCCTAAAAAACGGTTTCAACTCAAAATCCCCTATGAAAATTAAAGCTATCGAGATCTGTATAAAAAGATATGACGATGTAAAAGCTGTCTTCAAATGTTTTTTTATAAGATATTTACGCAGTGAATTATGAGGATTGATGCTCATGAATTCGGTGACAATAAAATGAGATTATTAGGTGCAGGAATTTTTCCCCTTTGGGCAGTTCCCTTTTTTTATGGGTATTATCGATTTTGAGGAGTTAATCGAATGTTTGATTTAGTTGCAGTTGTAGTCTGGGGTGCTATTGTAATAACCATGTTGGTATATAAATTCAGAAATGGAGATGAAAATTGATAAATCAATTGAAGGAGGACGAACCCTCTAATTAAGCATCTTTACTATATAAACAGCCACAATTCTCCGATTAAAAGAATTGTGGCTGTTTTTATTATGACTTTCAACTTGAAACATCATGCAAGGTCAAGTTGGTGCTGATTTAATTTGGTTGGAAAATATCGAATCTGCAGTATAATTGACGTTTGGTAGCTTTACTTTCTAGTGAAAAATTTAAATGGAGTGATTCCTGTGAAAACATACAAAACATTATTGTTCGATATAGATGATACTTTGCTGGATTTCGGGGCTTCGGAAAAAATGGCGTTGAATCGGCTTTTCGAAGAGCAAGGATTTCCGTTGACTTTTGAAGTAGAGAAGCAATACAGGTTAATTAATCAAGGTCTTTGGAAGGCTTTTGAAGAAGGGAAAATAAACCGTGATGAAGTAATCAATACGAGGTTTTCCGAACTATTCAAGGCATTCGATAAAGAGGTCGATGGGACGGTCCTTGGCAGTACTTACAGCAGCTACTTGGGACAAGGCCACGAGCTTATCGAGGGAGCTGTAGAGTTAATTACAAATATGCAAAACGAGTTCGATTTATATATTGTCACGAATGGCGTGTCAAAGACGCAGGACAAGCGTTTGCGTGCATCCGGATTATACCCATTGTTTAAGGATGTATTTGTATCGGAAGACACTGGCTATCAAAAGCCGATGAAGGAGTTCTTTGATTATGTTTTTGCGAGAATTCCAGAATTTGATGCGTCACAGACGTTGATTATTGGAGATTCATTAAGTGCAGATATAAAAGGTGGGAACCTGGCTGGCATCGATACATGCTGGTTCAACCCTAAAAATAAATCGAACGATACTGGTATTATCCCGACTTATGAGATCCATAAACTTGATGAGGTTAACGAAATCGTAAGAGCCAAAGAAGTAGGGATCGGTTCAAGATAAGGTAAGTAACTTATGAGAAACTAACAACGCTGATCCGAAAGGAAGATCAAGTAAATAGCATCCGAAATTACAACTTCGTCTGCTATTTACTTGGTGCAATTTTTGTTGAAGTCTAGAATCACTGGCTGAAATTTAGATTTCGATCAGCGAAATAAAGAATTCTTCTATTGAATGCTAGAATGCTAATATCGAATCCTCGAATGACACCACTATTTATAGATTTTACCTGTTCATTCTTCTCCTCGAAACATTCTCATTCACCATCTCATACATCATCTCAACGCCCTTTTCAGATGCCGTAAACTCAAACGCGCTTTCTGCCTTAATCCCGATAGTGTCAGCTTCCTTCGCTGCATCAATGTTTGCTCCTATGAATATGAACTCCCATCTGTGTTTTTCTTCTTGCAGATTAATGAGCTTCTTCACTTTTTCGTGCGTGAATTCTCGGCTGGCATTTTCCATTCCATCCGTTGTGATGACAAATATGGTTTTACCGGGTCTACGTTTTTCCTGTGTTTTCGATTGTCTCCCATCTACTTCCAAAATGGTCTTGCCGACTGCGTCCAGCAGGGCAGTCGTACCTCTGACAAAGTAATCTTCATGTGTGAGCTTAGCCCGATTAGCATCAATGCCGTTCCAAAGAACTTCGTATTGATCGTCGAACAGGACGGTTGTCAGTGATACTTCACCTTCAAGTTTGCACTGCTTTTCAATGAACGCATTGAAGCCGCCGATGGTGTCGCTTTCAAGTCCCGACATGGAGCCGCTTCGATCTAAAAGGAAAATAATTTCTGTACGATTGCTTTTCAAAGTCATCAACCTCTTTCATTTGTTGGTAAAATAAGAATATCCGATTTTCAAAACGATTTGGTCGCCTGCAAAGCGACATTTAGGAGGAGACTGATTTGCTTAATCAACAGATTTTAAATGATCTGCAGAAGTATATAAATGTTCACTTAGAGGTTTTCAGTAACGCACCAATTCTTCTAGAGTTGGAGTACAATCTTCAGTCAGAGAACTTCACGACGGACATAGAAGATTTTATTAATGTGCATCGCATGCCGAACTTGAACCAGATGTTGTTCGACTTCATCGACCAGTCTAGTTACACCGATGCTGAAATCTACAAGAAAGCGGGAATCGATCGAAAACTTTTTTCTAAGATTCGTTCCAATCCAGAATATCGTCCTAGCAAAAACACCACGATTGCTCTTGCGTTGGCCTTGGAATTGGATATCGAGGACACGGAGGATTTACTGAATGCTGCGGGTTATTCGTTATCGGATAGCAACGTCTTCGATTTGGTCATCCAGTACTGTTTGGAAAACAGCATTCATGATATTTTTTCGGTAAATGAAGCACTTCATCATTTCAATCAGAAAGTGTTATAAGGCAAGGCAATTTGACAATAAATATCAATGCATGCTGGAAGGTGCAAATCCTCACTCTCCCAACCTAGCGACTTGATAAAAAGTCCGTAGACAGTCAGGTTTTCCTATGGTGTACTGGATATAGCATTATTTTGTCAATGGAGGAGAAAGATGAACAGACATCCAGATTGGATACAGAGTTACATCGATTCACCGGAGAAGCAGCAGCAGCTGTACCGACGGACGTTGTGGGTTGTGGTCATTTCACAGATTTTTGGGGGAGCGGGACTTGCGGCTGGCGTTACTGTCGGGGCGCTTCTTGCACAGGATATGCTTGGAACGGACAGTTTCGCAGGGGTACCGGTTGCTTTATTCACGCTTGGATCTGCGGGGGCTGCGCTGATTGTTGGTAGGTTGTCACAGCGATTTGGACGTCGTTTTGGACTGTCGGCCGGGTTCTTTGCCGGAGGGTTTGGTGCAATCGGAGTCGTGCTAGCGGCATTAACTTCTAATATCTATTTGCTATTTGCTTCATTATTGATCTATGGTGCGGGAACGGCGACCAACTTGCAGGCTCGGTATGCAGGGACGGACTTAGCAGATTCCAAACAGCGAGGAAAAGCAATCAGTACCGCCATGGTATCCACCACTTTCGGTGCTTTTGCGGGTCCAAACCTAGTTGGTGTCATGGGTGATTTTGCAACTTCGGTCGGCATTCCTGCTCTTGCAGGACCATTCATGTTGGCAGCAGCTGCCTTCTTGATTGCCGGCTCGGTGCTTCTGATCTTGCTTCGACCAGATCCACTTGTCGTTGCCAATGCCATTGCGGAACAGAAAGTGAGGGAGGCTGATCTTTCGGAAGCGACTTCAACTACAATTGCACCTCACAGCCGTGGAATCGTGCTGGGTGCATCCGTCATGGTCGTCACGCAAGTGGTCATGGTTGCAATCATGACGATGACACCGGTTCATATGCGGCATCATGGACATGGGTTAGGAGCTGCCGGAATGGTCATCGGTTTTCACATTGCATCCATGTACCTGCCATCTCTTATAACTGGTGTGCTGGTGGATAGGGTGGGACGTGTTGTCATGACCTACGCTGCAGGTGCTACACTTTTGGCAGCTGGTCTCGTAGCGGCATTCGCACCTGGTGATTCTTTGCTGGTGCTCATTATCGCACTGTCCCTGCTTGGGCTTGGCTGGAACTTCGGCCTGATCAGCGGTACGACATTGATTGTGGATTCAACAACACCTTTGACTCGTGCAAAAACACAGGGAACGATTGATGTATTGGTGGCTTTGGCCGGTGTAACCGGTGGAGGGCTTTCAGGTGTAGTGGTCGCACAAACAAGCTATGCCACACTGGCACTAGGAGGCGGGTTCCTGGCATTGCTGCTTATTCCTGTTGTAATTTGGTCACAGAGACAGTCTGTAAAAATAAGCACGGTTGCAAATAACTAAAACGTTGCCCTCTCCTTAGACACAAAAAAGGAGGGGGTTTTTCAATGGATTCAATCAAATTCAAAAAAAGGAATTTTCGTAATGACTCTTGAAATTGAAAGGATAGAATTTTGGGAAGAGGTGACTTATGAACATTTCTCATTTGCGGCCAGAAAGTCTGACGGATTTACAAATGACGGAATTACTTTATAAACGATTGGATGATGACCATGAAATTGGAGATTGCATCTTTGTCCCTGGGAGCAGCAAGGCGGTTGAATACCGCTTGCCGAAAGCGGTCCAATTATATAAGGAAGGCAGAGCGAAGAAAATCTTGTTTTCTGGTGGGATGGTCTGGGAAGGTGAATCTAGGGCAGAAGCACATCTATTGAAAATGAAGGCAATGGAGTTCGGCATACCGGAAGAAGACATACTGATCGAGGACCTATCTTTGCACACTAAAGAGAATGTGCTTGCGTCCCTGCTTGTTTTAGATCGAGAATTTGACCTACACAATATTAAGCGGCTTCTGGTTGTGACGACAGCCTTTCATATGCGCAGATTACACTTGACTCTTAAAACCTATATGCCTTCCTGGATTCAGTTCTCGCTTTGCGCTGTCGATGATCAAACCACAAGAGAATATAATTGGTTCGAATATCCCTATGGTCGCAAAAGAGTTGAAATGGAATCTTTTAAACTCATAAATTATGTGAAGCAGGGAATATTGGTGGACGTTGAGATTTAAATATCGTAAAAGGGAACTTTCGAGGGTGCAAGGAAAAACTCGATTGAGCATTCATCAAGTTCTTCCTCAAGAATACAATCGACGTAAAAGAAAAAAGGCGGAAGGATTCATGGAATTTCAGTCGATAGGTCCCCAAACGGATATTATGATGTTGAAATGTAAGCAAAAAATACATACTTTATTGGAAGATCAAAAGGTGAATACATAACAATTTACTGAATCTATCTAAATAGAGACCTGGAATCTGTAATGGATTCCGGGTCTTTATTGTTAATTTCTATGATTCTTAAAAAAGGTTTCCCTGTTACGCTACTATGTTCTCATAAAAAATTCCCAGAATACTTTTACAATATTATATGAAGATGATAAAATCCACTTACTGTAGTAAAAATTTCTACTACTTGCTATAAAAATATAAATATTACGAGGGTGGAATGTTTTAATGAAAGATCCAATTTCTCAGTTGAAAGAAAAAGTCTCGGAGTTATCTGAATCCCAACGTAAAGTTGCCGATTACATAATAAGAAATCCACTAGATGTGGCGTTTTTGACGGTCGACCATTTGGCGGGCCTGGTTGGGACCAGTACCACTACCATCATGCGATTGACCTTCAAACTGGGGTATTCGGGCTATACGGAATTCCAAAAAGGGTTGCAGGAAATTCTCCGCAATCGAGCCGATCCCAATACTCGTCTTGAAACCAAGTTGAAAGAAGAAGACCAGTCCGATTTATGGATCAAGTGTGCTGAAAATAATATCAGCAATATCCAATCATCGGTCGAAATGATTTCCAGGGAAAGTCTGGAGAAGACGGTGGAAATGTTATATGCAGCGGACCGGATTTATTGTACTGGCATTCGGAGTGCGGTACCGGTAGCGCAAGTTCTCTCATATGGACTGAGCCGGATACTGGGCAAGGGAGAGTTGGTCGTTGCGGATATGGGAGATTGGACAGAAAAGGTAATCAATTTCACACCAAATGACCTGGTGATTGCGATTAGTTTCCCACGGTATGGCAATAAGGTAATTGAGTTTATGAAAGCAGCCAAAGCAAAAGATGCCCAGGTCATTTCCATTACTGATAGTTATTCATCGCCACTGGTGAACTATTCCAATTTCATTCTCCCGTGTAATGTAAGCAGTGTTTCTTTCCATAATTCGATTATCGCCCCTATGGTATTGGTCGATTATCTTATTAGTGCGATTGCCATCAAAGATCCAGACGCGACAAAGGAACGACTTGATAAAATTGATTCGATTTTGCAAGGCATGAACTATCATTATCTTAATGAATATACGAGAAAGCCGCTATCCTGAAGGATTCATTATACAAATGGAATTATGAAAAAAATACTATATTAATATTATTTTTAGAAAAATCAAAAAACCATTTACATGAGTTGAATTGCGTGTTAATATTTGTTTGCACCGTAATAAATATTACGACATACATTAACAATGGTGAAAATATTACAACGTTTGAATCAAGGAGGTTTGGATTTGAATAATTTGTATTTTGGCAACAAGCCACAATTAATTTCCGAAACAATAATTGAAAGAGCTCGGAAACTTACTAGTACTTTATTGGCCGATGCAATGGGTTGTACAGGTGCAATGGATTACACAATCAAACCTGTAGCAAAAGGCATGAAAATGGTTGGAACTGCATTGACGGTCAAAATGAGAGCCGGTGATAACCTATTCCTTCATAAAGCCATCACAATCGGCGAACCAGGTTACATCTTGGTGGCCGATGGAAAAGGACATACCGGAAATGCTTATCTAGGGGAACTAATGGCTGAGGCTGCCAAATTCAATCAAGTTGAAGGTATTGTTATCGATGGTGCTGTACGAGATCAGGATGCACTGATTGAATTGGATCTACCGATATTTGCTAAGGGATTCAGTCCAAATGGTCCACATAAAGACGGTCCAGGTGAAATAAATACACCAATTTCTTGTGGAGGCGTCACCGTTCAAGCGGGGGATTTAGTATTCGCAGACAATGATGGGGTTGTCATCGTCCCAATGGTAAAAATCGAGAAAGTTCTTGGCTTGGCAGAGGAGAAACTAGAATACGAGAATAAAAGGAAGTTTGAGATAAGAAGCGGCATCGTGGAACCTTCGTGGTTGAAATTAAAACTCGCAATCTATGAAAAGTAAGGAGGGGAATTTATGAAATTAGGATTTATCGGATTCGGGGAAGCGGCTTACGAAATGTCATCTGGCTTGAAACAGCAAGTTGGCTTAATCGACATAATCGCATATGATCCGATGTGGGACCACCCAACTTTCGGGGCACTTGTCCAAGGTCGTGCCGCACAAACAGAGGTAGAACTCGTGAGTGGATCGGAAGAAGTATTGAAAAATGTGGATCTAGTCATTGTTGCTGTTCCAGCAGACAGAGCATATGAGGTCAGCAACTCATTAAAACCTTTCCTGAAAATTGGAAGCGTCTACATTGATGTTTCTGCCTCAACACCAGACGTCAAAAAGCAAATCAGCGCCAATATCAAGGAAAAAAATGTTTCATTCGTCGATGCAGCAATGATGGGCCCTTTGCCTGTTTATAAACATAAAGTTCCGATTCTTGCAAGTGGTGATGGAACGGATGCTTTTATTGATTTGATGTCACCATTCGGAATGGATATCACAAAGGTCAGTGATATTCCTGGTGAAGCTTCCTCAGTTAAATTGGTGCGAAGTATTTTCATGAAAGGCATTGCTGGATTGTTTATAGAAATGCTCGATGCAGCTTATGCTTTCAACGTCCATGATTACGTTTTAAATTCAATCAGTGAAACGATGGACAGCAAGAGTTTTGAGTTCACACTCAACCGAATGGTCACAGGGACATCCATTCACGCACTCAGAAGGGCAACTGAACTGGAAGGATCCATACAAATGCTGGAACAAGCCAATATTGATGCTACCTTGTCGAAAGCGACAAAGGATAAATTGAAGCAAATATCGGAGTCCAACTTACGGGAAAAATTCCAAGGGAAAACCCCGGATCATTGGTTGGAAGTAATAACAGCATTACATGAAGAATCAAAAGTATCAGTAACAGGATAATGTAAGCGCTTAAAAATGCGTTTTTTCAAGTTAGGAGGTGTGGGATGCAGCTTTTTAAAAACCTAGGTATATATATTAGTATTTTCTTTCTTATCTTCAGTGGACTGATTTTTTTAGAATCGTTATCGCTCGAATATTATAGCGATTATGGCCCTGGCCCTGGGCTCCTACCTCTTTGGACCAGTGGAATCATCATTGTTCTATCTTTACTCTATCTAGTCTTTTCCATTAAGAAAGACATCATCGATATTTCAGAGGTACTTCCCAAAGGGGAAGGGTTTACAAATATCCTGATCACCTTGGGCACACTGATTCTCTTTATCGTGGTCGTCCCATTTACAGGATTTTTTCTCGGAAGTATTTTGCTGTTAATCATCCTGTTCAAACGTGGATACAATTGGTACTGGTCAATAGGACTCTCTTTAGTTGTAGCAGTAATCATTTTTTATGTATTCGGTTACCTCTTACAAGTACCACTTCCTACAAATAAATTCGGTTGGTAAGGGGGGAAATGGATGGAATCTTTAGGATATTTACTTTCAGGATTTGAAACAGCTTTGTCTGGATGGAACCTGCTTTACTGTCTTCTAGGGGTAACCATGGGAATGCTCATCGGAGTACTGCCTGGTATAGGAGCAACTGCAGGGACCGCCTTGTTGCTACCGCTAACCTTCGCTCTTGAACCCGTCTCGGCTATTATCATGCTTGCAGGGATTTACTACGGGGCGATGTACGGTGGAACAATAACATCTGTCTTGATCAACACACCAGGGGAATCGGCTTCTCTCATTACCTGTATAGATGGCTATCCACTATCCAAACAGGGGAGGGCAGGAGTGGCACTTGGGATTTCCGCAATCGGCTCCTTCATCGGAGGCATAGTATCCATTGTAGGTCTTGTACTGATTGGTCCTTTTTTGGCGGAGCAGGCACTCAAGTTTGGGCCGCCGGAGTTCTTTGCCTTAGTCTCACTTGGTCTCGCATTACTGGTGGGTATGATGGGCAAGTCATTGATAAAAGGCTTCATGGCAGCACTACTCGGTTTGGCACTGGCTTTTATCGGTCAAGATTCAAGCTCCGGAATTTTCCGTTTCGGTTTTGGTGTACCGAATCTCATGAACGGTATCGACTTTATCGCCATTGCGGTAGGGATGTTTGGTCTATCGGAACTGCTTTCAAATGCGGAAGCGAATTTCAGTGACAATGCAGTAGCACCTCCAAAGGTAAAAGGGTTGCTTCCTGAAAAGGAAGAGTGGAAGCCTACGATGAAAGCAATTGGACGAGGAAGTGTACTCGGCTTTTTCATCGGCCTGATACCTGGAACAAATTCCGTCATTCCTACAATCCTGAGCTATTCAATGGAAAAGAAACTGGCGAAGGACCCTTCCCGCTTCGGTAAAGGAGCACTGGAAGGCGTTGCCGGACCAGAAACAGCCAACAATTCCTATAGCGGTGGCGCACTGATTCCTTTGTTCACATTGGGTATACCGACATCACCTGCAATCGCGATTTTGCTCGGCGCCTTTGTCATGCATGGCCTGACACCTGGGCCAACATTGTTCCAGAACAATCCTCAAGTAGTTTGGGGAATTATTGCAAGCATGTTCATCGGAAATGCTATCTTACTTATCATGAACCTGCCACTTGCAAACGTATGGGCAAGAATTACAATGGTTCCATTCCGACTTCTCTTTCCCATCATTCTTCTGACAATGATCGTAGGGACGTACACAATTAATAACAGCATGTTTGACGTTGGGGCAATGTTGGTCTTCGGTATCTTGGGCTACATTCTGAAAAAAGCAGAATTCCCGCTTGCACCCATCATCCTGACATTTGTCTTGGGCGGCATGTTCGAAAAAACATTATTACAATCATTGACGATTTTCAACGGAAACATGATGGGCTTCTTTACAAGACCGATTTCCGGAACGATCTTGACGATTGTAATCATTGCAATACTCATTTCAATCATTGCTTCACTTAAAAACAAACGGTTCGGTACAGATGATGTGGATATGTAGCTTTCACGCTCATACTTCATTAAATTAGTTCAGTCAAAAAGCAATGATCATAAAAAAACAAAAATCGGGAGGTTTATGAAATGAAGAGATTGATGTTCGTTTTTACTGTTTTGTTATTGTCCATGGTGGCGTTAGCGGGATGTTCGGATACAGGTACTGAGAAAGTCGAAGCAGATGCAAAGGGAGACACTGC
>Ga0209013_10004454_pt1 | contig 12283 bp, 12 predicted proteins | sample Cruoilmetagenom2_FD_187291 | JGI IMG/M metagenome (GOLD analysis project Ga0209013, IMG submission 187291) | Oil polluted marine microbial communities from Coal Oil Point, Santa Barbara, California, USA - Sample 2 (SPAdes) (version 2) | ecosystem: Environmental > Aquatic > Marine > Oil seeps ...
TCTTAAAGATTAATAGAGTCTATCAACCATTTGTTGTTATGTTTTATTAGTTTCACCAAAATATCTTTTCCATATTCGACACAATCACATTCTTTAACAATATAAGTGTCAATACTAGGATTCTCAGTATAATTTCTTTCCCTATAACATTGCTTAACCAAAACTAATGCTGTATTACCTTTAATAATAGGATCTTGAACAACTAATGAGGCTAAGGCATCATTGGAAAAAGATATACTAAGATTTTCACCCAACCATTGTTCTTCATATGGATCATTTTTGATCTTTGGTTCCCATTCTAAATAAATTTCTTTTATATCTTTTAAGTAATCTTCACTAAGCCAACCTGTATTTCTTAACTCATGTATACAATCATCTATGGAAGGTTCACTGGTTTTAAAATTTACATTACAATGACCTCCTTGACTTTCCCACTTATAATAGCTCATAACTATTTGATCTGGATCATTAATGTTCATCTTTGTATTCTTCTTAACCTCAGTGGAATTGTCGTAAAACCTAGAAAAATGTTCAAGATCAAAATTTGTCGTTCCCGCACCATCGTTTCCACTACCATCTACACATGAATAAGGAAATTCCCGATTAGACATCCCATCACCAGAAGGCTTTTTAACAATATTAATAGTATATTCCTTATCTCTTGAATCAGAATATAAAACCTTTTGAGTGAAAAGACTTGAGTTAAATTTATTATTAAGTGTGTAATATCGACGCCATTCTATTCCTATAATAAGAATCTCGTTTTCAGTAATATAAATATCCCAAAATGGCTCTGTTCCTGATCCATGAAATAAAACTTTCTTTGAACCATTTACAATTTCTCCAATTAAGTTGTCTGCTTTTCTTATATTTTCAGCTTTTTCAACTTCTGTTTTGAACTCTGGCACATATTTATGCTTTTTATTATTTTTACAGCTAATTAATAACATAGTGAAAACGAAAATGGCTAATAGTGTTTTTTTCATAATATAATTCTATTTTAATCTATTTGAATACATTTCTTCAATTATATTGGTTGTATCTTTATTGACTAGCAAATCATAAGTTGAAGGGACAATTACAACAGTTGTATTAATGGATATTTTTGATTTTAATGTTTTTAAACTATCACTATCCATTCTAATACAACCATGGCTATCTCTTGTCCCTAATGAATTATTATTAAGTGTGCCATGTATTCCAATCCCTTTACTACCAGGTACATATAAACGTATAAACCAAGGACCATACGCCCCTTTTAAGGGCCCTAGTGTGTCATTCTCAAAATCATACTCCCAATCTGCAGCATCTTCAATAGATTGAATATTAAAAACGCCTTCGGGTGTTTTATTATCACCTTTTATTTTTTTATTTCCAAAATTCTTTCCTAAAGCAACCTTATATTCATTTAACAATCTTCCGGTATAAGAATACAATTTTAATGAATAGTCATCTTTATTAATAATAATAATTTTTGAATTTTCAATTTTACTAACTTTATTTGTATAATAAAAATGGCTGTAAATCAGCATAAAATAGGGTAAAATAAAAACAATAAATACTGTAATTTTTTTAAGATTCATGAATTTAACTCTTTAAGAATTGAAGACTAGATTTTAGTGTTATTTATTATTCAGTTTTGTATTTGATAAAATCTACACTATTAAAATAAATAATTTCTCTATTCTTGCTTTCAGTATTATTGTTACCAAGTTCAATTGCATGATATTGTAATTTTGATTTTACACTTCTACCTCTTTTCATTTCACCAAGATATTGTCTACTGCCCTTCCATAATATTTTTACACCTTCAAATTCAGAACTCATATTTTCAATATATAATAACTTTTCTTTTTTATCATTTTCTTCATCAAAACTAAAAATTAGAAGTTTTCGGTTGCTTTTGTTTTCTTTTTCAGTAAGTATTACAGCTAAACATAAATCATCATTTTCGGTAAGTTTTGCACTTACAACAGAGTTGTATTTATAATCCTTAGGAAATCCATAAACCTGCCATATAGGATCGTTTTTAACCTTTTTATATAATTCTAATTGAATGTTATTTGGCACATCTGTCATTAAGTTATTCCCATGTAAATAATTAATTATGGCCGTTTTAGAATAGGAACCAGTAATTAATCTTCTTGATTCTATATTGCCATAAACACCATCTATTTCATAAAACTCTTTTTTATTACTTAAATAACGTTTAGGAAATCCAAAAAAACCAGTATATTCATTATTAGCATTTTTATCAATGATTTTAACTTCTGCCCATTCAGTATCTTCATTGTAAACTAATACCTCCTGACCGTATTTGAATGACTTTACAATATTTAAATCATTATCATTTAAAAACCTTGAAGCTCTCAATTTATAAGTGTTTGCAATAATATACTTTCGTGCAGCCTCCTTATCTCTTTTATAAGGAATGTAATACTTATTATAAGCAAAGATTCCAACAATTGATAGAATCAAAATGCTTCCAATTATAGAATAGATTAAAACTAATTTTTTCTTTTCTTTTGAAGATTTTTGCTTGGAACGTATTAATTCTGATTTTATGAATTCATCGACTTTTGACCTTTCAATTTTTAATTTTTTTGCATCACTGTAAATACTTTCTTTATTGAGTGGAGATATTTTACCTTTGATACAAGACTTTTTAATTTTGTCTAAAAATATTTTTGGAATAGTAATATCATTAGTTACCCATCCTTCAGAATTTAGTACAACATTTGAATTAGTTTTCTTGCTTTGACCCTGTAGCAAAAGACTTATTGAATAACCCGGAAAGTTAATTTCTTTTCCTTTTTTAAAAATTTCATTAAAGGAATCAACACTTGAAATTCTTGACGTTTTTTTAATATCCCTTAAAAGATCTATTAAATTATTTGAACTCATAAAATACCATTTTAAAAAAAATAAACCATTCTCTTTATTCTCATATAAAAAATTAGGTTTTATTCAGATTATTACATTTAATAAATCAAAAAAATAACATGAATAGTTACTTATACTATAGTGTAACTAGTCTTTTGTAATTTCCGCCTTCAAACATAAACCATACTCCAAGAACACCAAAATATAACTTTTTAATCTGTCTTGATTCACAACCTCTAGTTTCAAACAGGATTAATTTTTATGAATTTATCAAATATTGTTAATCCTAAATTCATCAATTATTTTCAAATAATTATCCTATTCTAATCCAAAAACCAAATAAACCTAAATAAGAATGATTTTGGTTTCCTACATAAGTTTTTGCAGTTGAAAAAAATATCTTGCCCTTATATTGGGTTGATAAATCACTTTGAAAATTCATGCCCGTTTTTACAATGGAACTAATCAGGTTGTCATCCTTATTGATTTTTAAAGCAGAATTTATATGATCACTAAAACTTTCTTTAGAAGGATTTGATGTAGCCGCTAGTATTAATATGATAAGTACTACTATAATATATTTTTTCATTATTTAAATTTTAGTGTTAGCTATAATTCTTTTAAATTATATAGAACTTTTGATAATGATTCATTGACTTCAAATACAAAGTTTAAATATTATATTTTTCACCGGTCTATATTTCAGTCTTTGGCAAATTCTACAATCTATTATAACGGCTCAAAATATAATTAACGCATTCTTATTTATCAAGTGACTTAATTATGAAAAAGCCGCAGCAACACCTGCAAAAACAACTGTTAACAAAATAATTCCAATAAAAGAAATTACTAATCCCGCAATTGCCATACCCTTAGGTTTTTTTAAAACTCCTATGAAAGAAAAAACAGCCCCTAAAATCCATAATATCCAGCCAAGTACAGGAACCCATCCAAGAAATAATGCAATCAAAGCGAGTACGAAACCTGTTGTTCCTGCTCCATTTTTTGTATTCTCTTGCTGATTAATAATAATTGTTTGTCCTGATTCACTTTTTCCACTACTTATATATTCTTCTGACATAATGATAATATTTAATTATTTTTGTTTACATTTTTATTAAAATCCTTTAAAAACCACTTCAATTATAGTAGGCTTTACTTTTATTTTTGCTCAACTATTAAAACAAAAAAATCATTACTCGTTTCGATAATTGACAATATACCCATAGGAATTTACCCTAATATCAGCTGCATGATTCTGAATACTATTTAGATTTTTTTAATTTCATTATTCTTACTATTAATTAATCAAAAAACAGAAACGAAAATAATGAAGTGAAGTATTTTTTTTCATAGCATTTTATTTAGGGGTTAATAATTAGCTATTATCAATAATTTTTTAATTATCAAGATAACATTGTACTAAAATACTTAATATAATGACATGTAGTACCCCTCAATATTGAGGTGTTTTGTACTTAATTTTAAGTATGTTTCTATTTAAAATTTCACCATTTTTAAATTTAGTTATTACCTAATGCAACCATTTGAACACCCGACCTGAAACCCACCGTTATCTCTTATTTTTATCCACTTGTTTCTACCATTTAAAGATCTTACCAATTTGCCTTCAATCCAATAACTACTACCAGATAACGATCCTTTCCATCTAACCTTCATAGGAATAGTTAAAACACCAGTTGTTGAGTTCATTTTAACTAAATAATAATCAATTGATGCGTAAACATCATTACCTCCCCAAGAAGAGCAGCAAGACATTAATCTTTTGGCAACTGACAAGCCAATAGCATCAATGTGCCTTTTTAATTCTACATCATCAGAAACAATAAAATTCCGATCTTCTATAATTTCAGTGGTAATATTAATATCTCGTTGTCTTGTTTGGCTATATGATAATACTGTAATTAATGTAAATACTATAACAATAAGAATATTTCGTTTTAACATAATAGTGTATTTTATCTCATGATAAAAATTTTACTTTCTAGAATCTATTTTAAACTCCATAATTGCCATTCATTTTCTACTTCTAAACTTACATTCACCTGGGGGGTTTGCAATTTTCCATAAAGACCAGTTTCCTTACTTACATTATTTTTTAAATAATTACTTAGATCAAGATATTTTATTTCACCCTTAGAATCTTTTAGCTTTTTAAGTAAATAGTATGTAAAATAGCCATGCTGTTTTTCTCTATATACTGCTGAACTTTCATCACCAGAACTAGATGAAAAGATTACCATATTCCCCAATATGATATTTTTGTTTGGCCTAACTTTAATTCCTTTCATTGCTATCATTTCTTGATTTCTAGCCCCACCGCTAAAGCATGCATCTAGGAATACTGTAATTTGTTTGGCCGGATTTTTTGTGAGTTTTTTATAAACATCTGCAACTTTAATCCCGTATTCTATATCTAATCCGGAGACATCTACAGGAATTAAATAGGCTTCTTTTGTTTTTCCATGTGGTAACCCATGACCAGAATAGTAGAATATTAATTTTGCCTTCCCTGCATCAAGTTGTGAAAGACGCGTGATCCATGCTAAACCCCTGCTTATTTCGGCAGATGTTGCATTTTTTAAAAGCTTGATTTGATTATTAGGAACTCCTAAAGTTTTCTCACAATATTGAGAAAAAATTATTGCATCATTTACGGCAAAATCAACATTTTGTTCTGTTTTAAGTCCATTTTGTTTTGATTTATAATCTTCATTTCCAATTACTAAAGCATAAGTATTTTCTTGTGTGGTTTTTGAAAGTGGAATATCAGTATCTACATCAACTACAAAATTCGGAACATCTTGAACGATTACATTTTTCTGATTATAATCTTTTACGTTTGCAATTGTTCTAATATATCCTGTTTCTTTTAATAGCTTATTAATAGGAAAAGATTTAGTTTCAAAAAAACCAAATTCACCAATTCTTTCTTCTATTCGAATATTAAATTGCAATTCACTATCTGTAAATTCACTATTCACGAAATAGCGATATATAATTGTTTCATACTTTCCAGATTCAATTTTTTTATAATTCGGGTTTTCTCTAATCAATTGAGTTCCTTTTATAGTTCCTAAAAGCATTACTCCTTTTTGATTGTTTATAACTTCTATATGGATATTCTCAGCGTCTCCTTGACCAATATTTTGTATAGCAAACTTCAAATCAATCATTTCGTTTACATCAATTTGTTTGTTTGGTTTGGCAGAGTTGTTCTCTAACAGAGCATATTGTGCGATAATCAATTCTGGTTTAAGGAACTCTTTTGTTTGAAATTTTAAATGTTTTTCAGGAATTTTTACTTTGAAATTTGGTTCAATTAATTGTATCTTAAAGATAGCATCAGCTGTCGGTAAAATTAAACTTCCTCCAATAACTATTGACAAAGATTCACTTCCTCCATTTGCTTTTATTGTTGGAAAATTAGTTTTTACTGGATAATCTAATTCGTTAATGTTACTTGAAAGCTCTACATATACATCTCTTGCATCTCCTGGACCTGAATTTTTTATAGTAAGATTTAATGTTGCTGAATTTTCAGCCTCCAATATGTCTGTAGAGAAAGAAATATCTGAAATGTTTAGAATAGGAGGTAATTGGGTGGCAAAACCATCCTTATTTATTGATTGAACTGTTGATAATTTCTTATTGTTTTTATTACCTGAAAAATCAAATGATTTATTATAGTCAATGTAACCCACATTACTATTATACTCCACAACATATAGTCTCTTGGATACTTTTTCTAAAATCTGAATAGTTTCACCTTTAGGAACTAGTTGAACATTTCTTAATCCATTACCATTTCTGATGTAGGCATTATATTTTAAAATAATTCTCTTATTTTTAGAGTGTTGGGAATATCCATTAATAGATATCACTAGTATCAAAAATATAAGAAAGAGTTTTTTCATCTATAGAATCTTAAGGTTTTTATTTATCATCAATTAATGTTTTCAACAAGACACTTCTATAATATATTTCTCTCTGATCTATAGGAATATTGTAAACCCAATTTAACATAGACTTCCTATTTATTTTATTTTCTATCCAAGGAATATTACTCTTTGTAAAAATAAAAATGAAATTACTAATCTCATCCTTGTGCTCATCATTTAACTCAATAGAATACCCCGGTTTAAATGCTCTATGCATAGGGAAATTTATTTTTTCATTCTTTTTAAATAATTTATCCTTTACATCATTAAGATATTTTTGATCTATATCTTCAAACGGATATAATAAAATAATCTCACCTTCATTAAAGACAAATATGGAAAGGTACCCTTCCTGAGATGGAATAAACGAGAAAGAGATATATTCATTTTCATAATAAATATCTTTTAATCCAACTATTTTGAAAAAAAAAGTAGGATCTCTTTTGTTCTTATATTTATATACAGTTGCATCTATTTCAACAATAACTACCATATTGTCGAATTCATCAAAACTTCTTTTTTCTGTATAAATACTATCTATGATAATATTTGCATTTGATTCAATAGACGAGATTTCATTAAAATGATTCTTATAATCATTTATACTGCTTTCTTCAAATAATAATCTTGACACAGATATTAATTCAGCAATCCCTGCTTTTCTAAGGGCATTTTCTTTTGCATCTTTTAAGGCTTCTTTTAAGGCATCTTTTGGAGTTTTATCCAAACTAATTGATTTTCCTTTAGCATGTACTTTTATTTTTTTTTGAGCCTGAATACCTGTAGAGAATAATAATACAATCAAAAAAAATAACATATATGATTTGCCTGGTACCTTAATTAACATTGTTTTCTAATTCATACTTTTTCATTTCCTCATTAAAGATTTTCTCATACTGATGTTTATCAAAGTCTAATTGTAATTTTGCATCCTTACTAATTCCATCAAAAATACCTGTGAGTGTTGTTTCTTTTGAAGTTTCAACAGCAATCCAATATTGATATATTCCATCTTTTTTCTTAAATAGCTTCTCACCAATAACTTTTACATCTCTTAGATCTTGTTTGACTACCTCTCTAGAAATTTCTTCGAATTTATTTTCAAATTCCTTTTTATTTCCAACTGATCTTTGATTTGTGTATTGATCGGTAACTCTTTTTATTAAAGATTCAATGTTTCCAGCTAATTCAGCTTTTGTATTTTGTTCAGCGATTTTTTTCGCTGTGGAAAGATCTGGACTTTCACCTACTTGTTTTGCTCTAAAATAATTCTTATCACTTTCATATTCTTTTCCGGAAAGAGGGATTTTAATTTCAACAGAATCCTCAACTTTAGTAATTTCTTTTTTTGATTTACAGCTAAAAACTCCAAGTAAAATAAATAGTGTAATTAATAATAGTTTCTTTTGTTTCATAATTTAAATTTAATTGATTATTATTTAAACATTAATAGATAGAGTTATTATTTGTTTTAACGAGTAATAACTCACTGCAACAATTATATTTTAGATTATTTTCTCTAACTATCAATTAAAAAAAACAACTATTTATTTAATTAAAATTAACACCTTCTAATCCTTAGAAGATACTTATTAATATACTAAATGCTGTTTGTTATACTCTGTATACATTTTGTGATATTTCAAGTATTGACTCTACAAGCGGTTAAAAGAATGTTGTGAATAACTAAATAAAAAGCAATTATTATTTTTTATATGTTCCCTTAGCAACTCCTCGTCCTATCAATGTTGTACTATTTTTCATTTCTAATAATATCATTCCGGAATTACCATCTTCAATTCTTATAAATCCATCATCTATCTTATAGGATGCCACAAATTCTAATTTCATGCTATGAACTATCACTGTACTCTTCCCTTTAAATTCAAAAGCAGTATAAAGACCCCATGTTGTTCTTTTATAAGTTCCTTTTAATGTTGGTTGTTGATTAATTCCCGCTATTTTAGCATTTTTAGAGCTAGATTTTATAAATTCATTAAACGAGAAAAAGAATAAAGAAATTAATGTAACAGAAAATAAAAAGATAAATTTTTTCATAAAAAGGGTTTTTAATTAATAAATCATCAGCCAAATAACCATTTACTATAAAAGCTCTTACTTTAAAAAAACTACATCATTCAAATCTTTTTGAACAATAAAGGGGGATAAAAAGTTTTGTGAAGAGTATTTTTATTTCATAGCGGGTATTGAGGGGTTAAAAAATGATTAATAAGCTGATAATTTAGTATAAAAGTAAATTCAAACTAAATATATTGTATTACTCAATATTGAGGTGTTTTATACTTTATTTTATAGAAACTCAGTTTTGGAACAATTTTTTTGTAGATTTTTTAATAACTCACAGGGTGATTTTAAGTGTTATGAAAATAATCACCCTGTGAGTGAGATGTGTTTTAAGTTGGAGATTGACTAATTGCTATATGTTTATAGTGAAACACACATCTATTTATATCAGGTTATTTTTAGTAGCATACATAATCAATTCTGCAGCATTTTTACATTCGGTTTTTTCAAGTATTTTTCGTCGGTATGTATCAACGGTATGGTGACTGATATGGAGAATATTTCCAATTTCTTTACTACTTTTACCTTTGGCAATCAGACTAATAACTTTATATTCTCGCCTGTTTAAATGTGATAACATTTGTGCTTTATACCTTTCAATAGTAGCTTTTAGATCATCAATGTCAACCGGTTTTAATAAATAATCAAAGGCGTGATTTTTAATAGCTTTAATTGCATAATGATCATGAGATGATACAAATACTATTTTCGTGTGAAGTACATTTTTATTTATCTCTTCGGCAATTTCTAAACCTGTTTTTCCAGACATTTCTATATCTAAAAAAGCAATATCAGGTTCATTTTCTATTATAAATTCAATAGCCCGATCGGCATCATATAAAAGTTCTAATACTTCAATTTCTTGAAAATTCTTTAATAGAATTTCCATACGACGTAAAGCTCTTACTTCATCATCAACTATTACTGTTTTTATTTTATAATCATTCATAAATGACTAACTTAGGTTTGATATTTTTGACATTTAAAATATATGAAATAATATTATATGATGCTACACTCAATCCTGAGGGTTTTTATACTCAATTTTGAGGAGTATAATCTACCTCATAATTTTGATTTCAACTCTAATACCTACTTTATGATCATCTTTATCAAACAATTCTATCATTCTATGTGTAACTTTTTTCTTGTATAACTTTTCATATAAAGTAAACATCTCTTCCATAATCTTTACACCATTACCTGTTGAATTTTGTTTATTATTTTTTGATTTATCTATTCCACCTCCATTATCTTCTATAATTAAAAGTATATTTTTATTTTTTTGATTGGCAGAAATCAATAGCATGCCATTTTTTGACATATCTGATAAACCGTGTTTTATGGCGTTTTCTACATACGAATACAATACATGTTTTGGTACTAATGTTTGGTAATCAATATGGATATCCTTTTTTATTTTATAATCAAAACTATTGCTAAATCTTATTTGTTGTAACTGAATATAGTTTTCAACATAGTCCATTTCTTCTTGTAAAGTCGTAGATATTTTATCAGATTTTTGCAATGTTTCTCGCATTAGTTTTGAAAATTTGCTAATAAATCTGTCTGCTTCCATTTTATCATCTGTAAGCATCATTTCACTTATTGTATTTACAGCATTAAATACAAAATGCGGATCCACCTGATTTTTAATAGTTTTTATTTGCAACTCAGAAATTTGATTTTCAATAGCTCTTTGTTTTTTCGTTTGAATTTGTTGGCCTTTTCTTGCAATCCAGACTAAACTAAAAATCAATAAAAATATTCCTAAATAAATTAAATATCTAAAAAAATATAATGGGTTTTCTCCATATTGGTATACAAAATGGTAGTTTCCTCTTTGAAAATAAATCTCGTATTCTTTTTTGCCTATCTGTTTTAAGCCATGACGTAAGTCGCCATCATCATTGCTTGGAATTTGAAACTCGATTGGATCCTTAAAGTTATTTTGATAAATCGTTATTTTATTTTGATCTTGTGATTTTTCCAGCCACTCTGATATGCCGTTTTTATCTATATCTAAAGGGTAGATTTCTGATTTTGGTTTAACAAAAACAGAATTTAGTGCTTTAAAATCAAAATTGTAAGTTATAATCTGACCAATAGGTTTATTAATCAGCATGAATTCATCTTTATTCGATCCTAAAATATTATAATCTCCAAAAGGCAATAATTTTTCATTGATAAGTTTTCCAGTATTTGAATAAATCAATAATTTATTTAATGATATTTTTTCTTGTTTCGACTTTAAGAGACACAATATTTCATAATCACCTTTATTATTTTTAAAAGGAATTGTACGTATTGAAGAAAAAGGGATTTTAAATTTAATCGGGTCAAATCGAAAATTTAAGTCCCAGTTTAAAACTGTGAACCACGCACTATAATCGGATCTCTTCGTGTAAATGGAATCAATTGTATTACATGCCGAGTAATTTCTTAGAAGAATTTCTTTTGAACCATCATTGTTAAGATCAATAATTTGAGAAATACTTGATGGATTTGTCAAATGAGGTGATTTATAAATTTTATTTTCTATTAAATTATATTTGTAAACCCCTCTAGGGTTACCTGAGAACCCACGTTTTAAAGTCATGAAAATCTCATTTTCTCCGTCTGAATTGATATCAAAAGCACCAAATATTTGGGAATCTATTTTGAATTTATTATTGTGTTCATTGATAATTTCAATAAGAATATTTTTTTTATGAATTCCATTTTCTACAAAGGGCTCTTCAATATTTAGAAATAAGGAATCCCTTTTTTGAGTGATAAGGTATATCTCTTTAAAACCATTATTATTTACATCATAAAACCATAAATTATTGAAATTAGAATGTTTATTAGGAAAATTCCATTGATCTATCAGTTCACCATTGGGACTATGAATTTCAAAACCTGCATTACCAAGAGAATTTTGATAGCAAATTATTTCTTCACTAATGTTGTCATTATTTAAATCTTCAAAGTAAACCCTATGATCTCGATTAAACAATTCTTGATTTACGAGTTCAATTTTGTATTTGGTAAAATAATCTGGTAAGAAATAGATAATAACAAGAGAAATAACCACTGCAATAAAAATAGGATGGAGTAATATAGAGAGGAGTTTATTTTTCATTTATAACAGTAAAAACGCTTATTATCCGTTTGTATTGCTAAAGTAGTGTAGATTAAATGTTTAAACATTGATTATTATCATGAACGATAAAGATTGATTAAGTAGTTAAAAAAGAAAAATTATGACTCTCTACCGGAAACTCCAATTTTTATAATCCGATGAGCTTTCTAAATTATTTTCTAAATCATCAGGCAATGCAGGAAAAAAATCTATTCCTGTTAAAGCTTCA
>Ga0209013_10004455_pt1 | contig 12283 bp, 9 predicted proteins | sample Cruoilmetagenom2_FD_187291 | JGI IMG/M metagenome (GOLD analysis project Ga0209013, IMG submission 187291) | Oil polluted marine microbial communities from Coal Oil Point, Santa Barbara, California, USA - Sample 2 (SPAdes) (version 2) | ecosystem: Environmental > Aquatic > Marine > Oil seeps ...
CGAAACAGAGAAGGTCTTGAATGGTTTAATTCGAGCGTTGCGAGATGATTGATATACTTCAGCCTTCAGTCTTCAACCTAAATACCTGAGTAGTTACAAAAATCATTCACCGGAAGGCCTTGAAATGGCATCTATATCAAACATCGCCCTTGCGACGTCCAGATCTTCCTGGGTCGTGATCTTGATGTTGAATTTACTGCCGTTGATAATTCTTACGTCCTTTCCAAGTCTTTCCACAAGCGATGCGTCATCCGTACCGGCATATCCATCCCGACGTGCAGTTTCATGGGCCTTTAGGATCAGGCCATATTGAAACGCCTGGGGAGTCTGGGCAAGCCAAATATTCTCTCTGAAAAGTGTGCGATCTACAATGCCCGATTTATTGACGCGTTTTAAGGTGTCGGCGACCGGGACGGCAAGGATGCAGGCGCCGAAATCTTTCGCCCCGAAGATACACGCAGTCAGTTTTTCAGGGTGAATAAACGGACGCACACCGTCATGAATAACAACCGTAGTAGTTTTTTTGTCTATGGCTTGAAGGCCGTTGTACACAGAGTCCTGACGCTGAACACCACCGGGGATAAGGTTAATTCTGGTTTTAAGGTCGAGCAAGGAGACGATGTTGTTTTGGCAATAATCGATTTCATCTTCCGGAACGACAATAAAGATTTCATCGATCAAACTGCACGCATCAAAGGTCATTACCGAATAACTTAAAACAGGTCGTCCCGAAAGGTCCAGATACTGCTTGCGGATCCTGCCTTTCATCCTGACGCCTTTGCCTGCGGCAACAATAATTGCGGAAACCATCTGAGTCTCTCAGGGAAAGTGTGAAGTGATCTAAAGTGATCTAAAATGCCTAAAGTTAAGGTATTCTGCTGTTTCTATTTGAGGTAGTTCAGTTCCTTGGGGAGCGGAATACCTTTGCCCATGGTGTCCTCACCGTAATTGACACTGGCCAGGATTTCAATATCCTTTAAGGCACGAACGTCGCCTTCAAAGACAACTTCGGTGATGTTCTCCTTCTGGATTTTCCCCCCGGCCCATTGGATATCGAGCACGCTGCTTGCATCAAATCTATCTTTGCCGACACAGAGTTCTACTTGCCCCCCGTAATGCTGGACGATCTTGGCAACCAAAAGGCTGGGTCTACTATGAAAACCAAGTTTTACAGGTACGCCCACTTTTATGGAAGAACGCTCAATATTCTCATTCAGTATCTCCTGGGCCAATTCTTTACCTGTCGTAAGGAAATGGCAGATATAGTAAAGGCCGTAATTAACGGTACGATCAAGAAGCTCTTCAGGATCGATCAACGATGATAATCGATCCTGAACTTTTTTATAAATACTTTTGTATCCTGCCTTGTGAAGGTGCCGTTCATAAAAATGAAGCAGCCTGCCGATCATTTGAAGAAGATGAAATACGACCGAAAAAAAGCCGCGAAGTTCTTTAAGTTTCCGATTGCCGTACCTGTATGCGCCATGAATGACATACGTATCAAAAGAAGACTGAAGATTGTGTACGAGCATTTCAAAACGTCTCATCTCCACCTCATTGACCTTTTCCGGTACAATCTTCAACATTTCTTCAAATTTATAAGGCTCATAAAATCCGATAGGATCAAAATTTGCGGCGATGCTTAAAAATTCACTGGCAATATTCACAATGCTCTTCTTCTGTTGATCCTTGTCTATATCGTCAATATCATATTCGAGCATCTCTCCGGTTATAATACCGGGGAATTCATCCATTTCATAATTTTTTTCAGGTAAAGGGATATTAAGCCTTTTGGCTTCTTCAAGAATAACCGGTGCCAATTTTCTGAGAGATTTTCGAAAAAAATAAAGGGTAGCAGTCCCTTCTTTCTCGAATGTCCTCGTATCCGGGAGTCCATAGAAATCGAGGCGATTTAAAATATGGGTTTGTGAATAGCCTCCCAGGCTCAAATGCCTGACAGTGGCTGAAAGCTCCCTGTAAAAGTACCAGTTTTTACTATTTTTTGAGCCATGAAAATCGAGGAAGTCTTCGAGGACCTGGGAAGTCCCGATGAGCTTTGAAAAGAGAACCTTGGTAAAAAGATACCTTGAGGAATCAAAATTAGAGATATATATAAAGCATTTTAGGTAATCGTGAGAAAATATTCTAACCTTTTCTGCAAAAGAGATGTCGCAAACGGTTTTTTGGAATTTCATTATCTACATCATCTCCTTCTGGGTTCAAGAAACCGCCGTGTGAAGGTTTTTTAGGCAATGGCCTCGTAAAGCCTGTAAAATTTGATACGGTCCGAGCCGTCCGTAAGCCGAATTTTGTAACCGGATAAGGTTGCCCTCAACCGGGTGACGATCATTCATCTATGAATGCCGGTTGCCCGGCACCTCTTGCGACCTACCCGGGAGCTTGAACGGGCCATTCTCAAACACTCCCCTATTTGGTCTTGCACCGGGTGGGGTTTACAAAGCTTCTCCGGTCACCCGAAGAACTGGTGCGCTCTTACCGCACCTTTTCACCCTTACCCTGCTGAATGCAGGGCGGTATACTTTCTGTTGCACTTTCCTTCACGTTACCGTGACTCCACGTTATGGAGCACCCTGCCCTATGGTGTTCGGACTTTCCTCTGGGCCACTGATTGGATCCAGCGATCGTCTGGACGACTCGGACCGTAATTATGAGTCTTTACCCCTAATTGAGCGAAAGTTAGGGTTTAATATATATAATCCTCTGACAGTTGGGGCAAAACCTCAGACTGTCACAGCGAAAAAGTTCGTTATACAATTGTGGAGGTATATTAACATTGCATCCATGACATACAGCATCCTTTACGAGAACTACTGCAAGTCCACCTGGGCTCTGTTCTTTTATGATCAAGTATCTTTTCAGCAATTCAGGATCAATCAATCTGGAGACTTCCGCGCCTTCCATGTCGAGTTCAGCAAGCCTTTTCTTTCTGGCTTCCGCGTTCTGTTTGATGCTTTCTTTTTCACTTTTTGCATCCTCAAAAATATTTATATATTCATCCTTTTTCGTCGTGATTATCTTCTCTGTTATATCCATTCGGTCCAGGAAATCTATCATTTCATCTTCAATTTCCGAATTCTTTCCCCTTACATCCTCGATCTCTTTCAACAACGCCTGGTATTCCTTGTTGTTCTTTACAGATCTTAGTTTAGCCTGGATCTTCTGTTCTTTTTCAAGGTTTAATTGTATATCAGATTCATGGTCTCGATACTGTTTTTTCAGCTCATTGATAATGCGCTCTTGCGTTTCGATGGTTTGTTCAAAAATCTTGACTCCGGAATCAAGATCATCAAGCATTTTAGACACATCATTTAATGCCGATTTAATCCGGACGGTTTCCGTCTCGATTTGTTGTAGTTTTACAAGATCTTCTATCTGTTCTCTCATATCGCTTTATCCACTTAATTTAATTAAACAATTGGAAAACCATCGAACGTATCATGCCGTAACGGCTGTTTTGTCCAAGCATTGCTATAAACCATCTCAAAAATGCATCTAACGCCCAATGGCTTCGTTCCATGCCTCCTTAAAACGCTCACATATTATAAGTGTATGCTGCGCTTTTTCGTCGGCCTGCGCCTTACCCTTGAGCGTAATCCACTATTTTTGAGATAGCTTCTATTATAATATAAAAAAAGGGTCCTTTTCAAGTCTATATGCTTCAATTGTTACTTCAATTCCGGTTTCCAGCAAAACTTTTTTAAGCCGATTTGCAAGCACATCAACGATGAGATGCTCTGATGCAAAATGCCCGATGTCGATAAGTCCTAAGTTTGCTGCTTCTATGGTTCTTGCCGCATGATACCCTAAATCTCCACTAATAAAAACGTGTGCTTCAGACGCAATAAAGTCGTTCAGCAAGCTGGAACCGCTGCCGGTACACACAGCTGCTGTTTTTACTTCCAATTCGTGGTTCCCGGCGATTTTTACGGAATTAAGGCCCAATTTCTTCTTGATGGACAACGCAAAAGAATGGAGGTCCATTTTTTTATTAAGCACGCCGATGCGTCCGGTACCGTGCCTGTTTTCAGCTGTAAGTAGCGGATAAATATCGTAGGCCATAGTTTCATAAGGATGGTGTTCCCGAACATGTTCAACAATTCGACTTAAATCATTTTTTCGAACAAGTGTTTCGATTCGCACCTCATCCACATAGGAAATTTCACCAGTTTTGCCGGAGAAAGGCTTTGATGAAGTTTCCGGCTTAAAAGTGCCTTTACCTTTGTTTCTAAACGAGCAGCAGGTATAGGAGCCGATTTCACCGGCATTGGTATCAAAAAGTGCCCTCAAAATGCCCTTCTCATGCCCCAGCGGGACATACACAACCAATTTATACGTTTCATTTTTTTCAATATTTCTCAGAACCTTTAGGTCATTGAGCCCGATCCGGCGTGCCAAGGCGTCGTTTAGCCCATCGGTTGCATTGTCAAAATTGGTATGGGCTGAAAATATTGCCATCTGGGCCTGAATTGCCGTTTGAATGATGGATCCTTCCGGCGTGTCAAGCTGGATAGATCTTAAAGGATGAAATATCAGGGGGTGGTGTGTGATTAAAAGGTCGACACCGTTTCTACATGCATCACCCACCACCTGAGGTGTAGGGTCCAGAGCAACCCAGATGGTTCGGACCGGCCAGTTCTTTTGTCCAACCTGCAGTCCCACATTGTCCCATTCTTCTGCCAACCAGCCTGGTGCGATAATTTCCATTGCCTGGATGACATCAGCGATCGTAGCTTCCATAATAATTTACCCACTCATTTCGATGAAATAAAACCTAAATTTTGTTTATGCAAGATTCGGATAAATATCGATCATTCGTATTTCACAAAAAAGGCGTGGTTATTTTTATAACCACGCCTCAACTTTTTTTATAATCTTTAATTCCCACATCTCATGAGTGATACCGTAAGGAATATAACAGATTAAGGGGCAGGATCAACACGTCTTGCAGGTCTATAGAATACTCAAAACCATATTATATACTCACAAGAAGGTGCTAAGCGGGTGGACCTGCTCCTCATCGTCGACAAACTGATGGTGGGCCCACCTGGAATCGAACCAGGGACCGACCGGTTATGAGCCGGTGGCTCTGCCAGCTGAGCTATGGGCCCAAAAATCAATGCAAGAGTAGATTACCTACCCCCATAAATTTATTTTGTCAAGCTCTTATCGATAGCACTAAAGCGACATTTTCGCAATGCAACATTGCAAAATCATTGTGTCTGTTCGATAAAACTTTTCAGTTTGCGGCTTCTGGTGGGGTGTCTAAGTTTTCTCAAAGCCTTTGCTTCTATCTGCCGGATCCTTTCGCGGGTTACCGTAAAATCCTGCCCGACCTCTTCGAGGGTATGGTCAGCCTTTTCGCCGATTCCAAACCGCATGCGCAATACCTTCTCCTCGCGTGGCGTCAATGTTGCAAGAACCTTTCGGGTCTGTTCGGCAAGATTAAGACTTACAGCAGCATCTGAAGGTAACATAAATTTCTTATCTTCTATGAAATCACCTAAGTGGCTATCCTCTTCTTCCCCGATAGGGGTCTCCAAAGAAATAGGTTCTCTTGCAATTTTTAAAACTTTGCGCACCTTGCCCAAAGGGACCTCCATTTTTTCAGCGATTTCCTCAGGCGTCGGCTCTCGTCCAAGCTCCTGTACAAGGTACCTGGATGTGCGAATGAGCTTATTGATGGTTTCGATCATATGAACGGGAATTCGAATGGTCCTTGCCTGATCTGCAATGGCTCTTGTAATGGCCTGTCGTATCCACCATGTGGCATACGTGCTGAATTTATATCCACGCCGATATTCAAATTTGTCGACCGCCTTCATAAGGCCGATATTCCCTTCCTGTATCAAATCTAGAAATTGGAGCCCCCTGTTGGTATATTTTTTGGCGATACTGACCACAAGGCGCAAATTGGCCTTGGTCAGTTCACCTTTGGCAATTTTTGCGACATATCGCCCCTCATCAACATTGGACATAATCCTTTTTAAAGAGCGACTTCTGACCTTAATAGCATATTCTTGTTCTGCAATCTGATCTTTGATTCTCTTGAACTCGGTAAAAAGCAGATCGATCTCCTCTTTTTTCAGATCACAACGGAGACTGATCCATGCAGAGAACTTTTTTTTGGTTGTGAGATTGGCACGAAGATCTTTAACGGATGTGCTCAGCTTATCCGCGCACATCAGTATCATTTTATTTCTGGAGTCGAACCATTCGATATGTTCTCTGATCAGTTTCTCAATTTTATCCAACACGACATTTTCAAAACGCCAATCTTTGAGCAGTTCGAAAATCTTTTTGTTTCTTCGAGTGACACATCTTCGGATACGGCGCTGTTCATCAGAATCGAGATTGGATGAAAAAATTTTCTCTCTGAAAACCTGGTTTTCTTCATGAACCGACTGAATCGCATTAATTGTTTTTAATAAATTGTCGATCTGGAGCGCTTCGTCAACATAGGTGTCCTCATCGTCCATTTCCCGGACATCTCTTAACACCTGCTTCAGTCGCAATTCCCGGTTTTCTATTTTATTCCCAAGCTCCAAAATCCAATTTACACCAATGGTAGTGTCTATTAACGCCCTTAAAACTTCCCGTTCACCGGCTTCAATCTCTTTGGCGATGACAACCTCACCTTCTCTGCTTAGCAGGGTCACCAATCCCATCTCTCGCAAATACATTTTAACGGGGTCCGTTACCGACCCAAAATCAGGGCCGGACGTGTCTGAAAGTTTCATCTTTTTTACGGCGGGCAGCTTATTCTTTTTCTCGTCGATGATTTCAATATTGAGTTCGTTAAACATTATGAGGGTTTCATCAATTTGCTCCAGTGAAAACATTTTCTCAGGAAGTGCCTTGTTAATTTCACCATACGTTAAAAAACCCCTTTTTTTTCCTTTTGAAATCAGCTTCTTCAGAATTTTTGGGGCGATATTTTTTGTTTTTTTAGCGGCTTTTTTTGCCATAAAGCTGAGCCTCCCTTAAACGCCAATGAGTTACTTTTTTTATTTCAACAGCGCCATCTTCTTTTTTTCAGCGAGCACTGCCATCTTTTGTTTTTTATTCAACAACTTCAAAAGCAATTCGGTATCATTCCTCGCTTCTGCGTCTTTTATTTTTTCCATCAACAAAAATTTATTTTTATTTCTCGTGGACTCAAACCGGGTTATAATTCCAAGGCATGCTTCATAATTCCAAATATCTTCTCCTATCGCCAGAGAGGATACCAAGTTTTTTTGGGCTTTATTTTCAATTAAATCTATCAGATCAGACACGCGTATTTCAGGGCGGTCTTTGTTCTCCAGGATCGTTTGTCCAACGGACCTTAAGTCACCATCTTCAAAAAGGTCGAGCATATTACGCTCAGCGATTTCTGATAATATTTGTGGAAATTCCAGCATCATTGTGATGATCTGCCGCTCCATCCTGTCCCACTTGCTTTTCAGAACTTTTCCTTGATCCTTAAAAGGGACACCCTTTCGAACCGATATTTCTCGAACTCTTTCCAGAACAGCAGACTCATCGATGTTGATACACTCGGCAAGATCTTTGATGTATAAAGATCTTGCCACGTTATCATTGATAGATGCCAGAGGTACTTTCAACTCTGAAATCACACGAATTTTTCCTTCATTGGAAAGTCCGTACTTCTCAACAGCAGAATTCATGAGAAAAGGGATGATACCCTGCGCCCGGGAAACGAGATCCAGAAACGCGTCGACTCCGAATTCCAATAGATATGAATCCGGATCATATCCCTCAGGTAAAACAAGAATTTGAGCATTAATATATCCTTTGTCAAATATCTCTATGCTTCTTTTGGCCGCCTTGATTCCTGCATCGTCTGAATCAAAGACAAGTATGACCTTACCATCCTTTCCGATAAATCCTCTAAGAATCTGAACATGTTCAGCTGTAATCGATGTCCCTAAAGTTGCGACGGAATTCTGAATGCCATGCTGGTGCAGGGCCAGTAGATCAAAATAGCCCTCAACAATGTAAACCGCTTCAAGCTGTCTACATTTTAATTTGCCCAAATTCAGACCGTACAACGAGCGACTTTTGTTGTATAATCGTGTTTCCGGCGAGTTAAGATATTTCGGAAGGGAATCATCCAGGACCCGGCCTCCGAATCCAATTACATGCATATTTGATTCGAAAATCGGAAATATTATACGTCCCCTAAAACGATCGTAAAAACCATCTTGGTTTTTCCTTTGAACAATCAGTCCGGACTTTTCAAGCGTACGCGGCGGCATCCCCTTTTTGGAGAAATAGTTTAACAGATGATTCCAGCCTTCCTTCGCATATCCAAGACAAAAGGTGTCGATGATTTCTCTGCTCAGCCCTCGTTTTTTTAGATATGCCATGGCTTGCTTTCCCGAAGGACTTCTAAGCAGTTCTTGGCGATAAAAATCCATCGCCTGTCTGTTCACAGACAGCATGCTTTCCCGTTCATTGATCCGCCTTTCCTGTTCCGGAGACAGGGTTCGAGTGGGGATATGGATTCCATATCTTCTGGCGAGCATCAACGCCGCATCGGGAAATAAAATACCATCGCGTTTCATAATAAAACTAAATACATTTCCGCCGGTGGCACAACCGAAGCAATAAAAGATCTGTTTTTGAGGACTTACGGTAAAAGAAGGGGTTTTTTCCGAATGAAAAGGACAGAGACCAACAAAGCTTTTCCCGGCCTTTTTCAGATATACGACGTCCGAAACGACCTCCACAATATCCGCCGCATTCTTAATTTCTAAAACTTTATCTTCAGGAATATAAACTGCCAAAAAGACTAATCTCCATCAATAAATGGAATGACTGACAAATCCAGAACTGAAAATGATGGGGGGACTTAAATAGGATGAAGCCTTAAAACTTTATTTTTGTGTTCAGGTTGATATATTTGAAGATCTTTATCTTTTCTATGGACAAATATCATTGAAAAGTCAATTTCCAAGGAACTTCCAAAAAGTCTTTGCGAGCCAAAGCGTTAAATATGTTCACGGATCAAGCAGAAGCAACTTTCTACCGAATCGCAACGAATAAACCATTAATATTTCAACCTGAAAAAATAACTATTAAAACTTGTTTTGTCAAGAAAATAGTCGTTAAAATCTAATCGTTTGAAGAACCTCCCGCCGAGCAAGGCAGAATTTACGCCCCGGTTAAACAGAAAAGACAGATAAGTTTAACGGGGTAAACTTCCCTTCACAAACTTACGGGGCTACCCCTCGCTGTTCCAGTTCAAATCCCCTATCGATCAGACGCGTTATTTTCGGTTTTTTAGAAACTCGATGGCGTCCTTAAGCTTTAAGCTGCCGCTGTAAAGCGCCCTGCCGGTAATAACGCCGACAACTCCGACGGATTCCAACGGTATTAGGTTTTGAATATCTTCTATGGAAGCAATGCCACCTGAAGCAACCACCGGTATGCTAACGGCTTCGGCCAATCTCCGGGTTTCCTCGATGTTCGGTCCTGTCTGCATTCCATCTCTGTGAATGTCCGTGAAATTGATGGCGGCGACGCCGCTGTCTTCGAATTGGATTGCTAGATCGACAGCTTTTGTTTGAGTTGTCGTTGTCCATCCTTCAATTGCAACCATTCCGTTTCGAGCATCGATTCCTACAACAATTTGTCCGGGAAATTCTTTGCATGCATCCTTGACGAGTTTTGGGTTTCGAATGGCTTCAGTACCAATAATAACCCTTTTGACCCCGATTTCGAGGAACATCCTGATGGTTCTTTGGTTCCGGATTCCACCCCCTACCTGTATATGGGCATCGACACTATTTATAATTTTTGTTATTGATTCGAGATTTTGAGGACTTTTTTCAATGGCTCCGTCGAGATCGACGACATGAATTAATTCAGCGCCTTCATCCTCCCATCTCTTCGCCATGGCAGCGGGATCATTGGAAAAAACGGTTTCTGCATCCATTCTTCCCTGAAAAAGCCGCACACATTTTCCATTTTTTATATCGACTGCAGGTATAACATCCATGGTTCTATTGATTTTTTAAATCCTTGGCTGAAGCGGGAAAGGTGTCCAGCATTCCTTCGAGACCGGATACGGCCAACTCCTGTGCCGTAATCCACCTGCCCCCTCTGCGAAAAAAGGTGCCCAGTTGATAAAGATCTTCAAACAGTGACTGCTGCGTTTCGTCAAAGTTGCCGCTCCACAGTATGCGCCCATCCTTCACTCCGATAAGATGGATGTCAAATGCCACAGAGGCGGGAACCTCAACGGAATATTGCGTACCGATGCGCTCTCTGAAACGATAAAGATGCCCGACGATTACGGCATCGGTATTCAGATCGCGTCCTGTTTCAATCCATAAATCCTTTTCTGTCAGAGCATTATCATTTCCTGCCCGCAAGCCTGACATAACTCCCCGTGCCTGACTGGCGGGTATGAGCTCAATATCTGTTCGTTCTTTTAGTAAAATGAACATCTGATCTGTAAGGATACGGGTTGCGCTTTCACCTACCTGGCCGGTTATGAACACTTTGCCGCAGACCGGACAGCGGGCATTAACATTTGGTCCATACACTCCGGCCATATCCTCAAAAGGGAAAATCAGAATCTTTTTAACATCAAACGGCATGGGAGGCCTATCTTTGACGACGGCATCGTTTGCACATGCCGATACAAGAAGTACAACCGCCAAAAGAAAAACTCTAAAAATTTTCGAATTTTTATCCAGGTCAGTTTTTTTAAGCATGTCGCCTTTTTAGGGTGATTCCTTTATCAAAAATTCTAACCATTGAGGGAATTTTTACATTTACAAGGTGCCCTTTGTTGAATGAATATCTTTTATCCGCGCATCAATAGAAGCAGCCTGATCCAGAGCCCTTCCGGCAGCTTTAAAAATCGATTCATTAATATGATGCTCATTTTCACCGTAAGAAACATTGACATGAAAATTCATCCCACATCGGTTTGAAAATGCCCTAAAAAATTCTTTGGTCAGCGTGGTGAAGGCATTCCCGTCCATGTTCGTTTTTGGCGGGACATTGTAAACCAGAAAAGGACGTTTTGACAAATCAACGGTAACAGAAGCAAGTGCATCATCCATTGGCGTAACCGCATGACCAAATCGCTGTATGCCTTTTCTGTCTCCTAAGGCCATATTGAAAGCATCCCCAAGGACAAGCCCGGAATCTTCTATTGTGTGATGATAATCGACATCAATGTCTCCCGTTGCATCAACGGAGAGGTCAAAAAAACCGTGAACTGCAAAAAGTGTCAGCATATGATCATAAAAAGGTATGCCTGTTGCTAACTTGACGTTTCCACTTCCGTCAAGATTTAGCTTCACACAAATTTTGGTTTCTTTGGTCTCCCGTTTAATTTCAGCCGTGCGTTCCATAATATAATTGGTCCTTACTTTTTGAGAGTCATCGCCTTGACTGGATTGTACCGTGATATCCCGACGGATGGCCAACGATATTCGCTCGATTGGGGCCATGGTAAAAATCAATGAAAGAAATACCGATTCCCCTTCCAACGTTCTTATACTATAACAGTTTTACAAAAAAAAACAACTGATCAATTAAAAAGATCTCATGGAAAAAAAATAAGGATTTGGAGATAGAATCTCCAAATCCTCGATTTTATCGGTATGGAGATGAAGGGATTTGAACCCTCGACCTCGGCGTTGCGAACGCCGCGCTCTCCCAACTGAGCTACATCCCCATAGGATATTTTCTGAACCATATCAATTTGAAAGAATACAGTCAATTCAAAAAAAAACCCAAAAAAAAACTTCCAGCAACCTGAACGCTCAAAAACAATTGACCCCCATGGTTATTATTTAATATAATCTAATCAGTTCAAACCGGCCTCCGGCTCGTAAGCCTACTGCTCGGAGAGAACCAAGAAATATTTACCACCAAGGCACAAAGACCCGCCCGCCTCGCCTAAGGCGAAGCCGATGGCGGGCAGGCACGAAGGATTTAATTGTCTTATTCGTTCTTAGTGTCTTGACGCCTTTGTGGCGAGAAGAAAAAAGTTTTGCACAAAAAACACGAAAATAAATGCTGAGTGGCTAAATTGAGTGCTCAATTTAGGTGTAAGAGAGACGGGAAAATCCGTTCGCTGTTACAGTTTTAAATATCCGGTTTAAATATCCGGGCCAAAATCGACAAATAAAGGATGCACTATGACACATAAGATTGTTTTAAATGACGCTTTCAAGCAATTTACCCTGGACCAGGACAAGATAATTTCCCCTGAAGAAACTGTGAAACAATTTAAGGA
>Ga0209013_10004456_pt1 | contig 12279 bp, 7 predicted proteins | sample Cruoilmetagenom2_FD_187291 | JGI IMG/M metagenome (GOLD analysis project Ga0209013, IMG submission 187291) | Oil polluted marine microbial communities from Coal Oil Point, Santa Barbara, California, USA - Sample 2 (SPAdes) (version 2) | ecosystem: Environmental > Aquatic > Marine > Oil seeps ...
GATGGAAAGGATACAGGCCCTTTGTGATGAAAGAGGTATGACTATTCAGGATTTTGTGACCGATGCTATAATAGAAAAATTACAGCTTGCTCACAAAGAAAGAAGAAAAAAAGTCAGACTGTAGAAGGAAGAAATGAGCAAAATTTACAGCAAGGTGGGATATTGTAACTGTGGTTATGAAATCTGGATTGAGTTCCTCCCAAGTAGTTTTAAATGGATTTATAGATTCTTTGATATGGATCATAATGAAATAACGCAGTGTCCGGCTTGTGGTAATAAGATAATTGAAGATGATCTGGAGTCAATGTGAACCGAAGATGACCACTAAAGATCTTGATGACAAGCTGTTAAACGTGTTTAAAGACTGCCCCTACAAGGGTAAACGAGAAGACTGTGCCTTCCTTGAGATGCGAGATATGGAAATAGATGAAAGGTTTTTTTAATTCCCATGGAAAGTAAAGAGTTTAAAAGGTTTCGCAAAAGAATGAATAAAACACAAAGTCAGATGACTCAACTGCTGGGTGTATCCGTCAAGGCGGTACACAGCTACGAACAGGGCTGGCGAAATATACCTGCCCATGTGGAGAGGCAGATGTTTTTCCTGATTTCCAATATGGATTATGGCAATCAGGCGGTTGTAAAATGCAATTCCTCTCAAACTCCAATAGTTGGACCTAAGGCGAAATCGATCGCCTTTGATATCTCACTGGAGGAGTAAGGCTTAGCAACAAGCTGATCCCCGCTTTGCAGGAGCCCACCTAATTCTTTTTCTTCCTTCTTGGTTATAATAGAGGATGTAAAGATTACGGGGATACCCTCAGTAGAGGGATTCTCTTTTAAACGTTGTCGAACTTCTCCCCCATCTATCCCGGGCATCATAATGTCACTCATAACAAGCTCCGGCCTGTGCTTCTCTGCCAGTTGGACGCCCTCCATGCCACTGCTGGCTCTGATAATATTTTGAAAACCCAGCTGATTTAGGATGGATTCCAGAATATCCAAATCAATCTCAGCGTCGTCGATGATAAGAATTTTCAAAGTTTCTTTCTCATTTTCCATAACTTTCTCCCTTTTGAACTGCCAAAGTGAACGCATCCCCCGTGGCTCGCCCAGTTAAATTCTCATTCGACCTTAATACAGATATCGTATAATTCCCAGTAAAAATCAAAAAAGCAAAACCCCCAAAAAGGGATTTATCCTCATTGGAAAACGATATCACAAAACTTTCAAAGCTCTGATATTTACATTTTTATAAGAGCAAATATAGCAACTATTTTGTTCATTTTTATTCTTAGAGCCTGACAAAGATGAACCGGGGAAAAATTGTCAAATCACCTTCATCTTCTTTTTTATCACAATCCGTCTCTTTTAGCACAGACAATGCTTGCCAGCTTTTTCTCCAAAACATTTATTTCAAACGGCTTCAACATGTACCCGTTGAAGCCAAGGGATATCGCTCGTTCTTTTGTTAGATCAAAATCGCTGGCTGTAACAGCAAGAATCGGCGTCGGTTCTTTAGAGTTCTCTTCTATTCGTCGGATTTCAGCAGCTAGCGCATATCCATTCATCTCGGGCATTTCGAGATCTGTTAAAATTATATCATATTTTCTTTTTTGAAATTTGATCAACGCTTCTTTACCATTTATGGCAGTGTCCACTTGGTATCCCAGGGACACCAGTTGACTTTGCATGATTTCTAAATTAATCTCGCTGTCTTCAACCAACAAAATTTTTTCGATGCGTTTGCAATCTTTCGCTTCAATCGGTTTTCCGCCTTCAAGCATCTGCCGCTCCTCCTCGAAATCTGCAAAAGTCAATGCAATGTTACGGAAGGTGTTTTCCAATGCAATAAAAGCATCAACGACATCAGGATCAAAATGGGTTTCCTTTCCTTCCATAATGATACTGACTGCCTTTTCATGAGGAAACGGCGGCTTATAAACACGCTTGCTGATCAATGCGTCATACACATCCGCCAGAGCCATCAAACGGCCGGAGATCGGTATCTCATCTCCTTTCAACCCTTGCGGATACCCCGATCCGTCCCACTTTTCCTGGTGTGTAAAGGCAATTTCTCTTGCGTATCGCAAAAAGGTGCTCTTCCCTAGTTTTTGTTCAGTAATACGTAATGCATCATGACCAAAGTTGGTGTGCTTTTTCATTATTTCAAATTCTTCATCAGTCAATTTCCCCGGCTTCATCAGGACATGATCCCGTACGCCTACTTTCCCCACATCATGAAGCGGAGCCGATATGTATAACAACTCGATAGTTTCATCATTCAATTCATTCCGAAATCTTGGATGGTCCTTCAGATGCTGGGCCAATGCTTTTACATAGTTTTGAGTTCTTTTGATATGCCCTCCTGTTTCCGGATCCCGATATTCCGCCAGAGTTGCCAGGCTCTCAATCATAATGGCTTGGGTCAGCATCACTTCCCGAGTTCGTTCTTCCACCAATTTTTCCAGATGATCCCGATAATCTTTTAACTCCAAATGATTTCGGACACGGGCCTTGACAAGTTCCGGATTAATGGGCTTGGCAATATAATCAACCGCGCCCAATGCAAGTCCTTTGGCTTCATCCTCTTCTTCGCTAAGGGCAGTTATAAAAACAACAGGTATGCCTCTGGTCTTCTCATTGTCTTTAAGCCTGTTGCAAACCTCATAACCATCCATGCCGGGCATCATAATATCCAGAAGAATTATATCGGGTAAGGGGATCATTTCGGCCATTTTCAACGCTTTTTCACCGTTGATGGCTGCGACAATCTTATAATCATCCTTTAATGTCTCCATTAGTATCTGGATATTTTCTGGAGTATCATCTACAATAAGAATTTTCTGTTTATTGGCATTGTCAACCATTATGCATCCTCCTCCAATGAAATATCCAAGATTTGCGCAATATTTTTAAGGCATTTCAAAGCATTGTCTGTGTCAAATCCTTCAATGTGGCTTTCAAGATCCGCAAATTTGTCGCCAACGATAGAAACATTAAGGTACTGTTCCAGAACTTTCATACGATCCATGGCCTGTATAAGATCAGTCTCGAGTAACACCGCCAGTTCAGACAAAAGCGGCTGGACTGTAGATAAATCAAGAGGGGTGTCCTGATCCAGCAAAGGCGTTGTCTTTTGTTTTTTGACATCATCTTGCTGCTGCATATTTTCTATGGATTCTATCACAACATGGAGATGTGACTCAAAGCTATTCAGGATGGGTTCCATTGAATCTTTATTCCCTTGTTTGATCTCCTTTTCAAGTTTGCCGGCAGCCTGAAACAACCCATCGGCACCGAGATTTCCGGACACTCCTTTGACGGTATGGGCCAGCCTCACAGCCTTTTCTATATCACTGTTTCTCAGAGATGTTTTAATATCGTTGATAACATCTTTGTAGCTGCTGCGAAATTTATCGAGCAGTTTTCTGTAGAGTTTCCAGTTTTCCCCGACTTTTCTCAAACCGGATTCGATCGAGATTCCAGGCAGGTCAGGCAAGGTGATATCATCCGGGTCCGCCAATTTCTCACTTGTCTTTCTAAGAAGGTGGTCCGGGACCTTGCGATCTTTGGGCTCAATCCATCTTGTCAGGGCTGTGAAAAGCTGGTCCGGATCGATCGGCTTGGTGAGATGATCGGTCATCCCTGCCTCTAAAGATTTTTCACGGTCCCCTGCCATGGCATGCGCCGTCATGGCAATAATTGGTATTGGGTCGGGTGGTTGTTCATCTTTGAGATTCTCCTCCCATTTTCTTATCTCCCGGGTCGCCGTCATCCCATCCATGACCGGCATCTGAAGGTCCATCAGCACCACATCAAATTCAGCGGCCTGAACCTTTTCCACGGCTTCTTTGCCGTGGTTGGCAATTTCCACCACAAGACCAGCATTTTCCAGAATCTCACTCGCCACCTGCTGATTGATTTCGTTGTCCTCAACCAGAAGAATCCGTGCACCAAAGATCGTTTTAAGCGCTTCACTGTCGATCCCCCTGCGGATTTCCCTAACCGGCTTTGTTTCTATCTCTTTTCCAAACACCTCCATGATCGTATTGAACAGCACCGAGGCATTTACCGGCTTGATGAGAAACCCCTTTATGCCTGCATGCTTGGCACGCTCCATCACCTCCTCGCGTCCGTATGCTGTGACCATAACAACGGCGGGCTGTTCGGACTCCTTAAAACGTTTCTTGATCCTTCCGGCGGTTTCGATCCCGTCCATGTGAGGCATTTTCCAGTCCATCAGGACCAATTGATACGGATTCTCCTTGTTTATTGCCCGGTCCAGTTCCACAAGGGCCTCTTCACCGCTTCCCACCGTCAATGCCTCGAAGGTCATGGATTTGAGCATGTTCTTGAGGATTTCCTGCGAGGTGATGCTGTCGTCCACCACCAGAACCCGCATACCGCGGAGATCTCTGTCAGGACGAAGCCAAGCTTTAACTTCTTCGTGTAATCCAAATGCCGCGGTAAAGGTAAAGGTGCTACCTTTACCTGGGACGCTTTTCACACCAATCTCGCCGTCCATCATTTCCACCAGACGCTTGCAGATGGTTAACCCCAAACCTGTACCACCATATTTGCGGGTGGTGGACGTGTCGGCCTGGATGAACGGCTGAAAGAGCTTTGAAGCCGCTTTTTCCGTCATGCCGATACCGGTGTCGCTGACCGAAAACTGTAAAACAGCCTGATCCTCCTTCTTGTCCACCAAGTCGATGGAAACCACGATTTCCCCCTCTTCGGTGAATTTAATTGCATTGTTGGAAAGGTTTAACAGAATCTGACCGAGCCGCAAGGGATCGCCCACCAGTGAGGTAGGAACGTCCGGAGACGCCTTAAAAAGGATTTCAAGCCCTTTTTCCAGTGCTTTGATGGGTACGACGTTGGCCAAATTATCGAGAACGTCTTCCAAGTGAAAATTTATTGATTCCATATCCAGCTTGTCGGCTTCAATTTTGGAAAAATCGAGAATATCGTTGATGATCCTGAGAAGTGACTTGGCCGATGTGTCTATCTTTTTGAGATAGTCCTCTTGTTTAGGGGTTAAATCCGTCTGCAGGGCCAAATGGGCCATTCCTATGACAGCGTTCATCGGCGTGCGGATTTCATGGCTCATATTGGCCAAAAAATCGCTCTTGGCCTGGGTGTTTTCCTCTGCAGCCATCTTAGCTTTAAAGAGGTCTTTCTCCATCTGCTTACGTTCGGTAATATCAAAAAATACCCCGTCTACATATTCAATCTTACCACTGTCATCGCAGATGATATGTCCTCTATCCTGCATCCAAAGAATATCGTCAGACTTGGTTTTAATTCTATACTCCCTAATGTACGATTCGTCGGTCTTAATCGCTTCAATGAATTTTTCTTTTACGGCTTCAAAATCTTCATCTGCAATCAAGGCTGACCATTTCAGTTCCCCCGAATTGAACTCGTGCATGTTATATCCGGTCAATAACTCTATCTTATTATCATAGAACTCAACAGACCAGTCGGCGAATCCTCTGTATACTACGCTTGGGAGGTTTTCCACCAGCAATCTGTATTTCTCCTCGCTCTCCCGCACTGTCTCTTCGGCACGGTTGCGTTCAATGGCTACTGCTATGGAGTCCGTGACAGATAAAATGGTGTGTATGGCATCCTCTTGGATAGCCTCCCGGGAAAAAACGACCAATGCACCAACCGAATGGCCCTCGACGATCATGGGAATACCGGCAAAGGACGTGAGGCCTTGTTCCCTGGCCCAGTCTTTATCCTTAAGGTAAGGACTATCCTGAATGCTATTGGAGATATGGGGCCGCTGTTCAAACACCACGCGGCTGATTTTGGAATCACCCCCGATGGGCATACTTTCGTGGGCGCCCTCAATATGGGTGTACAACCCAGAACTGGCATACAATTTGAGAACGTTCTCCGTTTCATCAACGATCCAGATGCGGGCGAAGGCCATATTCAGCTCACTGACAAAAATCTCCGTGACAGACAGAAGCGTTTCTTTAAGCGTGTCGCCCACCGTCAGCGACTGGCTGATTTTCGCTCCTAACAATATCAACTTTTCCTTTTTCTTGCGTTCAGTAACTTCCCGGACAAGGGCCCTGTTCCATTTTATGAATACTAAAAGAATGACTCCTCCCGCCATGAGAATGGGGATGACGATTTGCAATACGAGCTTCCAGGCGAAACGCCGTTCAAATCGGACGTTTATCCAGTGATTATGGATTTTTGTTTTTTCGGCATCCGAAATCGAATAAATCGTCTTATCCAAAATATTGACCAGTTCCGGCCAGTCTTTTCGAACGGCAAAAGACAGCTCCATTTTGTAGGATGTCGTGGCTCCCACTTTCAGATTGGTTAACCCCATTTTTTGGGTTGCATAGGTGATAGAAGCCAGGTTGCCGACAAAGGCATCGACGTGTCCATAAGATAAATCTCTAAGTGCCTGGTCGATATTGCCTGCAAGATAAAACTGCTGGTCCGGATAATCCCGTTCCAGTATTTCTTGGTAAGCATAACCCTCAACAACTGCTATCTTGTTCTTTTTAAAATTATTTAAGCTGCTAACAAAAGGTGCATCCTTCCTTGTTAGAACAACTATCGGGAATTTAATGTATGGCCGGGTAAACAATAGGAACTTGGATCGATTCGGTGTTTTGGCGACACATGGTAGAACATCGATTTCTCCATTTATAGCTTTCTCCATGACTTCGGGCCAAAGTAGCCCTTGAACCGGTGCCATATTAATACTGAGCCGCTTGTTCAGGTGCTGGACATAATCTGAGGCAATTCCAGAATATATTTCGGTGGCGTCAACGTATTCAAAAGGCGGCCACGACGGATCCACACCAAGGCGGATATCCTTATGATCGGCCAGCCAAGCTTTTTCTTCTTTTGTCAACGCAAGTTTCTTTTGTTTATTTTTGTCAAAGCCGACAAGAATCCACCTGTTGATTATTTTCAAACGTTCGTTTTCAGGAATCGAATCCAATACCTTGTCAAGGATGGTGGCCAGCTCCGGCCAGTCCTTACGGACACCGAAGCGCTGGCCGTCCAGGCTGTCATCGAATATAGCAGCGATCTTAAGGTTTCCAATGCCATGTTGGCCGATCAAATAAGCGGTCGTGCCCTGAGACCCAACATAGACATCAGCCTTTCCAAGAGACACAGCCATCAGGGCATCCAGCTCTTTAGGAAACCAGAGTTGTTTTATTTCCGGATATTGCTCGACAACCTTTTGATGACTGGCCCACCCTTCAACAAGCGAAATATTTTTTTCAGCAATATCGTCACGGCTTTTGATGTCTGTATCTTCTGATCGGGTAATAATGATGAGCGGGGTTGGAATATAGGGTTGCGTGAAATTTAAATATGGTTCTCTATCTGATGTTTTTCGGGCCGGCGTAATTACGTCTAACGTAAGGTTTTTAGCGCCCTCCAGAATACCAACCCATTTCAATCCTGGCACCATTTCCATGGAAATGCCCAATCTTTCACTAATGATTTGAATGAAGTCAGCGGAAATGCCCGAATACGAACCTTTTTCATTAGTAAAGCAGTAAGGTGCAAAATCAGGATCTGCACCAATCCGGATGATTGGGTGTTTTTTAAGCCAAGCTTCTTCTTCAGGCGTGAGTCCTATAGGTTTAATCTTTTTTGAAAGTTCTGATAAATCACTTTGAGACGCGGACTGAATGTCCTTCGCCGGTAAAGGATTTATCAGCAGCAAGATAGATAAAGCGAGTAAAATTAAAGTATAACGTTTCATATGACCTCTCAAAATCTCAGTTATACAAAGACACAAATGTAATTCAAGGCATCGGTAGCAAAAAAATATTTTGTGGTCGCTTTAGTAAACAAACGGTGCGGAATTTGAAGCAACAATCCGCACTTTTTATCTTAATACGGGCTGAGGACTATACTAAATTTTAAATATTTTAAACAGGTTAGGTTGTCCTGAGTAAAACACATTTGCGAATACTTGCATGATGCTTAAATCTCACTATGTTTAACAATACTGATGACATTTTTCAATTAAAACTATATAATAAATTCGCTCAGATCGCAGCCGAAAGTCCTCATTTGGAAAAAATAAAGCGGATACCATATGTTTTGTTCCGTTTTTTGCCTTCAAGCTTGTGATTGAGATTACCTTATAGAAATGCAACTGTAAAAAACCTCGTACAGCTAGCAAATATCTTTTTTCACTTACAAAGAGATAATGATATCTCAAGAATTACTCTGACCTTGGTTTTCTGATTCAAAGAACAAATTTAGTTGCTCCGATGGATGTGGCTTTATTTTTTTTGAGGTGCTGGATTGCGGCTTTGTTTTAACTGAAGTGGTGGATCGAGCTTTTGTTTTTTTTAAAATGCTTGGACGTGCCTTCGTTTTACCGGTGGTGCTGGGAAGGCCCTTTTCAAGATTAATGATCCCACGATTGATAATTTGAACGAAAGGTTCTCCGCTACGCTCCTTTTCCCGTTTCAAAATCTTTTGGGCTTCCGGTGTAATCATAAGCTGAACCTGTTTGCACCCCTCTGCAAGTTTCTTTTTACGCCAACGTTCCCGCCGTTTCCTGTCAGTTTTTCGCCTTTGCTCTATTGTCACCATAATATCCCCCTATTGTATCGATACCAAACGTTTATATGCGACACGATAATCATTCTATATCAAGCTATTTACAATAGATCAACACCAAAATAGCTAATTAAAAAAATGTTGGAATAGGGATGATAATGATAGGTAACACCTTGTTTATATACACTTATAATGTATTCATTACTTTAATGAGGAAATGTCGATCGAATAAAGCATTATTAAACCAGACGGTTGTGTATTATAAGATCATAAAAAACTTTAAGGATAAAAAGGAGGAAAAATAGACAAAACAGGGTATCAATAGCCATGTTTCAAGTTGTGGTGAAAGCCTATCTCCAGAATAGGATTTAAACTGTTTCTGGACGGAGATGATTTGACAATTGTCAAAAATAGGATTTAATTAACCTGACGCCAGCAAAATATGATATCTGTATATGAATTGTTGTTGGGAATAGTGTCCTACTGGCAAGCTGTACGAGAAATGCCAGGTTTTGAGAAGTCCGATTTTCGTGCTATAGTCTCAGAGACTTTCGAAAAACCTAAAAAAGGAATTTTATAAACCTCTAAGTGCCTGATATTATTATGCGAGAATTTCGGGAAAATGCAGAATTTGGACTTTTTCGACAGTCTCTCAATAGATCACAACAAATGCCAGAACTAAGATATGGAATGGATATCACATCATCACCTGCCACCTCTGAATTTAACTGCTGGTAAAACTGTCATGTTCGGGACGATACCCGTAAAACTGCAACTTGAGATAAACTACTACGTTCAACAGCCCGACGCCTTCGGCCCGGAGCAGCATTCTGTTCAGACATGTTCATGCCCCGAGTTCTTTTTGGGGGACATCTTTTTTCTCTTTTCTGATAACAGGTTGCAGTGAAGCACAGGGAATTGCGCTCTGCAGATGGGGAGGATTTCAACGGTGAAAACATTTTCGCAGACAGCCATACTCTTTTTTGCATTCCTGATTTTTTCTGCCGCCGATGGTACCTGTTCTGAGAAAAGCGCAGAGAACCAGGATATTCACCCGGCAGGACGGCCGAAAATCGGTCTGGTTCTGAGCGGCGGCGGGGCACGCGGCGCCGCTCATATCGGGGTGCTCGAGGTTCTTGAAAAAATGCATGTTCCCATATACTGCATCACCGGCACCAGCATGGGCTCCATAGTCGGAGGTTTGTATGCTTCCGGCATGAGCACCGCGGAGATTAAAGAGGCCCTGGCCACAATTGACTGGGAAGATGCATTCAACGACAATATTCCCCGCGAAGACCGTTCATTCCGCCGTAAACGCGACGATGATCTCTATCTTATCAAGCGTAAGCCCGGTATCGGCGATGACGGAAAGATCAAGTTGCCGACCGGGTTTCTGCAGGGCCAGAAAATCGATCTGATCTTCAAGGAGCTTGTTCTGCCGGTGAGCGACATCAGGGATTTTGATGAGCTCAGCATACCTTTCCGGGCCGTGGCAACCGATATTACCACCGGAGAAGCGGTGGTGCTCGGCTCCGGGGATCTTGCAAAATCCATGCGGGCCAGCATGTCCGTCCCGAGCATATTTGCACCGGTGGAGATGGGCGGCCGCCTCCTGGTCGACGGCGGTGTCAGCAACAACCTGCCGGTCGATGTGGCGCGGGACATGGGTGCTGATATTGTTATTGCCGTTGACATCAGCACTCCCCTAAAGAAGAGGGAAGAGCTGATTTCGGTGCTCAGCATCACCTCGCAGCTCACAGGTATCCTCACCAGGCGCAACACGGAGGGGCAGATTGCGACACTTTCCGGCAAGGACATCCTCATTGTGCCGGACCTCGGGGGTATCTCCTCAGCTGATTTTAAAGAATCGGGGCAAGCTGTTCCCAAGGGCAGGGCTGCCGCCGAGCAGCATCGCGAACAGCTTGCCGGACTTGCCATCCCAGAAGCCAATTATGCAGATCTGGTTCGCGCCCTGCCTGTAAGGAAGACAACTCCTCCGGTTATCGACTTTGTCAAGCTGGACAACCGGTCACGGGTATCGGATGCGGTCATCATGGCAAGGCTGCATGTGAAGACGGGTGAACCCCTGGATGTGCAGGCCCTTGATCATGACATCGGCATAATATACGGCCTCGAGTTGTTTGAGAATGTGGATTATGAGGTGGTTGAGGAAGACGGCAAAAACGGCCTCCTTGTCCATGCCAGGGAACGTTCCTGGGGACCGAACTACCTGCAGTTTGGCCTTGAGCTTAGCAATAATTTCAAGGGAGGGAGTGCGTATAATTTCGGTGCTGCTTACACGCGCACCGCGATCAACCGGTTGAACGGCGAATGGCGCACCGGGGCGCAGATTGGAGAAAATCTCGGCATCGCTACGGAAATCTACCAGCCCCTGGATGTTGAATCCCGATACTTCATTAACCCCCGCCTCTTTTATACCAATGAAAACTATTATGCCTTTTCGCCTGACGCTGATATTCTCGCGGAATACAGGGTCAGCCGTTACGGCATCGACATTAGCGGAGGCAGGGAATTCGGGGCATGGGGAGAGGCACGCCTGGGCTACAGTCGCTACGCCGGTGATGTGGAAGTCCGCATTGGGGAACCGACACTGCCTGGGGATAATTTCAACAGCGGTGAACTCTATGGTCGACTGGCCGTTGACAAGCTGGATGATTTAAATTTTCCCCGTGCAGGGTATTTCGGGAGCCTGGAATACCTCTGGTCCGATACAGCTCTCGGCGCTGACACAGATTTTGACCAGATCCTGTTTAATGGAGGATTCGCATATTCCTGGGACCGCAATACCCTGCTGGCCGCCGCCACCTTTTTTACCACGCCCGACAATGATGCACCGATCCAGAACCTGTTCCGGCTGGGGGGACTGTTCAAGCTCTCTGGCTACCAGGTGGACGAATTAAGCGGCCAGCAGCTCGGCCTCCTGAAATTGATCTACATGAGGCGCATAGGGGACTTCAACTTACTGCCCATTTACCTGGGTGGTTCCCTGGAGGCGGGCAACACCTGGCAGAACACGGATGATATTGAATTCGGAAATCTGGTTGGAGCCGGCAGCCTTTTTATCGGGCTTGACACCTTTATTGGCCCGCTCTATATCGCCTATGGCGTTGCCGAGAACAGCCATGACAGCTTCTATCTCTATCTCGGAAAAATATTCTGAGCCGTCACTGAAGCATGCGGCAGCAACTGGGCAGATAAAGCGGCAGTATTTTGTTGCCTGCAATGAAAAAAAGCTATCAAACACCTGATTTTTAAGTGATAACACAATACCGTATCACCAAACGATAGTTGCCTCGATTCTTCTATCTATATTTAAACATCCCTGACCACCATTCCTTGCCCATTACACCATTCAAGAATCATGAAAGTATCATGAAACCACAAACCTTGCCATTCAGAGCCGTCTCTGGCATTGTTCATGTAACATTTTGTTTTTGCACGTTTAAATTCGCGAGCCCATTTTTTATAAATAACAAACAATTAGCTTGCTTTCTTCCTGAATAAAGATTATTATATGTTTAATCAATTAAGTCCTGCTCAATCTGCGGGACGGTTTCTCTCTGAAGGAACAGTCCATTTGTCAAAGTGGCACCCTCCAGTTTGTGACGTTGAAAATTTTTTGAAAGGAGGATGTTATCATGACCAATGGAACTGTTAAATGGTTTAACGACTCAAAAGGGTTCGGATTCA
>Ga0209013_10004458_pt1 | contig 12277 bp, 8 predicted proteins | sample Cruoilmetagenom2_FD_187291 | JGI IMG/M metagenome (GOLD analysis project Ga0209013, IMG submission 187291) | Oil polluted marine microbial communities from Coal Oil Point, Santa Barbara, California, USA - Sample 2 (SPAdes) (version 2) | ecosystem: Environmental > Aquatic > Marine > Oil seeps ...
TGATGCTCTTTGGCTACCAGGAATGGACCATGCCGGAATTGCAACACAGGCAAAAGTAGAAGAAAAATTGCGTTCAGAAGGCAAATCACGTTACGATTTAGGGCGTGAAGAATTTGTCAAAGAAACTTGGAAGTGGAAAGAAGAGTATGCAGGTCATATTCGTACGCAATGGTCGAAACTTGGTTTAGGTCTAGACTACTCTCGTGAACGTTTCACACTCGACGAAGGCTTATCAAATGCCGTTAAAGAAGTATTCGTAAAGCTTTACAACAAAGGGCTAATTTACCGCGGCGAGCGTATCATCAACTGGGATCCGGCTACGAAAACCGCTTTATCTGATATCGAAGTAATCCATCAAGATGTACAGGGTGCTTTCTATCATATGCACTACCCGTTAACAGATGGCACAGGACATATCGATGTTGCAACGACACGTCCAGAAACAATGCTTGGCGATACAGCTGTTGCCGTGCATCCTGAAGACGAACGTTATATGCACTTAATCGGCAAAACGGTTACGTTACCAATTGTTGGCCGTGAAATTAAAATTGTGGCAGATGACTATGTGGATATGGAATTTGGTAGTGGAGCGGTTAAAATTACGCCAGCACATGACCCGAATGACTTTGAAATCGGAAATCGTCATGATCTTGAACGCGTATTAGTAATGAATGAAGACGGGACCATGAATGACCTTGCAGGCAAGTATGAAGGCATGGATCGTTTCGAATGCCGTAAACAAATTGTGGCTGACCTTCAAGAAGCGGGCGTGTTGTTCAAAATTGAAGAGCATATGCATTCAGTAGGACATTCAGAACGTAGCGGTGCCGTAGTAGAGCCCTACCTATCAACTCAATGGTTCGTTAACATGCAGCCACTTGCGGATGAAGCAATCAAATTGCAACAAGGTGAAGGCAAAGTCGAGTTCGTGCCAGATCGTTTTGAAAATACGTATATGCGTTGGATGGAAAATATTCGCGACTGGTGTATTTCACGTCAATTATGGTGGGGACACCGCATTCCTGCTTGGTATCACAATGAAACAGGCGAGGTATATGTTGGTCACGAAGCACCGGCTGATATCGAAAACTGGAAACAAGATGAAGACGTGTTAGATACATGGTTCTCATCAGCTCTATGGCCGTTTTCAACAATGGGCTGGCCAGATGAATCCAACGAAGAATTCAAACGCTATTACCCAACTAATGCTTTAGTAACAGGGTATGACATTATTGCATTCTGGGTTTCACGTATGATTTTCCAAGGTATCGAATTTACGGAACAACGACCATTTAAAGATGTATTAATTCATGGTTTAGTTCGTGCTGAAGACGGCCGCAAAATGTCGAAATCCCTAGGTAACGGAATTGACCCAATGGATGTTATCGACAAATACGGTGCGGATGCACTTCGTTACTTCCTATCAACGGGTTCGTCGCCAGGTCAAGATCTACGTTTCTCTATTGAAAAAGTAGAGTCTGTTTGGAACTTTGCCAATAAAATTTGGAATGCCTCACGATTTGCCATGATGAATATGGAAGGCATGAAGTTCGAAGACATCGATTTAAGCGGAGAAAAATCAGTTGCAGATGCATGGATTTTAACTCGTTTGAATGAAACAATTGATCAAGTAACAAAACTTGCAGAAAAATATGAGTTCGGTGAAGTAGGGCGTGCGCTTTACAACTTCATCTGGGATGATTTCTGTGACTGGTACATCGAAATGGCGAAACTTCCATTATACGGTGAAGACGAAGAAGCGAAGAAAATGACGCGCTCCGTATTAGCATATGTTTTAGACAATACGATGCGTCTACTTCACCCATTCATGCCATTTATCACGGAAGAAATTTGGCAAAGCTTACCGCATGAAGGTGAATCCATTACAGTAGCGGCATGGCCAACTGTAAACGACTCATTAACAGACAGTGCAAAAGCTTCTAACATGAAACTTCTTTCTGATATCATTCGCTCAGTTCGTACAATTCGTGCAGAAGTTCAAACACCAATGAGCAAAAAAGTACCGTTGTATATTTCAGCTAAAGATGCAGAAACGCTAGTAGTATTAGAAGAAAATGCCATGTACTTGGAAAAATTCTGTAACCCAGAACCATTAGTATTGGGCCAAGGAATCGAAGCTCCAGGTCAATCAATGTCGAGCGTCGTATCAGGTGCGCAATTGTTCTTACCATTAGAAGGCTTAATTGATATCGCAGCGGAAACAGCGCGATTAGAGAAAGAACTTGAGAAATGGGCAAAAGAAGTGAAACTCGTTCAAGGCAAATTATCAAACGAACGATTCGTATCAAAAGCACCAGAAGCAGTAGTAGCAGAAGAACGAGCAAAACAACAAGACTACCAAGAAAAATACGCAATCGTAGAAAAACGATTAGCTGAACTGAAGAATCTATAATTAAAAGGGTGTCCCGAAAACTGGGGACACCCTTTTAATTACTTTAAAGAATAATAAAGGCGTCTCAGTGAAAGACACAAATGTTCCTCATAAAAATTTCTTTAGCAACTAGAAATAATTTCATATCTTTTGTGCAAATAACCATGATAAAATTAAGTGAATTCTCAGACGTACTGAGGGTATTTCGTTTTAGGAGTGACCTATGTGTTTACATCAGTTGATAAAGTAATTGAATACATATATTCTATGGATCAGAAAACGGAGCGTAACGGTCGGCTAAGCCGCATCTCTGCGATCTTGGAGGTCCTCGGGAATCCACATAAAGGATTCCGTTCTGTACACATTGCAGGGTCAAACGGCAAAGGGTCTACCTTGAATGCCCTGAAAGAAATACTAACTGCTGAAGGTCTTCTAGTGGGCAGTTTCATTTCACCACATCTTGAAAAAGTAAACGAACGCATTATGATGAATGATATGATGATTACAGATGAACAATTTATTCAATATATGAATCACATTTACCCACTACTGCAAGAAGGAGAAGTGGGCGATGGATCAAATTTCTTTGAGATTCTCACAGTCATTGCTTTTATGTACTACAAAGATATGAAGGTTGACATTGCGTTAATCGAAACGGGTATCGGTGGTAAATTTGATTCAACGAATGTCATAACGCCACTACTTTCAATCTTAACTTCAATCGCACTTGACCATACTCATATACTAGGCAATACATTAGAAGAAATTGCTGCAGAAAAAGCGGGCATTATAAAAACTCAAGTTCCTGTTATCAGTGCGGTGAAGGACAAGCAGTCTGTTGCTGTGATCGAAGCTAAAGCTCAAGCAGAACAAGCACCAATCTATCAGTTGTATAAAGAATTTATGATTGAAAATGTGACACAAGAAGCACATCATCAATGTTTCTCTTATCGATTAAATGATGATAAATTAACTGATTTACAATTAAAAATGATGGGGCATCACCAAGTTGAAAATGCATCACTTGCGGTTACTGCTGCATTATTATTAAATAAATATTATTCGTTCACGATTTCTGAAAAAAGCATTCGTCGAGGGCTTGTTGCTTCTAGTTGGGCAGGAAGATTTGAAGAAATCACACCAAATATACTCATTGATGGAGCGCATAACCCAGCAGGGATGGAAGTGTTGTTGCAAACCATCAACCAACGCTTCCCATTGAAAAAAGTCCATGTTGTCTATACGGCAATCAAGGATAAAGACATTGGCTCTGTTCTGAAAATGCTAGATGGCATCGCTAGTACGTTAACCATTACGGAAATTCACGCGAAGAACGCAGCACTTGGAGAAGACATTGTAAAAGAAAGTCAACATCCTAACAAGAGGCTGATCACAGATTGGCAACAAGCAATTGATTACGCGCTGTCTTTAGCAGACGATTCAAGCATCGTGTTAGTAACCGGCTCACTTTATTTCATGTCTGAAGCACGACCATATTTGAAGCTTAAAGCTCATACAGAAGTCGTATAATTTGAGACCCTGCCTTTCCTTGAGAGGTAGGGTTCTTTTACGGAAAGGAAAGGGGAAATCCAGTTGATTCCAAAATTTGATGACTATAAGAAACGATTTCAATTAGAAAGTAAAAATGCTATAGAACCAGGTCTTGATTCAATTACGCAAGCACTGAAGAAAGTTGGCAATCCTCATAAAAAGCTACAATTCGTCCATGTAGCGGGTACAAACGGCAAAGGTTCGACCATTGCCATGATGAACAGTATGTTGCAAGCCCATGACATAAAAACTGCCTGCTTTTACTCCCCATGTTTTGTCGACGTACATGACCAAATTCAACTAAATGGACTCCACATCACGCAAGAACAAATGGATCATGTGTGTCAGCTGGCAAAGGATGCTGGAATCAGTGGAACGGTTACAGACTTTGAATTATTGACGGTGCTAGCCTTTCTGGCATTTGAACAATTCAACCCAGATATAGTCTTACTTGAAACGGGAATGGGGGGGCGATTTGACAGTACCAATGTCATAATGCCGCAAATTTCCGTCATTCCAAGCATCGGAATCGAACATGAACAATTTTTGGGCAAAACGATTGAAGAAGTCGCTACTCACAAAGCAGGGATAGTTAAAAAAGGCAGACCTTTAGTAATAGGACCGTTAGATCAAGAGGCAGAACAGGTGATGGTAATTGAAACAGCTCAACAACAATCTCCCCTATGGAAAATAAACACGGATTTCATTCTTGAAAACAGACACTATAAAGATCTTGCTGGCCATTCATTCTCAAATTTATCGGTACCTTTTCATGGTCCACACCAACAAAACAATGCAGCACTGGCGATTTGTACGGTCATTTATATAGTAGAAAAGCTAAATTTACAGGTTGATGAAGAGTTAATTCGAATAGGGTTACAAAAAGCGTTTATTCCGGGTCGGTTTGAAAAGATTGCAGATACACTCTATTTTGACGGTGCTCATAATCCAGCCAGTGCACAGGCGCTGGTCGATACAATAACAGTAGTTTTTCCAGATACACCGATTCATTTTTACCTCGGGATGGTTGAAGGGAAGGATGCTGAAAAGATTCTAAGGATTTTTGAAAAAGTTTCTACGAATTTCACATTTATTGATTTTCCTGATTCACGTAGTATGCCTTCGCAGAAATTGTCGAGAATTAGCAAAGCTACTATCAAGTGCATGACTAATGAACCAGTTGAAAATATATTGGAAACAATTTCAAAAAAACACGTGACAATAGTAACGGGTTCACTTTATCTCTTAGCAAATATAAGATTAAAAACCCTACAAATATTTGAAAATAATAAAAAATTAAGAGATGACAAAATCTTCTAAATTTGATACGATGAATTTCGTGATAGATAAATTGTACTAGGATGGAAGGGACAGGTCATGGAGATTTCAAACCGCGCAAGACGATTGATTTGGGCCATTTGGGTAGTAACCGTTCCTGTTGGTCTTTATCTGGTTTACAATTTTGCACCACCTGGTCAAATAGATTGGCCAATGCTTACTGGCTATGCTGCCTTAGCAATTTTCACGGCATACTTCCCATTCAAAGTAGCGGGAACCACGATTTTTTTAGTACAGTGGATCAACCTTGCGATATTTTTGAAGCATGGTCTATTTGTAGAAATAATGATTATGCAAATTGCTGTGATACCACTAGCATTTCAATTGAAGATTACATTCAGTGATTTTTACCGCGTGTTTTTCAATTCGTTTATGTTCTTTATGGTTTCAGTCATTAGCGGGCTATCGGTTATCCTAATGGGCTTTGAAGTAGGGACTAGCGATGTATCTGACATTATTTTATTTGGACTTATTTATCAAGTTATTAATATGTTTGTGAATCATGTGATCTTATATACTTTTTTACAATTAACGAAACAAGAAAATGAAGGGTTCTTCGGGCAAGATACCATGTGGGATTACGCTGGATTGGTTGTTACTTTCCCATTTGGCATTATGCTTTATTTACTCACTGTTCATGTCGGTCCAATTGCCTTTGTGCTGCTCGGTATTCCGTTTTTCATGATTACATTCCTAGTACGCTTATATAGCAATTCGGAGCGTGTAAACGAAGATTTGAATCAGGCAAGTGAAATTGGACATGAACTCGCAGATCATTTAAGTGGTCATGCAATTGTTGATCTATTTTTGACTAGAATTACTAAAATGCTTCCAGTAGACTTTGCCTATATTATAGATATCAAAGATGGTGAGCTTCAATTCTTAAAAGCTGTTGAAAACAATGAAGAAGCTCATGTATATCAAACACATGGGGAAATTCTATCGAGCGTTGTAGGGATTGTTTATAAAACTGACAAATCCGTTCTATTTAGTAAACAATCAGAATGGCGTAGAAGTGACTTTGACTTCTTGCCGTTCAATACAGAAAGTATCATTTCTGTACCAATTAAACGAAATCAAAAGATAGAAGGAATTTTAGTCATTGCTTCTCGGAAAAAATATGCCTTTGAAACACATCAACTCCAAATATTGAGCCTGCTTTGCTCGTACTTTGCCGTATCTTTGGAAAAAGCAAAATACGTACAAGAAGCTGTATCACAAAGTGAACGTTGTGGCTTAACAAAACTCTACAACTATCGATATTTAGAACAACAACTCGAAATCAAGATGGACGAATTGTTAAACGGAGAACTTCGACAGCTGTCATTAATCATGATGGACATTGATCGATTCAAAGGAATTAATGACACTTATGGGCACCAAAGTGGCAATGATATTCTGTACAATCTAGCACGATTCTTAGAAAATGAAATTGGAGATCAAGGCATCCTAGCCCGTTACGGGGGAGAAGAGTTTGTCGTTATTTTACCGAACTACTCTAAAATCGAAGCAATGAGTCTAGCGGAAGATATTCGCTCAAAAATAGAGTCCACAACATTTGATGTAATCTCAGATTTAGGCGATGAGCCAATTGTAATGTCCATCAATATTACAATGAGCATAGGAGTTTCCACAGCCCCTGAAGACTGTGACGAAGCCATGGCCCTCATTCGAAATGCCGATCGAGCCCTTTATATTGGGGCAAAGCAGAAGGGTAGAAATCGAGTTGCGGAGTATTTGAAATAAAATTGGAATAATTTGAGAAGAGCCTCTACAGAAGGCTCTTTTTTTGTTGTTTTACTAATCATACAAGAAATAGTTTAAATATAATGACAAAGTCTCTAAAACAGTGGATAATACAAGTAATTATACAGAGATGAGAAGATTATTATGAAAATAATGGAAAAACATCATACTCAAAATGGGCTGACATTAGTTGAAGTGTTGGCTGCACTAGTCATTTTAGGAATCGTTTTTATCGGTTTTATGACCATTTTTCCACAGATGACCTTAAATAATGAAAAAACAGAAACAAAGTTAGATACGATGAATCTGGCTCGAGAAGAAATGTCAAAATTAACTAGACCAACCTATACAGAAACGGATTTGGTCAATCTATCTACTAAATTCATGGATATATTGAATGTCGATACTCAAGGAATGCCGGATCCAAACAAACCATATAAGGTGATTTTAGATTTGGCAAGCGAGAACACCGATTATATATCCTATAAAGTTGAAAATAGTAACAGTGATTACACCTTTACGGTAAATGTTTATAAGGACAAAGAAATAGAGGGGTCTGTTTCGCTCTATAAGGTCATCCTGAAGATTTATACGGGAGGAACCTCTCCAAACAGTGAAACATATGGTTTTCTCAAAGTTTCAATTTAAGGTGGCAAGTAGAGATGAAATATATCAACAATACAAAAGGGATAACTTTAGTGGAATTAATTGCCGCATTGGCACTGGTAACAATTGTTGCAATATTAATCATGACTACCTTATCCATTGGGATTCAACGTTCAGTGTTGGAAGGGGAAAAGACACGCATCCAACAAGATGCAAACTTGATGGTAACTAAATTACTGGACATTCATCAAAAAGGTGATTGTTATCAATTGGAGATCACGCCTAACAAAGACTTGGTCGTCATATCTTACAACAACTCTACGAAAACTGCCTGCGGAAGTGAAACTACACAGAGTGAACCAATCAATAATCAAAACTATGACATTAGCACTACTAATCCTATGCAAATCTTCGAAATAATTAATCCCCATCGTGAAAATAATGCCATTAGTATCGTGTTAACTCTAGATAGTAGAAGTACAATTAACTATGAAATAAACACTACACTATCGAGATATAAAACGAACTGAGGGGATTATGATGAAATATTTAAAAAATAATGAAGGTTATGCTTTATTATTGGTACTCTTCTTAATTGTGATGTTTGTCAGTGTTTCAGCTGTAATTGCCAGTGGGTCAATCAATCATTCGAAACAAGAAGTTACGGTGGATGTTAATAATCAAACCATTGTAGCTGCTGAAATGGGTGTTGATTACTTTAAAATCATCGGTGAAAATCAGTATAATAAAATAAAATTTACGCACTATAATAACTTAATAAAAGAGATAAATGATTTATATACAATTACCACCCCTAAGCAGTTCAAGGATCTTAGTGAAACTGATAAAAATGCCAGAATGAAAGCAATTAAAGATACCTATCTAAAAAACGTGGGTGTAGATTTAACAAAATTCTTCACGGATTACAAAAATGAAATCCCAGTCAATTCCAACCTCCACTATCAAATCGTAAATAATACTACAGAATTACCAATGGACCTTTCAACTGATCTGCCCAAATATGAAATTGTCGGCAACAAAGTGGTATTGACTGTAAAGGTTAAAGGGGTCTCTATCAATAATGAGTCTATTTTAACTTATGAAATGAACATCCCGGAACCTGAATTGGTGATCACGCCTGTTCAACCTTTAGTCACGCCTCCGTGGACACCACCAACTTTTCCGGATATGGAAACAGCTATCAAGAATCCACCTTCAAACTTACCTGCTTGTAAAGACTTGAGTCCGCTTACTGATAAAATATGTAAAGGTGATAATAGTTTCAATCTTAAATTATTAGATAATACAACGGTTTACACAAATAACTATGATTATGGAACTGGGAATGTAAACTATTCTCTTAAAAAATCAACATTTTATAATGATGGTACATGGAAATTGCATAATGCTATAGGGATGAGTGATGTAACAGTATTCTCAACTGGAAGTGTGACAGTAAAAAATATTGATGCTTCAAGTACCTACTTTCAAATTAAAGGGAACTTTACTGGGGACCAAGTGCAATTAAGTAATTCTTCTTTTAATATTGTAGGTAATTTTACATCTACAAAACATTTTTATGCTGTGAATACGAACATTTGTGTGAATGGTAATGTTACGCTTCAGAAAAAGACTGAACTATTGAATACTACAATATATTATACAGGTCTTCTAACACCTTCGAAACTAGCTGGACCGAATGTGAAAAAGGTAGATGTCACAACTCTTAAAAACGAGTGTCCTCTTAGAAATCCAAATTACCCGAATATAAATAATCCTGAAATACCACAAAATCCAATTGTCAGCGCCTTCTGGGATGATCCTTATTTAGAAGTTACGTATTGATATGCAAATTACTGATAGAATAAAATCGAAAAATACTATATCGTAAAGAAGAGTCAGGACTTTAGACTCTTCTTTTTTTATTTTTTCATAAAACACAAAAATTAACATGACAAAAGTCTTTATTGATAGGATAATAGTTCCTGTACTGGTAATTGTATAGGAGATTGGTTCTATTCGTTGAATATTAGTACATGAAAAAAATGTCGAAAAAACAAGTTTATGTACTGTTAATAATAAGTTTTCACAGTATAATATTAATAAGTAATTCTGCTATTTATATCGTTTTTTTAATAATTATCTGCATAGATGATAGAAAACTACATTCATATTACATTTGTAGAAAAGTTTCTTTATAAAAAACCTCGAGGTGAAACATGATAAAATTTCTGGTTCTGATTTTGGTAGCGTTAATTGTGTTTCCTATAGTAATATTTTTTGTTAAAAAGATAGATTTGAAAACGAAGCTTATGTTTTTAATAGGTGGTCTGGTCATTGCATTGCTAGGGATGCTCATTCAAACCACTTTAAGTTTATATTATGCCTCGTTAGTCATGGTAGGACTCGTGTTTGCTGGAGCTGTACTTATAACAAAAGAAATTGAAAAACAGAACTTAATAGATGAAGAGATATTCCATAATATGCCCCAAACAATAAAAGAGGCTTTGGAAAAACCAAAAATGCCCGAACCGGTTAAAGAGTCAACTCCACCAGTTGAAACGGTGACTCCTGTAACACCAAACGTACAAGAAGATTGGTTATCTAAAAAGAATAAGGAGGAGCTATAAATGAATAATAAATTACTTGGAACTACAATAGCGGCTCTTCTTGGTTCTACCATTCTCTTTTATGGTGTATCTCAAGCGGGAAGTTACGTAATTGATGAAGTGATTTTCCCGACAAAAGGCTTTGGAGATCAAACATATATTGGCCCTTATGATGTTTCAAACTTACCAGAAGCAGATGCAGCCGTTACGGTTAGTTCTGGTGTTCAAGGTTGGTATAGTGATGCAAAAGTTCAAATCAAGTTACAAGATGCAGTAGTACCGTTCCCATTGGAAGCAGTTGAATTCAACACAACGAGCACACTGACTTCTGCTCAAGATGGGACGAAAAATGGTCTGGAATTTGATGTCACGCAAGAAGCAGTCGATACGTTCTTACATCAACAATTCTCGCCAATAGTCTTTAATGAAGAAGAAGTGGCAACTGTGACAGAAACGATACGTCAACAACTTGCTTCTGGGCGGAAAGATCAAGTAATAGATATTTCAAGTGCCTTATTGGCGAGCACTTCATCAGTAGAAACGGTCATTACGAATATTACGTTTGACAACGTGGAACAGACTCCAGGCATTCAAAATATGATGACTGTATTAGATGGCTATGAAATTCAACCAAAATCTACGTTCTCTTTCCTTGAGTTTATAAAAACTGTTGATGTTGGATTGGTAACTGAGAGTGATTTAACTGCAGTGGCTTCTATATTATATGCCTCTGTATTGAATACTAATTTTGGCGTCGTTGAACGTAGTATTGGACCAGTTGTCCCTCAAACAGTTCCGCTAGGTTTTGAAGCATCAATCAATCGTGAACTGGGGGTAGACTTCGTATTCAGTAACCCAAACACGACAAGTTTCACGATAAATATCAATGGGGTTGGAACAGGAATCAATACTTCATTGACTGGTTATCCATTCGTCTATAGTTACGAAACAGAAATTAAAGATCAAGAAGAATTTTCACCAAAAACAATTAAGCAATACAGTGCATTTGTCGAACGAAACACCATCCGTGTGAAAACACAAGGTCAAAAAGGCGTGCAAGTTGCTGTTGTTAGAAATACCATTTCAAATGGCACGATTCTTGAAACGAAAGATGTGTCCAAAGACTTTTATCCACCTGTTCATAAAGTGGAAGTGCATCCTTTAACAGTCACTGCAACACCTGATAGCTCTGGAACCGGTACGGATACTGGCACAGGTACTCCAGACGGATCAACAGATGGCAATGGAACTACTCCAGGAGGTACGACTGATGAACCACCAACTGGACCTGATGGTGGTACTACTGACGGCACTTCAGGCAACGGTGATTCAACTGGTACAAACAGTGACTCGGGAACTGGTGGAAACACAAATGAAGATGAAGAACCACAATACGATAAAGGTGGCAACTTGATTCCATCAAGCGGGAAATAAGGGGGTGCAACATGAAACGGAAAAGACTTGGTGATTTATTAATTGAGCATGGCTTACTGACAGATGAACAGCTTATGAAAGTCTTGAGTGAAAAACCTCGTGAAGAAAAATTAGGCGATGTTTTATTACAACAAGGGATCATTACAGAGCAACAATTACTTGAAGTGTTGGAAATGCAACTGGGCATTCCCCAAGTTCAACTTTATCACTTTCCATTTGATGCAAAACTGTTCAATTTAATCCCTAAAGACGTTGCCAAAAGGAACCTCATTGTCCCTCTTAAAGTAGAAGGGGACAAGCTATACGTTGCAATGAAGGACCCGATGGATTTCATCACGATTGATGACTTACGTTTAATTACAGGATTCCAAATCATTCCGGCTATTGCCTCGAGGGAAGATATATTAAAAACAATTAATAAATATTACGAAGAAGAGTCTTTTGATGATTTTTTAAGTGAGCAAGCAGTATCTCCGGACAAACAAGATGAATTAATGGATATTGATGCACCGATCGTTCGTTTAGTAAATCAAATTTTATCAACGGCAGTTACTCAAAAAGCGAGTGATATTCACTTTGATCCACAAGAAACACGATTATT
>Ga0209013_10004459_pt1 | contig 12274 bp, 11 predicted proteins | sample Cruoilmetagenom2_FD_187291 | JGI IMG/M metagenome (GOLD analysis project Ga0209013, IMG submission 187291) | Oil polluted marine microbial communities from Coal Oil Point, Santa Barbara, California, USA - Sample 2 (SPAdes) (version 2) | ecosystem: Environmental > Aquatic > Marine > Oil seeps ...
TGTGATGACCATTGCCTCGCGAGAGGTTGTAATGGTCCCGCCCACCACCACTATTATGGGCGCCACCAGAACGATGCGTGACTACAACATCAGACGACTACCAATAGCAGACGCTGGTACACACCGTCTCCAGGGAATCGTGACAAGTCTTGACATCGCCGATTTCATGGGTGGTGGTCTGCGCCACAACCTGCTAGAGCACCGATTCCATGGAAACCTGCTTTCAGCGGTTAATGAAAGCGTAAGAGAGATCATGGAAGAAAACGTGGTCTTCCTGAGCGAGAAGAGCTCACTCAAAGACGCTCTCCACATAATGATCGAGAAGAAGATCGGTGGCGTTCCTATCGTCGACGATGATGAACGGGTCAGAGCCATCGTATCTGAACAGGATTTTGTATGGCTGCTCGGTGGCGTTACGACAGGTAAGATCGTGGAAGACTGGATGAGCAGGGAGGTTGTTAGCATATCCCCTGATCTACCCATCGGCGAAGTCACAAACAGTATGATAACTCATGGATTCCGCCGTTTTCCTATTAGAAGAGATGGAGTACTGCTCGGTTTGATCACAGCATCTGACGTCCTGCGATACCTTGCAAGCGGCGAGATTTTCAACAAACTTGTGAGCAGTGATTCCGAAGAGACTCTGCGAGCACACGCAAAAGAATTGATAAGGAAGGAAGTGGTGACCGCTACCTCCAGGATGGATCTTGGCGAGGCTGCCGATCTGATGGTGGAACACAGGATCGGCTCACTCCCAGTGGTTGACAGAGAAACACTTGTCGGGATCATCACAGAGAGAGATTTCATAAAGTCTTTAATATAACCTGTTTCTTGAGGATGGTAAGATATGATAAAAGAATGCATGAACACAGAGATCTACGTCGTAACCCCACAGGAGACTATAGCGCGGGCAAGAAACCTCATGCTTAAGCATGGCATAGGGCGGCTAATAGTGATCGAAGACGATGAACCGATCGGGATCGTCACAAAGGAAGACTTTGCAAAACGGCTCAGTCAGGCAGAACCGATCTGGCGCCGTCGTCCGATCGACGACATCCCGGTGAGCATTGTCATGACAAAAAAACCACTCACCATCCCACACGAGGCGAGTGTAGCACAAGCCGCAGAAATGATGCTTGAAAACAGGATCAGTGGCATGCCAGTGGTAAAAAAATACAACGGAGGGGAGAAATTGGTCGGGGTAATCACGAAACAAGATCTTATCAGGTATTACTCAGATAAGAAATATGATACGAAGGTTGGCGATATCATGGAAACCCATATAGTGACCGTCAATCGACACCACACCATCAACCATGTTCTATACGAACTGGAGGAGAACATAGCCAACACAATGGTGGTGATAGACGAAGGAGATCCGATCGGATTGATCTCCGCCGACAGCATCGTCTTCACAGACTTCTTCTACGGTGATTCGCCAGAGAAAGAAGTTAAGATGGCACGAAAGGACACCGCCGGAGGTGTTAAGAAATACAGGTACGTTCGTGAAGTTCCACTGGTGGCAGAAGACATAATGGCGCCACTCGATAGAACGATTACAAGCGAGGCTCTGACAGTGGATGCTGCAAAGATGATGATATCCACGAGGACCAAATCATTGCTGGTTGTTGATGATACTTTGATCGGTATTATAGAATCCGACGGTATTCTAAACGAGATTGTGAAAAAAAATACGATGAGGGGATAAAATATGCAAATAAGAGATATTATAGCAGAACCGTTGTCCATCGACAAAGGAGAGACACTCTCTCATGCCATGGACGTGATGGATAAAAACGGTGTTCGAAGACTGTTGGTCACGCACAATGGCGAAATCAACGGGGTTGTCACCATAAGAAATATACTGCGAAGCCTTGGGTCGCGAAAGAATGCAGGAATGCCAGCATCATCCCTGCACGTTGCAAGCGCTACGACCGACAACTTCACAAAAGTCTTCCCTGACCTGAAGCCTGAAGAAGCGATCACTCTCGTCGATCGAAGAGGCGGGGTGCTTATTGTGATGGACGGAAACGAGCTTCTCGGATGGATAACACCACAGGAGATCTTGAAAAATGCAATGAGCCTTGAAGAGACTGTGGAAGATGCAATGATAGTGGATCTGATAACCGTGCATCCTACAGAAAGAGTATCGCATGCACGAAGGCTGATGCTCGATGAGAACATTGGAAGACTCCCTGTAGTGGAAGAAGAACTGCTTGTAGGCATCGTAACAGAGCAGGATATAGCAAAAGCCATGCGAGCCTTCAGAGACCTGGTACCAAGCCACCAGCAAGATAACCGAATAAAGAAACTGCTGGTCGAAGACATAATGAGAAGACAGGTCACAATAGTAAGAATGGACACGCCAATAGGTGACGTAGTTCGAACCATGCTTGAAGAAGATATTGGCGGGATGCCTGTGCTGGATGGCAACGATGAACTTACTGGGATCATCACACGAAGGAGCATAATACGGGTGCTTGCCAAGAGACAATGAAGAAAGACTTGGAAGATGTGGATATAAAGCGGATTGCAGAGTCCTTACACACAACCGAACAACGAATAACAGGCCTCTTCAAAAGAAGAACGCTACACAGGACACAAACATGCCACCTGATTCTGGATAGAAGCATCTCAAAGATCGAGGCTGGAACCGCAATATTCATAGGGGAAAACTATGAAGTGGTGTGGGGATTTCCAAAGATACACCGAGCCATGATGCTACAATCAGCACTCCTAAAACACTTCACCACTCAAACAGTTGCAGTGGAAGAAAAAATGAACGGATACAACACACGGGTTGCCACCATCAACAATAGGATCATTGCACTCACAAGAGGCGGACACATCTGCCCATACACCACAGAGAAGGCAGATAGCCTGATACCAGAGAATATATTCATAGATCACCCCGAATGGGTGCTATGCGGAGAGATGGTTGGACCTGACAACCCGTACGTACCAAAAGAGACCTACGGGATCAAATCGCTCCAATTCTTCCTCTTCGACATACGCGAAAAGAAAACAGGCAAACCACTTCCAGTACAAGAAAGGCGCGAAATCGCAGAAGAGTACGGCATACAATCCACCAGACTCTTCGGCACATACCCACTCGATGAAGCCTACGATGAGATCACAGAAATAATACGAATGCTTGGAGCAAGTGAGCGGGAAGGCGTTGTGATAAAAGACCCACAGATGCGAGACCCACCATTGAAATACACAAGCTCACAGAGCAACTGCAACGATCTCAAATACGCCTTCACATACTACCATGACTATGCCCGAAGCTTCTTTTACTCACGGGTGATGAGAGAAGCCTTCCAATCAATAGAGTGGAAAGAAGGACATGCTGAGCTGGAACAGCGCTGTGCCCAACTCGGAGAACACATACTACAACCAATGATACAAAGTATAAAAAAGGTACAAAGTGGAGAAAAACTTGTTGAAAACGTTAAAATACGAGTGAAAAGAATTGAAACTGCTGAAAAATTCAAAAAACACCTCCGCACACTCGGCATCGACGCAGTATTCAACAAGCCTGTAAAAATCAACGACGAATACCTGATAGAGATCCAGAAGATCAACCAGCGAACCAATGACAAAACAGAATCAATACTCCATGGACACACACGCGGTTAGGTGCAACGGCAATTAATTTGATTTGAAATATACCCCGCAGCTCTGCCGCAGTTTCTTGATTATTAAACCTTGATTACTTCACAGTCATACGTTGCGCCGGCACACCCAACCGCAGCAGAGCTGCGGGGTATAGCGATTAAGATCAATTACCCCTCATTCAAGGTGCATAATCCTGCCCTCCAAACAAAACAATATTACCTACAGTTATTACAGTCAACAGTAAATATTAAATATAGTAATTGCGTTCTCTGTTGAGATCACTTATGAGCCACATCATCAGTTTGAAATGCACGCACTGTGGTGCAGAATATCCTGCAACCATCCAGAACACATGCTATGAATGCTTCGGATTACTTGCAGTAAACTATGACTGGGACTACATACAGGACCACATCAGCAAAGAAAAGATTGAATCAGGCCCAAATTCTATATGGCGGTACGCCGACCTGCTACCGGTCGAAACCACCAACTATATAGATCTCGGAACTGGTTACAACAGACTGCAAAGAGCAAAACACCTCGAAAAAGCGGTCGGTCTGGACGAACTATACCTAATAGACGACTCAGTCAACCCCACATACTCATTCAAGGACCGAGTAACCTCAGTCGCAGTCACAAAAGCACTCGAATTCGGTGCAAAAGCAATCGGTTGTGCCAGCACAGGAAACCTCGCAGCATCCGTCGGCGCACACGCAGCAAGAGCAGGCATCCCAGCATACATCCTGATCCCATCAACAATCGAACTTGGAAAAATCACCCAAATCATGATCTACGGACCACGAGTTATAGCCATAGACGGAAACTACGACGACGCCAACCGCCTCGCAAACGAAGTAGTAGACCTGCACCCAGACTGGGCATTCGTCAACCTAAACGTACGTCCATACTATACCGAGGGATCAAAAACACTTGCATACGAAACAGCAGAACAACTCAACTGGAGCGCACCAGACCACTTCATAGCACCCATGGCAAGCGGATCACTACTTTCCGCCATACACCGCGGATACAAAGAACTGATGAAAATAGGGCTAATCCCTGAAAAAAAAGTCCGGGCATCAGGCGCACAACCATTCAACTGCTCACCAATCTCAACAGCAGTCCAAACACAAAGCGAGATCATCCCAGTGCGAAACTACCAAACCATCGTTCACAGTCTGGCAATCGGAAACCCATCGGAAGGCCACCATGCAAAAGAAGCAATCCAAACCTCACACGGATACGCAGCAACACCAACCGATGAAGAAGTACTCGATGCAATACACCTTTTGGCACGTACAGAAGGGATATTCACAGAACCAGCAGGTGGAACAACAGTCGCGGGACTGAAAAAACTAGTTGAAGAAGGCTACATCGAAAAAGACGAAAAAACAGTAGTATACATCACAGGAAACGGCTTAAAAGCACAAGACACAATCATGAGAACGCTCAAACAACCAAAAGTCATCAAACCAACACTAACCAACTTCGAAGAACTGATCAACCAGACAACCATAGAAAAGAAGGAAATAATCATAGCATGAGGTAACAGAAATGGTACGAATACGATTCTCACAAGCACTCAACCGCACAACAAAAGAACGCGAAACAACCATAAAACTAACAAACGAAATAACAGTCAGAGAACTGATCAACAAACTAACAGAAAAATACGGAAAAGAATTAGAAAGACGCCTGCTCGAAGAAGGAGAACTCAAACGATTCATCAACATTTACATTGACGGCGAAGACATCCGATACAACAACAAACTCGAAACAACACTCAAAGACACCGATGAAATATCCATCCTCCCAGCAATAAGCGGCGGATGAACAGTTATATGGAGATGAAGGTGTGTGGATGATCTACTTATCCCATTCTCTCAATAATTTCTATCTTCATTTGATAAAATCTTCGAGCCTACTATTAAGTACCTTTTTGGGCGATTTGTTTGAGATAAAATTATTAGAGGGATTTGATTTGCCAAGTATAGCAGTCCATTCTTCGCATGTTGCTGGAGCATCTTTTAAGTTTTTTTTAAAATTTTCATCATTATCTCGAATTTGACTTAATATTTCGCTACTTGAAGTGAATGGAATGGCTCCCAACTCTATAAATTCATTAAAATCGTTTGCAGAAGTACGGTTCAGTTCAATCGGCTTTAACAAAAATATTGGCTTGTTTTGGTCATGAGCTATTTTTACTTGGTGTGATGTACCCCTTTTGTTTCCCGACTCGATGACCACAACACGTTTAGATAAACCGCTCGTGATGCGGTTTCTTAAGACAAAATTTGATTTATTTAATTTTTTTAATATGGTTAATTCACTTAGTATAGCACCAGATTTAATAATATCCAATGATAACTTTTCGTTTTCAGGCGGATAAACTTCAGTAATATTATTAGCCAGTACAGCAATTGTTCTGCCCCCCACATCCAATGCTCCACAATGAGCTTCTGTATCAGTTCCTCTTGCCAATCCACTGGCTATTGTATATCCTGCTTGAGCAAGTTCTTGAGATAATTTTCTAGCTATTTTATGTCCATAATGAGATAAATTTCTCGTGCCAACAACAGCTATGCAATTAGAGAACTCCAGTAAAGAACCCTTATGAAATAAAACAAGAGGGGGGATTACTGATAGTTTTTAATAATTCCGGATATTTCTCATGATAAAAAGGCAATAGTGTAACATTTTTTTTACTAAGTTCCCTAATCATTCTATAATACGGTTCAAAATTAAATTTATCTCTAAACTCAATAAATTTATTTACTTTTGGGGAGCCAACGAATTGTTCTAACTCATTTTGTTGTGCATCAAATATTTTTTCTACAGATCGAAATTCTTGAAGCAATCGTATTACTTCACTATATTGAAAAATTTTATAATCATTCAATATGGACAATAAAGTTATATCATTAAAGTTCATAATCACAATCTACAATTGGATATTCAGGTGTATCTCTTCCTGCAACCAGTATATATACATCTTTTGCACCATTGTTCTTCAAAATTTTTGCACATTCATCTAAATTGGAGCCTGCTGTTAAAGTATCATCTATAAGCAATACAATTTCATCATTCAATTTTGTGTTAACTCCATATACCCCAATAACAAGCTTTCTTCGCTCATTTCTAGTTTTATTTTGCATATTTATATCTTTAATCTTGGTTAGAACACCCGTTCTTAATTGTATACCTGTTTCCGCACTGACAATTTTCACGATTTCCTCAGATTAATTATATCCTCTTCTATCAATAGAATTTGTATGTTGTGGCACAGGAATAATTAGATTTGCTGATTTAAACTCTGTGAACAGATTATTTATACAACGAACCATTGCCAATCCGAGAGGGCATGCCCATTTAATATTTGCTGGGTAACCTCTACTATTTTTTAAATATCGGATATGCGTGCTTAATATATCATTTTCAGGCTTGTTAATATACGACAAATCGCCTTCATAATCTATTTTAAAATACAATCCAACGGCACGTGCGACATCGAAATTTTCAATGTCCAACAATTTCTACATTCTGGAACTTCAAGGTCCAAAGGTAAACTGCATTTTTCACAAAAAGGCTCACGTATTAATTGATACTCGCCAAGAATTTCATTATTTTCTCGTACACTAATCTTAGTTTTATCGTTATTTAAAGTACATTGAAACATCATTTAATCACTTTAACAACTGCATTATGTATTTTTGTCCTATTAACACTTACGTTAACACATCAAATACACCGCTGAAATATCCATCCTCCCAGCAATAAGCGGCGGATAGAAAAACACTTACCAGCCAACCTCACTGACAAAAACTTGTACTCCCAGACTCTCCATTTACGCACAGAGTTTTGTAAATCCTAACACGTCTCTACCAAGAAAAATGGAATACTGAATAATGAAACTATGTCGATGTCTTCAACATCTAATGAGTTGTCGGTCATCTTTTTTATGGTAAGTTTTATTAGTTGATGTTACGTTATGTGTTTCGATGCCCTTGTCTCGTGAAAAGATTTTGATTGAGGCGCTGCCGTATATCCGCAGGTTTCATGGTACTATTATGGTTATAAAGGTTGGTGGGCATGCCATTGTGGATGAGAGGATCATGGATCATATCATGCAGGATGTTGTGCTTCTCCGTTTTATCGGGGTTCGTCCTGTGATTGTGCATGGCGGGGGTCCTGAAATAACAGAGAAGATGAGGTTGATGGGTAAGAAGAGCGAGTTTTTTGCAGGTTTAAGGATAACTGATGATGAGACTCTTGAGATTGCACGAATGGTTCTTGTTGGAAATATCAATTCAAAGATAGTTTCGTTGATAAGCCAGCATGGCGGCAGTGGGATCGGACTTTCGGGTGGTGATTGTGGGTTGATACTTGCTCGCAAACTGGAGCCAATGATGGTGGAAGTTGGTGGTGAGGAGCATCGTGTTGATCTTGGCTGGGTGGGTGAGACCGAGACCATCAATTCCGAGATACTGCTTCTCACCACTGATAATGGGTATATACCAGTTGTGGCACCGATAGCTGTGGATAATTCTGGCAATCATTTGAACGTCAATGCTGATGTTGTGGCAGCGGATATTGCCTCGGCACTCGGGGCACGAAAACTCATCATGTTGACAGATGTGCCGGGGGTGCTCGATGATGCTCGAGATGGGGGGACCCGTATTTCACGGATTGCAACCTCTGGGATAGGGGATCTTATAACAGATAAGACTATAACAAATGGGATGATTCCGAAGATACATGCTGCTGCTGCTGCGATTGAGTCTGGTGTTGGTGAAGTGCACCTGATCGATGGTAGTAAATCGCATTCGCTCTTGCTTGAATTATTTACGGATGAAGGCATTGGAACTATGATATATAAGGACTGAGACGATGGCAACGAAGAAGAAAACTAGGAAGGTCGAAGAAGTAGGGAGTGTTGAGGGTACAAAGGGACAGGTAAAACCTGTGAAAAGTGAGGCTTCTCCAAAGGACACGGCTGCAACGCCGCCAGTGGATAGGGAAAAAGAGCGTGTTGAAGGTATCAAAAAGACGGTGATACCGGGCATAATTGGAATAATTGCCGGAATTATCCTCTTCACTTTGATCAATGATGGCACGGATCAGAGCAATGCGTGGTTCTCAATACTTTTCATACTGCTCGCTCTTGCTTATTATGCACAGCGGCTTATCTACCCAGGTTTCGGTATCAACGTGCGTAAGTTCGGTAAGAAGGACTGGGTTTATGTTGAGTTCATGGTGCTCAATTTCTGTCTTGTGAGCTGGACGATACTCTTAAACATAAACTCTTAAAAATCGTAACACTGTAACTGTAACACGTGGCGCTTATGCGTATCTCGATATTGAACAAGGACAAATGTCAGCCCAGGAGATGCAGCCTCGAGTGTATCAAGTATTGTCCCAGGGTTCGAACAGGTGATGAAACCATAGTCATTGGCGATGATAAAAAACCTGTAATTTCAGAGGAACTCTGTGTTGGATGCGGGATATGTGTAAACAAGTGTCCTTTTAATGCCATACGGATAATAGGCTTGCCAGAAGAACTTGTTGTGCCAACACATCGCTATGGCGAGAACGGGTTTGCTCTCTATGGGCTTCCAACTCCACAACAGGGGAAGGTAACAGGCATTCTTGGCGCTAATGGGATCGGTAAGACAACAGCTGTTAAGATACTCTCAGGCGCACTCACACCCAATCTTGGAACGCCTGAAACAACGTGGGATGACGTGTTGGAATACTATTCAGGAACCGTGTTCCACGACTACCTTGAAGGTGTTTCAGAGGCGAGGATAAAAACTTCTGAGAAGCCACAGTACGTTGACCTGATACCGAAAGCGTATCAGGGCAAGGTGATCAAGCTCTTGAGTGCAGTTGATGAGCGGGGCGTTGTGGGCGAACTTGCAGAACGGCTTGATATTACACGCATCCTCAACCATGACATCAGACACCTCAGCGGAGGCGAACTCCAGCGTGTGGCAATCACAGCCTGCCTTGCAAAGGATGCAGATCTTTATTTTCTCGATGAAATCACGCCATATCTTGATGTTCACCAACGAATGAAGTGTGCACGGCTCATAAGAGCGGTTGCAGAGAAAAAGACCGTGTTAGTTGTCGAACACGATCTTGCAATACTAGATCTTCTTGCAGACACAGTACACATCTCATACGGCACACCAGGGGCATACGGTGTTATCACACAGCCAAAAGTGGTACGGGTCGGAATCAACGAATACCTGCGCGGATACCTGCCACAGGAGAACGTGCGCATCAGGGAAGAAGCGATAGAGTTCGAGATACACGCACCAAGAAGTGATGAAGGGCAGTCAACGATTATAGAGTTTGGCGAATTCAGTAAAAGATATGAAAAGTTTACGCTCACAGTCAAAGGCGGGAAGATAAACCATGGCGAGGTTGTTGGCATCGTGGGACCAAACGGGATCGGGAAGACAACTTTCATCAAACTGCTTGCAGGTGAGATCACCCCGACAACAGGACAGCTCGATCTCAACCTGAAGATATCCTACAAACCCCAGTACATCAAGACAGCGATCGACACAACCGTTCAAAGATTCCTCCATACCATAAACCCCAGGTTCTCACAGAGCTACTACACCACAGAAATCATAAAACCACTCCAGATAGATACAATGTATGAGCAAAACGTTCAGGATTTAAGTGGGGGCGAACTGCAGCGCGTAGCAATCGCCGCATGCATCGGACGTGAAGCAGACCTCTACCTCTTCGACGAACCGAGCGCACACCTCGATGTTGAACAACGCACCATGACCACAAAAGTGATCCGACGGTTTGCAAAGAACCAGAACGTAACAACCCTCGTAGCAGACCATGACATCTACATGATAGACATGATAAGCGATCGCCTCCTTGTATTCAACGGTAGACCCGGAAAGTATGGAGTGGCAGAAGGACCATTCGGGATGCGGGACGGAATGAACCGATTCCTCCATAACCTCGGAATCACATTCAGACGTGACGCAGAGACGAAACGCCCACGAGTAAACAAACCAAACTCAAAACTCGACCGAGAACAACGCAGAAGCGGAGAATACTACTACACACCAGAACAATAACACCCCAAAATACTTGTGACTTATCAGAGTTGTGATCAGACTTAGTTAGATTATAGTCAATTCTTTTTCTAGTCAATTCTTTTTCCTTTTTAGTTGAATTTGTATTTTTGGCTTAAATGGTCGTATTCAGATATTTCCATGTTATAATCCCATACACTCTCTGTCCATCCTTTGCTTAGTGTCCGCAGGTAGTTGTTGTCGTGAAGTACTAAGTCAAAGTAGTCGTGTTTGTCTGAGCCAATAATTATTGTATTGTTTTCATGTATTATGGTGTATTGTGCATAGTCTTTAGAGGCACCCGATTTGATGACAACGGTCCCTTTTATTGGCAATTCTCCTTTTTGACCTGTTCCTTCAAATTCGTATGTCCACCCAGTTTCCCATGCTGATTGTGGTTTTACGTGAATCTTGAAAGGTATTTCTGGTATCAGGTCTTTTTCGCTTGGTACAACATGACTCGGTATAAATACTTCGATGCGATCTAAACGTTTTTTGAGAATATCGTTTTCTTTTTTTAGTTCTTTTAGTTCTGAATTCAGTTCTTGAATTTGTGATTCCATTTCCACGTCATTCAGTTCCTGGTTTTGTGATTCCCTGTTTACGTCACTTACCGTCTCTGGTGCAGCATTGTTTTCTTGATTGTCAGTGCATCCGAGTGTCAGGCCAACAAAGAGCACCCCCATTATTATTAATAGCTTTAAATTCAAATAATCACCTGTTGTTCATTCTAACTCTGACAGTTACAATTTAAGAACATTCAGTGTCACTACAAACAACAATATATGTTTTCCGATTATTTAAAATGTCACGCCATCTGACGGCGATACTGTTTTGACGTCTTTATTGGGTTTGAATATATAGAGATTGCAGAGTTTCGATCATGACACTACGTATGACAGCCCAGATTACACAGGTCATTTCAAGCCAAGACTAGCATCGAGGATCGTGATTCTTGCCGTGTGCTCATCGATCCTCTCAACTTCAAACCTCTGGATCTCAACACGTTTCGTGAAGAGGGGTGAGTCGAGAACGAAGCTTTCAAACTCGCCACCCTCGCCAGCCACGTTGATACCAAGACTTGCTTCAAGTTCCACAAGTCTGTTAACGTCATCCTCTGTGATACGCCTGCCGAGCCATGAAGCGTCAAGTCCCTGGGCTGCAACACTTGTTAAGATAAAGACAAAGCCATCCCGGAGGAGATACCTCATCACATCCTCTTGATTCGTATGCCAGAGAGGAGAAAAGACTTCGAGCCCAAGCTCGCTGCAAATTCTATCGATACGAACCTGCTGGTAGAGAGAAGCTATAGCACCCGTAACCACTCCTGAGATACTGTATTTCTCAACTGCTTCCTCCAAGACATATCTAAGATCCCCGAGTTCAACTTCTTCAATACCTTCGCTTTCCTGTTCCAGTATTGGCAGATTCATCGCTTCTGCTTGGAGAGAGGCAAGATCTATCCCTGGTGTATGGAACATGTACGAGTAAGGATTCTTACTTTTAACGGTGATCAGGCACGCAAACTTGTAACCCTGCTTCTGCAGTAG
>Ga0209013_10004460_pt1 | contig 12273 bp, 13 predicted proteins | sample Cruoilmetagenom2_FD_187291 | JGI IMG/M metagenome (GOLD analysis project Ga0209013, IMG submission 187291) | Oil polluted marine microbial communities from Coal Oil Point, Santa Barbara, California, USA - Sample 2 (SPAdes) (version 2) | ecosystem: Environmental > Aquatic > Marine > Oil seeps ...
TTCTTGTTTCAATAATAATTAGCAGTTGGATGGTTTATAGGAGAGTGGCAAAAGTAATTAGTAATTAGTAACTGGTAACTAGGGAATCAATTACTGAGGATTTACATGTTTAAATGTCATTCCGCACTTGATGCGGAATCTACACATAAGATAAAAGAAAATCTAGATTCCCGTTTTCACGGGAATGACAAATAGGCGTAATTGGCCAATTTTAGAATAATCTAAAAGATAGTGTTATGGAAATATCGTTAATACCGGAAACGATTTTTAATATAGGAAATTTTCCAGTCACCAATACGGTTTTGATGACCGCTTTTATCGCCATTCTCATAATCATCGGAGCGTGGCTGATAAAAAAAAGAATATCTTTAATTCCCAAGGGCTTTCAAAATATTATAGAAATTGTTTTGGAGGCTCTTTTAAATTTGGTGGACAGCGTTACTCAAGACAGAAAGCAGACCAAAAAGTTTTTTCCGTTGGTAGCCACCATTTTTATTTTCGTCATTCTTTCCAACTGGATTGAACTTATTCCCGGGCTGGGAACTATCGGAGTGGAGCAAGAACACCACGGAAAAACGATACTGGCTCCTTTTATAAGAAGCAACAGCGCTGACCTAAATGTTACTCTGGCCATCGCCCTTATTTCGGTTTCAGCCGCCCAGCTAGCCGGAGTGACGGCGTTGGGATTTAAAAAATATCTGGGAAAATTTTTCGTGAATCCTTTCAGGAAACCTTATTTTATCGGCAGTTTTGTCGGAGGGCTTGAATTAATTTCAGAGTTTGCTAAAATAGTATCGTTCTCCTTTCGTTTGTTTGGAAATATTTTCGCGGGGGAGGTTCTGCTCACGGTAATGCTGATGCTGGTTCCTTATATCATTCCTCTTCCGTTTTTATTTTTGGAAATTTTCGTGGGATTTATCCAAGCGCTGGTGTTCGCCATGCTGACACTGGTGTTTATGAAGATGGCATCGGCGGAAGCCGTGCATTGAAATTTACTTTAGAGATTGCGAAAATCTTCTTTGTCATTCCCGACTTGATCGGGAATCCAAGATAAAATTACTGACTTCAAAAGTTGTTCTGGATTCCCGCCTGCGCGGGAATGACATAGGGAATAAAAGCGGTAAGAATAGTGCATCTTACAATTCAAAGTTAATAACCATTTAATAAATTTAATAGCAAAATATTATGGGGACAGAAGAAACAAGAGTAGTTGTAGACGGAGCGCTTAACAATATAGAGTCCGCCAAAGTGATAGGCGCGGCGATCGCTATGGGATTTGGCGCGATCGGACCCGGCATCGGCATCGGACTTTTGACCGCCAAAGCGCTGGAAGCTATCGGACGCAATCCGGAAACAGCCTCCAAAGTGCAGACTGTAATGATTCTGGGTATTGCTTTCGCGGAAGCTATCGCCATCTACGCGCTGGTAATAGCCTTGATTGTTTTATTCGGGTAAAACTAATATGGAACTGCTGTCAAATTTGGGAATAAATGGAAAATTGCTGTTGGCTCAAATAGTGAACTTTTTTATCTTGCTTTATGTTTTGAAAAGATTTGCTTACAAACCCATTTTGAAAGTGTTGGATGACAGAAAAGAAAAAATAGAAAAAGGATTGCAGAATGCCGAAAAGGCTAAAAGTAAGCTGGAAAAAATGGAAGAAAAAGAAAAAAAAGTCTTATCAACTGCCAGAAAAGAAGCTCAAAAGATAGTAGATTCAGCGGAGGAAGTTGCCAAGAAAAACAAAGAGGAAATAATCATTGAATCCAAGTCGCAAGCGGAGAAAATTTTAGCTGACACTAAAAAGAAGATAGAAGAAGAAAAAAATAAAATGCTGGGGGAAGTAAAATCGGAAATGGCGGAGCTGGTGTCTATGGCGGCGGAGAAAGTGGTTAGTGAGAAAATGGATAAAGAAAAGGATAGGGAGTTGATAGAAAGAACCATAAGCCATAAGACACCTGTCTGCCGGTAGGCAGGTAAGCCATACATTTTTATGAAAGTTTCAGCCAAACAATACGCGCAGGCTTTATATGATTTGACTGGCGGAAAAAGCGAGGTGGATGTTAGTGGCCTAATAATAAAATTCGCGGAGGAATTAAAAAAAGGCGGCCAGTTAAAATCGACTGATGAAATTATCGAAAAGTTTAATGAAATTTGGAACGAACAAAACGGAATTATAGAAGCGGAAGTTGTTAGCGCGCGCGAATTGGAAAATTCCCAAGCCTGTAAAACAAAGAGTTATATTAAAGAAAAATACAAAGCAAAAAAAGTAGTTTTGAAAAATATAGTTGATGAAAATATAAAGGGCGGAATTATTATAAAAGTAGGCGATGAGATAATGGATGGAAGTGTGGCGGGAAAGTTGCGAAAATTAAAAGAAAGTTTGAGAAAATAATAATAAATGAAAAAATATGTCAAGTCAAAAAGACTATATAATTGAACAGCTCAAAAAACAAATTGAAGGAATTAAAACGGAAACCAAAACGGAAAAAGTCGGGACAGTGGTTGAAATAGGGGATGGCGTGGCTAAAATTTCCGGATTGTCTAATGTGATGGTGTCAGAAATGCTACAGTTTACACTGTCGCGGACTAATGCAGACTCCACGCGGACTGACGCGGAAAAAACAGTTTTGGGGGTGGCTTTGAATTTAGAAGAAGATCAGGTGGGGGCAATGGTATTGGGGGAATATAAAAATATTAAAGAGGGCGACGAGGTAAAGTCAACAGGGAAAATTCTTTCTGTTCCAGTGACGGAAAAAATGATTGGGCGAGTGGTCAATCCTTTGGGATCTGCGGTTGACGGCAAAGGCGCTATCACTGCCAATAAAGACGAATCAGAAGCGAATAAAAGCGAATGCGAATATTATCCGATTGAAAAAATCGCGCCGGGAGTAATCGCCAGAAAATCAGTTCATCAACCGGTGCAAACCGGAATTAAAGCCATTGATGCTATGATTCCTATCGGGCGGGGACAGAGAGAGCTGATTATTGGCGATCGGCAAACCGGAAAAACGGCTATTGCCATTGACGCGATTATAAATCAGTCCGGTGAAGATATAATTTGTATTTATGTAGCCATTGGACAAAAAGAATCAAAGGTGGCTAGAATTGTGGCTGAATTGAAAAAAAACGGAGCGATGGACCATACAATCGTAGTAGTGGCCGGGGCGTCTGATCCGGCTACATTTTCATTTATTGCTCCTTATGCCGGGTGCGCTATCGGAGAATATTTTATGGATCAGGGCAAGGATGTTTTGGTAGTATATGATGATTTGTCAAAGCACGCTTGGGCGTATCGCCAAATTTCACTTATTCTCAAGCGACCGCCGGGACGGGAAGCTTACCCGGGCGATATTTTTTATCTGCATTCCCGTTTATTAGAAAGAAGCGCTAAACTTAATGATGATTTGGGCGGAGGTTCGCTCACTGCGCTTCCTATTGTTGAAACTCAAGCCGGAGATGTGAGCGCTTACATTCCCACTAATATTATTTCCATTACAGACGGACAAATTTATCTGGAATCAGATTTATTTTACAAGGGCATAAGGCCGGCTCTTAATGTAGGTTTGAGCGTTTCGCGAGTAGGTTCGGCGGCGCAAATTAAAGCTATGAAAAAAGTGGCGGGAAAATTAAGGCTGGATCTGGCGCAGTTTAGGGAGTTGGAGGCTTTTGCTCAGTTCGGATCAGACTTGGACGAGAAAACCAGAAAGCAAATAGAAAGAGGAAAAAGAACGGTAGAGGTTTTAAAACAAGCGCAGTATGAACCGATACCGGTGGAAAATCAAGTGGCTGTTTTATACGCCTTGACGCAAGGATATATCGACGATATTAAAACGGAAAAAGTTTCCGACTGGGAAAGAAATTTTCATAAATATATGAAATCTACTCACAAAGAAACGCTGGATTTAATTAAAAAAGAACAGGATTTGAGCGACAAAATTATTAAGAAATTAAAGAAAGCGATTGAAGGGTTTAAGGAGATTTATACAGAATAGCCTATGTCAAACGGGAAAGATATTAAACGGCGGATAAAATCCATAAAAAACACCGGCAAAATAACGCGGGCGATGGAGATGGTTTCGGCGGTCAAAATGAGAAAAGCGACGGAAAGCGTTTTGCGAATCCGGCCTTACGCTTATAGCGCTTGGAGTGTGCTGACTAATTTAGCCAGAGCTTTTGGAGAATATGAATCCGGACTTTTGGAAGCGAGAGAAGTGAAAAATATTTTAGCCATAATTATCACATCCAATAGGGGGCTTTGCGGATCATTTAACGCGCAAGTTATTAAGAAAGTAAAAGAAGAAATAGAAAATCCAAAAGAATTAAAAATCAATCGCGTAGGAAACGAAAAAGTTGAATCAAATATTTCTGATAAAGAATTAAAAGTAGATTTTATAACCGTGGGAAAAAAAGGCGAAAGTCTGGCGCGGAAATTGAAAAAAAACATTATTGCTTCTTTCCCGGAGTTGACATATCTTCCTAATATTGAAAATACGCGACCGCTGTCAAAGATGGTTATAGATGAATATTTAGCTAAAAAATATGATAAAGTTGTGATTATTTATACTGATTATGTTTCCACTGTGGTTCAGAGAACTAAAATAAGACAGATCTTACCTATAAGTAAAGCCGATCTAGAAAAGCAAATTTCTGAAATGGGCGATTCAACCAAAGAACATAAATTAGATGAACCGGAATCTGAATACAAAGTTGAACCTAATCCACAAGAAGTACTTAATCATATTTTTCCGCGACTTATTGAAATGCAAATTTACCATGCCATTTTGGAATCTAACGCATCCAAAGAATCAGCGCGAATGGTGGCGATGAGAAACGCGACGGAAGCAGCCGGTGAAATGTCAGAAGGATTAAATCTGGCGTATAATCAAATTAGGCAGATGAAAATTACCCAAGAAATCGCGGAAATCAGCGCGGGACAAGCGGCGCTGGAATAATTCTCTACGAATTACGAATTTTACGAAATTACGAATAATAAATAGCTTAAGCTAAAAAGATAAATCATATGGCAAATATTGGAAAAATAATAAGAGTAATTGGGCCGGTGGTGGATGTGGAATTTTCCACCAATTTGGCGGATGAAGATGGGAATCTCCCCCTAATTTATAACGCGCTGGAAATAAAACTTTCCGGCGAACAGTCCGCTGAAAAACTAGTTCTGGAAACTCATCAACATCTGGGAGGAAATAAGATAAGAGCTATTGCTATGGGTTCTACCGACGGGCTAAAACGGGGAATGGAAGTGGCGGATACGGGAACGCCCATTAAAGTTCCGGTAGGAAAAGAAACTTTGGGCAGAATGTTTAATTTACTAGGCAGCTCTATTGACGGCAAAGAAAAAGTAGGCGCCAAAAAATATGATCCTATCCACAGGAGCGCGCCCAAATTTAAAGACCAATCAACAGAGACCGAAATTTTTGAAACAGGAATAAAAGTTGTGGATCTTATCTGTCCTTTTATTAAAGGGGGAAAAGTGGGATTATTCGGCGGAGCCGGAGTGGGGAAAACAGTTATCATTCAAGAACTTATTCGCAATATTGCCCAGGAGCACGGCGGGTATTCCATTTTCGCCGGAGTGGGCGAGAGAACCAGAGAAGGAAATGATCTTTACCATGAGATGAAAGAGTCCGGAGTGTTGGATAAAACTGCTTTAGTTTTCGGACAAATGAACGAACCGCCAGGAGCTCGTCAGCGTATAGCGTTATCAGCTCTTACTATGGCGGAGCATTTTCGCGATCGGGAACATAAAGATGTTCTTTTCTTCGTGGATAATATTTTTAGGTTCACCCAGGCCGGATCCGAAGTATCGGCGTTGTTAGGGCGAATTCCATCCGCGGTGGGTTATCAGCCGACTTTGGCGGAAGAAATGGGACAGCTTCAAGAAAGAATTACTTCCACCAAAAATGGGTCAATAACTTCGGTTCAGGCGGTTTATGTTCCGGCGGATGATCTGACTGATCCTGCGCCGGCTACCACTTTCGGGCATCTTGATTCAACGGTAGTTTTATCGCGAAATTTAACGGAGTTGGGAATTTATCCGGCGGTAGATCCATTGGACTCAAGCTCTACAATTTTAGATCCAAATATTGTAGGACGGGAACATTATGAAGTAGCGCGAGCTGTTCAGAAGGTATTGCAGAGATATAAGGATTTGCAGGATATAATTGCTATATTAGGAATGGAAGAATTATCCGATGAAGATAAGATCACAGTGTCTCGTGCTAGAAAAATACAGAAATTTTTATCCCAACCGTTTTTTGTGGCGGAGCAGTTCACCGGCACCCCGGGAAAATATGTGAAACTTTCCGACACCGTAAAAGGATTTAAAATGATTTTAGACGGCAAGTTGGACGATATCGGCGAACAGGAATTTTATATGAAAGGCGGGATTGACGAAGTCAATCAAACTAATAAAGACGAATAAGAAACGAATATTACTAATCACGAATTTATTTCTATGTCTTTAATAAAATTCAAAATTACTACTCCGGAAAAAACGGTTTATGAAAATGAAATTTATCAGGCTACTTTGCCGGTGGTGGATGGAGAGGTAACAATTTTACCTAATCATCGGTCGTATATCGCGTCTTTAAAATCGGGAGAAATTATTTTGAAAAAGAAAAATAAGGAAAAAGAAATTGATTTGGCGATTTCCGGCGGGTTTATAGAATTTCACAATAATGAACTGATAATTTTAGCTGATACGGCGGAAAGAGCGGAAGATATTGATTTAGAAAGAGCGGAGGAAGCCAAAAAAAGAGCGGAAGATATCAAAAAACGAAGAGTGTCAATAGACGAAGTGGAATACGCCCATGTGGCGGCGATATTGGAAAAAGAATTAACAAGAATAAAAGTGGCTAAGAGATATTTAGGAAAATAGAAATATGGCGCAAGAAATTATTAAAAAAATCGCGGAAGAAAATTTTAAACGCTGGAATGAAGCGTTAAAAATACGTGATTCTCATAAAGTTGCAGAATTATATAGCAATAGAAATACTTTTCTACCAACTTTAAGCGGAGATTTTAAAAAAGGTCAGGATGGCACTGTTGAATATTTCAAACATTTTTTACAAAAAAATCCAACAGGCGAAATTATTGAATCAGAAGTCCAAATATCTGAAGATGGAAAAACTTTAGTACATTCTGGAATGTATAATTTTGAAACAGGAGAAAAAAATGAACGAGAGATTATTAAAGCTAGATTTACTTTTGTTTGGCAAAAAAATGAAAATAATGAGTGGAAAATTATTCATCATCACTCATCGCTAAAACCGAAATAAAAATTTCCTCTGGCTTCATTAAAAATAATTTTAAGTAAGATATAAAACTGTCAGCGCATTAAACTCGCGGTTTTTTTATTTTTTGCTATAATAAAAAGATAATTCAATTAAATTAAATTTATGAACGAAAAAACTAAAAAATGGTTAAAAGTCGCTGGGATAATTATCGCAGCATTGTTATTGTATGGAGTTTTCAATTTATTTTTCGGCGGCGTTTCTCAAAAAGCATCTTATGATTTTGCAGAAAAGCCAAGCGGATTATTGCAAGAGGCTGATTCATTAAAAGCCCCAGCGCTGGGCAGAAATAATTTTATTCCCGAAAGCGGTTCAGCGCCTGCGCCCGCGATGGAAAAAATGGAAACAAAAAGTTTAGCGGAATTGGATGAAATATTAGGCGGGGATGAAAAATCTCAAGACAAGCGGGTAATAAAAAACGGAAACCTTTCATTAAAAGTCGCTAAGACTGAAAAGGCCGCTAAAGAAATTTCGGAGATCGCTAAGTCCAAAGAGGGAGAAGTTTTTTCATCCAGTTTTTACGAAAGAGTTAAGGGCTCCAAGAGCGGAATGATGACGGTAAAAGTTCCGGTTAACAGGTTTGAGGAGACTATGGAAGAAATTAAAAAGGTGGCCACACAGGTGGTCAGCGAATCAACCATAGGCAAAGATGTGACGGAGCAATACGCGGATCTTCAAGCCCAGTTAAAAAACAAGCGCGTCGAAGAAGAAACTTTTGTTAAAATTTTAGACCGGGCGGGAAAAATTGAAGATGTGCTGAAAGTTACTAAAGAAATCTCAAGAGTAAGAGGGGAGATTGAAAGATTGGAAGGGCGGATAAAATATCTGGAATCCCAAACGGATATGTCGACAATTACAGTGAGTTTAAGTGAAGATGTGGAAATAACTCCGGTGGGCGAAGGCTGGCGGCCGTGGCAAATGGTAAAAAGTTCGGTTAAAACCCTAATCAAAAACGCGCAAGGATCTATTGATAACCTGATTTATTTCGTCATTGTAAAAATTCCTTCTATAATTGTATTCTTTCTGATTTTGTGGATAATATATTGGATCGGGAAAAAAGCTTATCAAAAAATAAAGTCTTAAAATTAGCGCGAATTGTTTGCTGAGATGTTTAGAGATGAATCTTTTTAAGCATTATCTAAAAACTTTTTCACTTCTTTTTCAATCTCTTTATAATTCTCCAGCCATTTGATTCGCTTGTCTTTTCCGCCCGAGGCGGATCGGCCTTGGGCCGAGAACCATGTTATTTGTCTTTTGGCGTAGTTTTTTTCCGCCAGATATATTTTTTCCGCCAGTTCTTTTCGGGATATTTTATTTTGCAGATATAACGGAATCCAATAGTAAGCCAGTCCGAAGCTTTGGATTTTTTTCCAGCTTAGCTTTTTATGACTGTGCAGTTTTTCCACTTCATCAATCATTCCTTGCTTAAATCTTTTGTTTACATTTTTCTTTATTCTTTTATGCAAGTTTTCTTTGGAGTATTTTATCCCAATTTGCAAAAATGACATCCGCTTACGGTCGTAAGAAGATGTAAGTTTTGGTTTAGTCGGTTGAGGTAGGCGGGGGACTTTTCCCAGTGCTTGGCAGATTTCAATGGCGCGGATGAGGCGGACTTTATTTTGTGAATCAATATTTTTAGCTCGTTGCGGATCCAGCTTTTTTAATTTTTCAAAAAGTTTTTCAGCGCTGATTTTCTCCAGTCTTTTTCTTAAGTCTTTATTGGGCTTAACCTCAGGAAAATTTACATCATTAACGATAGATTTTATCCAAAATCCCGTGCCGCCGCAAATTATGGGAAGTTTGTTCCTTTTTAAAATATCTTTAATTATTTTCTCGGCTTTCTTTTTAAATTTAGCCACATTGTAATCAGTCCGAGGACTGACGATGTCTATCATATAATGGGGGGTATTTTTGGAATAATAAATTTTAAGAAACCCCCTCTGTCCTGCGGACATCTCCCCCTTGGAAAGGGGGAGAGGGTCTTGCGGAATCTTCCCCGTTCCAATATCCATTCCGCGGTAAATCTGTCGACTGTCGGCGGAAATTATTTCTCCGTTGTGTTTCTTAGCCAGCTTAATAGCCGCGGTGGATTTTCCGGACGCGGTGGGACCGAGGATTACTATTAGTTTATTCCGAAGACACTTCCTCTTTATCTCATTCTCAAAGAGGGGGAGATGGTTAGAATTGTTATTAACTAATTTTCTCAAAACTTTTTCTCTTCTTTTTTTCTCTGCCCACGAGATAGGATCGCCGAGCGGAAACGCGGCGGTGTTGGGGCGGGGAGAATATTTGTTGATATAAGCATTGCTAAAATTTATCTTTTTAAAAATCTTTACCGTTTCTTGAAAATCTTTTTCGCTTTCACCCGGAAAGCCAACGATAATATCGGTGGTGAACGAAGCGACGGGAATTTTTTTGCGAATTTTCTCAATAAGATCCAAATAATATTTCTGCGTATAGGGCCGGTTCATCGCTTTTAAAATTTTATCACTGCCGGATTGAACAGGGAGATGAATTTTACGGGAGATATTATTATTTTTAGCAATGGTATCCATCAGCTTGCCAGAAAAGTCTTTAGGATGGGAAGTAAGAAATTTGAAATTTATTTTAGGGAAATTTTTAGCCAGCTTATTCAAAAGTTCCGCGAAGTCAACATTCGCGTTTATTCGCTTGCCATTCGCGTCTATTGGCGAGTTGTAAGAATTTACATTCTGTCCCAAAAGCGTAATTTCTTTGTATCTTTTTTTAGCCAGACTTCTTACTTCTTTTATAATATCGCCGGTCGGACGGGAAATTTCCCGCCCGCGGGCGTAAGGCACGACACAGTAGGTACAGAAATTATTACAGCCAGTCATTATGGGGATATAAGCTTGGGAATTTGAAGTATATTTAGATTTAATTGAGAGATAGTTATTCTGTTTCTCCCCTTTTCCCTGCCTCGCCGGCAGGCGGGCAAAGGGGGAGCTCAAGAATATTTTTTTGAAGTCTTTAATTTCGACAAATAAATCCACTTTGTTTTTAAGCCGCCTTTGCACATCCTTGCGGTTCGCCAAGCAGCCGGTCAGGATAATTTTAGCTCGGGGATTATTTTTTCTAACATTATGAACCTGTCCGTAAACGCGGTCTTCGGCTGTTTGCCGCACTCCGCAAGTATTAAAGATCACTAAATCAGCCTTGTTTATATCAGAAACAGGTTTTAATTTATTTTTTTCCAAGAGACTGGCAATTCTTTCGCTGTCTGAATAATTCATCTGGCAACCGAATGTTTTTATGTAATATTTCATGAAAATTCTCTATGAATTATGAACCTATACGAAATTACGAATAATTTTTTCGGGCAGTGTTGTATTTTAAAATAGCGCGGATTAAGCCAAAAATCAAGGGCGAATGCTTGACAAAATTTGCTAATATGTGCTAGTCTGGCTAGAAGTCTAAATTATAAATATTATCAACAAATGGAAAAAAATAAGGATTTAAAAAATTTAATAGAAGCTGAATTTCTTTTTTACGGCATTTTAAAAAAGGCTGTTTCTGATTTGCCCGAACGCTCTCAAGAAATAATTAAAATGAGATTCGGAATAAGCGGAGAAAGCCCTCAAACGCTGGAAGCCATAGGCGGCCGCTATCAGATTAGCCGGGAAAGAGTGCGTCAGATTATCAGAGAAATAATAAATAAAATAAAACATGAAGAAAAGCGCGCCCTTTTAGAGCCGGCCTTCGCGAAAATTAAATTTACAGTCACTCAAAATAATGGTATAATGAGCAGAAAGAGCCTGTTGAATAAATTAAGCGAAGATTCAAGAGAACAGGGCGTAGTTGAATTTCTGCTGAACTGCACGGATGAAGTCAAATCTAAAAAGGAGAAAGGAATATTAAAAGATTCTGTTGTTATTGCCGGCTTCAATCTTAACTATTGGAAAGAAATTATAGAACAAGTAAAGTTAATGTTGGAAGAAGAAAAGAAAGTGTTTAAGAGCGATCATTTATTTGAGAAAGTTTTTGACAGGGGAGCAAAAAGGGACAGGAAAGAATTTTTTTGCCATCTTTCCGTTTCGGAAGAAATTAAGAAAAATAATTTTGGAAAATGGGGACTGGCTCATTGGAGCGAGATTAACCCCAAAGGAACGAGAGAAAAAACTTTTTTGGTTATGAAAGAGATAAAAAAGCCTCTTCACTACAGTAAAGTGGCTAATCTGATTGAAGATTATCAGCTTAGTGAAAAAAGCGTTCATCCCCAAACAGTCCATAACGAGCTCATTAAAGACGACCGATTTGTTTTGGTGGGAAGGGGAAAATATGCGCTGTCCGAATGGGGATACAAAAAAGGAACAGTTAAAGATGTTTTAAAAGATGTTTTAAATGAGAGGGGCAAGCCGATGGAACGCGAAGATATTGTCAGCGAAGTGCTGTCATTGAGAGATGTAAAAGCGTCCACAGTGGTGGTTAATCTTAATAGCTTTTTTAAAAAAGTAGGCGAGGATAAATACACGGTCAAGAAGCTTGTCTAAAGTGTCAGATTTTATGGCACCGTTTATGATCTTTCAAACTATAATTTTTTTAAGAAAATTGCTCAGGCGCAGTTTTTTAGCCAAAATTATTCAACCCTCGCTCCATGCGGACAAGGTTTCTGCTGAAAAAGCGTAATTTTGGAGAAAACTACTCTCCCTCGGATATTTTTCTTAAAAAATTATAGTTTGGAAAACATTATCTTAAAACTGTGATTAATAACAAATCTTCTTACGCCTAAAGTAAATAAATAAAAACAAAATGAATATTTTGCTTGAAAGTCTTGCAAGCGTCTCTGAAGTTTTCGGAGCCATTTGGCAAGCGGTTTCCATTTTTTGGTTTATCGTTTTGCCAGTGGCTTTTTATTATTTATTCAAGATTCTGTGGATGGATTTTGTCAAAAAAAAGTTTTTAAAATCCATAGAATGGACAGTGTTGGAAATAATACCGCCCAAAG
>Ga0209013_10004461_pt1 | contig 12271 bp, 7 predicted proteins | sample Cruoilmetagenom2_FD_187291 | JGI IMG/M metagenome (GOLD analysis project Ga0209013, IMG submission 187291) | Oil polluted marine microbial communities from Coal Oil Point, Santa Barbara, California, USA - Sample 2 (SPAdes) (version 2) | ecosystem: Environmental > Aquatic > Marine > Oil seeps ...
CGCCCTGGAACTGGCCGATCAACCAGATTACCTGCAAGGTCGCTCCCGCACTGGCGGCCGGTTGCACCATGGTGCTCAAGCCCAGCGAAATAGCGCCGGTGGATGCCATGCTGTTTGCGGAAGTACTGGATGCCGCCGGTGTTCCCGCCGGGGTATTCAACCTCGTGTATGGCGATGGTCCGGGCGTGGGTTCGTCCATGTCCGCACACCCCGGCATCGACATGATGTCCTTCACCGGCTCCACCCGCGCTGGCGTGCTGGTGGCAAAAGCGGCCGCCGACACCGTCAAACGCGTGGCCCAGGAACTGGGTGGCAAATCCGCTAATATCATCCTTGAGGATGCGCCCCTGGAGCAGGCCATCGCCCATGGCGTGGACTGCATGTTCAATAACACCGGCCAGTCCTGCAATGCACCCAGCCGCATGCTGGTTCCCGAAACCCTGTACGAAGAGGCCGTGCAGCTGGCGGCCTCGGTTGCTGAAAAAGTACACCCCGGCGACCCGCAGAACCCGGAGACCCAGATAGGACCGGTGGTCAGCGAAGCCCAGTACAACAAGATCCAGGGGCTGATTGAAAAAGGCCTGGAAGAAGGCGCAAAACTGGTCATTGGCGGCCCCGGCAAACCGGAAGGCCTGGAAACCGGCTGCTACGTAAAGCCGACGATTTTCCGGGACGTTTCCAACGACATGACCATCGCCCGCGAGGAAATATTCGGGCCGGTCCTGTGCATGCTCCCCTACTCCAGCCTGGACGAGGCCATCGCGATTGCAAACGACACGGACTATGGCCTGTCCGGTTACGTGTATGGTTCGACGACGGAAAAAGCCATGGCCGTGGCGCGGCAGCTACGAACCGGCATGGTGCACCTCAACGGCGCGGACAATGATATCCAGGCGCCCTTCGGTGGCTACAAACAATCCGGCAACGGCCGCGAATGGGGGGCCAGTGGAATTGAGGATTTCCTGGAAATGAAGGCCGTCATGAGCACCTGACGGCTAGCCGTAGTCCTTGAACTTCTCCAGTACGGCTGCCATTTCCTCGTCCCCAAGGATCACCGGGCCCCCCACCTCCAGGCACTGTTGGTAGACCTGCGCCAGGTGCTCGATTTCAATCGCCAGCGCCAGCGCCCGCGGCAGATCATGCTCGAGGCACAGCAGGCCATGATTCGCCATCAGGCAGGCCTTGCGTTCAATCAAGGCCGTCAGCACTGCATCAGAAAGCTCCTGCGTGCCAAACGTTGCATAAGCAGCACAGCGGATGTCCTTGCCGCCGGCGACAGCCACCATGTAATGAAAGGCGGGGATGGGCCGGCCCAGGCAGGCCAGCGCAGCACAATAAATGGGATGTGCATGCAGGATGGCTTGTGCGTCTGCTCTGTAGCGGTAGATATCCCGGTGGAAACGCCATTCGCTTGAGGGTTTGACTGAGCCTTCCCACTCACCATTAAGGTTCATCGCCACGATGTCTGCAGGGACCAATTCAGAGTAGTTTATCCCGGTAGGCGTGATCAGGAAACCTCCGTCCATCCGTATGCTCAGATTGCCCGACATGCCTTGATTGATACCACTCGCGTTCATCGCAATCGCCGTTTCGATCAGCTGTTCGCGTAATTCTTTACTCATGTGGACCCTGCCCTGTGTTCGGGAAACAGCGATTCAAGCCCGGCCTCGCTGGCCGGGCAGATGCCGCGCTCGGTGATCAGGCCGGTGACCAGTCGGGCCGGGGTCACATCGAAGGCAAAATTGCGAGCTGTGACACCATCCGGCGTTACCTGAACCGCAGCCATTTCACCCGTCGCTGTCTTGCCGGAAACTTGCTTCACCTCGCCGGCGTTCCGCTCCTCAATAGGGATACCAGCAACGCCGTCGGCCATGTTCCAGTCAATGGTCGGGCTGGGCAGGCACACGTAAAAAGGCACCTCGTTGTCATGCGCGGCCAGGGCTTTGAGGTAAGTGCCTATCTTGTTGCAGACATCGCCGTTGCGCGCAGTCCGGTCCGTGCCGGTCAGGCAAAGGTCCACCAAACCATGCTGCATCAGGTGACCGCCCGCGTTGTCAACGATCACGTCGTGCGGCACGCCGTGGGCCTGTAACTCCCAGGCCGTCAGCGCGGCGCCCTGGTTGCGCGGCCGGGTTTCATCTACCCATACATGGACGGGAATGCCCATGTCGTGAGCCTTGTAGATGGGCGCCAGCGCCGTACCCCAGTCAACTGTCGCGAGCCAGCCCGCGTTGCAGTGTGTGAGAATATGCAAGGTGTCCGTGTCATATCTGCGCTGCTCCCATAAACCGCGAATCAGTTCCAGACCAAGTTCACCGATGCGGTTGTTGATTTCCACATCCTCATCGCAGATGTCCCGGGCCATCAAGTAAGCCACCGGACACCGTTCCTCCGGTGGCAGAGGTTCCAACGCAGTTATCAGACGCTCCAGCGCCCATCTGAGGTTGACCGCCGTCGGCCGGGTTTCAAGCAAGTGCGCACAGGAGGCAGCGAGCGATTCATCATCGGCCCACTCCCGCATCGCAAGCGCCACGCCATAGGCCGCGGTCGCCCCGATCAGGGGTGCGCCGCGCACCCGCATGGTCGAAATGGCTTCGGCCGCCTCTTGCACGCTCTTAAGCGTGCGGATCACAAACTCATGCGGCAAGTATGTCTGGTCGATGATATCGACCGACCAGCAGTCATCGTTTAGCCAAACAGACCTGTATGGAGTGCCGTTAATCCGCATTTTTTTGCCACTATTTATATGTTTTTTCAATGATATACAAACTTAACCCATATAATACATGAGCTTTGATGAAATCAAGCAACCATTCCGGCAACTCATGCTGTATGCGGATTAACACTGCAAAATTACCACAAGCTGCCAGTTAATGAACTCACCCATGTCATTTTGTATCGACTCTGTTTCTGTGGGGTGACAATTTTTGGCATTGCTTGTCGAATCTGGTCACACTTGCCGGATAAAGCACCGTAAGCGTGCATTTTTCCAAAAAATGGTTTGTGTTATACGTTTGTTATATAAGGATTTTTCTATGAACTTCGCGTCAGGAATTAATTTGGCACGCATCATGCATGTGTAGTAGTGGAAACACTAATTTGAAATCAAGGTTACAGGAAGTTTTTCACCACCATGGAAGCGGTAAAATGACACAGACAAATTTGAGATTAACGATATTTGAAACACAGAAGCTTAGAAACATCGTGGGCCAGGGCACTGCTTCCTGTTACCAAATCTTGACATTCCCCAGTGATTCACTCGGAATGATTGGCGCAGTCATTGATCCTTCGCAGCATGCAACTGCAAACGATGATTTCCAGATTTCGGAGCCGGCAGCTGCAACTTCATGGCTCCAGCGCACAAAAACCCGCTTCGGTCTGAACCAGAACTGATTGTCAAAAAATTCCCGGAGGAACCACAACCACCGCTCCGCTGGAGCCCCCACCAGAAAAATCACTCCTTACAAGCTGCCTCCAGGACAGTAAAATGTCCCGGACCTGATTCCCCAAGACACTTTTCGATCTTTCTCTTTTCTTTCGCTGTAAAATAGCGGTACAGTTTTGTTAAATAATTTCAGGAATTATTTCGATGTCGTTGTTAGACTCACTCAACCGCCCCAAGTGGCAACATAAAGATCCAGAGGTCCGCAGGAATGCGGTTGACCAACTGGATGATCAGGACGCGCTCCTGGATCTGGTCAAAACGGATTCTGATTCCACCGTGCAGGCCACTGCCCTGTCCCGTATTACCAGCCCGGACACCCTGGACACGCTGATCGACACCCTGCCCGGAGCCTTGCAGCAACAGGCCAGGACCCAACGCCTGCAACAATTGCTGCCCGACCCGGACCGGCTTGCCACCATCAACGACGACGTCATCCTGGTAAAAATCGCAGGTCTCACCGATGATCCGGAACTGCTTGCGGCTGCGATCGCCCAGGTCAGGAACGATGAACATCGTTTGGATATCGCGAGCAACCATACCCTGGCGAAAGTGCGCTTGCACGCGGCACAAGGAATCCAGGACATCGAATTGCTGGACAAGCTTATTCATCACGCCCGGGGCCACGACAAGGCCGTGTATCGCCATTGCAAGACCCTGCTCGATGAGCACCATTCCGTACAAAGGATAGAAGCGGAACGAAAGGAGAAAATTCTGCAGCTGACCCAAAAGGCAAAGGAACTGGCCAAGACTGTTGATTCACCGGAATACAAGGGCCGCTACCAACTGCTGGAACGCCAATGGCAGACGGTCGAAGATTGGGCAGAACCCGCGCAGAAGGAACAAGTTCAACACGACCTGGCCATCTGCTCGAATCGGCTGACCCGGCTGTCCGATGCCCGGGCCGCTGATGAGCAAAGACTGACTGAACGGGCGGATGCCAACCAGGCGTTCCGGCTTATTATCGCTGAACTGGAGCAAATCGACGCGGCAACATCTGCACCAGATGATCTTGCAGCCATCACGCAACTGACCGGTGTTCTGGATAACATTGAAAAACGCTGGCAGGCGGCAACAGAAATTACTCCCTGTTCCCCGGAACAATCACGGGCTTTGCGGAAGTACCGCAAACGCTGGCGATCCTTGTTGGATACCGCAAAAAGCCTGGTCGACGGGAAATCCAGGCTGGAAAAAATTCTGCGTGAAGCGCACAGTGCCGATCCTTCCGACTACCAGTCCTTGCAGCGGCAAATCGAGCGCATGAAAAAGCTTATAGCCTCCCTGCCCTGGCCCGAATCGCAGCTGGCTACTTTGCCTTCTCAAATAACCCAACTCCAGCAGGCTTTAGTCCAGCTGAACACGCAGATCAGCACCCTGGAAAAGGCGCAGGAAAAGCATATCGGGCGTGTGCAAACCAAGCTTGATCAACTGCGTGAAGCGCTGGAACAGGACCACAGTAAAGATGCGGACCGGGCGCTCAACAAAGCCAGAAAGCGTCTAAAATCACTGGCGCCAAAGCAGCGGCAACACTTTGAACAGGAATTAAAACCGTTGGCCGCCCGTCTGAACGTTGTTCACGACTGGCAGGGTTTTGCCATCGAACCCAAGAAAGTGGAGCTTTGCGCCATTATGAAAACCCTGGTCGGGAGCGAGGAAAAAGCTGAGACACTCGCCGCGAAGATCAAATCCCTGCAGGATGAATGGAAACAACTCGGCCCCCTGCCCCATGCGCGTGATCAGGAACTGTGGAACGAATTCAAAACTGCCGCTGACGAAGCCTATGAGCCCTGCAAGGCGGCCTTTGCACTACAGGCCGAATTGCGGCGGGAGAATTTCAAAATCCGCATGCAACTGGTTACACAACTAAGAGACTACGAAGACAAAATGGCCTGGCCTCATGCCGAAAATACTCGCTCTGAAGATGGGCAGTCCGGGGATGAAGAGCCTGGAGATACGGAACCCGGCAAAGCGCCGGACTGGCGCCTGGTTCAGAAAACCCTGGATACTGCCCGGGAGGCTTTCCGGAATATCAAACCGGTGGACCAGAAAGGCGAGAGAAAAAGCCAAAAGGCATTCCGGAAAATTTGCGACAAGATATATAGCCATATAAAGGAAGAATACGGACGCAACATCGCCCTTAAAGAAGAGTTGGTTACCCGCGCGCAGGAATTGGCCGAACTGGAGGATCTGCAACAAGCCATTGACAAGGCCAAGCGAATCCAGCGCGACTGGAAGGAGGTCGGCATGACACCGGTAGGTGTCGACCGCAAACTATGGAAGAAATTTCGCGCAGCCTGCGATGCGGTATTCGCCCGTCTCGACCAACAACGTAATCAACACACTGCCGAAATTGATGCCTGCGTGAAGCAAGCCGAGTCCTTACGCGACCAGGCCAGGGCGCTGCTGGATTCGGATGATGAACAGCGCCTGCACCTGAAGAAAGACCTGTCCGAGCTGAAACAGCAGTTCCGCGAAATCGAGCTGCCCCGTGGCGTCCAACAGCGCCTGGGCAAGGATTTTCAGAACTTCGAGAGCCGGGCCCGGGATATAGCCATAGATATCCGGGCTCGCCAGGAAAAGGCGCAATGGCAATACTTGCTGGATAATATAAAAGCATGCGCACTGAAAACCACGGATGAGGACACAGCCACCAGCCTCTGGGCAAAAAAAGGTGGGCTGCCAAAGGGCATCGATGCGCAGACACTGGAAACCTTTTGGCAACAAGGTCCTTCTGAAGGAAATGAAGAGCAGTTGCGGGAAGCCTGCATCGCCCTGGAAATATTCGGCGAAATCGAGTCACCCGCCGATGACAAAAAAGCACGCATGGCCTACCAGATGAAACGCCTGGTTGAAGGCATGGGCAGCCAGCAAGCTCAGCCAGAACATGCTCTGCAGGATTCCATCAACGATTTTATCGCCCTGCACCCATCGACTGACTGGGCAGAGCGCTTTTGTTCAGGAGTGGAAAAAACTAGGGCTTAGCCCTGGCAAGCGGGCTAACAGCAGGAACTGTTGCCCTGCTGGACCGGCGGACAGGCAACGGGCGCCGTAAGAGCAGAATACGCAGCAATCCTCTTTTTTGGGTTTGAGGTTTGAAATCTGACACTGTGTCAATATATCTCGTTAAAAATGGAGTTGTAGTGTTGAAAATCTTGATGAAACTTTTTTCGGTCTTGCTAATCCTGAATATTTCGTCCGTTTTTGCGCAGGCGCAGAATATAGGGAATGAAGAAGCCGGTGACATTCAGGAATTGGTGCGGACGCTTGATGCCGATGTTGCTGCATTTCAGTTTCTACTCGGTAAAATCGAATCCGCAGAGAAAACCGACCGCGAACAACTTTTTTACCGGCAGGATGAGCGTGTTTTCAAGATTTTGGCAGATTACGATACGCTGGCCATTCAGGTAACCGGACTGCCTGAAGGGTCACCGCAAAGAGTGGCCGTAACACAACAACTAGCAGAATTGGGCAGGGGCACGGTCACGGACACGGACAGCGCCTTGTTCGGTCGTATCGACGACATTAAACAAAACATAGTCAAAAGCAACACCCGCCTCACAGAACTTAGCGGCGCTGCACTCATTGCGACGCAAGCCTATGTCCACAGCATGGAATCCATCCGCGTCAGGTACTATGAGGCATTGGCAAACCATGTAGAAAGTCGTGATCGCCTGGATCTGCCTTCGAAAAAACTGCGTGAACAGTTGGGTTCAAAAGTCTACCTGTACGCGGAAATACTGGCGGGCCGTATTGAGTTTACCGGTGCTGCCAGAAACAAGCTGCAAGAACGCCTGTCGCAGTTCCCGGGGGACGCTGATATTGAATTGGCTTTAAAACAGCTCAATGCCCGCCACGAAACCAATGTTCAGCGACTGGAGGCCATCATTGGGGTGTTTGACCGCCTCGGGCTTGACAGTTCCAGTTACCAGGCGGTGATGTTGCAGCAAGCCGGCAGTATTTCAATCAGCTTTTTCTCCTCAAGCGCTATTCTTACTGTGCTTCAGACTAGCTGGGGTGCGTTGAAGGAAGCCATTGGAGAAAACGCGCCGGACTTGATATTCCGGTTCCTGATATTTATTGCCGTGTTGCTTGTATTCAGAACCTTGTCCCGCATCACAAAAAGAGCGGTACGTGCCGCAAGTAACAGGTCCAAACTGGATATATCGGAACTCCTGAAGAACATTCTTGTTTCTACATCGGGTGGTACGGTTATGGCGCTGGGTATTTTGATCGCTTTATCAACAGTCGGTATTTCCCTGGCCCCGATGCTGGCCGGCCTGGGTGTCGCAGGCTTTATTGTGGGCTTTGCCCTGCAGGACAGCCTGGGAAACTTTGCGTCAGGCGCGATGATCCTCATCTACCGGCCTTTTGATGTGGGTGATTTGGTAGAAGTAACAGGCGCATCCGGGCTGGTAAGAAAAATGAACCTGGTTTCGACCACCATCCTCACCCTGGATAACCAGACACTGGTTGTTCCCAACAGCAAGATATGGGGGGATGTGATCAAGAACGTAACGGCCCAGAAGGAGCGCCGCATAGACCTGGAATTCGGCATTGCTTATGACGATGATATAGAACTTGCTGAGCGGGTATTGAATGAGATCGTGTCCGCCCATGACAAAATTCTTGACCATCCAGAACCGAGAATCAAACTGCACACACTCGGTGATTCATCAGTCAATTTTATCGTCCGGCCGTGGACAAAAACCGACGATTACTGGGATGTTTACTGGGATCTCACACGTGAGGTCAAACTGCGCTTTGACCGAGAGGGTATTTCCATACCTTTCCCGCAGCGGGATGTGCATGTGTATGCAGACGAAGACGCTTGATCTGCTATCATCCCTGACATTTTATTCGTTTAATACTCTGCCCAGGCATGGACAATCCAGGAGATTCAATGATGGCTCGATCCGGTGACTTGATCCCTTTTAAAAGATCGACCGGCGCCGCGGACCGGACCCCCTCCCGCGAATTTCATCCAACGCGACCGGCTCCAGAGGAGGAACACAACGGATTCAAGATGGCCGGCGGGATACTGGGGGCCATTGGCGGAACGCCACTCGTCCGGCTTGAAAAGATCTTTGAGCCCTCACATTTCGACTGCTTCGCGAAGCTGGAAGGTCTGAATCCGGGCGGCAGTTCCAAGGATCGTGCCAGTGTCGCCATCGTTGAACGGGCGCTGCAGACCGGCGAAATTGATTCCGGCACGCTCGTGATAGAAGCCAGCTCTGGCAATACCGGCATCGGGCTGGCGCAGGTGTGCGCCTACCATGGCCTGAGCTTTCGTTGCCTCATCGATCCCAAGGTTACGCAGCAGAATGTCGATATCCTCGCCGCTTATGGCGCCGAAATAGAGATGATCGAACTCCCTGATCCGGAGACCGGAGAATTTTTACCCGCCAAACTGAAACGCATCGACGAGATCCTCGAAAAGGTCGAGAACAGCTTTTGGGCCAATCAGTACGAGAATCGTGAGAATTCAGACGCGCATTACCGGTCAACGATCAAGGAAATCCTGCGCGACCTGGACGGCAACATGCTCGATTATCTGTTTATCGCCACCGCCACCTGCGGCACGATCAGAGGATGCCTCGACTACCTGGTGGATCATGGTTATCCGACCAAAGTAATCGCGGTCGATGCGCTGGGCAGCCAGATTTTTTCGAATAGCAGACACAATCGCCTGGTGCCTGGTCTTGGATCTGCCATCTGCCCGAATCTCACTCCGACTGAGGGTGTACACAAGATCCTGCACGTCAACGACATCGACTGCGTGGCGGGTTGCCGCCGCCTGGCACGGGCCGAGGCAATCCTGGCTGGTGGATCGTCCGGCGGCGTCATCAGTGCTCTCGACCGGATGAGCAACGAGATTCCGGAGGATTCTACTGTCGTTGTCCTCCTGCCCGACCGGGGTGAGCGCTATCTCGATACCATTTATTCTGACAACTGGGTCCGGGAAAACCTCGGCGACATCGCTCATCACTGGACGAAAGCAACAATAGGAATCCTGGATTGACCAGCAACGACATACTGATCATCGGAGCGGCCGAAGTAGAAGCAGCCCTGAAAGGTCGCGAAAAGCTTGTTCTCGACGCAGTTCAGAAAGCCTACGAAACGCATGCGCGCGGGGTCAGTTCGCTACCGCACTCCAGTTTTCTGCGTTTTCCCGACAGTGACAAAGACCGGATCATTTGCCTGCCGGCGTATCTTGGTGGTGAATACCAGCTTGCTGGCGTTAAGTGGATTGCATCGATGCCCAACAATGTTGCCAGGGGCCTGGAAAGGGCTTCGGCGGTCATGATCCTGAACGACCGTATCACCGGTCGGCCAGGAGCGGTTGTTGAAGGGTCGATTATCAGTAAGCAAAGGACCGCAGCATCTGCCGCGCTGGCGTCAAAGGTGCTCGCTCCAGGCGAACCCGGAGCGATCGGCTTTGTCGGTTGCGGCCCGATCAATACCACGGTTGCACAGTTCCTCACAACTGTCTGGCCCTATGTCAGTCGTTTGATGGCGTTCGACCTCGATCCAGCCCGCGCGGAAACCTTTGGTGAAGCAATGCGTACACAGCGACCCGGCGCCGATTTCAGAGTAGCGTCAAGCCTGGAAGAATTGCTGAGCGAATGCCCGATGGTGGCATTCGGAACCACGGCCATCACGCCTTACGTGGACGATCTCGATGTCTGTCCTGACGGTGCGACCATTCTCCATATATCACTGCGTGATCTGAAGGCTGGTGCAATTCTCTCGAATCACAACATCGTCGACGATCTCGACCACGTAAACAGGGCTGCTACCTCGATTCACCTGGCATCGGAACAGGAAGGACATACGGACTTCGTCCACAGCTCACTGGGCGACATTCTGCTTGGCAAGGCCAATCTGCCCAAACGCGACGATCACAAGAATATTTTCACGCCTTTCGGTTTGGGCGTGCTCGACCTGGCCGTTGCAGACCTGGTAATGAATACACTCGCCGAAGACGGCGGCGGAACACTGGTCAAATCATTTCTGCCCTAACAGTTTAAGGAATTAATTTATATGTCAGTCGTTTGGAGTTGCAATGAGTGGGATCAACTGGAAGAAGTTGTTGTAGGTAATCCGCTGCGTGCGAGATTTCCTACAGCAGACCGGAGTACTCAACTGGCGGAATATCCCGGCCGTCCACTGGAGGAAATTCCGCAGGGCCCTTTTCCACAACGGATTATTGAAGAGACGGAAGAGGATTTGCACGCATTTGTTGCAGTCCTGGAAGGATTGGGCGTTACCGTCAAACGCCCGGAGACATGGCCGCACGAGGCCAAATTTTCCACCATCCATTGGGAATCTGAAGGGTTCTATAATTATTGTCCCCGCGACATCATGCTGGTCATCGGCGACCACATTATCGAAACACCCAATGTCATCCGCAGCCGCTCCCAGGAATCGTTCAGCTATCGCACGATGTTGGTCGACTATCTGAAGTCAGGCGCTAAATGGTACGCCGCCCCCAGGCCGATGCTATTGGACTCGCTGTTTGAGGTTGATCCGGACAAGCCCACACCACGTAACGATGAACCAGCTTTCGATGCAGCAAACGTCCTGCGTCTTGGCAGGGACTTGATCTACCTGGTCAGCGGCACGGGTAACGAATTGGGTGGGCAGTGGCTGCAGACAATTCTGGGCGATGATTTTCGCGTTCACTTCCTCAAAGACATCTATTATGGCAGCCATATTGACTCAACCTTTGTGGCCTTACGCCCTGGCTTGATCCTCTGCAGTCCGGCTCGAATCAATGACGATACTCTGCCCGAAATTCTGAAACAGTGGGAAGTCATTTACAGTCCGCCGATGGAAAGTTCAGGCAGATATGATGCCGATTACCTGTCCAGGAGCATTGGCAGCAAGTGGATCGACATGAACGCATTCAGCATCAGCCCTAATCTGGTGGTGGTCGATCAGGATCAGACGGCCCTGATCAAACTCCTGGAAAAGAAGGGGCTTGATGTAATCCGCCTGAAGCTGCGTCACTCCAAAATGCTGGGGGGCGGGTTCCATTGCATAACCCTGGACATCCGCCGGACAGGAACGCTCCAGCGCTACTTCGATTAACTATCCTGCTATGGCAGTAATTATTTTAACAGCCGTCTTCGCGGTCTTCTTTGTACTGACCTATGTGGCGTGGAGGCGGTACCTTTGGGCGGCGGAGATAGTGCCGGACGGGCGGGCGGACGTCTGCCCATACAGCTTGACGGATGTCTTTGGCGACCGGCACCTCGTAAACGTTCCTCATCAGGAAGGAGTACAGTGGCTCACAGAGGTTTTCAGCCGCTCCGCCAGGAAGTTCCCGGATCTCACGGCTTTGCAGATTCCCCACACCGGGGAGTCCCTGACCTTCGCTGAACTCGACGCACGAGCCGAAAACATAGCCGCGGCCCTTGCTCCATTCCTCACCGGTCCGGACCAGGTCGTGGCCGTGGCCATGACGCAGGACAACTGCCAAATCGTGGCCTCTCACCTCGGCATTCTCAAGGCTGGCGGTACCTTGATGTTTCTCGACACCTCCTTGCCGGACGCCCTGATCACCCACATGCTCAACGACGCACAGCCGGTGGTCATTCTCACGCGGGGGCAAGACAGCTTCCGCCACCTGCCGACGCTCAACGTACTGGCCTTGCCCGAAAAGATGCCCCGAAGCGAGCCACCGCCATGGCTGGACGACCCCACGCAGCGCCTTGCGACCATCTTCTACACCAGCGGAACCACCGGGATGCCCAAGGGCGTGGAGTGCCCACACGCAGGCTACGTGAACCTGGCCCTGAGCTACGCCGATTATTTCGACCTCATTCC
>Ga0209013_10004462_pt1 | contig 12269 bp, 10 predicted proteins | sample Cruoilmetagenom2_FD_187291 | JGI IMG/M metagenome (GOLD analysis project Ga0209013, IMG submission 187291) | Oil polluted marine microbial communities from Coal Oil Point, Santa Barbara, California, USA - Sample 2 (SPAdes) (version 2) | ecosystem: Environmental > Aquatic > Marine > Oil seeps ...
CCACCAATTGGGGTCAAACTCGGCATGTGTCCTTGGTACAACCCCTACCCCTTTGGCATATAATTGCAGAGTATCGCGTGTTGGTTGCCATCCTTTCAAAGATGGAAAGAGATTATCGTTTGATATGTTCAAATAACTCCTGAATGTTATTAAGTAAGATAGCTTATTCTGTTTGTGCTTCTTCGCTGTCGTAAATGATGCATTTGAAAGCCACATTCTTACATAAACTAGAGGGAGGCTTCTTCAGTAGTAATTATTTTGGAGATATATCGACATTCCCCTGGAGTAAAACCCTGCTGTTCAGCTAGTTTATACGCCAGGACTTGAGATGGTACAACTTCGACTACTGGTGAAATTTCTCTGGCGATAGACTGTAGTGAAAATAACTTGAAATCTGTCGAGGATTTTTCACTTTCCGGAATAACACCAACAACTAGGACCTTTCCACCATAAGATTTAATTTCTTTTGCCAGCGAGAGGTTCAACATGCCGGGCACACCGTCTGAGGCGAAGACCAGCGCCCCAAAAACCTCATTAACTACTTCGATCGGTCCCTGTCTGAATTCGCCAGCGTGCATAGCAACTGTAGGCCAACGTGCCACCTCTTCCAGGACTAACCTACCACATGTAGCAGCGCTTTTTGATGATCCACGGTATAGCAAGTAGATAGGTCGAACGGCGCCAAAGAAATCTGCAATCATTTCGGCTTGTTCATCTGCGCTCTGGATTGCTCCGTCCATAACGTCTGCAAGGGTGTCAAAATCGTGCCTCTTATCATCCAACTCGTTTGTTACTTGAGCGGCAAGCATCAGTGTGGCTGTTTTCATCCCGGTCACAATATTGATTGAGACCAGAGTGTCCACTCGTGAATTAGCCCAAATTACATAGGTAGAATTGCGAGCAAGAGTACTAGAAGGCTCATTGGTTAATGCAATTACAGGGATCTGATGTGATTTCAATTTTTCACTTAATTTTACGATCTCAATGGTTTCTCCTGAACGGGAATTAATAACCACATTAAAATTATTAATCGTTGGAAACAGATGATAAAAAGCTTCTGAAGCTGAAACCGTTACAGCAAATATACCCTTACTACATAAGAAATGTTCGGCAGGAGCACACAGATACTCAGCGCTTCCCATTCCAATAAACATAATCGGTTTGCCATTACGGAGAATGTCGGCTGCCTTATCCAGGATCTTGCGTTCTGGTCCAAAAAGATGGTTGGTTACCTGTCTTATGTTATCACCCTGGGATTTAATTTCCGCCCACATGAAAGTGTTCACATTTGATCTCCTCTGTTAATAAAAAATCAGGCTGATTTAGATTAGAACCCATCCGGAAATTAATGAGGGATGGCATAGCTTAAGGGGCTTAAACCCTTACATTACACAACTGTCCATAATTATTCGGATAGATATCAATTTAAAGTTTATCAGCGATAAAAAGTTCCACAACAGATCCAATCACTCCCGACTGTCCACGATTTTTGCCGAGCACGATTTCAACGCCCTGGTGGAGCGCGCTTGTCATTTCAAATATCCTGGTGTGGTATCTACCAACCAGATCATAAAATCTATATTTTGTAGCGTTCAATAAGATCGGACCAGCTTCAGCAACACCTCCACTCAAGGCGATCCTTTGTGGTAGGTAGATCACAGAAAGGGAAGCCAGGGCAATGCCCAGCCAATCACCTATCTGTTCAATTATTGGTACGAACTCCGGATTTCCATCTCGAGCACCGGCAATTACCACATTTGCAGGAACATCTAATCCGGTGCGGTCTTTCACCAATCTTTCGATACCGGCAACACCACACAACGCTTCCGCGCATCCTTTACAACCCATTGAGCATTCAGGACCACCGGGTTCTATAATTATATGTCCCGTGTCACCCGGACAACCGCCAGTATATTTTAAAGCTTTCCCATCGATCACGACCCCTGCACCAAGACCTGTTCCGATCGCCATACAGAGAAATCGGTTTGTGCCACGCCCGGTCCCGAAATAATACTCAGCCAGGGTATGGGCAACAAGATCACTGTTCATGACCACCGGCAACTTAAAATAGTCTCTCACCATACCCAGCAAATCTAATCCTCCCAGACTTGGTGTATATGGACTTACGATTGGTCCTTTATCGTTGAGAAAGCCATGTAGCGACATCCCGATACCGAGCACTTCGTTATGAGTGCATGAATGTATTAGTTCCTCGATATTTAGGAAGAGTTTATTCAGGAAAGGTTGGGGATCGTGTAAAAGATCCGATGGTATCTGGCGGGATTCAATAATTCTTCCTGAGCTATCTACCAAACCAATCTTGGTGCTTGACCCTCCGATATCAAAACCAACTGCATAGGAATTTCGATGACTCATATTTGATACTCCAAAATTCCAATAATTGTTTTTCTGTACTATTCTTTCACCTAAAAATTTTTGGTGTGAAGGGAATAAATGGATGTAAATATATTTACTACTTTCCGATTGGGTATTGACCGTAAACCAACGCTTCGTCAAACATAGCTACAACGTTTTCAGGAGGTGCAGCCATGATATGGTTGCAGGTAGACAAGATGTACCCGCCTCCAGTAGCAAATGAATCGATGCGGGTGCGTACTTCACCTCGAATATCCTGCTCTGTACCTTCCTGAGGTTTTTGATCAACACCTCCGTGAAATGTCAATTGATTCCCAAAACTGGCTTTCAAGCGTTTTGAATCCATACCGGCAGCTGAAGGCTGAACAGGGTTAAGGATCGTAACCCCAGTTTCGATTAAATCCGGAATGATATCGAATACAGCTCCATCCGTATGGCGGAATATCTCAGCCTGTGGCGCCAGGCTCTTTATCAAATTGTTGAGTTTAATCTCCGCCGGTTTTATAAACTCGCGATAGGTTGTGGGTGAAATCAATAGGTTGTTTTGAGCTCCAAGGTCGTCGCCAGTCTCCACAATCTGAACAAACGGACCTACAGCGCTTAAGAACAAATCATACACTTGGAGATGGACGTTAAGAATATTATCGATAATCATATGGGCGAACTCCGGATCCAATACCATATCCATCATAAACTGCTCTATACCGCGCAGGCGGCAAGCCCGATCTAAGAATCCATAAGTAAGTGGGTTCCGGGCAACAAGCGCGTAGTCTGTGTTTTCGTGCAGGTGCTGCGCCTTTTCCGCTAAACCCTGGTTGTTCCACACACGCTGAGCATCCGGATATTGATAATTTCTTGCCTCGCCCTTATCAAGTCCTTCCAATGGGCTTTTTTCAGCGTGAATAAAAATTCCATGCCTGCGCCAGATAATACCCCAGGGGCAAATAAAGGTATTTGTATCTTTGTACAGCATCTGACCGGCAGGGGTTACTAGCAGGAATAGACGACGGAAATCGATACTGAAATACTCAAGAATCCGTTCGTCGTAATAATTAGCTGTACTGCCATGGCGAAAAGGCTCTATATCACCTTGAATCCCCAGGTAATCCTTTAAGCGAAAATAGGCATCATCCAGTAATAAAGAAGAATGTCCCAGGAAATCAAGTGGGATTCTATCAGGTTCTTGATGTTTCAAAGAGAGTTCGACGCGTTCTCGATGGGTAAGTTCACTCAATTCCTGTGCACTCCCTGGCTAAATCATTCACCCTTAATCGTATGTCGGAGCGGTTTCTGGTTTAAGGAATAACGATGCGGCGCCCAGCATCGTAGCATCCCTGCCGAGCATTGCGGGTTTTATTTCACGAACGCCGCGCATAAAGTAAGGCTCGCCTGACCTGCGTATTTCGCGTTCAATCGGATCAAGAAGCCAGTGACCTGCGTTTGCGACTCCACCCCCAACCAATACGACTTCGGGACCAAAGATTTCGACCCATCCAATTAAACCTCTACCAAGCCATATCCCTACCTGTTCCCAGATCCTCTGAGCTGATTCGTCGCCCGCTTCGGCTGCTTCAAATAAATCTCTGGGAGTGAGTGATCCATTGGCTGCCAGCTTGTCGGTCAGTAAGGTTTTCCGTTGAGAACGTGCCAGGTTCTCTGCCAATCGCGAAATTGGACCGGCTGAAGCGACGGATTCCAAACAACCCCGGCAACCAGAAGTGCAGTATGGACCGTTTGGCTCGACGATAATATGTCCTGGATTACCTGTGGTGCCTGCATTTGTGCGTACTACTTCTCCGCCTACGATTACTCCCATACCAATCCCAAAACCGATGGTCATAACCATTAAGCGATCTACATCCCTACCTGCGCCAAAATAGTATTCCCCAAGGGCACCGCAATTCATGTCATTATCTAAAATGGCTGGGATACCGAACCTGTGTTCGAGGTGATCCTTTAATGGAAAGTGATCCAATGCATGAATATTAATATAATCCAAACGCTCCCCGGCTTGATCCAGGTAACCGCAAACACTGACACCCAAACCTATTAAAGATATATTTTCAATCACAGACCATCTAACAAGATGATCGATTTTTGTTACGATGTTTTCAATAAGAACTACTGCGGGCAGATCGTACAGTATAGGTACTTCATCACGCAGTAGTACTTTTCCACTCTCGGTCACCACACCCATTTTGGCGGCTGTTCCACCAATGTCGATTCCTATGGTTGTCTTCATCTTGACGTTAATTATTCAATTCTGGTTATGTATGTGGCAAGATTTAAAACACCTGGCTGCAAACCTTCTCTCTCTGCTAATATGTAGTCGATTAATTGTAAAGGAACCATATCGAGCAGGGGGGTCCAGTTTTCTGGGTAGTGGTCGGTTTGTAAGAAATATAGTAATTCATTTGCTGGCAAATTGGGATCCTGATTTGACACCAAAAGAACCGGTATTCCCAGGTCGATCAGATCTTGTGCTAAGCTGATGCAGAGATCATACGTCGAGCCATAAGGTGCAAATATAACTACTCGATGATCGGGTTTGATCATCTCAAATATTCCATGCCGAAAATCCGCGGCACTTAGTGCTTCTGCGACGCTCTTGCTAACTTCTCTAAACAGACAACTGGTGAATAGAGCCGAAACAAGTCCCGGACCGCGTCCTAGAAAGGCAGTATAAGGGGAACCCGTAAGGAAGTCCACCGCTGGTGTAAATTTTTCCCGCCAGTCCACGAACAAACTCTCGATACTATCTGCAATCGATAATAAATCTTGACCAGCCTTATCAAGGTCTTCCCCAACACTGACTGTTGCTAATAGCAGCATGACTGCAATTGTTGCTAGATTTGTTTTGCTACCACAAGCCAGTTGGAGACCGGCGTGGATTGGTAAACCAATATCACAGTGTTTGGACAGGTATGAGTCTTCAGAGTTGTAAACACCGATTACTGGCAGGCGACCATTTAATTTATCTAAAAGTCGGACGATTTCAGCCGATTCACCAGATTGAGAAATGGCAATAAGACTTGCTCCAGGTTGTAAAGATGGCAGATGGTAATGGAGAAGCTCTGAAGCATTATGTACAATAGATAGCTTTTTAGCGTTGTTGAGAATAATGGCTGCTTGAATCCCCCCATATTGAGATGTAACCATTCCCGTCATGTGAATTGGACTGGAATTGGAAAGCAGCCGGCTTGCCTCTTCCAAAGATTTATTTTCTGACAATACATATTCAGCGTGGACACGCCGTAATACATCTGGTTGTTCGAGTATTTCATTAAGTAAATGGTTATTGTTCATAAATCTTCTCTCCTCAAGGTCATCGAGAACCGGAAAAAGTCCCCACGCAGCACAGATTTATTGAACTCTACAGGAATATCATCGTTTCCATATGCTGTCCGTTCAATCAACAATCCAACTGATCCTGCTGGGACACCAAGTATCCGTGATTCGTCTTTATTAATCAATACTGGTTCGATAAAATCTTTTGCCCATACCGGGCTGTTGTTATATTTTTTCTCCATAAGGTCATACAGACCTGATTGATCATTGTATTCGGTGATCAATCCTGGAAAAATTGCCAGAGGGATATAGGAAGTGTCGAGTGCAATGACAGTTTGATCGAACATCCTTGCCCTCACCAGTTTAGCAATCTTGGCGCCTTCAGATATTCTTAAATGTTTAGCAAAACTCGCAGATGCGTTAAGCGCTGTTAATTCGATCATTTGCTGGTTGGGTTGTACTCCCAACTTCTTGGCTAGTGTCGCTAAGCTGAAGAGATGTTTGAGATCCGCCTCAAATTTATGCTGATCTGTTATATAGGAAGCACGTCCCTGAATTCGTTTTATAAGACCTAGGCGCCTCAATTCTTCAAGCGATCGTTTAACAGTAGTGCTGCTCAAGCCCAATGCCTGGTTGAGATCATTCTCAGAAGGAATGCAATCACCCGGTGATAAGCTGCCGTCCCGTAACCCGTTTTGAATCCAAGAGGTTAAACTTTCTTGCAATTGCAGATACAGCGGTGTGAGCGAATCTTTCTCTATCTGGATTTTATTTTCCCAAGACAATTGACCTCCTGTGACTTTGGTGGACTTTTATATTTATCCCGGGTAAGTTGTGCAATAATTTCTAACAGATTTCTAATCCTTATTGACTGAGAACAAGAAATACTGTATAATATTTTTGGTTAGTGTACTAAGTACACAAACCTCCAATCCAAGTATAGCAAATAATAGTACTTGTGTCAACAAAACCAGTCAACTGTGTGATTTTAATTTTTTTGTCGTGGCTTAGTGTATATATATAGATAAACCACTTTATAACCGATGGATATTTGAATCTGGCTAGTTATCGGCACAAATTATATAACCATCGAATTATGACAATCCATATATAAAAAAATATTACCAATGTCTAAGAATCTATAAGATTGCATTAAATTGCATTAAAAGGAGGTGCCGATTGATCACATTTAAAAAAAGTGCATAGGTATCAGTATGTCGATATGTAGGAATACGAATAAATTTCCATTAGGTCAGTAATTAAACAGGAGAAAAAAATGAAAATAGTAAATCGGCTTCTACCATTTTTGATTTTGATCGCCATATTGACGGGAGGCTGTGCCTCTCCAACGCAACCACCAGCTGAAGAACCAGCGGTTGAAGAACCAGCCGCGGAGGAACCAGCCGCGGAAGAGCCAGTTGCTCTTACTGTGTGGTATTGGGGAGAACAGGAAGCACCGGGTATGCAACCGTTTATGGAAGAGGCTGCTCAAAAATACATGGAACAGAACTCCAACATAGAGGTTGATGTTGTCTTGCAGGAAAGCGATTCGATGTATCCAGCATTTAGAGCTGCAGCAGAGGCTGGAGAAGGACCCGACATCCAATTTTTCTGGGGTGGTGTGTTCACCCTTGAAGATGCCTGGCTTGGTAATTTGGCTCCGATCAGTGATTACTGGTCTGAAGAAGAGTTGGCCACTTTACCAGTAGGGCAGCGAGCTGAGACCTATTGGGATGGTAAACAATGGGGTGTACCCTTCTATCAAATCGGCACGTTTTGGGCATACAATAAAAAGATGTTTGCAGAGGCCGGTCTAGATCCAGAAAACCCACCCGAAACCTGGGATGAGTGGATGGGGGCTTGCGATGCGCTCAATGCAGCAGGCTATACACCAATAGGAACAGGATTCAAGGACGGCTGGCTTGGCGGATGGATGGTCAGCTACATTGGTCAGCAGAATTTTGACTCAATTGATGACCTTATGGCAGCCGTGAAAGGTGAAGCAAATCTCGAGGACCCCAAGTATGCAGAATGGTGGTCCCGCTGGGAAGAAATGGTTGATAGGGGTTGCTTCAATGACGATGTGATGTCTCTTGACCTGTACCAAGGGCAGGATCTCTTCCGACTTGAAAAAGCTGCCATGACCAACCATGTCGAACCCTTTATTGTTGTGCTTGAGCGCGAAATGGGCGCGGATACTGTTGGAGTGATGCGTACACCAGCTTATGGTTCAGGAGAACTAGCCAAGAGCGTTGGTATTCCTGTACAGGTTCTGACAATCACTTCTTTTTCACCAAATAAGGAAGAAGCAGCTGAATTTTTGAAATTCCTGCATACCGAAGAGATGATGAAGCTCATGTACGAGAAAGCAGGGGCTGTCACTCCTGATCTGAACTTTAAACCTGAGTGGATGGATACCAATGTGGATAAACAGATGCTCGAATGGGCTCAAAATCTGGATTTGTTTTGGTACCAGTACTATTATCCACCAGTATGGGAATCAGAAGGTGCAATTGCCCTTGGACAACTCTTGATGGCTGGAGATATCGATTCCGCCGAGGCTGCTGCCCGATATCAAGCAATTGCAGAGAAATGGCGCGAGGAAAATCCAGACCAACTCGCCGCCTACGAGAAGTGGACCATGCCGCCGGAGATGTTTGGCGAGTAAAAAAAGGAGTCACTCGGATTTCAATGTGATCCACTATCAAATAACCGGCTACACTGGATGACAGAGATGGGGCGTATCAGAATTGATTCTTGTTACGCCCCATTTTCTTGCTTGAAAGAGTTACTTGGAGTCGTTTTTTTAATTTGCGTTACCTTTTAAATTTTTTTTGAATTAGTCATGAGCCTATTCAAGCAGAAATCATTTCGGAGTAAATTAACCCCGTATCTATTTTTGACTCCAGCAATGATATTCATTTTGCTGGTGTTTGCGTATCCGGTTCTGGATCTTGTCCGGCGTAGTGTAACGATTATACGGCATGGAGAATTGGAGTTTATTGGTTTTGAAGCCTACCGGCTGGCTCTGAAAGATGATGTCTTCTGGGTTTCACTTTTTAATAATTTCCGCCTGATTTTGGCTGTTCCGATCCTGGCATTTCTCTCACTTGTTTTCGCAACCTTGATCTTCGAGCGAATACGAGGCTGGAAGGTCTACCGGGCGATCGTGTTCATTCCCTATGTGATGGCAATTCCAGTAGTTGGTATCATATTCAGTTATATCCTCCAATTCAATGGTGTTTTAAATACAGTGCTTAGAAGTGCAGGGCTGGATTTTGTTGCTTTGGATTGGTTAGGATCATCCAAATATGCGCTCTGGTCGTTGATGGCAGTGATCATCTGGAAGGAGCTTGGCTTTGGCATTGTGCTGTTTCTGGCGCGCTTAGCTTCCATTTCAGAAGATTTGTTGGATGCAGCAAAATTAGACGGGGCAAATTGGTTCCAGCGTTTGCGGCATGTGATTATTCCCCAGACCGCGACAGTTCTAGAATTTTATATCGTTATCAACCTTATTCTGATGCTAAGCTGGGTGTTCGCTTATGTTTTGGTAATGACTAAGGGAGGACCTGGAACGAGCACCTGGGTGATGGAATATTTCATCTATCAAAAAGCTTTCCGGTACACTCAAATGCATATTGCCTCTGCTGGAGCAGTATTGCTGCTCGTTTTTGCGTTGGTACTGATGTTCATACAAGCACGTTATCGTAGACGAATGGAAAGTTATGTTGGATAATGATACACAAATAAAAAGTTCAAATCGAACCCAGGTTTCAAAAGGTCCCCACTTAAGTATTCAAAATTTGAAACAGGTTCCCGGAAATATCTTCAAACAGGCAACGCTCATCATTTTAGCTTTAATGACGTTGTTCCCTCTTTATTTTATGTTCAACAGCTCATTTAAAACCAGGGCGGAATTCATCGATAATTTATTAGGACTCCCGGCTTTTTTTACATTTCAAAATTATGCTAGTGTAATCCAACACCCTCATTTGTTTACCTGGTTTAAAAACAGCTTTATCCTTACTGCTTCATCAGTTGTTCTTGCTACAGCAGTTTCCATTCCCGCCGCATTTGCTTTTGCTAAAATGGAATTTAAAGGAAAAGACACTCTGTTTAATTTGATTACACCGTTGATGGTTATACCTCCCATCGTTATGATTATTCCCATGTTTATCATTTTCCGTACTTTCAGATTGATAAACACAATATGGGGTCCAGTGGTTATTTATATTGGTCTCATGATTCCGTTTACTATCTATATGCTGCGAAATTTCTTCATTACAATTCCAAGAGAAATCGAAGAAGCTGCATTAATCGATGGGGCTTCCACACTCCAGATATTAACCAGTATTTATATCCCATTATCACGTCCTGCACTGATCACTTCAATGCTGGTGAACGGTGTCTGGGTTTGGAATGAGTTGCTCATCGCGCTGGTATTTCTGCAAACCGATGAGCTGCGGACTCTGGTTGTGGGTATATCGGTCTCTCTTCAAAAAAGATTCACACTGGATGTGCCTGCATTAATGGCCGGATTAGCCATTGTAACGATCCCTATGATCTTGCTGTATATTCTGGGTCAGCGCGCCTTAGTTCGTGGTTTGGTAACTGGCTATGATAAATAATTGTTTCACCAAAAGTATATCTACAGGAGTATAAAATGACCGAGGAATTGATCCCGAAAGAGATTCATGAAACCCCCGTTGCTATTCGTGCAACCATACAGAATACAAGATTAGCCGCACGAAAGGCAGCCAAAAAAATGCGGTTTTTCAAACCAAGACGAATATTTTTTATTGGAAATGGTACTTCTTATTATTCCAGTATAGCAGCAGCATACCTTGGTAGGGAATTAGCCAAACCGGATGACCCCCTTGTGGTGGCGATGCCTAGTGGAGATTTCCGCTACTTCAGACCCTCGCTTAATAACCGGGATGTGGTAATCGGGGTTACTGCCTCGGGGGAATTTCGCGATGTGTTGGCAGTATTTGAAGAATTAAAAGGCAAGTGCCTGTGTATCGGAATTACCCATGTGCCGGATTCATCTGTAACAAAACTGGCAGATATGATACTGGTCAGTCACGGTGGTCAAAGTTCAGTGCCAGTGATGACCAAGACTTATGCAACTACCCTGACTGCTGCATACCTGTTGATACTCGAATTCTTCAACGCTTCACAGGAGGTATATTCAGAATTATCTGAAGCTGCCGACAAATGCGAATTGGCTCTCTCCGAAGTGCAAGACCAGTTAGCGGATATTGTTTCTGGTCTGGGAGAATTTGACAGCGGGTATTATTTCGGAAATGGAAGCGGCTATGCCTCGGCGATGGAGGCGGCTCTTAAGATGAAAGAGATGGCGCTATTCCACGCCGAAGGATGCGAGTCATGGGAGATGGCTTCGGGACCAGCAACAATGGTAAACAAAAGCACAGTTTGCTTTGCTCTCTACACGGGGGATAGGACCGATGCTGCGGTCGCCAAATTAGCTGGTAATGTGAAAGATTGGGGAGCGTTGGTGGTTGAAGTTGGTCCAGTTGCGCAGGTTGGAGATTTGTTTCTAAAAATCACACCACAAGTTCGCAGTGTGTTTGCACCATTGGTGCTGGTGCCAACGCTGGCATTGCTCGCATATCGCTTTGCTCGCAATAGAGATATCGATCCTAATCGTCCAAACTGGAGAGAACGCTATCTTGCTCAAGGGATGACCCATATCATGGGAGAATGAACTATAGCTAAAACGAAGTACGTAATTTTCAGACTATTAGCACATCCACAAAATCGTGATCCGAAGCGTTGATAGGTGGGATCAATCGATACGGTTATATTGAAACCCAACCCCAGGTAAGTTTCGTTGCGTACCCGTTCCTAAGTCTTGAATTCAGGGTGTTCGGTGATGGCTAAATGGATGAGTGAGGGGGCATCATGTCCATTCTACGTGTATTTGAGATACCAGATCTGGTGGTTTATGTCCGCGCAAATGTAATCAATTTCGTTATAGTCACCCCAATCCATTCAAAAAGCATCATTACAATGCCCTACTAGGAGTTATATAGCCCGGTGATGGGGATGTGAGTCTGCCGCAGGAGTGAACTGCACAATAAAGTCCAACTTGTGCCAGTCGCTGCGATCCATGCCCTCGTCATGCAGCAATATCATCGCCGAGACACTTTACCAAGAAAACAATAGGTCTTCAAAATTAACTCCCCAAATCTCGGCTAGAGTAAGCAGAGAAAACCATTAATTCCCCAAGACGTTTTTATATCAACTGATCGGAAAGAAAATCGATTTAAGCCTCTCCTTGATTTTTCTCCCAATGCTTAGCTTTTTTTAATTCCCAACTTGGGATAAAACCCTTAAAAACACTCTTAAGCCCTATAAACGGGAAGGTGACCTTTCAAAATAGAGTAAAATGCCAATATAAATTTTATGGTAAAAAGTAACAATGAATATAATGAGACATCATTTTTTAGATTATTTGGATTGACCTTTTTGAAGAAAAAATCTGAGAAATTTGATTGGTGATAAATTTGCTCACTTGTGTTTCAGGAGGATCAAATGCATAAAATCCATTCTCTTATGAAAGTTGTCGTAATTGCTTCCGT
>Ga0209013_10004463_pt1 | contig 12269 bp, 11 predicted proteins | sample Cruoilmetagenom2_FD_187291 | JGI IMG/M metagenome (GOLD analysis project Ga0209013, IMG submission 187291) | Oil polluted marine microbial communities from Coal Oil Point, Santa Barbara, California, USA - Sample 2 (SPAdes) (version 2) | ecosystem: Environmental > Aquatic > Marine > Oil seeps ...
GTAAAAGAAGGTACGGATGACTATCGTTATTTCCCAGAGCCAGATTTAGTGGATCTTGTAATTGATGATGCATGGTTAGAACGTGTACGCTCAGAAATTCCTGAACTACCAGATGCTCGTAAACTACGCTATATCGAAGAGCTAGGATTATCTCCTTACGATGCACATGTATTAACATTATCGAAGGATATGGCTAACTTCTTTGAAGCAACCATTGCCGATGGTGCAGATGTAAAACTCGCTGCTAACTGGATGATGGGTGAGGTTTCTGCTTACTTAAATGCAGACCAAAAAGAATTGAAGGATATAAAGTTAACGCCTGCAAATCTTTCTGGAATGATCAAATTAATCTCAGATGGTACTATTTCTTCAAAAATTGCGAAAAAAGTATTCAAAGAGCTAGCTGACAATGGTGGAGATGCTGCGGAAGTTGTAAAAGCTAAAGGCTTGGTACAAATTTCGGACGAAGGCGCACTACGCGAAATCGTAACAGCAACACTGGATGCGAACCCACAATCGATTGAAGATTTTAAAAACGGAAAAGACCGCGCAATCGGCTTCTTAGTTGGACAAATCATGAAAGCAACAAAAGGCCAAGCAAATCCGCCTCTTGTAAACAAAATCTTGAACGAAGAAATTACAAAACGCTAATACTCAAGGATACCCATTTTAAATGGGTATCCTTTTTTAAAGATTAAGAAAGTATATAAAAATACATTATAAACACTGGGTTAACAGAACTTTTAAGAATGAATAATACTACTGATTTCCGTTTCAGGTGGAGAACAAAGGCTAAGAGTGCTACGTCATGTGGCAACGCCTTTGTGACCAACATCCTGTTGGCCTGCGCAGGGTGAGCGATGAGCTATCACCGTCGCTAACGCGTCGCTGTGATATCTCATCTGTCTCACTCGTCCCGCCGGAGTCGCCACCTGTAAATATATAGTGTAGGTCCCATCTCTGAGATTGAGCAGAGCATATCGCTAAGATAATAGGAGTAATTAAAATTATCCGATTATTTAAAGTGGACCTAGTTGAATAGAGCGCAGGGCGGCGACTCCAGTGAGAGGAGCGCGAGCTGAAGACCCTGGACAGAGCGAAGCGAGGGAAGCGGCTGAAGCCATGCCTACGGAAAGCATCCGTCCGGAGCGGAAATCAACGGCATATCTGCATTTCTATTTTTAGAGGACTGGGCGTTTTTTGCCCGTTTTTTTATATGTGGATATTTAGCTTGGCTCTCGTATGAATGCAAAGCTCTCTCGGATAGTCAGGTAATTGCTCTCGTATGGATGCGAAGTGCTATCGGACAGCAGTTGAACACTCTCGTATATGCAAAACTATATGGATTAAACTATATTTACTATATTTATTTCCAAGAAGACTGATGCTATGATAAATGAATATTCATGAACATATATAGAGGTGAAATAAGGTGGAATTATGCTTTATTGGTGGGGGACATGTATTAAAGGGTGAGCTAGATGATGTATTTGAGGAATTGGCGAAGAGAATTAAACAAAAATCGAACGTTTTAGTAATTCCTTTTGCAACGGAAGTTTCTAAGTATGATAGTTGGATGGCAAGTTTACAACAGACTTTTTCTGATTTTACAAATGCTACACTTAGATTATTGCATGAGGATCTCTCCAAAAGTGAAATGAAAGCTATGATAAATGAGAGCGATGTACTGTATTTGATAGGAGGAAGAACAGAAAAGTTACTCAAGCTGATTGAAGAAAAAGAACTTGCTAGGAGTATTGAAAAGTTTCCTGGGTTATTAATCGGTTATAGTGCAGGTGCTTTGGCATTTTGTAAGGATTGTATTTTAACTAAAGACGATGACTACTCGGAGTCCAAAGTTATAAAAGGATTGGGTTTAGTGGACTTTAGTGTGGAGGTACATTATAACGAAGCATCTGATGAAGAATTGCTTATACTTTCCACAGACCGCACTATTTATGCTCTACCTGATGGGAGCGCCATATTCCACAAAGATGGGCTAATACATAAAAAAGTGAATGATGTAATTTTATTTGAATCGATGAAAAAATCAATGGTAGAAAACTGGATGGAATAGGTTAGCTTGTTTGAATAACGTTTCAAAACGAAGTATACTTAGAAAAAAAGGGGGCTACTCACTTGTCTACAGAACAACAGTATTATGAAAATGCAAAACCACTAGCTCAATATATGGATGATATGACTACGAAAAAAGAAGAATCTTTCAGCATCTATGATAAATTTGATGTGCCAGCTGATGATGAATTCATTAAAGTTCTAAAGGATAAAACTCCACATATACTAGTTATTACAGAAGACTGGTGTGGCGATGCTATGATGAACAATGCGATATTGCGTAAGATTGCAGAGGCTGCAAATGTAGAAGTCCGTGCTGTTTATCGCGATGAAAACTTGGATTTAATTGACCAGTATTTAACAAATGGTGGTCGTTCAATTCCTGTTTATTTGTTAATAAGCAAAGATGGTGAAGTGATTTCTAAGTGGGGTCCTCGTGCAGAGACTGTTCAGCAGTTCGTAATGGACGGGAGAGCAAAGTTCCCTGCAAAAGAAGATCCTTCGTTTGAGAAAACTCAAAAGGAATTTTATGCGCAAATGTCCAATGAATTTGTTAACAATCAAGAATTCCACTTAGCGGTATATGAAGCTATTCGTAATACATGGTTACCAACCCTACAAAAATAAATTTGGTTTAACAATTCCTTAGAGGAGTCGGCAGAAGTCGACTCTTTTAATAGTGGAATGAAACCTTTTTTGATGAAACATAGTCTTTATAACAAGAAAGTATTGTGAAGCAGAAAGGAAATAAGTATGAAACGTGCACGAATTATCTATAATCCAACTTCTGGAAGAGAGATATTTAAAAAGAACTTGGCAGAAGTATTAGAAACTTTAGAGATTGCTGGATATGAGACATCATGTCACGCTACTACTTGTGAGGGTGATGCTACAGAGGCTGCGAAGAAAGCGGTAGAAAATGGCTTTGATATTATCATTGCATCAGGCGGAGATGGCACGCTTAATGAGGTCGTAGCGGGTGTAAGTGAATTTGAGAAACGCCCTAAAATTGGGCTAATTCCAATGGGAACGACGAATGACTTTGCAAGAGCTGTTCATATTCCCAGAGACATAAAAAAAGCAGTGGAGATTATTGTCAAGGGTGATTCCATACCAGTTGATGTCGGCTTAGTAAATGATCGCTATTTTATCAATATTGCAGGTGGTGGCCGAATTACGGAGCTTACTTATGATGTCCCAAGCAAACTTAAAACGATGCTCGGTCAGCTTGCCTATTATTTAAAAGGGATTGAAATGCTTCCGTCGATTAAATCAACAAAAGTTAGAATTGAATATGATGGTGAGGTATTTGAAGACGAAGCCATGATGTTTCTAGTTGGTTTAACGAATTCGGTTGGTGGATTTGAGAAGCTTGCTCCGAGTTCTAGTATTAACGATGGCTTGTTTTCTTTGTTGATTTTGAAAAAGTTAAACATTGCAGAGTTTATTCGTGTGGCATCTTTAGCATTACGTGGCGAACATTTGACAGATCCACATGTGATTTTTAAAAAAGCAAAACATATTAAAGTAACTTCTGACGATAAGGTTCTTTTAAATTTAGACGGAGAATATGGTGGGGATATACCTGCAACATTCCAAAATTTATACAGACATATAGAAGTTTTCGTACCGATCGATGAAATTCGAGAAGAGGATAGACCTTAATATGATTAATATTTAATGACCTCGATCGAGTAGTTTTATTGAGGTCATTTTTTATGTTATTAGCCAGATGTATGAGTTAAAGATAGCCCATAAAAAATCTAAAATAGCCCATAGGTGACCTAAAATAGCCCGTAAAATCACCAGTCGCCCATAAAATCTGTAATATGGCCCTTAAACTTACTAATATAGCCCATAACAATTAGATATAGCCCATAAAGTATTCATCAACCAACTCAAGAGTTCCTACAGTTTAATAATTAACTTATTCTGCTACAATTAGAGAGGTAAGAAAGGGGTAATTAAGATGAAATATGATGTCTTACTATTTGATTTAGACGATACATTACTCGACTTTGCAAAGACTGAACATAATGCATTTCGTTACTTATTCGAAGAGTATGGATTGCCTAATGGTTTAAATGATTATTTAGGTAGTTATAAAGCTATTAGTAGAAGTTTGTGGGAAGACTTAGAGAATGGTCGCACAACCTTGACAGAGCTGAAGGTCGAACGTTTTAAACGGTTATTTAAAGAACATTCCTTAGAAATAGATCCAATTATATGCAGTCAGAAGTACATAGAAAATTTAGGGAAAGAAGTCCATATGATTGAAGGCGTAGAAGAGATGTTTGCAAACATGAAAGATTTCCGAGTAGCTTTACTTACAAATGGATTTAAAGTGGCCCAACATGCAAGAGTAAATGGGTCGGCATTGAAGAATCTTTTTGAAGTTATAATTACTTCCGAGGAAACAGGATTCCAAAAACCACAAAAAGAGATTTTTGAATATGCATTAGATAAGCTTCAAATATCCGATCCCTCTCGTGTACTAATGATTGGAGATTCACTTTCGTCCGACATCCAAGGTGGCAATAATTTTGGAATCGATACATGTTGGTTTAATCCAACCAAAAAGCATAACTTAACTGAAATTAAACCTACTTATGAAATTCACTCGTGGAATCAATTAGTCGGAATCGTTAATATACTGGCAGTACCTTCAAACTGATGAGGACCTCGAATGGGGTTCTTTTTTTTGACCGTTTATATTCTACTCATAGCATTTGTTCGCACGCAGAAACTATACAGTTTTTCTAAATAGGATAAATCACTGTTAAATAGCACACGATAAAACAAAACGAAAGGAGGAAACGAATTTGAGTAAACGTTGGTTTAGTGTATTAACAGGGATTTTAATAACTGTTGGGATAATGGGGTTTTCTTTTGAGGCAAGCGCAGAAATGCCAGCAGATGTAACATTAACGGCGGAACAACAGGAAGAGATGAAGATATTACAACAAGATGCACTTAACCAAAAGAAAGAAATTATTAACAAGTATGTAGAGTACGGTGTATTTTCTAAAGAAAAAGGACAAAAAATAATCACCCATTTAGAGGAGCGTTATAAGAAAATCGAACAAAATGGATTTGTTCCTATTTGGCACGATGAAGATAGAAAACATCAAAGTAAAGATTCTCCACCAAGATAGAAGAGCAACTAGATCACTCTTCTAATATGTAGATTAACTGAAAATATTTGGTAATGCGTACGGGTCAGCAGACTTGTACGCATTCTTTTTGGTATAATGAATTAATCATAACTAGAACGGAGATTAACATTGAATACACCAGTACAAAAAAATGATCAGTTAACAGTCCATATTGAAGATTTAACCCATGACGGAGCAGGAGTCGCGAAAGTAGACGGATATCCTCTATTTATTGCAGGAGGCTTGCCGAACGAAACTGTGGAAGTGCATGTGCTCAAAACGTTAAAAAACTATGGCTTTGCCAAATTAAAGAAAATTGTGGAACCTTCCCCATTTCGTGTAGAAGCACCATGCCCAGTGTTTTATGAATGTGGAGGATGTCAGCTTCAGCATATGACGTATGAAGGGCAGCTTTCATGGAAGGAAAGCATGGTTCGTAATGTCATGAAACGTATAGGGAAAATAGACGCGCCAGTACTTCCCGTAAAAGGCATGGACAAGCCATGGGAATACCGTAACAAGTCTCAAATTCCATTCGACTTAGAAAATGGCCAAGTAATTGCAGGATTCTATCAAGCAAAGTCACATCGAATAGCAGATACGAATACTTGTTTAATACAAACAGATGAAGCAGATAGATTACTAAGAGCAGTAAAAGAAAATGCTTTGAAGTTAGATTTAGTCCCCTACAATGAAGAAACGAAAAAAGGTCAGCTACGCCACTTAGTTGTACGTAAAGGCCGAGCAACTGGAGAAGTGATGGTTGTACTTGTAACGAAGCATGCAAAATTATCGAAGCAAGAAAAAATTATTCAGTTCATCCAAGAAGTAGAGCCGAATGTGAAATCGATTGTTCATAATGTGAATAACCAAAACACAAATGTGATCTTTGGAAACGTAACAAACGTTATCTGGGGGAAAGGCGTTATTGAAGACTTAATCGGGGATGTTCGCTTTGAAATTTCAGCTCGTTCGTTCTATCAAGTAAATCCTAAACAAACGGAAGTTCTTTATAGACAAGCCCTAGACTATGCACAACTAACAGGAGAAGAAACTGTAATTGATGCTTACTGCGGAATCGGTACAATTTCTTTATTTTTAGCTCAAAAAGCTAAACAAGTGCTAGGTGTAGAAATCGTTCCACAAGCAATTGAAGACGCAAAAAGAAATGCAGAGCTGAATGGTTTTACTAACACTTACTTTGAAGCTGGTCCCGCAGAAGAGGTTATCCCTAAATGGTACAAAGAAGGTAAGCATGCAGATGTCTTAGTTGTGGATCCACCGAGAAAAGGCTGTGACGAAGCGTTACTTACGACAATTATAGAGCAACGTCCAAAGCGTGTTGTTTATGTATCTTGTAATCCAGCAACACTTGCTCGTGATTTGAGAATTTTAGAAGATGGTGGGTATAAAACGCAGGAAATTCAACCAGTAGACATGTTTCCTCAAAGTACTCACGTGGAGTGTGTGGCGTTAATGGAGTTGTAATACCTTGTTGGCAATAGAGTTAGCAGATTTAAGCTGAATATTGAAGTGCGTTTTATGTTCCCTCGGACCGAATGGTTCGGGGGATTTTTTTGACTTCGGGAAGGCGTACTTTTACGCTTAATTTTTGTATCCAAGTTGTATACTTTTTGCGGGCTTATGCATTGGGGTTATTTTCGAAAAGGAAAGAAGAAGGCGTAATACCAAATCAACAGACAGTACTTTGTGGATTTGGAAAATGAAAAGTCTTTATTATAACCCTATTTCCTTTTTTAGTCAGCAAGCTAATTGGGGAGAATAAACAAATCGGTTTTCACATGCTTATGAATGCAATGTTATTGGATATCTGATACTCATGAATAGCGATAGATAAGAATGCACACCCTGTTATTAGTAAAGAATGGAGGAGTTTTGTTGCATATTACAAAAGTATTTTGGTATGCCGTTACTATATGTATTGGAATTGTACTTTTGGGAACTCTTGCTCCCGATTACTTAAATGAGTTTACCGCATCCGCAACCAATTTTATATCCAATCAGTTTGGCTGGTTTTATACGCTTGTTATCGTTGCTCTAATTAGTTTTTGCATTTATATGATGTTCTCACGTTTTGGTAATATTAAACTAGGGAAAGATGATGATGAACCGGATTTCAGCTTGCCTGCCTGGTTTGCGATGTTATTTAGTGCAGGAATGGGAATCGGACTTATGTTTTTTACTACAGCAGAGACGATATCCCATGCTTTTATTAATTCACCAAACGCGGAGCCGGGTTCAGAGCAGGCGATTTTGGAATCACTTCAATACACTTCGTTACATTGGGGTTTCCACGGCTGGGGATTATACGCTGTAGTTGCACTGATCTTCGCTTATTTTAAATTCCGTGTAGGAGCACCTGGTTTGATAAGTGCAACACTTGAACCGTTATTCGGCAAAAAAATGATGCGCGGCACAGTAGGCCAAGTAGTTGATACACTTGCTATTTTTGCTACAGTGGTCGGCGTTGCCTCTACACTTGGATTTGGCTCGGCCCAGATCAACAGTGGGTTAACCTTTTTATTTAACGCGCCGAATGCTTTTTGGTTTCAACTAATTATTTTGGTTGTAGCCACTTTAATTTTCATCGCATCCGCATGGTCAGGTATTGGAAACGGCATCAAATATCTAAGTTCGATCAACTTGTGGCTAGCGCTTATACTGCTCCTTGCGCTATTTATCGTAGGGCCAACAATGTATATAACAAATATGTTTGTAACGACAATCGGTAATTATATAAGCAACTTTATTCAAATGAGTTTCGATTTAAAGCCAGTAAACGAAGCTCAGCGGGACTGGGTTAACGACTGGACCATCTTTTATTGGTCATGGTGGATATCATGGGCGCCGTTTGTTGGAATGTTTATTGCACGTGTATCAAAGGGACGTACAATTAGACAATTTATAATTGGTGTATTGATCGCCCCTACCCTTGTGACGTTCATTTTTTTCGCTGTTTTTGGTGGGGCAGCATTGAATTTAGAACAACATGGCATTGCCAAACTATCGAGTATGGCTACAGAAACAGTGACATTCGGCATGTATGAACATTATCCCATTGGTATGATACTATCTTTTTTGACGATAGTTGTGATTGCGATATTTTTCATTACATCAGCCGATTCTGCCACATTCGTACTCGGTATGTTTAGCACAGGAGGACAACTTAATCCATCAAATGTCGTGAAAATTGTTTGGGGCCTGATTCTTTCAGCGATCGCTGCAATTGTTATGTACTCCGGTGGGCTTGACGGTTTTCAAAATATGCTCATAATTGCAGCACTCCCTTTTTCCATTATTTTAATCCTAATGGTCTTATCGTTTTACAAAACAATCAAACGAAACGAGTGATTGGGGATCAACAAAATTTACAGTGAGGTGGGATGATAAATGAAGCTAGTAAATGTTCGAAAAGGGCAATTTGTTTATTATCAAAATAAATTGCATAAAGTGTATTCTGTAAAGGCATTTTTTAAACAGTCAATTCATCTCATTCGCCTGGAGAATTTTAAACAACAGCTCTCTACGGCAAAAGAAATTGATTTTTATAAGCCTAAACACTTAGACAGTTTTGTTTACAATCAAAAACGTTATACACTCAATAAGGACACCAAAGCTAAAGTCGGTGATTACATTTTAGTGATCAATCCAAAACCTGATTCGATGGATCATCACCATCTCAACGCCATTGAGATCGTTTCCTCGGTTGAAAGAAATGGCGTGATTAGTAATTTGTCGAATGGAATCAGACATAATGAATACTGGGTGATGGTGCCTGGACTTGAGGATGGCGCGACGATTATCGACTTACAGGACCCGAATGCAGAAATGGCAGAAGAACTGGAATCACAACTGGCAGAAACAGATTTGCCAGAAACATATACAGCCAGAATTGGCGATGTCTATCAAAAAAATGGCAGTGATCCTATCTTGCAAGCAATGGTTGTGTCCATACAAGGGCAGAATGTTTATCTAGGTGGCAATTTAAAAGTAGAAATGGACATATTAACCAACAATGAAAAGTGGACTTATATGCTGAATATGATGGACTAAGAGGTTCCATTTATTAATATGTTCCCACAATCCACGCATTGTGAATCGTAGCGGGACTTGAGTTAGTTTAATAAACGAAAAATAGCTGTGTCAAAATCCTGGTTTGAGTGGATTTTGGCACAGCTTTTTGTTTGTAGATATGAATTATAGTTAAACAGTATTCAGATGAAGTGAAAATCCTTACGTCTGCTACGGCTGAAAAATAAGTATGTGAAGAAGCACTAGCTGCTACTCTTAATTTATTTTAATACAATAGATTTTTACAATAAAGAAGTGAAAATTAAAGTTTCTCTACATTGCGATTTAAGCGCGTGAGAAATTGCTTGAATTGCTGTAATTCGCTGTCTAAAAAGTCATCATAAAGATCGTTCATAAATTGATCTTTAAACATTGTACAACCTTCTAATAATGCTCGACCTTTATCTGAAATCGTTACAAGTACTTCACGATTGTTTTTTTCATTACGTTTGCGCTCGACATATTGCTGTTCTTCAAGCAATTTTAAGTGTCGGGTAATGGCCGATTGATCGATAGCTAAGGATTGTTGTAGTACCTTTTGTGTAACACTACCCTTTTTAACTAAGGAAACTAAAATTTCATATCTAGTCAAACTAACTTCTGTTCTTTTTTCAAAAATTTGCGTTACGTGACGGTCTACTCTTTTTAACATCATAATCATTTGTTTTTTATCGTCTAAACAAACTTCCATACTATTTCCCCCTTACATTGACTTTTACGCTCACTAAAACTGGTTTTTGAATTCGGTCCTATTAAAATTGGGACCTATTTATTTACGCGAACTGCTCTTTGTTTAATTAAACTTTGGGACGCTTTGTCTGCTTCATATAAGATAGTATTTCCGTTCATTGGATAAAGTATAACAAATTTAGACGTTAGGTGAACAGGATATGATTAATGCCTTTAGTGATACGGATTAATAACATGTTATGTGAAAGCTTTCTCTAATCGACTTAGCTAGAAAAACGAATAATTTGCTCAAATGGTAAACGTGATGAATTACGTGCTGGCATAGCCGCTTTACCGATAGCGATTAAAACCATTGGTATCTCATTTGCAGGTAGCTCGTATTTTTGAGCGAATGCTGCTTTATCAAAGCCGCCCATTATTACTGTGTCATAGCCCATATCCTTCGCTAAAAGTACTACTTGCATAGTAATTAAACCAGCATCTAAATGGGCAATATTTGTTCGTTCAAATTCAGAAAAATTGCTATATCCAGCTTCAGAATTGGCAATCATCATATCAGCAATATCCCGTGGCATATAGCCTAGTTCAACATTTAAATCATTAATTTGTTTAGCATTTTTATGCATTTCGTTATTGCCTACTACCGCAATAATCGCTGATGATGTTTCGATTTGCTCCTGATTAAATCCAGCAATACGTAATTCTTTCTTTTGTTCTGGATCATCAATAACAAGGAAGGACCAAGGCTGTAAGTTACTTGATGATGGAGCTGATGTTGCTTGCTCTAAAATATGTTGAATTTGCTCACGAGGGATAGTAACACCAGGCTCATATTTACGCACCGATTTACGTTCATCCATTAATTTTTCTAACGCTGTTTTTTGTTGTATCATATCTTTCACCCTTTTTTGTTAAATTTGAATCGAACATTATTATAGTTGATTAGTCAATAGTTGACAAGTCATTTGTTTGTTTGTGTGGGATTTAGGAGTGCGATAATGCATTTCTTAACAGTCTGCTTTTATTCTTATCCTTTTAAAATCAGGTATGAATGGCTATAAAATTAATTAAAGAAATTTTCTGCCTATTTGACTGAATAATTTCTCCCTTTAGTGTATATTTAGGATAAATAAAATAACTAATCACGCAGAAGTGGTTGCGGAGTTGGAAGGAATGTTCAATGAAAAGAATTATTTTTTCGACAGAGAGTGGAGCAGATTTACCGAAAGAATTGGTTGAGAAACATCAAATCCAAGTAGTGCCGATGCATGTCATCATGAATGGGAAGGATTACTTAGATGGTGAGCTATCGGTAGAGGATGTTTTTGATTATCATAGTCGCACTAAAAAAATACCATCAACAACAGCAACGAATGTACATGAGTACCATGAATTGTTTACGAAAATTAGAAAAGATTTTCCTGATAGCATCATTATTCATATTGGTTATACATCCAAAGCATCTGCATCCTTTCAAAGTGCGTTAATTGCTGCGGAAGATTTTGAAGATCTTTTTCTAATTGATGCCCTAAATGTAACAGGGGGATTAGCAGCAATTGTTATGTATGCTGTAACTTTGCTTGAAGAAGAACCTTCTATTAGCCATGCTGAATTAATAGAAAAAATTGAAGCCGTGGTTCCTAAAACAAGGTTGGCTTTCCTTCCCGGCAGTTTAGATTTTCTAAGATCGGGAGGAAGGGTAAGTAACGTTGCTTATATTGGAGGATTACTATTAAAAATAAAGCCCTGCATCGAATTAATCGAAGGAAAGCTTGTTTCAACTAGAAAATATCGTGGGAGTATGAGCATTGTTGCGGAAAAGCTCATGCGAGACTACTTAAACCAATACGATATTGATAGAAAACAGCTGTATTTGATCTACTCTATCGGACTTGATGAGAGTATTAAGAGACGAATGGAGGAAATCACAAAGGAAACAGGTTTCGAGGAAGTAACATGGATGCAAGCAGGTGCAATGATATCTACCCATGCTGGGCCTGGTGGTTTTGGGATTGCAGGAGTGGAATGTTAAAACTTATTTTAATGAAACTTATTTAACATATAAAATTATTTGTAATTAGTGTTCGCGAGGTGAACCTATAAATAAAAGCTCGGTGTCTAAATGAACCGGGCTTTTATTGCGGATGATTTTTATTTTTCAACAGAAAACTATTTTCAAGGTATAGTTAAAAAGAAAATGTGTTAGAAACTAAGGATAAATCAGTAAAATTAATATAGAAATATATGGCTATCAAA
>Ga0209013_10004464_pt1 | contig 12269 bp, 10 predicted proteins | sample Cruoilmetagenom2_FD_187291 | JGI IMG/M metagenome (GOLD analysis project Ga0209013, IMG submission 187291) | Oil polluted marine microbial communities from Coal Oil Point, Santa Barbara, California, USA - Sample 2 (SPAdes) (version 2) | ecosystem: Environmental > Aquatic > Marine > Oil seeps ...
CTACGACTTCTTCCAGCATCTCGCCCTCAGTTGTAAAAACATAATTCCCTAGCCGGGCGCGAATCTCTTTTAGAAACTCGTCCATTAATAATTCTGCTTCAGAAGATGAATCTCCAAAAGATGAAACTCTAAGATGTATCTCCCTGAAATGCGTTCTGTAGCCAAGTTTCATACCTTCTCTTTCAATTCCATATAGCTTTTGAGCAACTTCTGATTCGGGAAGTCCAAATATCTTAACGAGTCTCATGCACGATTTTTTCATTTGGGGATTTCTCTTCTTAAGTTCGGGAATTACATATTCCTCCATCATTGCCCTAAATTCTTTAGGCACCCCGGGAAGGAAAAAAAAGATTGTATTTTCAATTTCATAGCTGAATCCGGGAGCGGTCCCCCACTTGTTTAGCAAAACATAAGAACCTACCGGCAGATAAACCTGCTTCATATTCGTTTCGCTGACTTCTCTGCCTATTTTCCTAAATCTCTCGGCCATCATTTCAAGAGCAGGCTCACATAACTCAATGCCGACATTGAAGAAGTCCACCGCTACCTCAATTGTAAGGTCATCGGGCGTGGGTCCAAGTCCGCCAGTGACAATCACGGCATCGGCTCTATTTTTTGCGGTGTTAAAAACAGATTTAAGTATGAGCCTGTCATCACCCACAGTCGTATGATAAGCGACATCAAATCCTAGCCAAGTGAGCGTCTCACCCGCCCACTGGAAGTTGCCGTCCCTGGTGAGCCCGCTCATTAACTCATCGCCCGTTGTAAGAATCTCTATCTTCATAATTTTTGATTATTCCCAAATGTAGCCATCAAGTACTCTTAACCATTTGGCATTCCCGAATACGGTATTCGGGAATCCACATAATCCATTCAAACAAATAACTCTTAATATGTTAAAGACATTTTAAGTCCAAAAAACCCATCTTCCCAGTATATGGAGAGTAACGCATGAATAGACACCTGCCATTACATCGTCCATGACTATACCCCACCCGTCCGGCAAGCTCTCGAACTTCCTCGTCGGATAGGGTTTGGCAATATCAAAGAGTCTAAACAATAGAAAACCCATAAATATATTACTGAGAGTTGCAGGGACCAATATCATCGTTATTAAGTATCCGCACACCTCATCCGCAACAACCTGGCCTGGGTCTGTTTTGCCGAAAATCTCCTCGGCAATACCTGAAGCCCAGACAGATATCAGGATTATTAAGACCGTGATTGCCAAGTAGAGGTATAGCGGGGTGAAAGATAAGACATAAAATAGTGGAATAGTCGCAAGCGTGCCGAAAGTACCAGGAGCTATGGGGATTAACCCCACATAGAAGAAAGTCGCTATAAGTTTTGCAATACTGTTTTTCAACTAAGGTAGCACCGTTTAAATAAATATGACTCTTTTAAAAAGGAGTTTGCATCATTGACTGTATGTGTCAAGAAACACATTAAACCGCCAACGAATAATAGTTGTAAAAGCTCATAAAAATTGAAAGCTATCGAAAAAATATAAATTCCTATCATTAATATTGTCTTAAAAATAAAGTCTTGCTGGTCAATCATCTCCTTGAAATTCTATTTACAACACGTAGAATCTGTACTGCATTTATTAACTATAGATAGGGAGCATGTTAATTATGACATACGGATTAGAGAATTCTTGGGCATTAATACTAGGCGCTTCAAGCGGATTTGGAGAAGCAACAGCATTAGAGTTAGCTAAACAGGGGATGAATATTTTTGGAGTACATCTAGACAGAAAAGGCACCCTACCCCACGTTGAAGAGATCAAGCACAAGATAAAAGAATACGGAAGAGAGGCCGATTTTTTTAATATCAACGCAGCCGATCCTGAAAAAAGAGACGAAGTTCTCGGAGAAATGGAACAGATACTGGACGAGCACGGTAACCCCGGAAGCGTTAAGATATTAATTCATTCTCTTGCTTTCGGAACTCTTAAACCATATATATCGGACAATGAGAAGGCAAGAGTATCTGCCAAAAATATGGACATGACGCTTGATGTAATGGCGCACAGTCTTGTTTACTGGTCACAGGGAGTAGTGAGCAGGAGATTAATGGGAGAAGACGGCAGAATTTTCGCTATGACAAGTGCAGGAGGGCATAGGATATGGCCTACATACGGTCCTGTCTCTGCCTCTAAAGCCGCTCTTGAATCCCATATACGCCAGCTTGCTGTAGAACTATCACCAAAAGGGATAACAGCTAATGCTATACAAGCGGGAGTTACATTAACACCGGCACTTGAAAAAATCCCCGGTAACGATGAAATAATAAAACACGCAATAGCGGTAAACCCTGCGAACAGACTGACAACCACCGAAGATGTTGCTCAGGCCATAGTTGCTCTTAGTGGCCCAGGCACGCATTTTCTAACCGGTAATGTTATCAAGGTAGACGGCGGCGAAGATCTAATCTAATCAGGAAATCATATGAGTAAAAAAGTAACTCTCTACAATACGCTCACTCAGAAAAAAGAGGAGCTCGCACCTTATTCAGAGAATAAGATAAAGATGTACGTTTGCGGCCCTACTGTCTATTCTTCGGCACACCTGGGTCACGCGAGAGCCGCAGTAACCTTCGATGTAATAGAGAGGTTCCTATCACACATAGGTTATGAAGTAACTTATGTCAGAAACTTCACTGACATCGATGACAAAATAATAAGCAAAGCTAACGAGACAGGTGTACCTGCTCAGGAAATTTCAGAGAAATACATAGAGGAATATAAGGAAGATATGGCCTCAATTGGGGTTAAGCCTCCGACTATTCAGCCCAAGGTCACAGAGCACGTGCCTGAGATAATCGAGATGATTCAGAGAATTATCGACAACGGTCATGCGTATCAATCCGGAGGCGACGTATTTTTCTCAGTCAAAAAGTTCAAGGGCTACGGCAAGCTATCGAAAAGGGATCCTGACGATATGCTGGCAGGTACCAGAATCGATATAAACGAGAAGAAAGAGGACCCTCTAGACTTTGCGCTCTGGAAAGGCGCCAAGCCCGGAGAGCCTTTCTGGGAAAGCCCATGGGGAAATGGACGTCCGGGATGGCACATCGAGTGTTCGCTTATGAGTACAAAATATCTTGGGGACAGTTTCGATATACACGGAGGAGGAAGAGACCTCATTTTCCCCCATCATGAAAACGAAATAGCTCAGTCAGAAGCGGCTACAGGGAAACCCTTCGCCAAATACTGGATCCACAATGGACTAATTCAGATTCACCGTGAGAAGATGTCCAAATCCATTGGAAACATATTAAACGTAAGAGAAGCTGTATCCAAGTGGAGTAAAGAGGCGATTAGACTCTTTTTCCTCTCCCACCACTATTTAAATCCGGCGGATTTTTCTGATACGACAATGAACGAGGCGGAGGCCGCGCTGGAAAGACTTTATATCACTCTTAAGCGAGCCAACGATCTTAGACAAGACGGAAACGGTGAAGACAAGCAGTTAGCTGCTAGCGTCGAGACCTTTAAAGAACGCTGGGTCAAAACAATGTGTGATGACTTTAATACCGCGGACGCACTTGGCAGCCTTTTTGAATTAACAAGAGCAATAAACAGATCGCTTGACTCTGTAGGCTGGACGCCTACTATTGAGTCCGCACTTGAAGAGATAAACCATTTTGGAAACACGCTGGGAATTCTTGAATATCAACCTGATGAATACCTGCAAGGCCATAAGCTCGAGAAGGCTTCCTCTGGAATTACGGAAGAAGAAATCCAAGAGCTCATTGAGGAAAGAATATCAGCGCGTAAAGAAAAGAACTGGGCCCGCGCGGATGAAATTAGGGATGAGCTTGATGCGAAAGGAATCTTGCTTGAAGATAAAGCTGAAGGCACCCTCTGGCGTGTTAAATAGTAAGCTTACAATTTAGGCAGTATCTCTGTTGTTGCTTACCAGGAAAGGAATTAAACCCAAACACCCATATACTCAAGTGCTCGTTTAATACTAGCAGAAGTCTGAGTTTCACCTCTGCAACTATACCAGCATTCAGTGCATTTGGTCTTAGCATATAATTTCGGATGATATTCAGAATAATGCGCGGTAACCGGCATCTCAGAGCAGCGTTTTAAATGTCCGCTAGGCGTAACCTGAATATGGCTTATCCCAGCCGTGCATCCGGGAATACCACCTGATTCAAAATAACGGGGAATCTCATTTAAATAATATTCAGTAGAAAGGATTGTTCCTTTATACTCCCTTCTCATACGAATAAGCTCATCTACGAGGTTTTGAACTTTTTGTATTTCTTCATGTGGAACAAAGTGCTCTTCATTGTTAGTTTTCATAACACAGTAAGAGCTGAAAGAAATACCAACTCCCCACTCATGTGCTTTTCGCGCAAGTTCAGGAACTTGTTCAAGATTATCTTCCATAATGATTGTATTCATAGTGATCTTCTGATTAGGGAATCTCTTTCCTAGCTCAGGCATTAACTTTGACAACTTATCCCAAAGTCCCGGAATACCTCTATATGTATCGTGCTGCTTATTTGGAAAGTCCAATGATACGGCAATCTGATTTATCCCGGCGTCAAAAAGCTCTTGAGCTTTGTCAACTGTAAGCAAATCACCTTTTGTAACCATTGAGGTGAATATGAAGTATGAACACTCCTTAATCTGCCTTATTATATCGGGCAGGTCCTTGCGAAGCATCGGCTCACCGCCTGTAACCACTACGACAAGCGGATCAATCTTCTTGATAACCGGACGGTAATCATAGATACGCTCTTCATGACGCGTCTGCCAGTAATCACAGAAATCACATGTGGCGTTACAGAGTTTTGTAATTTCCAGGTTTAAGAGCTTCGGGCTTCCTGTAGCTTTTGTTTGGAAGAACTTAATTGCGCCTTTTAGGCTTTCTTGAGGTGAAATCATTAGGGTATTTTATACATTACTACTGGCAGTTTATCAAGTAAGAAACGAGGAAAAAGCTAAATCATTCTTTAAAGGTGGGCTGGGCAACCCCAATAAATCTAATAATACTAATTCCTTGACCACTTCTTTAATCACAATAAGTACTTACAAACAACAAAATACTCACTACTAACACGAATATCTCAGGGAGTGCGTTTTGTGTGCCAATATTTCCAGAATCAAAAACAGTCAGCGCTAAGATATTAGCGAACTAACTCCCGCCGTATTATTTAATGTTAGCACATTGATTTTCACAGGTCAACAATTTCTTAATTGAGAAAGTAGTTTATTTCAGTTCTAAATTTATAGGCATCAATATTTATTAGCCCGAACAGAAAATATTGACTTATAATTATGAATTTAGTTTAATAAAGTACAGAATCCAAAGTGTTAAGGCCAAAGGTGAAAATTGTCCAAAAGAACAATAGAAATAGAGTTGATCCAGTGTGACCATGTAGATGAAAACGGTGAGCGCTGCGCGAATGACGGCACTGAGGATGTTATTAAGAGCTGTCATGTTTGTCATATGGATCTTTGCAAAACACATTGCCAAATAACTACGGTCGTGTTCCTTCAGGCCGGCGGCAACGTCAGCTCCCTATTCCACGGACACCGCTTGCGGTTTCTCTACTACTTCTGCAGTAAGCATTCGGATTTATTCAAAGATACCGTCATAGAACGGTACGGAGAGGGTTTGAATTTGCCCAATGTTGGTGACGGCACATATCTGATATGAACACGGGTTAAGCCGAGCTGGCAAATTCCAGCCCAACATATCATTGACTTATATCCAAGGATTTAGTTAAATAGGAACGTATGTCAAAAAGAGAGATAGAGCTTGAAATCCTCCAGTGTGATCACGAAGACGAAAACGGCGAGCGCTGCGCTAGTGAGGGTGACGCTCAGGCAATAAAAGTCTGTAGCGTCTGCCAGAAAGACCTCTGCATCACACATTACGATTTAACTACTGTTACCATCCAGTCAACAAGAGACCACTTTACATACTATTTCTGCCCGCGCCATAATGACGAATTTCTTGAGACTCTAGTGGACAAATTCGGAGATACCAGACCAATTCCCGGAAGAGGATATGGACTCACAATGAACTAATTCTCTGATTAAAAAAACTCGCTCCGCTTAAAATCATATTGACTTATTCCTTTGGATTTAGTTTAATTGGTAAAGCGATACCTCATGTGGTTGCAAAATTAATGAACCTGTAATCAAATGACGGCATCTATTATATATAAAAATACGCCTGTATGAACAAGGAGAATAGGCATGTCCAAAAAAACAATCACAGTTGAAATGTACCAATGCGATTATGAACACGAGGACGGTACCAGGTGTGAGAGCGAAGGAGAGCGTCAGGGAATAAAGCCCTGTGCCCTTTGCAAAAAAGACCTTTGCAGCAGACATTATGAGCAGGTTTCAGTCTCTAGCAGAGGCGGACGAGAGACCCTTATTTATCATTTTTGTGAAGACCATACACAAGAATTTATGGATACCCTTATAAACGCATTTGGAGATACCCGTCCTGTAGCATATGCAGGTATGGCTAAGTAATCCCCCCCCAGATCTCAATTTGGGTATTATTAAGCTGTGCGAAATATAGTACTAATTTTTTTAATATTATTTGCTCCTCTAGTATCTGATTCAGGCAAGGCTTTTGGTGAACAGGGTGCGGAGTACGCCCTGGTTATCACGATAGACGGCCTTAGACCTGACGCAATCTTAAGAGCAGAGGCCCCTAACCTAAAAGCGCTCATCAAAGAAGGCTCTTATACCCAATCTGCAAAGACAGTTAATCCCCCTAAGACACTTCCTGCTCATGTATCACTTGTAACAGGACTTGTCCCCAAAAAACACCGTACTTTTATAAATGAGTGGATAGATGAGATTGGCCATACAGAATTTGAGACAATATTTACCCTAGCCAAGAAAGAGGGTTTTAGTACTGCCATCTTTGCGGGTAAAGATAAGCTGAACTTTATAGCTGTTTCTAAAAGCATCGACAAATTAGAGATCATTAAATACAGTCCCACAAGTGTTGAGGAAATTTCTGAAAGTTTTACTACATATATGAAACAAAACATGCCCGGAGTTACTCTTATACACTTCCCTGAACCCGATATCCCCGGTCACGAGAAAGGCTGGATGTCAGAGGAATACTTCGACGCAATTCAAAGAGTCGACAAAGAACTAGGAAAGATAATAGCCTCGCTTAAGCAAGCTGGGTTTTATAAAAAAACTTTTCTAGTTATTACTTCCGACCATGGTGGAAAAGGGGAAACTCACAAGGGAGATCATCCCTACGTTACTACCATCCCATGGCTTGCGGTAGGAAACGAGGTAAGACAGGATTACACTATAATAGAGAGTGTAGACATTTATGACACCGCTCCTACAGTTCTTCATACCCTGGGTATAAAACCGCCTAAAAATATTGACGGGCATATAATAGAAGAAATATTCATTCAATAGTCTCGTTGTAATACTCAGGCTTAATTTATCACTGAAGTTCAAACCCTTTTTCTACATAGCTCTAAACAGTCCCTATACATTCATCTGATAATTTGTTATTTTTTATAGCAGGTTATGAAAATAGCAACCAGAGAAATTGTAAGAGAAATAGACAGGCTCACAATCGGGAAATACGGCATTGCCGGTCTTATCCTTATGGAGAACGCGGGACGGGCAAGTGCGGACGTGTTATTGGATAACTTTGCCTATGCTGAGAAAGTCGCCATATTCGCAGGCGGAGGCAATAACGGCGGTGATGGTTTTGTAATCGCCCGGCATCTAATATCAGAGGGCTTGGATGTTGACACCTATATAGTCTCTGACCCTAAAAAATATAAAGGTGATGCTCTTACGAACTATAAAGCGCTTAAGAATATAGGCGGAAATATTGTTGAGCTTAAAAACAACCTTAGAAAGTACAAAAAGGCTGATGTAATAGTAGATGCGCTTTTTGGAACCGGGCTTGACCGTGAAATTGCAGGTTTTTATAAAAAAGTAATTGAATTCATAAACTCTCAGGGAGTTCCAACACTCGCTGTTGACCTACCCTCTGGGCTTGATTCCAATACCGGATACCCACTCGGCACTGCAGTTCTAGCAGATATCACAGTGACGTTTGTGCTTCCCAAGCTCGGCATGTCGATCTATCCGGGTGTCGAATATGCAGGAGAGATATATGTTGCAGATATTACAACTCCTAATTTTCTTGAGGATGATATCCCCTACGAGCTTCTATCAAATGAATCAGTGGATTACCTCTTAGCGCCCAGATACGAGGACACTCACAAAGGAACTTACGGGCATCTTTTTATACTTGCGGGCTCACCGGGAAAATCAGGCGCCGCATCTTTAGCCGCGTTAGGAGCCCAAAGATCCGGAACAGGTTTGGTAACAGTCGGAATTCCTAAAAGTTTGAACCCCATTATGGAGCAGAAAACTACAGAAGCTATGACAGAGCCCTTACCAGAGACAGATATTGAGACTCTGGGAACCATATCGATTAAAAGAGCTCTTGAAATTATGGAAAATAGAAAATCGGCCCTCGCTATTGGCCCCGGCATTTCTACAACTGAAGAGACTCGCGAATTTCTATATGAAATAATTAGAAACTCCAATCTGCCTATGCTTATAGATGCAGACGCATTAACTCTGGTAGCCGAGAACCCCAAAATATTAAAAGAAGCGAAAGCGCCGATCGTGCTTACCCCACATCCGGGAGAGATGTCCAAACTAGCGGGAATTTCAACCGAAGAGGTGCAGGATAACAGAGTAGGAGTGTCTCTTGATTTTTCAGCTAAATACAACGTTTTCCTGGTATTAAAAGGCGCGCGTTCCATAGTCTCTACTCCCAAAGGTGAGATATTTATAAATACCACAGGCAATGCCGGCATGGCTTCAGGTGGGATGGGTGACGTGCTAACAGGTATTATAGGCGGGTTCTTAGCCCAAAGACTTGACCCGGTCGATGCATGCAAACTAGGAGTATTCGCCCACGGTCTTGCCGGAGACTTGGTTGCTCAGGAAAACGGCGAAGCCGGAATGATCGCACGCGACGTTGCAAACATTCTACCAAAAGCTATTAGCCAAATCCCTCAAATGGATGAGCACCCGGTAACCCGAATCCGATAGTTTTACTCCAAGCCTTAGAAAAAAAATGACAAATACGGAAACTATAAAAATACAGTTAAAAAATACAAAGGAGACACTCAAACTTGGTGAGATTATTGGAAAATCTCTCAAGCCCGGTAATATTATAGCCCTCGTGGGCGATCTTGGAGCCGGGAAAACAGTGCTAGTTAAAGGGATCGCAAAGGGACTTGGGGTTGATGAAGAGCCCAATAGCCCCACGTATGTGATTATGAATAGTTATGAGGGCCGCATACCGCTCTATCACTTCGATCTCTACAGAGTCTCAAGTGAAGATGAGTTATTGGGCATAGGATACGATGAATTTTTCTTTGGAGATGGAGTAGCCGCAGTAGAGTGGGCCGACAGGGTGCAAGGCATATTCCCTGAACATACGATAAAAATAGAGATAACAATTCCGAAGTCAGACAGTGAAGACTCTGAGACAACAAGAGATATAATAATCGAAGGAACAAAAGAATGGGTCTTATCGTTCAAAAATACGGCGGAACAAGCGTTTCAAACCTAGACAAGATAAAGTGGGTTGCCGAGCACGTCGTAAAAACTAAGGAGCAGGGAAATCAGGTCCTTGTCGTAGTCTCCGCCATGGCAGGAGAAACTGACAGGCTCGTAAAGCTCTGTCTTCAAGTAATGGATCCGCCCGATGAAAGAGAGCTCGATGTAATCACATCAAGCGGAGAACAAGTATCTTCAGGGCTTCTTTCAATGACAATAAAATCTCTTGGCCATAAAGCTCTATCGTTTCAGGGGCATCAAATACGGATTACTACAGATAACGCTCACTCAAAAGCTAAGATTGTCAGGATAGACGCAGATAGAATAAAAGAAGCGCTCTCAAAAGGCTATATCATAGTAGTAGCGGGGTTTCAGGGTGTTGATCATGAGGGAAATGTAACCACTCTTGGCAGAGGTGGGTCAGATCTTTCGGCTGTAGCTCTTGCCGCAGCCCTGGATGCGGATTCATGCGAGCTCTACAAAGACGACGTAGACGGAATATATACTACTGATCCGGGAATGGTCCCGAACGCAAGAAAACTTGAGAAGATATCCTATGAGGAGATGCTGGAGATGGCAAGTCTTGGCTCAAAAGTGCTGCAAGCCAGAGCTGTAGAATTTGCCAAAAAGTTTGAAGTACCCCTTCACGTAAGGCCTACTTCAAAGCCAGACTCTGAAGGAACATGGGTCGTAGAGGAGAATGAAGAAATGTCTCATATGGAGAACATACTTATTTCAGGAATATCTTTTGACAAAAATCAGGCAAAAATAACAATTGCCCAGGTGCCCGATAGCCCCGGCGTTGCGGCCAATATATTCACCCCTCTTGGTGACAGCGGCATAGTTGTCGACATGATAGTTCAAAATATAAGCATAGAAGGTCATACCGATATCACCTTCACAGTACCCAGGACAGACTTTAAAAAATCGATTATAATTACAGAGAAAATTGCAAAGAAGCTTGGCGCTAAGAACGTATTATCCGACGATAAGATAACCAAGATTTCTTTGGTCGGTGTTGGAATGAAGACACATTCCGGAGTTGCGACAACAATGTTTAAGGCCCTTGCCAAAGAAGGAATTAATATTATGATGATTAGTACATCGGAAATTAAGATTTCCTGTGTAATAGAAGAAAAATATACAGAACTTGCAGTGCGTACGCTTCACGATGCATTTGAGTTGGGAGAGGAAAAATGAGCGATCATAGAGTGAAAATATACGACGTAACTCTTAGGGACGGAACACAGGGAGAGGATATTTCATTTTCTATTCATGACAAGCTCCGTATTGCTCAAAAGCTGGACGAACTTGGAGTCCACTACATTGAAGGCGGCTGGCCCGGTTCTAATGAGAGAGACGAAGGATTTTTTGAAGAAGCCAAGAAACTAAGGCTCAAGAAAGCGAAAATCGCCGCATTTGGAAGTACAAGAAGGGCAAAAGTAACATGTGAAGATGACGGGAGCATTCAAGCACTGCTTCAGGCTGAAACTCCAGCTGTGACGATAGTCGGAAAGAGCTGGGATTTTCATGTAACAGAAGCGCTCAAGATATCGCTTGAGGCTAATCTGGAGGTAATCCACGATTCCGTCACCTATCTTAAAGAACGAGTAGACGAGATATTTTTTGATGCCGAGCACTTCTTTGACGGATACAAGAACAATCCCAAGCATACGTTAGAAGCAATTGGAGCCGCATATGACGCTGGAGCTGATGTTCTGGTGCTCTGCGATACTAACGGCGGCACAATGCCCTGGGAAATAGAAGCAATTGTCAGAGAAGTAAACCTGAAACTGGATAACCCTCACTTAGGCATACACACTCACAACGACGGCGAGGTTGGGGTTGCCAACACCTTGTACGCGGTCAGAGAGGGAGTGAGACAGGTGCAGGGAACGATAAACGGTTATGGGGAGAGGTGCGGGAATGCAAACCTTTGCTCGATCATACCAGATTTAAAACTCAAGCTAGGTGTTGACTGCCTGGACGAGAATGAACTTATGAGACTTTATGAAACATCTCATTTTATTCATGAGCTTACTAACCTTCCGGCAATAAAGCACCGTCCGTTTGTGGGTGAGAGCGCTTTTGCCCACAAAGGAGGGCTCCACGTAAGCGCTGTCATGAAAAACTCAGAGACTTACGAGCACGTAAGACCCGAAGTTGTAGGCAACAGGAGACGTATTCTAATATCCGACCTTTCAGGAAGAAGTAATATTCTCTACAAAGCAAAAGAGCTCGGGGTTGAACTCGACCCCAAAGACGAACGTGTTATAGCGATATTAAATGAGCTTAAGAAGCTCGAAAATGAGGGATATGAATTCGAAGGAGCCGACGCTTCGTTTGAACTCCTCGTCAGAAAGGCGATAGGGGAATACAGAAAGCCCTTCTATCTGAAAAGCGCAAGAACCATTACTGAAAAACGTACAGAGGAAGAAGATCCTACTACAGAGGCAACTATAATAGTCGAGGTTGACGGCGTTTCAGAGCATATGGCGGCTATAGGAAACGGCCCTGTTCATGCAATGGATCAGGCGCTAAGAAAAGCGCTTGAGAGATTCTATCCTAACCTTAGAGAAGTCAAGCTCAAAGACTATAGAGTCAGAGTGCTGTCTGCAAAAAAAGGCACTGATGCTGTGGTAAGAGTGCTTATTGAGTCAGG
>Ga0209013_10004466_pt1 | contig 12267 bp, 10 predicted proteins | sample Cruoilmetagenom2_FD_187291 | JGI IMG/M metagenome (GOLD analysis project Ga0209013, IMG submission 187291) | Oil polluted marine microbial communities from Coal Oil Point, Santa Barbara, California, USA - Sample 2 (SPAdes) (version 2) | ecosystem: Environmental > Aquatic > Marine > Oil seeps ...
CTTTCGCGCGGTTTCAGAGGCGGCGTGCGCAGCGGCACGAGCGAGCCATCGATACGCAATTGCGGCGGCGATCCCGTGGTGATGTGTAAATCGGAAGCGCCGCGCTCGACCATGAGCCGAAGCAACTGCCGAAGGGTGAGTGTCGGTGCCGCCTGAGGTGCTGCCATGGGCTAAAGCATACCAGAGGGCTAGCGGATATGCCCTAAACGCTACGTCGCGCCCACGGACCCCGTCGTAACCAGTCCTGGCTGCGGTATTGCGACCCGATGATCTTCGCGACCGAAGCTGCGGTGAGAAAAGATCCCTCGAAACCGAGGCCAGGCGCCACCTGCTCATTGCAGAGAAACACGCCCCGCACTGGGGTGCGTGTGGGCAACGCACATACGCCGAGCGCTCGTCGCGTCGGATACTCGTACACCGGTCTCATCGTGTAGGGACCTCTCGTCCAAGGGTCACTGCACGGAAGCTCGGTATCGCCGCGGAGCGCTCGCGGGGGCAGCCCGTCGTGGGGGCTGTCGATCCAGATCGCGTGCTCGTCGAAGAACGGAACGACGCTGCGGATGGCGTCCAACGCTTCCTCGCGCACGAAACGAAGCGGCGACGAGCCGGTGTCGATCAGATGTTCTTCGATGAGGCGGCTCGCCGTGAGCAGGACTCGGTCTTCGTCGACGTTGCGGGTTCGCACAAGGAACGCCTTCTCGTGGGTGGTCGCACTGGTGCACACCAAGGTGAGGGGTTCGAGGGCGGCCGGAATCGCCCGCTTGTCGACGACGACGTGCACGGAGCTGCGATAGGCGCGAGAGCGAGGCTCGCCGACCCTTTCGAACATCGCGGTCATCGGCGCGCGTTCGGGAAGCAGCTGTGACAGCTCGCTGATTGGCGTGCCGTGAGCGATCTGGGAGCAACCGATCTCTTCGCCGGTCCGCGCGAGTCGAATCGTGTGACCGCTTCGGCCTTCGTGTTGAAGAGATTCTGCGGAGTCTCGCGGCCTGACATCGCTCCCCCAAGATCGAACGCGCGCAAACAGCGCCTCGCGGAACCAAGTCCAGCCGCCCGTGAGCTCGGTCACGCCCGAAAGAACGTGGCCATGCAGGCGTGCGCGTGTGGCGTCCGAGTGCTGCGCCGGGAGCAAACCCGAGACATGGGGAAGAACCGCTTCGAAGGCGGTGCGCAATGGATGCCTCATCGCGAGCTGATTCCACGATGTCCAGCCTTGCCCCTGCCTGTCATAGCGTTGAGCCGTCGTCGTCAGAGAGAACTGCTGGCGTTCGAGGAAGGTCTCTGGCGGCCAGACCAGCCCGCGGCCCACCACCGCGTCGAGCTCGCCGCGCACCTCGCCCAGCGTGCGAGTGATGTCCGCAGCCTGGCGTCTCACGTTCGGGAGCTCGCGCGCCAGCTCCGCGAGCCACTTGTCGGCCTCGGGGAAAACGTTGACGCGATGCTCCGGAAGTAGGAACTGAAACACATTGCTCCGGTCCACCATGCGCTGGCGAACGTCTTGTCTGAGCGCCAGTTCATCCAACGTGTTCTGAACGATGGGGCTCTGCGCGCCGGTGATCGTCAGTCCGTATGGCTCCACCTCCACGTCTGCCACCGTGTACGAGGGATTGGGCGCCCCTTGGCCGAGCACCAGCACCCGTAGACCTTCGCGCGCGAGTAGCGCCGCGCATAGGAGTGGCTCGAGGTGTGTACCCAGGACGACGACGTCGTAGAAGCTGGTCGGCACAGGTCTAAACGTCCGGCACGCAAAGCGATCGAGCGGGGTCCTCGACTGGGGTGCTCACGGTAAATGGGTCGAGTGTGATCGCGCCGAGTGCGATCTGGTGAATCACGCGCGGCAAGAGCTGATGCTCCTGAACCTGGATTCGAGCGTGAAGGGTATCCGCTGTGTCGTCGGCGAGTACCGGGACTGCGGCCTGCGCGAGAATTGGACCCGTGTCGACCCCGGCGTCGACGATGTGAACCGTGCACCCGCTGATGCGGACGCCGCCATCGAGTGCATCTTGCGGCCCGTTGTGCCCGGCGAACGACGGGAGCAGGGCAGGATGCACATTGATGATCCGACCAGGAAATCGTTCGAGCAATGGTGCGCCTAGCACGCGCATGAAGCCCGCCAGGACGACCAGGTCGGGGTTCAGCGCGGCCACCTGATCCGCAAGGGACTCGTTCCACGCGTCGCGGTCATCGCCCTTGCGGAGCGAAACAGTTCTCGTAGGAATTCCCCGCCCCTCGGCGAACTCCAGCGCGGCCGCTTCTCGCCGATCCGAAACGACCCCCACGACGTTCGCGTCGCAGTTGCCAGCATCGATCGCACTGCAGATCGCTCTCAAGTTGGAGCCGCGACCAGAAACGAGAACCACTACGTCCATGAGGGGCTCTACGCCGAGAACGAAACACCTTCGTGGTCGGTGATCTCGCCCATGATGAAGGCGCGTTCGCCACTCGCGTTGAGCGCCTCGACCAGACTTGCGGTGCGTTCAGGGGCCACGACCATCGTGAAACCGACGCCGATGTTGAACGTGCGCCGCATCTCTGCGTCCGCGACGCCGCCTCGCTCCTGGATGAGGGCAAAGATCGGGTCGGGCGTCCAAGAGCTCGGGTCGATTGCGATTCCAAGACCTTCGGGTGTGACCCGAGGGAGGTTTTCGGGCAGGCCGCCTCCCGTGATGTGACACATCGCGTGCACGTCGTGCTCGAGGGCGATTCGGGCGGCCTTCACGTAGATTCTCGTGGGACGGAGCATGGCGTCGCCTAGGGTCGGTCCCGACTCGAAGGGGTCGTGCAGAGAGAGTGGCGCATCGCCGCCCAAAAGCACGCGCCTGGCCAACGAGAATCCGTTCGAGTGCAACCCAGAAGACGCGACTCCGACAACTTGATCGCCGAGTCGAGCCGCTTTGCCGTCGATGATGCGCTTGCGGCTCACGACGCCCACCGCGAAGCCGGCCAAATCGTATTCGCCCGAGGCGTAGAAGCCCGGCAGCTCGGCTGTTTCGCCTCCGAGAAGCGCGCACTCCGATTGGCGACACCCTTCCGCGATGCCCTTCACGACGGCCTCGCCTTGATCCACGTCGAGCTTCGATGTCGCGAAGTAGTCCAGGAAGAACAACGGGCGGGCGCCCACCGTAATGATGTCGTTGACGCACATTGCAACGAGGTCGATACCGATGGTGTCGTGGCGCCCAAGCTCGAAGGCCAGCTTCAACTTGGTCCCGACGCCGTCAGTTCCAGAGACGAGCACAGGGTCCTCGATGTCGCTCGGTAGCGAACAGAGGCCCGCAAAGCCACCGAGCGACCCAAGCACGTGCTCGGAGCGAGTCGATTGCGCGAGCGGTTTGATCCGTTCGACGAGTTGCTCGCCAGCTTCGATGTCGACGCCGGCGTCGCGATAGGTCAGGCCCGCCATGCCGCGGAAGCTAGGCGATCGGTTGGGGCGGGTCAACGAGGGGCGCTCCGTTGACCGTCGTGGGGTCGTCGCGTAAACACGCGTGCATTCGGGGCTGGACGAACACATCGAAACTCTGTCTGCTCGGGCTGCTGCTGGCCGCCGCGGGCTGCCAGGGCGACTCGTCCCCGAGGCCCGATCGGGGTCTCCCTGAGCCCCTCCCCGAGCTGCCCGAGCGGGCCAAGCCCGACCGCGACAAGGCTCGGTTGGTGCGCATCGATGTGTACGGTGCCGTAGCCGAGGATGCCGCCGGGGCTCGGGTGGTCCTTCTCTTCGAAGGCGCTCCGCTGTTTCAGCAGAAGCAGCTTCCGGCCGAGGGCATTCTGCCGGCACGAATTGCGATTGAGCTCGAAGATGTGGAGTGGGGCGACGCCGTACCCATCTCCCAGTCCGTCGAGCGGGGTGGGCTGAAGCGCGTGCGGCTCGCCACCCCCAATCCCCGCGTCGTGCTGGACCTGCAGCCGGGGGCAACCGGGCGACTGTTCTATCTCACCGACCCGTATCGAATCGTCGTCGACGTTAGCGCGGTCAGTCGCTCGCGCAGGAAGCAAAGGCCGCTCGTCGTGCTGGATCCAGGGCACGGCGGTCGTGAGCCGGGCGCGGCCAACGACCAGCACGGGCTCGTCGAGTCGCAGGTCGCGCTCGATTTGGCCGAGCTGACCGCGAGTCGACTGAGCGCGATCATGCCTCGCGTGCGTGTCATGCTCACGCGGTCGACTGACGTCGATCTGTCGCTCGAAGAACGGTGTGCACTCGCCAATGCGATGGAGGCGGATGCGTTCGTGTCGATCCACTTGAACGCGAGCCCGGAACCCGTCCGAAAAGGCGGCGTGACGACCTTCGTGCTCGACACGACGAACAACCGCCAGGCGCTTCGACTCGCCGCACGAGAAAATGGAACGCGGGTAGCGGAGGTGACCGGAATCCAGAGCCTGCTTGCGAAACACCATCGGCGGACCCAAGCCGAAGGCTCGCTTACGCTCGCCGGAAAGATCCAGCGGCATACCCTGAAGCGCGGTCGATCGGTGCTCCCCAAGCTTTCCGATCGCGGTGTGCGACGGGCCATGTTCTACGTCTTGGTGGGCGCCCGGATGCCCTCGGTGTTGGTGGAGGCCTCTTTTCTGACGTACGAGCCCGAGGCGCGCGCACTGACCCGTCACAATTACCGCCGGGCGCTCGCCGATGGCATTGCCTCTGGCATTGCTTCGTACCTGCTGGCTCGGTAGGCAGATAGGTTGCCCGGCCCAGGGTGGACGGTCATACTCGGTGACCGTTGTCGGATGGATCCAGTCCGGTCGTCGATCTAGGTGGGCTTGCACCTTCGCTCGGCAAGACCTGTAGCAGGTACCTCGGCGGATACCGCCGAGCGTTCGAGGATGCGGTGCGCCGTGGAGACCCGGGTGTCGTCACCGCACATGCGCACGCGCGCGCCCTCGACGGTCTGCTGAGCGCACTGTACTGCGCTGCGGACGCGGCCAGTCGCGCGCTCGGCCGGGAGCCCCGTGGGCGCGTAGCGCTCGTCGCGGTGGGCGGCTACGGCCGCTTGACGCTCGGCCTGAACAGCGACGTGGACGTCGTGTTCCTGTGCGACGACTCGGATGATCCCTTCGTCGGCGCGTTGGCCGAGGGTCTGCTCTATCCGTTGTGGGATCTCGGCGTAGACATCGGGCATGCTGTTCGAAGCGTCGACGAGATGCTGAGCCTTGCTCGCGAGGACATTCGCACCACCACCACGCTGATCGACTTGCGGCGCATCGCCGGCAGCGGCGCACTGCTCGATGACCTCGAGCGCGGTGCGCGCGAGCACGTCTTCGAGCCATACCTCGTCGACTTCCTCGGTGCGCTCGAACAAGACACCGGGACGCGCCACCGTCGCTTCGGGGGCAGCCTCTATCTTCTCGAGCCCGATGTGAAGCAGGGCCGCGGCGGTTTGAGAGATATGGATGTGGCCGAATGGGCCGCACGGGCTCGCTGGGGAGCTCGCGATGAGCAGGACTACGTTCGAACCGGGGCGCTCTTAGCGCGTGAGGTCCGGGAGCTCGAAGACGCCCGGGAGATGCTCTGGCGCGTCCGCAATCTTCTGCACTTGCGTGCCGGCCGCCAACAGGACCGGCTGACCTTTGGAGATCAGGAAGATATCGCTCAGGAGCTCGGTTTCGTGGACGGCGTGACCCTCGGCGTCGAGCAGTTCATGCAGGCCTACTACAGGCACGCGCGTATCGTGGCGCTCACTGCGGAGCGAATGCTAGACCGGGCACGCCCGCGCAATCGCACCCGCGCCACCACTTTCCGCAAGCTCGCACACGGAATCATTTTGGCGGATGGTGTCATCACGCTGGAGAACCCCCAACGGCTAGATGGGGATCCAGCACTCGCATTTCGGTTCTATCGTCAAGCGTTGCGCCATCAGAAGCGGCCTGATCACTCGTCGTTGGATGCCATCGCCCGGATTGCGCCCGACAAGCGGTGGCGGCTGCGGTTGCAGGACTCCGAGGAGGCGACGCAGCTCTTCTTGGGGCTACTCAAGAACGTCGACGAGTCCCCATTCCGGAGCGGGTCGACGATCGCCGAGTTGCACGAGGTGGGGCTAGTCTCCGCCATGATTCCCGAGTTCGAGCCGCTCGTCGGCCGCGTTTACCACGACGTGTTTCACGTCTACACCGCCGACATTCACGCCATCAAGGCGCTCGAGCAGCTGCAGGCGCTTGCTCGAGGCGAGAGCCGGGGCCGCGCATTGTCCGCTCGCCTTGCGGCAGAGGCACCTAGGCGCCTTCCGTTATTCTTGGCGGTTCTGTTGCATTCACTCGGGCGGGCCCGGGGACGCAACCAAGAGGAAGCGGGCGCCCGTCTCGCGGAGAGCGTGACGCTCCGTCTTGGCCTCAGTGCGGTCGACGCGCAGCACGTTGCTTGGCTCGTTCGCGAGCAGCGGTCCCTCTACGTATGGGCGACGCAGCGTGACATTCATGATCCTCAGAGCCTGAACGAAGTCGTGAAAATGGTGGGAACCCCGGAGCGACTTCGCGACTTGTTTTTGTGCACTGTCACGATCATCTCGACCGTCAATCCAAAGGCCATGACATCGTGGAAGGCTCGTGCGCTCGAGGACCTCTACCTGGCGACCCTCGCCCAGCTCGAGTCGGGGAGCGCTCCGGCGCAGACCGAGAATCGCGTCTTGGAGGTGAAGCTGCAGGCCGTCGTTGGCTTTGCGGGAGATGCCGGACAGGAAGAGCTCCAGAGCTTCATCGACGAAATGCCCGAACGGTATTTTCTCGCGAATCCAGTCGACGTGGTGCGTCACCACGCGCGAATCTCACGCGACCGTGCCGAGGGTCTCGCGACGGTGCGAGTTGGCCCCGGTCCGAGCGAGGACGTCGAAGAAGTCGTCGTCGTATCGGCTGACCGGTCGGGCCTCCTTGCGGATCTCACCGCGGTGTTTGCTGCCCACGACCTCTCGATTCTCACGGCGCAGCTCTACACGCGCCGGCGAAAGGCCGGAAACGAAGTGTTCGACGTGTTCTGGGTCAAGGTAGGAGACAACACCCCGATGCCGGCGCGCCTTGCCGCGGCGCTCCAAGAGGACGTCGATCAGCGGGCCACCAACCGTGTGTCGGCCCAGGACCTGATCGCGCGGCAGAGCACGCCACCCCCCTGGTCCGTGCGTCCCGGTCCGGATGTTCCCACCCACATCAGCGTCGATAACAACGCGTCATCGCGATACACCATCGTCGACGTCTTCACGCGAGACCGCGTGGGCCTCCTGCATGAAATTGCGCGCACGCTTCATCAGCTGGATCTGACCATTGCCTTGTCCAAGGTGAACACGGAGGGGCAGAGCGTGGCGGACGTGTTCTACATCGCGGACGCCGACGGGAACAAGGTTCAAGACCCGGATCGCATGAAGCGTCTACAGCGGGTTCTCTACGATCGCATTCTCGCTCTCCACGCTCGCGCCGAGGAACCGTGAAGATCTTGGACGGCCTCTGTCTTCGGTGGCCAGTCCTCATCGTGCTTCTGGTGGCGCTCTTGGCCGGGTGCGGCTCCACCCAGAGCACTCCGGCTCGGCCTGAAACGGTCGAAGTCGTCAGTCGACCCGAGGCGAGCCCGGATGTGCTTCGCGGAGAGCGTCTGCTGGCCGAGGGCGACGTCGGCGAAGCCAAGCGGGTCTTCGAACAAGCCCTCGCCGACGACCCGAACGACCCACGCGCGTGGCTCGATCTCGGACTGGTGCACGAGGCGACCGGCGACTTCGCGTCCGCTGAAAAGGCCTATCGCCGTGCCACCCGGCTCGACGGCAACTTTGCGGAGGCCTTCAACAACCTCGGTGTGCTCTTGCGTGAGGGCGGCAAGCTCGCCGAAGCGACGACGATGCTCGAGCGCGCAGTCGTGTTGGACCCGCAGCTCTCTGCCGCCCGCTTCAACCTGGGTCTTGCATACGAGGAGCAGGGACGGTTCGCCGAGGCAGAGCGCGAATACCTGGCGACGATCGATCGGCTCCCCAAGGATCCCGTTCCCCGGATCAACCTCGCCATGATGCTTCTCAACATGGGACGGCCCGAGGACGCCGCCGCGCAGCTCCGCGCCGCTCGTCCGATGGTACAGGGCGACGTTCTGCTGGCCATTGCGGTCGGCGAGGGTTTCCGGCGGTCTGGTTTGCCGGAGGAAGCAGTCCCAGTGTTGCGCACGGCGTTGAGCCAAGCGTCGGATCCGCCACCCACCGAGCTTCTCGCCGAGCTTGCGCTGGCCTACTACGCCACCGGAGATCTCGATGCCGCAGAGGTGACGATGCGTCGCGCCGTCGGACAAGACGAGCTCGACCCGGCGCTTCAGTATGCCTATGGCTCGATCCTCGCGAAGCAAGGCCAGATCGGCAAGGCGCGGGCGCACCTGAGGCGCGCCGCAAAGCTCGACCCTGACGGGCCGTACGCCGATCGCGCGCGCGCACGACTCGAAGCGCTCAAGAAGTAACCGGCTGGAAGTTCAAGCCGACCAGGAACACTTCGTAGCTCTCGTCTCGGGTCGCTTTGGGACGGATGATCCGCACCTTGCCGAACAGCTCGCGAACCGCGTCGCGCGCCTCTTCGAACTCGGCACCCTGGAAGATCTTGGCGACGAAGGTGCCGCCGGGTTTGAGCACCGTCTTGGCCAGCTCTAGGGCGCGCATGACGAGCTCGTAGCTTCGGTACTGATCGGCATGCCGCTGCCCGCTCGTCTTCGGCGCCATGTCGCTGATCACGAGGTCGAACGGCCCGCCCAAGGTTCCGGCATCGACTTGGAAGGCGTCGAGGGTGAGAATCTCGGCCTGGGGTGGCAGCGCGACCCCGGGATCGTTGAGATCGATTCCAAGCACTCGGCCGTTTGGCCCGACTTGCTCCGCCGCGTAGAGCGTCCAGGATCCGGGGCTCGCCCCGAGATCGAGAACGCGCTGGCCTTTCTTGAACAGACCAACGCGTCGATCGATTTCCTGAAGCTTGTACACCGAGCGAGCAGGATAGCCTTCGCGCCGAGCGCGGCGTCCGTGGTGATCCTGCTTGCGGCGGGGGGGCAGTTAGCCCTCTTCGGTGGCTTCCGGCGCGGCTTCCTCTTTGGCCGGAGGCTCGGGAAGAGGCACGGTCGCCTTCTTGATGGAGCCCTTCACCGTGACAAAACCGTTGCGCGAACCCGGAACGCCGCCGTCGACGAGGACGATGTTCTCGTCGGCTAGCACCCTGACGATGCGAAGGTTTAAGATGGTGGACTTCTTGTTGCCGTGCTGGCCTGGCATCTTCTGACCGCGAACCGTGCGGCCAGGTGTCGTGGCCATGCCGATCGAGCCACCGCCACGCTTTGCCTCGTGCGTACCATGACCGACCGTGCCGGCGCCGGCGAAGTTGTGACGCTTCATGACGCCGGTGAAGCCGCGACCCTTGCTCGTGCCGGACACATCCACGAACTGTCCGTCCTGGAAGATGTCAGCCACGCCGAGGGTCTGGCCGACCTCGAAGCGCTCGAGGAGCGCCTCGTCGATGCGGAACTCGCGAACGACTCGCTGCGCCTCGACGCTGGCCTTCTTGAAAGTGCCAGCCTCGGGCTTGCTCACCAGCTTCTCGCGGCGGCTGCCAAAGCCGAGCTGAAGGGCGGCGTAACCGTCTTTGTCTGGAGTGCGCTTACCCACCACGACGCAGGGCCCTGCCTTGATTGCAGTGACGCGTCGTACCTCCCCGTCGTCGAGGAAGATTTGGGTATTGCCAAGCTTGGTGCCGATGAGGCCGGGATTCGTATTCACAGGTCTTCTCCCCGGGAAAAGGGCCGCAAAGATAGTGATGGGCGAGGGCGAGTCAAGGCGGATGCGGTCTCCGGCTCAAATGCCCGATTACTCTTGGATTCCGAAGATTCGAAGCGCGTTTTCATAGGTGGTCCGGGCGAGGGCCTCCGGATCGACTCCACGGAGCTCGGCGATCCGCTTGGCCGTATAGGCTACGTACGCGGGTTCATTGCGTTTTCCTCGCCTGGGGATCGGGGCCAAATAGGGGGCGTCCGTCTCGACCAGAATGGCGTCTGCGGGCTGCTTCAGGGCGGCCTCCTGAACCGCCACCGCCTTCTTGAAGGTGACGATCCCGCTGAAGGACGAGACGAAACCCAGATCGAGCGACGCAGAGGCAAAGGGCGCGTCCTCGCTGAAGCAATGGATGATCCCGCCCACATCCCTGGCCTGCTCTTCCCGAAGGATCCGGAGGGTCTCCTTTGGTGCTGAGCGCGTGTGGATGACGAGGGGCTTCCCGAGCTCCTTGGCGATCGCGATCTGCCTTCGGAATGCCTCTTCCTGGGCGGCGTGGGGAGAGTGGTCGTAGTGGAAGTCGAGGCCTGTCTCTCCGATAGCGACTACGGACGGGTCGGCGCCCGCGTCGCGAATCGCGTCGCAGAGCGCATCATCGAGGTGTTTGGCGTCGTGCGGGTGAACCCCCACGGTAGCCGAGATTCGATCCGGGTGCTGTCGTGCGATCTCGACGGCTGACATCACCGACGCAACGTCGTTCGCGCAGCCAATCGTGGTGATGCGCTGGACGCCTGCTTCGTCGGCGCGATCGAGCACAGCATCGAGCTCTCCGAGAAGGCGGGGGTCGTCCAAGTGGCAGTGGGTGTCGAAGAGCATCAGTTGCTTCCGCTATTGAGATTGCTTCGCTTGGCCGAGCGAAGCAAGCAAGGCCTTCGCCTCTGCGCTTTTCGGCGCGAGCTGCTCGAGCGCGCTTTCGTAGACGGCGCGTTCGGCTTTTCGGCTCTTTCGATACGCACGCGCCAGGTCGGGCACCAGCGAGGTGAGCTCCAGCTCGCCGACGAGCTGCACCGCGTACTGCCGGGCTTCGATGCGCCAGCTTCCAACGAGCTTCCGAATCACTTCGATGCCTGCCGGGTCGCCGAGGCGGACGAGCGCTCGTGCTGCGGCGGCGCGAAGAATCGGAGAGCGCCAGCGATGCTTCGCCAATTGAATGAGTGCACCCAACGAGTCGCGGTCTTCCAAGTCGCCGAGCCCAATCGCGGCCGGGAAGGCCCGGTCCGGCCGGCCTAGGGCAGTGCGCAGCAAGGCGGCGCCCCTCCTGTCGCCCAACGCTGCGAGACCGGTTGCCGCCACGAACCGTACTGCGTCCGACGGGTCGTCGAGCAAGCCAGCAATTGCATCCGCATTGCCGGTCGCGCCGAGCTCTCCCAGGCATTGCACGGCGAGCACGCGGACTTCTTCATCTTCGTCTCTCAGGCCGGCAGCGATCCGATCGCCATGACCTGAACCCAAGTACGACAAGGTCCAAATCGCCGAGAAGCGCATCTCCGGGCGGGGATCGTCGAGAAGGGCCGCGATCGCATCGGCTCCTTCTTCGGGAGCCACGCGGCCGACGGCCAGCACGGCGGCTTGTCGGGCACCCATGTGTCCGTCTTCGAAGGCCTCCAGCAAGGTGCCCAGTCCCTCGATTGCGCCGAGCGTGCCGAGCGACTCGTATGCCGCCTCCCGGACCGCCCCGACGTCGTCCTTCGCCAGCACCAAGAGGCCCTGCACCGCTTCATCTCTTCGTTCAGGAGGGGGCTCGCCAAGCCGCGCGGCCGCGGCACCGCGAAAACGTGGTTGTTGGGCTCGCACGTCGCGCAACGCCGCCTCGAACGTCGGTGCGAGCGGCGGGATCACTTCGCGGACGAGCCCGGCTCGACGTCTTTGTCGACGCCGAGGATGCTGAGACCATTGTCGTCGCTAGCGGCGAGCACCATGCCTTGGGACTCTAGTCCCATGAGCTTGCGGGGCTTCAAGTTGGCGACGATCACGACGCGTCGGCCGATCAAGTCCTCAGGCGAATAGTGCTCGGAGATCCCCGCGAGGATCTGGCGCGGTTCCGCTTCGCCAGCGTCGACGATCAGTCTGAGGAGCTTGTTGCTCTTTGCGACCTTCTCCGCCTCTTTGACCAGGGCCACGCGAAGGTCGACTTTCGTGAAGTCGTCGAACGTGATGAAGTCGTCTTTGCTTTGCTCGGGGTCTGTCATGGCAGCGGCTTTCTTCGTTTCAGCGGGAGCGACTTCGACTCCGAGTCGCTCCAGAACCGAGCGTTCCTGACTTTCATCAAACCTCGGGAAGAGTGGGGTGGCGGTCTGTGTTTGGGTGCCCGGTCGCAGCCCGCCCCAAACGCTCGGCCAGAGATCCACCTGCTCGGTTGGCAGCAGCGGAGGCATGCCGATCTGCCCGCGAAGCTCGTTGCACTTCTCGGGCATCACCGGGAACAACATGATCGACAGCCAACGCAGCGTTTCGAGCACCGTGTAACAGACCTGCTCCAGCCGCGTCTTGTCGTCTTGTTTGGCGAGCTTCC
>Ga0209013_10004467_pt1 | contig 12261 bp, 11 predicted proteins | sample Cruoilmetagenom2_FD_187291 | JGI IMG/M metagenome (GOLD analysis project Ga0209013, IMG submission 187291) | Oil polluted marine microbial communities from Coal Oil Point, Santa Barbara, California, USA - Sample 2 (SPAdes) (version 2) | ecosystem: Environmental > Aquatic > Marine > Oil seeps ...
AGCCTGCCGATTTTTATCTTTGGGTTGCAGACAACACAGGGGTTGGGGGTTTTGCCCTTGAAATAGCTCTGGGTGAAATAATCCAAAACCGTTTGCTTAAATTCATCTGCCAGGTCAACGATGGTGATTGGGATATCCAGGTGTTCAGCCACTTTTTTTACCCGTTCAACCTGCTGGTCGAGATCCGGTTGGGCCAGGGCCATGAAAAAACCATGGACAGCATGACCCATGTTTTTTAAAAGGGTAGCTGTTACAGAGCTGTCGACCCCGCCGCTCATGGCAACGCCTACTGTCTTTATTGATTTTCTTCCCTGCTGTTGCATATTCTTAGATGAAAATATACAGTATGCTATTCATTATTTTTAAACTTTTAACTTTTTGCCTTTAACTTATTTTTTTAAACTATGACACAAAAAGCATCAACATCAAATAAAGTGGCTCCCAGCATAAAAATCCCTGAACTCCTTGCTCCGGCTGGCAGTTTTGAAAAAATGGTTGCAGCAATCCATTACGGTGCGGATGCCGTTTACTGCGGGGGCAAGAAGTACAGCCTCAGAGCCCATGCCAGCAATTTTTCAGACAGGCAGCTTGCAGAGGCTGCTGCCTATGCCCATGAAAGAGATGTCAAACTCTATGTTACGGTTAATATTTTTGCCCACAGGGAGGATCTGCAGGGGTTGGAGAAATACCTGCTGTTTCTGAAAGATATTCAGGTGGACGGCATTATCATTTCAGACCCAGGCATACTCTCACTGGCTAAAGAAATAATTCCCGAAATTCCTGTTCATCTGAGCACCCAGGCCAATGTCACCAATCCGGCAAATGCAAAATTCTGGGAGGCCCAGGGGGTGGCAAGGCTGAATGTTGCCAGGGAACTCAGCCTGGCAGAGATAGCAGAGATCAGGCAGGTTCTTCATGAAACTACCCTGGTCGAGGTTTTTGTGCATGGAGCCCTGTGCATCTCGTATTCCGGCAGATGTTTACTCAGTTATTACTTCACGGGCAGGGATGCCAATCGGGGTGAATGTGCCCACCCATGCCGCTACAAGTATGTTTTGCAGGAAGAGAAAAGGCCGGACCAGTATTTTCCTGTGGAGGAGGATGAGCACGGCACATATATATTTAATTCCAAGGATTTGTGCCTGCTGAGCAAGCTGCCGCAATTAATCGGTTACAATGTAGACAGCCTGAAGATCGAGGGCAGGATGAAAAGCGTTTATTATGTTGGCGCCGTGGTGCGGATATACCGGGCCGCCATTGATTATATAGCGCAAAATATTGAAGAAGCCCTGGCAGATAACAGGATGATCTCGCTGCCTCCTGTATATATGGAGGAACTCATGAAGGTCGGCACCAGGGGTTATACGGAAAATTTTATTTTCGGCCCCCCCGGCGCAGAAGATATGCTCTATGATAGATCGCGAACTGACCAGGAGTATGTGCCGGTTGGCCTGGTGCAGGGTTTTGGCGATAGGTCGCAAAATGACAACTGGCTGCAGGTTGAGATGAGAAATCCCTTAAGGAAAGGTGAAACAATTGAGTATCTCTGCCGGGATATCAATGTTGTTTCTTTTGAAGTGCTTGAATTGCTCGATCAGCATGGTGTGCCGCTGGGGCAGGCCAATCCCGGAAACATTGTAAAAATAAAATATGATTCCGGGATTGATCCAGCCTGGGAAATAAACGGTCTGCTCAGAAAGAAGCAGTAGCGAAAGTATATATCTTTTGAAGGTCAAGCAGTTTGCTGAAGATGTGAAGCCCTTCCTGGTTTTGTCGGGAAGGGCTTTTATGTAACTGATTGAAATTATTTGTTTTTATATAAAATATTCAGCCAAAATTCAATAATATTGCAAATTGCATGTTGACAAATGCTTCATAATAGTGTTTGTATGTAATTACAACATGTTAATTAGCTATATTATAATAGCGTAGAATTTTGTTAAAATTATGGCTCACAGGACGCAACTCAACACGAAAATTGCCAACCTTACCGGTATAGGCAAGCATACTATTGACCGCATCGGAGTAAATCTGAATAAGGGTGGAATACTCCACTCTGGCGGCCGGGGGCGCCATGCTCCTGACATGGGGCCAGAGGATCTGAAAACTATTATACTGGCAATGCTCGGATCTGAATCAACAGGCAAGGTTTTTGAAACAGTATTCAAACTCCATGGGATGCAATCAAAAGAAGACCGGAATTTTGGGGATGTTCTCCTTGAAATTTGCTCTGACATTAATAAAGCATCAGAAGTCATGCAAATAAGTGTGCTGAGGAATTATCCCCAGGCAACAATCTACTGGAAGGATGAAAGCGGTGCCAGAATAGGGAAAATGCAGGATTTCAGGAGTCCCTCCGACCAGGAACAACCGGGCATGAGGGTCATTGCTTCACTAAGCGGCACAGTTTTAAATGAACTTGTAGAGCTTGTGCTTAAGCCGGAGTCTGCTGAGGAGAAAACTCACAGCTTATTTCATGAATAAATAAAGAAAAACCGGTTAAAGAAGAAAGTCCATCTTTAACCGGCTTGATAGCAACCTTGTCAAAAAAATTATTTAAAAATTAATCGAAGGCGCCCTAAAGCCTTCATGCACGATGAAGTTAGCAGCCCTTAATTCCTCAAGTGCTCCCTTTGCCGCCTGCCTCTTTTTCATTGCCGGCGGTGATTGAGGCTTTGGAACCGAGAATATGCTGACGGGAGACTTTGACCCTGATATTGTCGGCTATTTCAAGGGTAACAACAGTATCTGTGATTCCGGTTATCTCACCATGCAGACCACCGGTGGTCACTACACCGTCGCCCTTTTTCAGGTTTGACAGATATACCTGGTGCTCCTTTGTTTTTTTCTGCTGGGGCCTGATAAGCAGAAAATAGAAGATCACAAATATAAGAATGAGTGGAATAAAAGAGGCGATACCGCCCCCCCCGGAAGCTGCCCCGTTAGCAGCATAAGCAATACTTGTCATACAATTTCCTCCGAATAGTAGTTATATTTTAAAGTTAAGTTTGTTCTTTATAAATTTCGATTACTCAGATTCTTGCCGCATTTCATAAAAATCTTTTCTGAACTGCAGGAAAGAATCATTTTCTATGGCCTGTCGCATTGACCGCATAAGCCCGACAAAATAATACAGATTGTGAATTGTATTCAGATGATAGGCCAGAATCTCCCGTGACATATATAGATGTCTCAGATAGGCCCTTGAATAGTTCCTGCAGGTATAACAACCGCAGTTTTCATCTGGTGGCCGTGGGTCAGTGCTGTATTGGCTGTTTTTTATAACAACTCTGCCCCGGGAAGTAAAGAGCATTCCATTCCTGGCATTTCTGGTGGGCATAACACAATCGAACATGTCTACACCCCTGTAAACACTTTCAACAAGATTCTCAGGAGTTCCCACCCCCATGAGATAGATAGGATAGTCCTGGGGCAGGAGTTTTGCGGTATGCTCGGTTATATCCATCATGAGCTCATGGGGTTCTCCGACACTCAGTCCACCCAGGGCATAACCGTCAAAACCAATTTCAAGCAACTGGTCCACTGCCAGTGAACGCAGGTCAGGATACATGGAGCCCTGGACAATACCGAAAAGCAACTGTCCTGTCTCGTGCTGGGCTGCCCGTGACCGCTTTGCCCATCTGGAGGTGAGTTCAGTTGCTGCAAGGGTTTCGGTTCTATCCGCTGGATACGGAATGCAGGTGTCAAGGCACATCATGATATCTGAACCCAGCGCTTCCTGCACCTCTACAGCACCTTCCGGGCTAAGAAAGAGAGGGGAGCCGTCAAGATGGGATTTGAATGCGGCGCCTTCCTCGGTAATTTTAGCGAGTTCCCGGAGGCTGAATATCTGGAAACCTCCACTGTCAGTAAGTATAGGGCGATGCCAATTCATAAAATGATGCAGGCCGCCGAGCTGCCGGATCAATTCATGTCCAGGCCGTATATAAAGGTGATAGGTATTGGCCAGGATTATTTCAGCGCCAAGCTCAACGAGATTTTCAGGGGTGACTGCCTTTACCGTTGCCTGGGTGCCGACCGGCATGAAAATAGGAGTACGGAAAGTGCCGTGCAGGGTATGCACCTCACCGCAGCGGGCAGCACACTCCGTGGAACGGGTGTGAAGTTTGAAGGGCGATGGTCTGTTTTGTTGGTCGTTCATAATTTTTATGTGATTCGTCCAGCTTAATATGGCTCCTCCCAAAGAGCCAGAAGCTGTGTGATGCCAAGAAAAGCAAGGTCGGACAACCGATCAAAATCCTGGCGGCTGAAAGGTTTGCCCTCAGCAGTAGACTGTACTTCAACAAAGCGTCCATCCTTGCACATGACGAAGTTGGCATCCACCTCTGCCCCGGAATCCTCCGCGTAATCAAGATCAAGCAGTGGTTGTCCATCAACGATACCTGCACTGATAGCTGCCATAGGGTTTATCCCCGGCAATTCAGTAAGTTTTCCTGCATCATGCAGGCCATTTATAACATCTCTGACAACAAGGGCAGCCCCGGTGATAGCCGCAGTTCGGGTGCCACCGTCAGCCCGGATAACATCGCAATCGATCCGGATTGTCCGGGTGCCAAGGGAATTGAGATCGACCATCATGCGCAGAGACCGCCCAATGAGACGCTGCACCTCATAGGTCCTGCCTGAGCGACCCCGGGCTGCTTCACGCTGGCTTCGTGTATTAGTCGACCATGGCAGCATGCCGTATTCAGCAGTTATCCACCCCTGATCGGAATCCATTAGAAAACGGGGTACAGATTCCTCGACAGAAGCAGCGCAGACCACATGGGTGTCTCCCATTTTGATAAGCAGGGAACCGTCGGCGTGGGGAAGGAATCCTCTTTCTATGGAAATCGGGCGGATCTCATTATCCTGGCGTTCATTTTTTCTCATGGTGGGTATCCTGTTTATTATAAAGTGTTAGGGACTGAGGCCTTGTTATTCTCTCTGCGCAAACAATATAGTTATTAAAGAAAAATTTGCCATAGGGATAAGTTTTTTTTGTATTTTATAGGGATGAAATGTAATGTTTCTATTTGTAGATATTCTGTTTTGAAAATTAATATGTTCATTAAGAGATTGTGAAGATGTATAATGTTTCAGTTATGATTGACGTATATTATCTACATAGGAGATAAAATTATGAACTTCGAAGACACAATAAAATTCCATGGCCACGCATGTCCAGGCCTTGCCTTGGGCTACCGGGTCGCCAACCTGGCTTTAAAGGAACTGGGGTTGAGGGCCAGAGATGAGGAACTGGTTGCAATAGTGGAGAATAATTCCTGTGCTGTTGATGCGATACAGTTTATATGCGGCTGTACATTTGGAAAGGGTAACCTTATTTTTAAAGATTTTGGCAAGCAGGTCTATACCTTTATCAAAAGGCCGCATTCCGAGGCGGTGCGTATAGCAGTAAAATGGCAGCCACCTTCGGAAGACCCTGAAACTGAAGCGATGTGGACCCGTTACAGCGATGGTGACAGATCAGCGGAAGTAATAGCCGTGGTGCAGGACAGAAAGGCCCGTAAGATGAATTCCATTCTTGCAGCAGACGACGCTGAACTGTTTGAAATAAAAAAGATACAGGTAGAATTGCCGGAGCCTGCCAGGATCTATAAAAGTATTACCTGCGCCGGTTGCGGTGAGAATGTCATGGAACCGCGCACCAGAATGGTTGGGGATAAGTTGCTTTGTATTTCCTGCAGCCAGAAGTGAGGAGTCAGGAATTAATAATGCTGAATGTAGAATGCAGAATTAAAATATCCACCCAGAACCTGGAAACAGGTCTTAAACCTTGAAACCTCGAACCCTTGACCCCTTGAAACCTTGTCTTTCTACTCCCACTCAATAGTACTGGGCGGTTTCGAAGAGATATCATAGGCGACCCGGTTGACACCCCTGACTTCATTGATGATCCGACTGGAAATGCGGCTGAGCAGGGCATAGGGAAGTTTTGACCAATCGGCGGTCATGAAATCCTTGGTTTCAACAGCCCGGAGTGAAATGACATACTCATAGGTGCGGCCGTCCCCCATGACGCCAACACTTTTTACCGGCAGGAAAACGGCAAATGCCTGGCTGATCTTATCGTAGTAGCCGCTGGTATACAGTTCCTCGATGTAAATAGCATCTGCCTGGCGCAGGATATCGGCGTACTCCTTCTTTACCTCGCCAAGGATACGGACGCCAAGACCGGGGCCAGGAAATGGATGGCGCCAGACCATTTGATGCGGCAGCCCCAACTCTTCGCCGATTGCCCGCACCTCGTCCTTGAACAGTTCTTTTAATGGTTCCAATAGTTTAAGTTTCATATAGTCGGGCAGGCCGCCGACATTATGATGGCTCTTGATGTTTTGGGCCTTGCCGGTTTTTCCGCCTGCAGATTCAATGACATCGGGGTATATTGTGCCCTGGGCCAGCCAGATGGCATCGGCAATTCGTGCTGCTTCTTCTTCGAAAATATCGATAAAGAGATTGCCGATGGTTCTGCGCTTTTGTTCCGGGTCGGTCTCGCCGGCCAGTGCCTGCAGAAAGCGGTCTTCTGCATCAACTCTGATCACTTTAACCCCCATGTTTTCGGCAAAAGTGGCCATTACCTGATCACCCTCGGCCAGGCGAAGCAGGCCGTTATCAACAAAAACACAGGTGAGCTGGCCGCCGATTGCCCGCTTGATAAGAGTTGCAGCCACCGAAGAGTCTACCCCTCCGGAAAGGCCGAGAATGACCTTGTCTGTACCCACCTGTTCACGGATGCGGGCTACTGCATCCTCGATGATTTTTCCGGGTGTCCATTGCCCCTTGCAGCGGCAGATCTTACGGACAAATGTATCGACAATGATCTCTCCCCGCGGCGTGTGGTTGACCTCGGGATGAAACTGGACGCCGTACAGGTTGCGTTCCACATTCTGGATGGCGGCCACCGGAGCATTATCCGTTTGGGAGACAACTTCAAATCCATCTGGGATTTTTTCAACATGATCGCCGTGACTCATCCATACCGGACTTTTGCCGTCAATGAAAAATCCGTCAAAAAGGGGCCCGGGAGTGGACTTGCTCATCAGATCGGCATGGCCGTACTCCCGTTTGCCGGCCGGCACCACCTTGCCACCGAAGTGTCGGGCCAGAAGCTGCATGCCGTAGCAGATGCCAAGCACCGGAATACCCAAGTCAAAGAGGGCCTCTTCTACAGCGGGAGCTTCAGCGTCATAAACGGATTTTGGGCCGCCTGAGAGAATAATCCCCTGAGGGTTATACTCCCTGATGGCTTCGAGGTCCATGTCAAAAGGGTGCAGCTCGCAGTATACATGGGCTTCACGGACACGGCGCGCAATCAATTGAGTGTATTGGGAGCCGAAATCAAGGATAAGTATTTTTTCGCTGTGGATATTCATTGGAATAATTATGAATTATAAATTTTATCAGCATACGATACTGTGCTGATGATTGACAGAGTTATGAATGAACACGAAAAATTTGAATTAAGATAAATGTATTCAGCTTTTTTAATTCTTAATTTATAATTGGCTCAGCCAATTATCCTTCTAACCTGTAGTTCGGGGCTTCCTTGGTAATGATCACATCATGGACATGGCTTTCCTTAAGTCCTGCTGCAGTGATCCTGACGAATTTTGCCTTTTGCCTGAGTTCCTCAATATTGGAGGCGCCGACATAGCCCATGCCGGAACGGAGTCCGCCAACAAGCTGAAAGATCATATCTGAAAGCGGTCCCCTGAATGGAACTTTTCCTTCAATGCCTTCGGGTACCATCTTTGAAGGATTTTCCACATCTTCCTGGAAATAACGGTCACTGCTGCCCTGTCTCATCGCCCCTAGGGAGCCCATGCCGCGATAGCCCTTATAGGCACGACCTTGATAAAGAAAGGTCTCGCCCGGCGTTTCTCCGGCACCTGCAAAAAGGGAGCCGATCATGATGGAATGAGCCCCAATGCCGATGGCTTTGGTAATATCTCCTGAAAATTTAATGCCGCCATCAGCAATCACAGGGATGTTGTATTTTTGCGCCGCCATGCTGCAGTTCTTTATCGCAGTCAACTGCGGCACTCCTACACCCGCCACAATACGGGTTGTGCATATAGATCCGGGCCCAACGCCAATTTTTACAGCACTGGCGCCTGCTTTGATAAGTGCTTCAGTACCTTCTGCCGTGGCAACATTGCCTGCGATCACTTCAAGGGCGGGATAGGTTTTTGTTAGATTTTCCACGGCTTTGACAATGTTGACGGAGTGTCCGTGGGCGGAATCGAGCACTACTATATCTACCCCGTTGTTTATGAGTTGTTCTGCATGAGCAATGTAATCGGTGCCAACGCCCAGGGCAGCACCTACAATGAGCCTGCCCTTGTCATCCTTGGCAGAGTTTGGATACTTCTTTATTTTTTCTATGTCCTTGATGGTGATTAGCCCCTTGAGGTTTCCTTTATCGTCAACAACAAGGAGTTTTTCAATACGATGCTCATGCAGCAGGGCTTTCGATTCTTCGAGGGTAATGCCGACTTTGGCGGTTACCAGGTTTTTGCTGGTCATCACATCTCTGACCTTTAAGGTTGGATCAGTCACGAACCGGAGGTCGCGGTTGGTGACGATGCCAGCCAGTTTCTCTCCGCGCAGGACCGGCACGCCTGATATTTTATAGTTGGCCATCATGTCCTGCACATCTGAAACCTGCTGGTCTTCAGTTACGGTTACTGGGTCAATGATCATGCCTGATTCTGATTTTTTAACTTTTTCGACCTGCCTGGCCTGTTCATCGATTGACATATTTTTATGAATGATACCGATGCCGCCTTCTCTTGCCATGATGATGGCGGTCCGGTATTCAGTCACCGTATCCATTGCAGCACTGACCATAGGAATATTGAGTTTTATGTTTCTGGTAAGCAGGGTGGAAATATCAACTTCAGATGGAATAACACTGGAGGAGGCTGGAACCAGAAGAAGATCATCAAAGGTATAAGCTGGTTCAATGACATCGGAAAGCATGTTTAATCTCCTTGAAAAATATTAAAAAAAATATGTCGGCGATGAGCGCGCCCTGAAAAAAAATTATCTATTCACTGCCTTAATGAATATGGCAGAATCCTTCGGAAGTAGAAATGTTATCAGGGAAATGAACAGAAGTCGTATCTCTTTCCAAAGATACGGAACACTTATACAAAAATACCTTGCTAATTGCAAAGCTCTTTTCCAGCACCTGTCTAACTTTTAGGCATAAAATTGTGTTGAGAACAATCCAGGGAAGGAATATCGGAAATACTGCTGAGCAGAATACCTTCCAAAAGTCCTGTATCGCTGACTCTCATCCTGTCCTGCTGTACGAGTTTCAGCAGCATTTGATAAATCCGTAAACCGGCCGGCAGAATTTCTCCCCTGCCTTCGCCAAGACAGGGAAGCTCATTTCGTTTGTCTGCTGGAAGCACTATAAGTTTGCCCCAGAGTTCTTCCATGGTATTACGCTGCAGTATATGGGCGTGAACAAGGGATTCATTGTAGGAAGTCAGGTTGAGATCAAGGGCAGCCAGGCTGGTTGCAGTGCCACCACAACCTATGATGTTAACCGTAGAAAGTTTTCCTGAAAACCTTAACTTTTCCAAGGCGTTACCGATAGTATCAGCAAGTATGGCATCCATTGCTGCAATATCGGGTTGTGGTGTTGTAAGAAATTTTTCTGTCAGGCCGATAACGCCCAGGCCCATACTTTCAACCCTTGTTTGTCCGGTTGCTTGGTCAGCAAAAAGAAGTTCTGTGGAACCTCCACCAACATCAACCAGGAGAAAGGTGCCTGATAACGGTTCCCTGTAACCTGATAAAGCTCCGGCAAAGTTTAAATGTGCCTCTTCTGCGCCGCTGACAATATCAATTTTAGACTGCAGGATTTCTTCAGCATTCTGTAGGAAAAGGTAGCTGTTTTTTGCCTGCCGCAGGGCTTCAGTGCCGCAGACTCTGATGCTTTGAGGCTGGTAATGATCCAGGCTTTTGCGAAAAATGCGCAGCACTTCGAACCCCTTTTCCATGGCACGTTCATGCAAGATTTGATTTTCTGCCAGACCGCGTCCCAGGCGCACAGTAACCAGTTTTTTGTCAAGTACACTCAGGTTTCCGGCAGAGCAGATTGCCACAAGGAGCCTGAAAGTATTAGACCCCAGATCGATGCCGGCAGCGATATGTTGATCAATAGTCATTGATTCGTAGCACTGAATAGTTTAAGTTTTCTTACATTTTGCAGAGAAAGCATATTATTCTAATTGAGAAGCCATGTTAATTTCTATTAATCCGGATAATCCGCAACCGCGGCATATAAAGCAGATTGCAGAAAAGCTCCGAAGTGGAGCTGTTATCTGTTATCCGACAGATACAGTGTACGGGATAGGTTGTGATATTTTCAACCAGAAAGCCATCAAGAAGATATTTCAGATAAAAAAACGGGCCAAGCATAAACCGTTCAGTTTTATGTGCTCAAGCCTGAAAAATGTAAACGACTATGGCCATGTTTCCAATATGGCATATCGTATAATGAGAAAGGCGTTGCCCGGGCCTTTTACCTTTGTTCTTTCCGCTTCAAAATTAGTTCCTAAGATAATGATTACAAAGCAGAAAACTGTAGGTATCCGGGTGCCTGACAACAATATCTGCCTGGCGCTTATTGAAGAACTGGGAAACCCGATACTTACTACCAGCGCTATTCTTGATAAAGAAGGCGACCCTCTTTCAGAAGCTTATGAGTTTGATGAGCTGCTGGGCAATATGATTGATCTGGTTATAGATGGGGGTATGGTGTTTCCTGATCCCTCGACTATAGTCTCATTTACCGGCGAAGAACCTGAAATCCTCAGGCAGGGCAAAGGTGATGTTAGCCAGTTCTACGTTTAACCTGCATAATTTACCGGCCGATAAATTCATATATTCTGCAGTATTTATACTTTGTCTATCTGACATCTCGATTGGTAAATTATACAGGTTGGCAGAACCTGCTGGCAACGTAATCCAACAAATAGAGAGGCTAACGCTCTTTATTTCTTTTCAATCAGGGCCTCTTTCATTGATTTGCTCATAGCGAAATGCAAAGTCTTTCGGGGCGGGATATCCATAACTTTCCCTGTCTTGGGATTTTTCGTTTGTCTCGCTTTTCTCTTGCGGACTGAAAGGCTGCCAAAACCCCTTATTTCAACCCTGTTTCCTTGAGCAAGGGATTCAGACATTGTTTCGATTATAATATCTGCAGCCTTGCTGATATCTTTTTTCAGGTACCCCTCCAGGCTGTCAGTCGTTTTTTCAATCAGATCTCGTTTTAACATGTTTTTCCTTAATGAAGATATATAGTTTAATGATTTAAGTATGTTATGCTCTGCCTGAATATTTCAGGTGAAAGGTGGTGTCAATGTATTCCGGTCCACTCGAAAGAGAGGATGGGATATAAGGGCACGAAGTTATCAACAAGTGATTCGGCATTCGTCAACAGGTTGAAGAGGGAAAATTTTCGATCTACCTTTGGATAGATGAGCCGGGGGGCTTCGATATCAAGTCCACCCATGTCAGCAGCAATGGTAATAGCATCGGTAAAGTTTCCCAGACTGTCAATGAGGCCGACTTCAAGCGCCTGCTCTCCGGTATAGACCCTCCCGTCTGCCAACTCCTGAATAATATCTTCCTCCATACCTCTGGCTGCAGCAATATCCCGTACAAACTGACCGTACACATTATCGATCAGATCCTGCATGAGTTTACGTTCTTCCTCGCTCATAGGCCGGTTGCTGGCCCCCACATCTTTGAGCGGGCCACTTTTTATTACTTCACTCCTGTAGCCTATTTTTTCAAATAAACCTTCCAGGTTCGGGAACTTTACAATAACACCGATACTGCCGGTCATGGTCCCGGGGTTGGCGATAATGTTTTCTGCGCCCAGAGCTGCATAGTAGCCTCCGGAAGTCCCCATGGAGCCCATGGATGCTATAACGGGTTTTATCTCGTTGGTGCGCATTACCTCCTTATATATTTCCTGTGACGCCCCGACAGAGCCGCCCGGACTATCAATGCGCAGAACGACAGATTTGACATTGGGGTCGTGCCTGAATTCGGTCAACTGTTTAAGGGTCTGCTCTGATGAGATGATCAAGCCCTTGAGCTCAACGATCCCCACGCCTTCTTTACTGGAAAAAATATCTGTTTGGGAGTCATGGGAAATAAGTGAAGAGATTAACAGGGATAACCCCCCTAAAAAAAGGAAGAATATCCCTGTTAATA
>Ga0209013_10004468_pt1 | contig 12259 bp, 7 predicted proteins | sample Cruoilmetagenom2_FD_187291 | JGI IMG/M metagenome (GOLD analysis project Ga0209013, IMG submission 187291) | Oil polluted marine microbial communities from Coal Oil Point, Santa Barbara, California, USA - Sample 2 (SPAdes) (version 2) | ecosystem: Environmental > Aquatic > Marine > Oil seeps ...
TGTCCTTTTGAAAAAATATGGGAACCCCTTTTGGCACGTTAAGCCGAATATACCCGAAAAAATTGTTTCATGATAAACGCCACCGTTTCCTTGTTGACATGAAAATTTTCCTTGCCCTCTGCAAAATAGGTTTGTCCCATCAGCATACGGTAGATCGTTGCCATTTCAAATGCCGGAAAATAATACACATTCTCATGTCGGGAAACAAATTCATCCGTTACCGCACGTAGTGTGGATTTGGAGTTACAGCTGGCACTGATCACATCCAGATCCTGACGAAACGTGGCCCAGAGGTGCACCGGCGAAACCGTGACAAGAAGCTGGCATTCAGGATTGTGACGGGACATCAACGCGTGGATCCTTTCCAGGTTGTGCAGGTTCTCCATGTACCGGCTGACCCGGAACCGATACCTATCCATGCTGCCGCCTTCCTTGACATAGGGGCCTGAGGGGAGACAGATAACGGCGCCATCCATTGTATCCTCCCATATCTCCGTAAGCCCGAGGGTCAGGATAAGAACCCGGGCTCTTCTTAGCGCGCGTCGGCTGCAGATGAGGTGGTGGCTGAAATCCTTTTCCGCCGCCGGAATGGAATCATATAGAATAATCCGGCGATAAGGATCCTGAATTTTGCCTGACTCAGGTGCTGTCCACCAGCGAATATCGGGTGTGAAGGAAGCAAAGGTATACTCGAATATCTGCCGCATGGCGAATGTATTGTACGTTCTTTCCCAGGCCGCACTGGCATGAACTGATGCCGGATGTTCCACCTCTTCCGAAATATAGGCATATCCCTCCTTGATCAACGATTTGCGGATCTCTCTCGCAAAACAGGAGCCCATGGAAGCAATGGGGGTTTCCGGTGAAATTGCCAAACCCGTTTGGTCGGGAAAGGAATACAGACCGTCAGCCGGCGGGTTGTCATAACTGCCGGGCCAAACCTGCCATTGTTCAAATTTGTGACCCGGATGAACCTCTGATTTCGCCATGGATATATCCCTGATTTATTCCCCTGAAAGCCACTTGTAGTTTAAATTTCGCTTGTGCCTAAAACAAATTTTTTCCGTATCACACGTTAACATAGTCATGTATGATCTAAAAGCCACTTTTACTCCAAGATTGCAACCTTGGAGTTTATTTTGTTCTCAAAATTGAAAAAATCTGTTATCAATAACATCGCTGACGCAATATTATTCCGAAGGATCAAAAACATGCCGACCGGTCAACAGGAAAAATCGTCTTTCGGGCACATCGAACGTCAGGTGGTGCTGCCGTTCGGGAAATCAATTGAAATCGCCTTCAAGAGTATCCGTGTTCGCTTTGTCCGATCCATGATAACCACCCTCAGCCTGGTCCTGGCTGTGGCATTTTTATGCTATACCAATGTGAATATCGATGTTGTCAACGGCCTTCTCGCCACTGGGGATGCCGACGTACGGCAGCAGGTGACCCGCTCGGGATATGATGTACAACCCACAGGAGACCAGGTAGAAAACACACCCAAACAGAGATGGATCGTTTTTCTATCACTGCTGGTGTGCGTTGTGGGCATTGTCAATGCCCAGCTCATGTCGGTGACCGAGCGGTTCAGAGAAATAGGCACCATGAAGTGCCTGGGTGCCCTGGACCGTTTTATCATGCGGCTGTTTCTTCTGGAAGCCGGCATGCAGGGCTTGGTGGGTGCGGGGCTCGGCGCACTCTTGGGAGCCCTCTTTGCCATCACATCCGGTGTCGTTCAATATGGCATCCCTGCTATTGTAAGTGTCGACTGGGGGGACATGCTTGGTTCCATGGGCCTGGCAACCGGTGTTGGCTGCCTCTTAAGTCTTGCTGGCGTTCTCTACCCCGCCATGGTGGCAGCAAGGATGCAGCCGGTTGAGGCCATGCGGGTGGAGGAATAAAATTAAAGGTGATCTTCTATGACAGTCAATAGCAGTATCGTTCGCGTTTCCAAGGTCACAAAAACCTTCCGGCTAGGCAAAATCGAGGTTCAGGCGCTGAAAGGTGTGGACTTGGAGATTGACTCCGGAAAATACATATCCATCATGGGACCTTCCGGATCAGGAAAAAGCACCTTGTTCAACATGATCGGCGGCTTGGACAAACCCACCTCCGGAAAAGTCTTTATCGATGAGGTCGATATTGCTCAACTGGATGCCTATGAACTGGCATGGCTTCGTTGCCGGAAGATTGGCTACATATTCCAGACATTCAATATCATACAGGTCATGACCGCCCTTGAAAATGTCACCCTGCCGATGATCTTTGCCGGCATACCCAACGAGACCGCCGTTGAAAAAGGTATAGAGCTGATGAACCTGGTAGGTCTGGGGGATCGGTTTAACCACAAACCCTTTGAATTGTCGGGAGGACAGCAGCAGCGCGTTGCCATTGCGCGAGCACTGGCCAATGACCCAGCCATCATTCTCGCAGATGAACCCACCGGCAACCTTGACCTGACCACCGGTGAGGAGATCATCTCTTTGTTGAAACGGTTGAGCGATGAACGCGGTGTCACGATCATCTCCGCCACACACGATTTCAAAATGCTGAATGTCTCGGACCAGGTTATATGGATCCGGGATGGTCGTGTCGACAAAATCGAGGATCGCGAAGAACTGTCCATATCCATCGGCACAATCGGCACACGATAACTTCGGATCGGTATCATTCTATGAACCGAAAAAAATACCATCAAAACAGGCGTAACATTGTCGGTTGCTTGCCTATCAAGCGGAGAACCTCCGTTCTGTCAGGAAACCTCATGTTTCGTCTGGTAATCACGCTGGCGTTGTGCCTCCTGGGTTTGTTAGCCGACGGCAACGGTATTGCCGCAACCAGCCCCATGGGCCAGGATCAGTTTTTTAAAGATATTCAAGTATTATCCGCTGTTCAGGACAGAAGTACCGGGACCCCCGGCAATGCCGCTGCTGCCGCTTACATCAAGAATCGTCTGTCCGGAATGGGCTTCGACATCATCGGATCTCAGCGATTTTCCGTACCGGTAATGCATCACCAGGGCAGCAGGCTCAAGATATCTGAAACCAGCCCATCCATTTCAATCCTGCCGTACTTAGGAAACGCCGTATCACCCCAAACCATCCCTGCCCCCGGGATCAAAGCCCCCTTGATCTACGCCGGTACCGGTGAACCGCAGGAATATAATGGAAAGAAGGTCGAAGGTGCCGTTGTCCTGATGGAACTCGATTCGGGTAGAAACTGGGAATATGCAGCTACGATGGGCGCCCGGGCAACAATTTACGTGGACCGTGGGAATTCCCCCAACATCCTTTTTAAAGATAAGTTTGAGCTTTCCCCGGTTCAATTTCCCCGGTTCTGGATGTCTATTGATCAGGCAAGAGACCTGTTCGGACTCTTTGAAAACCCAGCCTTGACCCGGGTAATGGATCAGATCACCCTGACATCGGATATCCGCTGGCAATCGGAAATAGCTGAAAATATTTACTGTCTGATCCCCGGCATGGACCCGGAACTTAAAAATAAGATGGTCATGATCGAGGCATTCTACGACAGTTCCATCAACGTGGCCGGTTTATCCCCGGGCCCCGACGAAGCTTGCAGTGTGGCAACACTGCTTGAATTTGCCAAGATCATGAAAGAAAAATCACCCAAAAAAACGGTGCTGCTTGTGGCCAGCGCGGGCCATGCGCAAACCCTTTCGGGCCTGCGGGAATTTGTATGGGGTATCTCGGAAAGATCCAAAACCGTCAAGCAGATGAAAAAAAAACTTAGGTCACGGATTGAAAAAACCCGCCGGACCATCGATGGCTTAGCAACCTTATCTTTCAAAAAAAAGATTTTCCCGGAACCCGGCGCCATGCCCCTTCTTGATGTGGCAATAAAAGAAAGGCTCAAAACCGAAGCGGACAAAATCTCCCGCCAACTCATGCGGTTGCGACTGGAGCCGGATCATCGTGCCGATTCGGAGACCATCCAGAAAATGGCGGATCTTCGCCAGTTGCTGCGGCGCCTGACCTGGCGAACTTCTTATAAGGATGAAAATCTAGCCGAAGAAGAAACTCAACTGCTGGAACAGCTTATTACCAGGGCAGCCGATGAGCAGAAAACCGTATTATTGGATATCGAACAACAATTCGTATTTATCGAAGATGTGGACCGTCTCCGCAGGCATACCAGACAATATGACATGACCGCATCGATATCCTTGCATCTCTCTAGCCATGGCACCGGCTTTGGCGCATTCAACTATGGATGGTTGTATCCGTTCAGACCAAGAATCAACCGTGTGTCCAGCTATAGCAGCTTGGATGAAGCCCTGCGGCAGGCAGCCGAAGCAACTGAACAAGAGCTCGGCATTACGAATTTTTTCAAGGACACTCTGCGCCCCAGCAGGCAGGGATCATGGAAAAATTTCTTTGTGGATCGCCCTCCCCTGGGTGGGGAGGTTACGGCTTTGGCCGGATATCACGGTTTGAGCCTGGTGACGACACATGATGCAAGGGCATTTTGGGGAACCGCTTCTGATACCCTGGAAAACTTGGATCGCCAATATGCTTTACAGCAGACCAATGTTGTCTGCGGGATCATGCAGCAACTGGTGCAGGACGCCAAACTGCACGAGGACAACTATCCCAGAAAAGGCTTTGCCACATTGACCGGCAGTGCAAAATTTCTGCGGCACGGAGAACTTTTTGCAGACCAGCCGGCACCGGGCACCGTACTGCTTGCCTATCAGGGGCCTGCAAAATTTTATACGATGGTGGATCAGACCGGTGCCTTCTTTCTCAAGGGTGTCGCTGACAAAAAGCATAGTTTCCACAAGGTCATTTTAGAAGGATACAAGTTCGATACCCATACCGGTTCCATCGACTGGACTATCGATAAAAAGCAGACCGGCAAGAATGCCTACCGTGTCAAAATGCGTCGTCTTTCCATGGAGACCGATTTGAAGATGTTCGCCTGTAAGGGCACCACGCTGTTCAATTTACTCGAACCAAGAACCTTCCGATATCTGACCAAGAGCCAAGTGCTGGACGGTCGTCGTGAAGCCGAACCGATTCGATACTTCTACAGCCGACTCGATACCTGGACATCCGACATTTCAACCATATTTCTTGAACCCGGAACACCGCTAAAGTTAACCCTTTCCGATTCTGCCCTGAATAAAAAACTGATTCTGCTGAATAATTCTCCAAAAAACCCACAGGGAACCGGTTACAAAGTTGATAACTGGCCCGCGCTGCACCGTACCGGATATCGTGTCGCCCATGACATGTGGACATTGCTGGTGCCTCGCATAAACAATCTGGAAAAAAGCGGTATCTTCAACGAGCGTATTCACCAGTTGCGGACAGACGGCCTCGCGGCCTTGAATCAGGCGGAAAACGCATGGGAAGAGAAGCGATACAATCAATTTTTTGAAGCCGCATCCAAATCCTGGGCTCTGGCAAGCCGCGTATACGACGATATTGAAAAAACACAAAAAGATGTACTCTATGGCGTGTTGTTCTACATCGCCCTGTTTGTTCCCTTCTCGTTCTGCCTTGAAAGGCTTCTTTTTTCCTACACCAACATCTATAAACGAATTGTCGCTTTCAGCGGGATCCTCATCCTCCTGATCGCTGTCATCTACAATGTTCATCCGGCTTTTCAGCTGGCATACAGCCCCATGGTCGTCATCCTGGCGTTTCTGATCATGGGTCTTTCACTGGTAGTGACATTGATCATCTTTTTCAGGTTTGAAGAAGAAATGACAAACATTCAGAACCGTTCGCAGCGCAGCCATTCCGAAGAAATCGGCCGCTGGAAGGCCTTTGTCGCGGCATTTCTTTTGGGGGTCAGCAACCTGCGCCGCCGCAGGCTGAGAACAGCCTTGACCTGTATCACACTGATCATTCTCACCTTCACTATCATGAGTTTTACATCGGTCAAATCGGTACGTCGGCATACGCGTATCCTTTATAATAACCAGCATCCCTACCAGGGCTTCCTCTTGAAAAATATCAACTGGCGAGATCTCCCACCCCAGGCTTACGCTGTCATTTCAAACGCTTTTGCCGAGACGGGAATCGCGACACCCAGGGTATGGCTGGAAGAAGAAGACCGAACCCGTTCGACTCGAATCCCCATACATTATGGGGGAAAAACGTTTGAGGCACGGGGCATGATCGGGTTGTCACACAATGAAGTCCGTGTGTCCGGCATCGAAAACATTCTCATCGGTGGACGCTGGTTGACGGCGGAAGATCGGCAGGCGGTTCTTCTTCCGGACAGAATGGCTGAACATCTCGGAATCGATATCAATGCACCTATCGACGATGTGGTGACCATCTGGGGAACCCCTTTCCATGTTGTGGGCATTTTTTCGGGTAAGCGTTTCCAGGGACTGAAAGACCTGGATGGGGAACCCCTGACGCCTGCCATATTCCCCAGGGAAGTTTCGGATGGCATGACCGAGGCCGTTGTTCAGGCACTGGAGTCGGGTGATGACATGCGCGAATTTCAGAGTCGGTATCAGCATCTCGACGCTGACGTAACGGTCATTGTTCATTTTAAGAAACTCATGGCGGTGGGTGGCCATATCAAAGGGATCGCCGTTCGACCGAATACACTCGGCTCGAACCAGGAAACGGCCCAGATGTTGGTGGACCGTTTCGGTCTGTCGCTGTTCAGCGGGGAAAAATCGGGAACCTACCTGTATCATGCCAGCAATACCATGAGTTACAGCGGTGTTCCCAATATCATCGTGCCCATCCTGATTTCGATATTCATCGTATTGAATACCATGATCAGCAGTGTGTATGAACGCAAACGTGAAATCGGAATTTACACATCCGTCGGGCTCGCACCCTCGCACGTTTCCTTTCTGTTTATAGCGGAAGCCATGGCTTTTGCCGTACTCAGCGTTGTTTTCGGTTATCTAGTGGCGCAAACATCGGCAAAGCTTTTTGCCGGGACAGCCCTATGGTCCGGTATTACGGTCAATTACTCCTCCGCTGCCGGTGTTGGTGCAATGGTCCTGGTCATTCTGGTTGTCATGATATCGGTCATTTATCCATCCAAGGTTGCCGGTGAAATCGCCATTCCCGACATTAACCGCTCCTGGACCCTGCCTGCTCCCCGGGAAAACAGGCTTGATATTGTCCTGCCGTTTCTCATGACGTATGTGGAACACCGCAGTGTCGGTGGATTCATCTATGAGTATTTTTCCAGTCACCAGGAAATTACCCATGGTAAATTTTCTACCGGGAATATGGCATTCTCCTTTGCTTGTGAAACACCCCCGGTCAGGGACGATGGTGAGGATGACTCTCCTGAAGACCAGGGCGTCTATGATGAATGCCTCCATTTCACATCACAGGTCTGGCTGGCACCGTTTGACTTCGGCATTCTTCAACAGGTTGCATTGAAATTCAAACCCGCTGAAGAGGAAAAAGGGTTTCTTGAAATTCATATTTCACTGACGCGCGAATCCGGAGAATCCAACGCCTGGCAACGCATCAACAAAACGTTTCTGCATGAAATTCGAAAACAGCTGCTCCTGTGGCGTTCCTTTGATGACGAGACCAAGGAGCACTATAAAAACCTTTTGGCTGAGGCGACTCAAGCAGCAGATGGAACATAGCTGCTCAGGTAGATTAGGTTGTTTAGGCTGTTAGGCTGTAGGGAAAGATCAGTGTGACCATATGAAATTCAGAACACTTGAACTGGTCAATGAAATAACGGAGGCTAAAAAGATCCTGGGCGAGCTACAGAGACCCATATACAAACCCTAACAGCCTACAGTCTAACAGTCTAAACAACCTGCTTTATAAGGAAAACATGACAGACATGTCCGACAAAGCGACTGCTGAAAAAACAAAGAATCCAGGCAACCCCGATTCTCTCGCCAATAAAATTCGCTGGCGGGCTATTTTCATAGGGTCCTTCCTGGCCTTGCTTATCTGCCTGATAACGCCATTCAACAACGCTTACAGACAAGGAACGCCGTTTGGTGGTGGTCACTTTCCCCTGGCTCCGTTTTATTTTCTCGTCTGGATGGTTGTCATCACTGCTTTCATCCGCTGGTTATTCAGGGGCCGCAATCTTATCACCGGAAAAGAACTTCTGGTGGCCTGGGCATTGATGGTACTCCTTTCCGGCATTGCCTGGACAGGCCTCGCACGGACGTTCTTTCTCAACTTAACGGCACCTTACCATTTCGCCACCGTCGAAAACCAATGGGAAGAAATTCTTCATCCCCTGTTGCCGTCGGGATGGTATCCCCAGAGTCAGGAAGCCATCACCAATCTTTACAATGGCCTGTCCGGAGGACGCCAGATGAGCTGGATAGAAGTCCTCGGCAACATTCCATGGGATGCATGGGTGCGGCCCCTTGCAGGGTGGACGGGATTTGTCCTGCTCTGTTATTTTGTCATGGCCTGCATGGTCAGCCTTTTGAGTAAACAGGGAATCTACCACGAGCGAATCAATTTTCCCCTCCTGCGGGTACCCTTGCTGATTCAGGAAGCATTCGACAACAACGAAATGGGCCGGTTCTTCAGCAACCGATTTCTCCTGGTGGGGCTGTCCATACCGGTCCTGCTCCACCTGTTGAACGGCTTGAGTTTTTACAATCCTTCCATACCCTCGATTCCCACCCTGGTCATAGCGGGTAAATATTTTCCGAAACTGGGCCTCTTGTCCGGATTCTATAAACTGAAAATCTATTTTTACCCGGCATTCATCGGATTCGCTTTCCTGACCTCGAAACAGATATCGTTTTCCTTCTGGTTTTTTTACATTGCAGGTGCCCTGTTGTTCGGTGCCCTGTCGTTTCTGGGGGTCAACATCCCGGCCGGCGCTCTGGGCGTGACCTTCGGGCCGACCATCTCCAGGCCCGAAGAGATGCAGATGATCGGCGCTTATGTCGTATTCTTTGTTTTTATCGCGTGGCTGGCCAGGTTCCATTTACTGGATATACTTCGTATGGGATTCGGACTGAAGAAGGAGGCCCACCCGGAAAATGAATGGCTCTCCACGCGCATGGCTTTCTGGGGAACCGTTCTGGGTGTGCTCGGTATTGTTCTCTGGTGCCATTTTGCCGGTGTCCCTTTCCTGTTTTCCTTTATGGTCGTGGGCGCCTTTTTCCTGTTCATGCTGGTGGCCACACGGGTGATCTGCCAGGGAGGAATCGCCTATTTTACCCTGACGGCTGCACCCATTGATGCGCTCATGGCAATGTTCGGACCCAAGGCATTCACTCATGTGGGCCTCGTTGTTTCGGCGGTTATTCAGAAGATGCTCTTTGTCGACCTGCGCGAATCGCTCATGCCGTCTCTGCTCCACGCACGAAAAATATCGAACGGCACCAGCAGCAACCGGCGCATTTTTATTGCCATCATCATCACGCTTGCCCTGGGTATTCTGGTTTCCTTTCTGGCCATGCTTGCGCTGTGCTATAAATTCGGTATTCGGGAACTCCAGTTCGACTGGGCCAGCCGCACGACACTGGCTGTTTACGACAATATTTTCAATTTGATGGAAACGCCAGTTGAATCCGGTCAATGGGTTATGACCTTTATGCTGGTGGGTGCGGCGTTGATGCTGGTCCTGGTGATCTGTTATCACCGTTTTTACTGGTGGCCGATACACCCCATCGGCTATTTGACGGCCTACAGTTCCGCCATGTGGTATCTGTGGTTCTGTTTCTTTATCGGCTGGCTCTGCAATGCCCTGTGCATGCGCTATGGTGGTGTCATGCTTTACAAAAAGGTGCGTTATTTTTTCATCGGTCTCATTATCGGGGATTTTCTGATGGCAGGAACCTGGGCCATCTACGGCCTCTTCAGCGACGCAAGCTATAACGTGATGCCAATATAGAAATCGCGAAGTGATTTTATGTACGAAGACAAAGAACTTCAGGAATATAGAGATCTTCTCAAGACACCGGATCATTTTGAGGAAGGATTCAGCTGGAAGACGGTCGTGGGAGCCATCTTCATCGGCTTCCTCATGATGCCCGGCAGCATGTACCTGCAGCTGGTGATCGGTGCAGGCATCGGACCGGCGGCACGATGGGTTACGATTATCCTGTTTGCCGAACTAGCCAAGCGTTCTTACAGCGAGCTGAAACAGCAGGAAATTTTTCTGCTCTACTATATGGCCGGGGCTGCGTTGGCAACCCCCTTCCAGGGACTGCTGTGGAGCCAGTACCTGGTACAATCCGATGCCGCCCGCATGTTGGGCCTGACCGAATTCATCCCTACCTGGATAGCGCCCGGCGGCGAGTCCGAGTCCCTGCTGCAGCGTACCTTTTTCCATCGGGACTGGATGATTCCGATCCTGCTGCTCATGGGCACACAGATCATTCAACGTATCGACCAGTTCGGCCTGGGATATGCTCTCTACCGCATCACGAGCGATGTGGAGAAACTTCCCTTTCCCATGGCCCCGGTAGCTGCCCTGGGAACCATGGCCTTGGCTGAGTCAACGGAAGAAAGAAAGAAAAGCTGGAAATGGCGGGTCTTTTCCATCGGTGGTGTGATAGGTCTGGCATTCGGGACCATCTATGTGGTTCTCCCCACCCTCAGCGGCTTAATCCTGATGGAACCGATTCGCCTGATTCCGATTCCCTGGATCGAGCTGACCGGGCATACCGAGAACTTTCTACCCGCTGTGGCCACCGGCATTCAACTTGACCTGGGTCTTGTCTTTATCGGCATGGTGCTGCCGTTCTGGGCAGTCATCGGTGGTCTTGTGGGCCTGCTCATCACCGTGGCGGCAAACCCGACCCTGCACCATTTTGGCATCCTTACGCGTTGGCATCCGGGAATGGAAACCGTCGATACCGTATTTGCCAACAATTTCGACTTCTACTTGAGCTTCAGTATCGGTCTGGGCCTTTCCATCGCCTTTATCGGCATCTGGCATGTGATACGTTCCTTTAAAAAAAGCTCGACACAACAACGTGGGACACTCAAGGACCTGTTTCATCCGCCTCCGGGCCGTGGTGATTTTAACTTCTGGATCTCCATCGGGATCTATGTGTTTTCCACCATTTCCTACGTGCTGCTCTGTGTCTGGCTGGTACCCAATTTCCCCTGGATATTTTTTCTCTTGTATGGATTTATCTACACACCCATCGTGTCCTACATCACCGCCCGTATGGAAGGAATTGCCGGACAGTTTGTAAGTCTTCCTCTGGTTCGGGAAGCCAGCTTTATCATGGGTGCCAAATACTTCGGTTACCAGGGAATTGAAATATGGTATGCCCCCATTCCGATCCATAACTACGGCGAGGCCACCGTCAATTTCCGCCAGATCGAACTGACCGGAACCAGCATCCGTGGTATCATCAAATCGGAAATCGTCGTCTTTCCCGTGGTCATGACGGCCAGCCTGCTGTTTTCGCAATTTATCTGGCGCCTGGCCCCCATACCCTCCAATGCCTATCCGTATGCCCAGGAACTGTGGCATCTGCAGGCCCTCAACACGCTGCTGATGCAGACATCCACCCTGGAAGGAAACTCCTTGTTCTACCAAGCACTCAACTGGATATACGTGGTGGCCGGCATGGGCCTGGGTGTTGTCACCTATTCCATTCTGGTCATGCTGGGGCTACCCATCCTGCTGGTGTACGGCATGGTCCGCGGGCTGGGGCAAAGCACACCCCACGGCATGATCCTGGAAGTCATCGGCGCACTGCTGGGACGATTCTATTTCTATAAACGATACGGCAGCATGTGGCGACAGTACGCACCGGTTCTTCTGGCGGGTTTTTCCTGCGGTATGGGACTGACCGGCATGTTTGCCATGGGGGTTACCCTTATTCTCAAGTCACTAGGGCGGCTGGCTTATTAACTCTCAGGTTCACCGCGAGGATCGATGTTACTGACCACTGGCGACGTTCTGGGTATAGGAATATACGGCACCTGCTCTTCGAAGTTGCTGGGCAATTTATTTCGTAAGCTCCAGACAACCGTACCCAGTGCCCCACCACACACGGCGGTGAAATAATAAAGACCGAAAGGGCCAACCTTTGAAATGACGAATGATGCCGTTATGGGGCCGAAGCAGGCGCCTATACCAAAAAATAGAATCAGAGCCGCACTGACCGGCACGATCCCTTCTTTGTCGATGTTGTCCTGGGCCCGTGCCATGGCCACAGGATAAATAGTGAAAACCATCCCGAAACAAACAGTCAAGGGCAGCAGCACACTCAGGCCCGCCCGACCCAGCACTGCAATGGATATGCTCACCAGCATCACAAGAAATCCCAGTGCCGACAGAACCGTCA